>OMBQ01001160.1_pt1 | contig 23143 bp, 13 predicted proteins | sample 1674311 | NCBI WGS metagenome assembly OMBQ01 (sample SAMEA103958160, study PRJEB25191) | human gut metagenome | biome: human-associated habitat [ENVO:00009003]; feature: intestine environment [ENVO:2100002]; material: feces | place: Germany | collected 2013/2015 | reverse complement strand
TGGCTTAGCATCTGCCGCACCTCGCTCGCCGTATCGGCACTTAGAATTATGCGGTGTTGCCCAAAGATATTTCCCTGTGAAAATATATATGGATAGGAAAAATGCCTTTTATGTAACAATTTGGATGACTTCTTCGTTTATCTTATTAGAGGATACACCCTAGACAAACAGCAGGGGGCGGTAAGCATGAAAAAAAGATTCGCGGCATTTGTGTCAACCGTTTTGGCGGCAGTCTTGTGCGCCTGTTCTGCTGCCCCAAAAGATGTACTCCCCAATAAGGCGGCCCAGCCGACCGAAGCACCAACACAGCAAGCCCAAACCACGCAGGCAGCACCCACGGAACAGCCCACCCCGGAGCCGGACCCCGTGCAGCAGCTGCTGGAGGAGATGACGCTGGAACAAAAGGTGGGGCAGCTCTTTCTTGTTCGACCCGATTCCCTGGACTTGAGCCAAACGCAGGACCAAATCAACGATGCCAAGGCGGACGGCGTGACCAAACTGACGGATGCCATGCGCCAGACTTTGGCGGAGTACCCGGTGGGCGGCGTGGTGATCTTTGGCAAAAATCTGGAAAGCCCGCAGCAGATCACCCAATTCCTGGACGATTTGCAGCAGGCGAGCGATACGCCGCTCTTTACTGCCATTGATGAGGAGGGCGGCCTGGTGGCGCGCCTTGCCAACAATGCCGCGTTTGACCTGCCCCAATACGAAAGCGCTGCGGCGGTGGGAACATCCGGTAACCCGGAAGATGCCCGCGCCATGGGCCGCACCATTGGCGGCTACTTAAAAGAATACGGCTTTAACCTAGATTTTGCCCCTGTGGCCGATGTGAACACCAACCCCGATAACCCGGTCATCGGTACCCGCGCGTTCAGCAGTGAACCGCAGACCGCCGCCGACCTTGTGGGTGGGGCGTGCGCCGGGTTTGCCGATGCGGGCATTGCCTGCACCCTCAAGCATTTCCCCGGCCATGGCGATACCAGCGAGGATACCCACGTTGGCACCGTAACGCTGAACAAAACGCTGGATGACCTGCGCAGCTGTGAGCTGGTGCCCTTTGCCCAAAATGTGAACAATGCTCCGCTGATTATGGCGGCCCACATTACCGTGCCGCAGGTAACAGGGGACGATACCCCGGCCTCCCTTTCCAGCGTCATGCTGACCGATCTTTTGCGCGGGGAGTTGGGCTATCAGGGCTTGATCGTGACGGATTCGCTGGCGATGCAGGCCATCACCGATGTGTATACCCCCGGTCAGGCGGCGGTCAAGGCGCTGCAGGCCGGTGCAGACCTGCTGCTGATGCCCAACGGCCTTGCCGATGCCTATACCGCCGTGCTGGAAGCTGTGCAGGATGGTACCATCCCCCAGCAGAGACTGGACGAAAGCGTGCAGCGCATTTTGCAGTGCAAATACCAATACGGCATCCTGACGCAGTAACGCGGTGCCGTTTATAAGGAGAATGAAAATGCCCAAGTATACAGTAGACGGTTCGTTTTTTATGCAGCAGCTTTCCGGCATCCAGCGCTATGCGCGGGAAATACTCGCTGCCATGGACCCCATGCTGGAACCCGGCGAGCTGGAAGTGGCGGTTCCGCCGGATTGTATCGTTCCCGAATACCGCAATATCAAGGTGGTCACCCTGCCGCAGTCCAGCGGCATTTTGGGCTGGCAGCGGGTGTATGGCCGATATCTGGCACAAAGCGGGCGCTGCTGGCTGGGCATGTGCAACGTTATTCCCATGTTCCACCGTGGGAACGAGGGCATTGCCGTGGTGCATGATGTGTGCTATAAAGCACGCCCGGATTTTTATACCGACCTGCGCGGCCGCATCAGCGCTGTCTGGCACTGCATGCAGTATGCGACCATTGCCAAAAAGGCCAGAAAAATCGTGACGGTCTCGGAATTTTCCAAAAGCGAGATCGTGAAATATTACCATGTGAACCCCGAAAAGATCACCGTGGTGTATAACGCCTGGCAGCATATGCAGCGCGTGCGCCCTGACCCCATGCTGTTTGGTGAGTACAGCAAGTGGCCGCAGCTGAAAAAGGGCGAGTATTATTTCTCAATGTCCAACCTACTTAAAAATAAGAACTTTCCCTGGGTGCTGCGCGCTGCGCAGAGCAAACCCCAGGTTATGTTTGCAATTGCGGGCGGCGGCAGCCTTGCCAAAGAGGCCGCTGCCCTGGGGTTGGACCACCTGAATAACGTGATGTACCTTGGCTATGTGACGGACGGCGAAGCCAAAAGCCTGATGGAAAACTGCAAGGCGTTTTTGTTCCCCACGCTGTATGAGGGGTTCGGCATCCCCCCGCTGGAAGCCATTGCCTGTGGTGCTCCACGCGTGATGGTGAGCAATACCCCCTGCATGCGGGAAATTTACGGCTCCCACGCTGATTACATTGACCTTTCCACCAACCACGGCAGTGTGGACCATGTAACCCCCGGCCGGGATGCCGCCGCCGTACTGCAAAAATACTCGTGGGAAGGTAGCGCCCGCCGCATGCTGGAGGTGCTGCGCGAGCCATGACCGTAACGATACCGGGTGATTTCGATCTGCAAAAAATAGCCGCCAGCGGCCAGGCGTTCCGCATTGCGCAAACGCCGCAGGGCTGGCGGTTTTTGGCCGGGGATAAGCTTTTGTACCTGCAGCCCGGCAGCGGTGATACGTATACAGCTAGCTGTACCCCGGAAGAATGGCAGGGCTTCTGGCACCGCTATTTTGATTTGAACCGCAATTATGCGGCCATCCGCGCCGCGGTGCCCAAACAGGATGCCTACCTTTGCGCAGCGGCCCGGGCCGGGGCGGGCATCCGCATTCTGCGCCAGGACGCCTGGGAGATGCTGGTTACCTTTATCATCAGCCAGCGCAAAAATATCCCGGCCATTCAGGCTTGCGTGGAAACGCTGTGTACCCGGTACGGTGCGCCGCTACTGCAGCCGGGCGGGAATGTGCTGTATGCGTTCCCAACGGCGCAGGCGCTCGCCGCGGCAGGGGAACAGGCATTGCGGGACTGCGCGCTGGGCTACCGCGCCCCGTATGTTCTGGCTGCCGCCCAGGCGGTTGCAGCGGGAACGCTGGACCTTGCCGCGCTGGAAACCCTGCCCGATGCCCGGCTGCTGGAAGCTTTGATGCAGCAGCACGGCGTGGGCATCAAGGTGGCCAACTGCGTAGCCCTGTTTGCCTATGGCCGCATGGAGTGTGCCCCCGTGGATGTGTGGATCCAGCGTGTGATCGACCAGCACTATGCGGGCCAGAACCCCTTCCCGGCTTATGGCAACGCCGGAATTTTGCAGCAGTGGATGTTCTATTTCGCCCGTTCCGAAAAGGAACGAGTCAAATAGAAAGAATAATGAAAAAAGAATAAAGAATAATGCAGGTGGACCGCGTTGCTGACGCAACGCTCAAAAAATATTAGAGTTCTGTAATCCATAGAGCACTAATAATTCTGAGCAGTGCGTAGCACTGCGATCCACCAACATTTTTAATTATTCTTTATTATTTATTCATTGGGCAAATAAGGTCAAGCACTTATTTGCCTACCGCCCTGTCCATTCTCCGGTATTGCAGCGCTTCCATCAGCTCTGCGGCGCCGATCTGTTCCACGCCGTTCATGTCGGCAATGGTGCGGGCCACGCGCAGGATGCGGTCATAGGCGCGGGCACTGTAGCCCATGCGTTCAAACGCACCGCGCAGCAGCTTTTCGGCGGCGGGGGCAAGCGGGCAGTAGCGGCGCAGCATACCGCTGGGCAGCTGGGCGTTGCAGGTAAAGCCAAGGCCTTGGTAGCGCTGGGCCTGCATGGCGCGTACCGCGGCCACCCGCGTGCGGATGTCAGCGCTCGGCTCGCCGCCGGTTTTTGCGGCAAGGGCGTCGTACTCCACGGGGCGGGCCTCCACATGCAGGTCAATGCGGTCCAGCAGCGGGCCGGAAATCCGCTGCCGGTAGCGCTCAATCGCACTGGGCGTGCAGCTGCATTCCCGCACGCCGGAACCATAATACCCGCACTTGCAGGGGTTCATGGCGGCAACCAGCATAAAACGGCAGGGGTAGGTGGCGGTGCCGTGTACCCGGCTCACGGAGATGCACCCGTCCTCGATTGGCTGGCGCAGCACCTCCAGCGCTTCGCGGCTGAACTCCGGCAGCTCGTCCAAAAACAGTACGCCGTTGTGGGCCAGGCTGACCTCGCCGGGGCGGGGCACTGTGCCGCCGCCCGCAATGGCTGCGGCGCTGACACTGTGGTGGGGGCTGCGGAACGGTCGCTGCTGCAATAATCCGGTCCCGGCCTGCACCAGCCCGGCAACGGAATAAATCGCGGTGGTTTCCAGCGCTTCCTCATAACTGAGTGGCGGCAGGATGCCCGGCAGGCGCTTGGCCAGCATACTTTTGCCGGTGCCCGGCGGGCCCACCATCAACAGGTTGTGCCCACCCGCAGCGGCAACTTCCAGCGCGCGGCGGGCCTCCGCCTGGCCGCGCACATCCGCAAAATCGGGGCCAAGCCACTGCCCGGCGGCATCGTATCCTGTGCGGCTGGCGGGGCTGAGCTTTGCCTGCCCCGCCAGGTGGCGGATCACATCCGCAGCGCTGCGGGCGGGGTAAACTGTCAGCTGCTCGGCCACGGCGGCTTCGGCGGCGTTTTCGGCAGGAACAAACAGCTCGGTCACGCCCGCCTTTTGGGCGGCAAGGGCCATGGGCAGGGTACCGGCAATGGGGCGCAGTGTGCCATCCAGCCCAAGCTCACCCAAAAATGCCTGGTGCGGCTCTGGCTGTGGGATGTACTGCTGCGCCGCCAAAATGCCGATGAACACCGGCAGGTCATACAAACTGCCGGTCTTGCGCACATCGGCGGGGGCCAGGTTGACGGTAACATGGCTGGCGGGCCAGGGGCAGTTCAGGTTTTTGATGGCGCTGCGCACCCGCTCACTGCTTTCCTTCACGGCGGAATCCGGCAGGCCCACCATGGCAAATTTGGGCAGACCGCCGCTGATGTGGGTTTCCACGGTAACGGGGTAGCCATCCAGCCCCGTTACCCCCAGGCTGACAACGTGTGCATACATGGCGCAGCCAACTCCTTTTTTTCAACAAATTGCGTACTTTGATTATTTTCAGTATATCCTGTTCCGCCCGCGGCGGCAAGCATATTTTTTGTGCCCACAATCTGCCTTGACGCTGTAGGGTAAAAAACAGGCAAAGCTCCGGCAAAAAGCCGGAATTCCAGCTTTTTTTGATTGACAACGCAAACTAAAATTGATATATTTAATTTGAACAAGTAAATTTACCCAAAACTTTTACAGGGTAAGAAAGTGATGGTGTCCAAAATGTATAAAGAAATGTACAGCCGTTGGCTTGCTGCCAACCTGGATGACCCCGATCTGAAGCCGGAGCTGGAATCGATTCAGAACGATGACGCTGCCATTCAGGATCGTTTTGCCGTTGCCCTTAAGTTCGGCACTGCCGGTCTGCGCGGTGTGATCGGCGCCGGTACCAACCGCATGAACGTGTATGTTGTGCGCCAGGCTACCCAGGGCCTTGCCAACTGGGTCAAGACCCAGGGCGGCACCCAGACCGTTGCTATCAGCTATGACAGCCGCATCAAGAGCGATGTGTTTGCCAAGGCTGCTGCCGAAGTTCTGGCCGCCAACGGCGTAAAGGTGCGCATTTACAGCGCCCTGATGCCGGTTCCCGCACTGAGCTTTGCTACCCGGTATTATAACTGCAACGCCGGTATCATGGTAACGGCATCCCACAACCCGGCCAAGTACAACGGCTATAAGGCCTACGGCCCCGATGGCTGCCAGATGACCGATGAGGCCGCTGACATCGTGTACGCCGAAATCCAGAAGACCGACATCCTGACCGGCGCCAAAACCATGCCGTTTGCCGAGGGGCTGGAAAAGGGCATCATCGAATACGTTGGCGATGACTGCATCAACGCCCTGTACGAAGCAATCGAAGCCCGCTCCATCCGTCCCGGCATCTGCAAGACCGCCGGCCTGAAGCTGGTTTACAGCCCGCTGAACGGCTCCGGCCTGGTTCCGGTCACCCATGTTCTGCATGACATCGGCATTACCGATATCACCGTTGTGCCGGAACAGGAAAAGCCGGACGGCAATTTCCCCACCTGCCCGTACCCCAACCCCGAAATTTTCGAGGCTCTGCGCCTTGGCCTGGAACTGGCCGAAAAGTCTGGTGCAGATCTGATGCTGGCCACTGACCCCGATGCTGACCGCGTTGGCATTGCCGTTAAGTGCAAGGATGGCAGCTATGAGCTGCTTTCCGGCAACGAAGTCGGCGTTCTGCTGCTGGATTACATCTGCGCGGGCCGCATTGAGCAGGGAACCATGCCCAAAGACCCCGTCATGTGCAAGTCCATCGTGTCCACCCCGCTGGCGGACAAGGTGGCCGAGCATTACGGTGTTGAGTGTCGCAATGTGCTGACCGGCTTTAAGTGGATCGGCGATCAGATCGCCAAGCTGGAAGCTGCTGGTCAGGTTGACCGCTTCATCTTTGGCTTTGAGGAAAGCTATGGCTACCTGGCTGGTCCTTACGTCCGCGATAAGGATGCCATCATCGGCTCTATGCTGATTTGCGAAATGGCTGCTTATTACCGCGCAAAGGGCAGTTCCATCAAGGAAGAGCTGGAGCGCATTTACGCCGAGTATGGCCGCTACCTGAACAAGGTTGACAGCTTTGAGTTCCCGGGCCTGTCCGGCATGGACAAGATGGTGGGCATTATGTCCGGCCTGCGCGAGAACCCGCCCAAGGACTTTGGCGGTGACGCCGTTGTAAAGGTTGTGGACTATAAAAAGCCTGAAGAGACCGGTCTGCCCGCCGCCAACGTGCTGATCTACACCCTGGCATCCGGCTGCACCGTTGTGGTGCGCCCCTCCGGCACCGAGCCGAAGATCAAGACCTACTTTACCACCAAGGGCAAAGACCTGGCCGAAGCCGAAGCCAAGAAAGAAGAACTGGCCGCTGCCGTTAAGCCGCTGCTGGCATAATGTGATTCCATAGGTTTGGCGCTTTTGGGCCGCCTGCTGTAATACGCAGACGGCCTTTTTTGTATGCAGCCCCCTAGCCGCCGCAGTGAGGAAATAACGCGCATTTTCAGGCTCCGCTTGGGGAATCAACCCTCAGTCACCTTCGGCGACAGCTCCCCTCGAAGGGAAGCCAAAGGCTTTGCGGAAAATTGTTGCGGCATCTGCTACAAGGCCCCGGAACGGTCAAGGCCGTTCCCTACAGAGCATTTTATTGTGTGCGGCCAACCCACAAACACCCAGTAGGGCGGGGGTACCCGACTCCGCCGGAAACTTACCGGAGCAGATACAAAAAACGTGTGATGTACTTTGCCCCACAGTAGGAGACGGCGTCCTCGACGTCCCGGATGGGCATATAAATGATTGCACTTTTGCTGGCAATTTGCCGCCGCAAAAGATTGCCCACACTACTTGACAAAGCACAAAAACTCTGGTAAAATACTCTAGCAATCGTTCAGAGGGCTGCTCCACACGCACAGGATGGCGTCTGCTGGTAGCCGAAATTCGAAGATTGTGATGAGCACATATATCAAGTATGGCTCCCTTTAGTCATGATCGAGAAAGAGGTGAAATGAAAATGAAGCAGGGTATTCATCCCAACTATGTGGATTGCACCATTACCTGCGCATGCGGCAACGTGATCCATACCCGCGATACCAAGCCGGAGATCCGCGTTGAAGTTTGCAGCAAGTGCCATCCCTTCTACACCGGCAAGCAGAAGCTGGTTGACACCGGCGGACGTGTTGAGCGCTTTAAGCGCCGCTACGCCAACAAGGCTGGCAAGTAATTGCATTAAGGTTTTGTATACCGCAGATGGTAACATCTGCGGTATTTTTTTCAAATACATCATCTTGCATCTCAAAGGAGAACCCCTATGCCGGACTATCAAACGATCCGCGGTATTTCCACCTTTGAATATGAAGAAAAGCGCTCCCGCTTTATTGCTTCCGCTGCGTTTGCCGATACCGAGGAAGCTGCCCTTGCCCACCTGAACCGCATCAAAGCGGCCAACCGCACCGCGCGGCATAATGTGTATGCCTATGTTCTGCGCGAGGGCGGCCGCACCCGCTACAGTGATGACGGCGAACCCGCCAAAACCGCCGGTACCCCCGTGCTGGAAGCCATCGGCCATGCGGGGCTTTCGGATGTGATCGTGGTGGTTACGCGGTACTTTGGCGGAGTTCTGCTGGGTACCGGCGGGCTGGTGCGGGCCTACACCGCGGCGGCATCCGGAGCCTTGCAGCAGGCGGAGATTGTCAGCATGCGGCTGGTGACGGATTGCGCCGTGACCGTGCCATACCCCAAGTTTGAACAGGCCCAGCGGATGATCGCAGCCGCCGGGGCCAAACTGCAGGAACCGGAGTATGCCGACGCTGTGACCCTGCGCTGGCGCATGCCTGCCGGAACCGAAGAAGCCCTGTGCCATGACCTGAGCGAGCTGACCCGCGGCAGTGCCGAAGTGACGATCAGCAAACCACTTTACGCAGCTTTTTGATGCTGCGCAGTCATTTCTGGCAAGAAAGCAGAATTTCCCATGAAATTTTTACATTTCATACAAGTGTTTGGCGGCTTTTTATCGTATTTATAATATAGAGAGCCGTTTTTGGGCATGATATGCCCAACGGGGAACCGGATAGGGGAAAGGAGGCTGCGCCGTGACTGTGCGGGAAGAGACCCAGACAATTGAACGCCTGACCTTAAGCCCCTATGCCGCTTTAAGTGAGCAGAGCTTTGGCCGCCGCACCCCGGAACCGGAAGATGACCTGCGGACCTGCTACCAGCGTGACAGGGACAGAATTTTGCACTGTAAAAGTTTCCGGCGGTTGAAGCAGAAAACACAGGTGTTTCTTTCGCCGGAGGGCGACCACTACCGCACCCGGCTGACCCACACGCTGGAAGTCAGCCAGATTGCCCGAACCATTGCCCGCGCCCTGCGGCTGAATGAGGACCTGACCGAAGCCATTGCCCTGGGGCATGATCTTGGCCACACCCCATACGGCCACGCGGGGGAGCGCGCACTGAACCGGCTGTGCCCCGGCGGGTTTACCCACTACCGCCAAAGCCTGCGGGTGGTGGACTACCTGGAAAAGGACGGCAAGGGCCTGAACCTTTGCTGGGAGGTGCGCAACGGGATTATTACCCACACCAAAGGTGCCTGGGCCCGCACGATGGAAGGCTGTACCGTGCGCTATGCGGACCACATTGCCTTTTTGAACCATGATATTGAGGATGCCGTGGCCGCCGGTGTGCTGAACCCCGCCGCCCTGCCGCGGGATGCCGTGCAGGTGCTGGGAGATACCAAATCCCGGCGCATCACCACAATGATCACCGACCTTGTGGCAAACAGCGCAAACTGCAAAAATGGGAAAATGCAGTTTTCCCCCGAAGTGGAGGAGGCATACGGTGTGCTGAAAGACTTTATGTACAGCACGGTGTATGTGGACAAGGATGCCAAGCGCGAAGAGAAAAAAGTGGACAAGATGATCGAAGCGCTGTATGAGCGCCTTTGCGCGGACCCCACGCTGATGCCTAATTTTTATATGCAGGTGGCATATCACCAGGGAATGGACCGTGCCGTGGCGGATTATATTTCCGGCATGAGCGATGAATTTGCTACCCGCCTGTTTGAGGAGCTGTTTGTGCCGCAAAAGTGGCAGGTGCTATAAAATTGGCAGTATGTTAGAGCACTGCCGCCCGCCCCGAAGGGGCGCACATTGTGCGCCCGCTACGATATATACGCGAAAGGAGGCCCGGAGCCCCATTGATCCCACAGGAATACATACAGGAAGTGGTTGCACGCAATGATATTACCGAAGTAATCGGCCAATATGTGCAGCTGCGTCATCGCGGGCGGACCTATACCGGGCTGTGCCCTTTCCATAACGAGAAAACCCCTTCGTTTACCGTCTACCCGGATACCCAAAGTTTTTACTGCTTTGGCTGCGGTGCGGCGGGGGATGTGATTAACTTTGTGCGCAAAATTTCCAACCTGGGCTATGTGGAAGCTGTTAAACAGCTGGCGGGCCGCGCCGGGATGCCCATGCCGGAGGAGGACGACCAGGAAAGCCGTTCCCGCTCCCGCCTGTTGGAGATCAACCGCAACGCCGCGCGCTATTTTTATGACCAGCTCAACGCCCCAACGCCGGAAGCCGCCATGGCCCGCCGCTACTGGCGCGAAAAACGCGGCCTTTCGGATGCGGCCATCCGCCGGTTTGGCTTGGGCTATGCACCGGAAGATTTTGTGGGCCTTCTGCACTACCTGCGCCACCGCGGCTTTACCGAGCCGGAATTGGAATCCTCCGGCCTTGTCAAGCGTAGCGCCAAGGGCAATCTGTATGATATCTTCCGCCACCGCGTGATGGTGCCCATCATTGATGTGCGGGGCAATATCATTGCGTTCGGCGGGCGCGTGATGGATGATTCCAAGCCGAAATACATCAACTCGCCCGAAACGATGGTCTACCACAAATCCCGCACGCTGTTTGCGCTGAATGTGGCAAAAAAATCAACGTCCAAGCGGTATATCCTCTGCGAAGGGTATATGGATGTCATCTCGATGCACGAAGCCGGGTTTGATACCGCTGTCTGTGCCTGCGGCACGGCTTTGACGCCGGAGCAGGTCAAGCTGCTGACGGAGTACGCCGACGAAGTGGTGCTGAGCTATGACTCGGACGAAGCAGGCCAGAAGGCAACGGAGCGCAGTTTGGCGCTGTTTTCCGGTACCAATTTGCAGGTGCGGGTGCTGAACATCCCCGGTGCCAAGGACCCGGATGAATTTATCCGCACCTATGGCCGCGACCGGTTTGAAGCCGTGCTGGAAGGCACCGCAACCCCGCTGGAGTTCAAGCTGGCTAAGGCAGTGAAAAAATATGACCTGCGCAACGATGCCCAGCGCCTGCAATATGTGGATGAAGCCATCGGCATTCTGGCAGGCAGCGCGGTCAGCCCCACGGCGCGGGATGTGTATGCCGGGCGCATTGCGGAGCAGACCGGCATTGATAAAAAGGCTGTGTTGGTCCAGCTGGAAAGCGCCGTGCGCGGGGCCGGGCGCAGGGCGCGCCGCAAAGAGCAGAACGAACTTTCCCGCCAGGGGATTGCGGCGGATATCCGCGTGCCCTATGACCGCGGGGGCGAAGCTGCCCTGGGGGCCGCAAGCGCCGCCCGCCAGCTTGTGGCGGCTATGCTGCAGGATGCCGGCGCCATCCCCTACATCCGGGAGCGGCTGAACCTTGGCATGGTGGTGCTGCCGGAAATGCAGCAGGCAATCAAGGCGATTTACGACTGCGCCGCCCGCGGCCAGCCCGCCAACGCCACGACCCTTTCCCCCTTGTTGGAGGAAAAAGCCTACAGCCAGGTGATGCTGGCCCAGGCCCAAAACGCCGATACCCGCCTGACCCGCCGGGATATTGATATGCTGCTGGATCGTTTGCAGACCGCAAACCCCGAAAGCGCCCAGGTGGCAGGCACCACAGATGATGAATTCCGGCAGAAATTTGCCGCCCTTGCCCGCAAAAAAGTGGGCGAACGCCCGCCGGAAGAATAATTTCCACCCGGCCAAAACCATGTTGTTTTATCCCGTTCCAGTAAGATGGGCAGAATAAAAACCAAAGGAGAAACTACTTATGGCAGAAAAGAAAGATTCGATTCGCAACCTGATTGAACAGGGCCGCCGTGCAGGCAAATTGACCAGCACCGAAATCAGTGACGCTATGGAAGAAAGCAGCCGTGTTATTGACGCGGAGCAGATGGAAAAGCTGTATGAAGAGCTGGAAAGCAACGGCATTGAAGTGGTGGATGATGATGCCACTGATATGTCCGCTGTGGCCGATATGGGCGAGGAGGGGATGGATGACTTTGAGGATACCGTTACCTCGGACGGCATTACCATCGATGACCCCGTTAAGGTTTACCTGAAAGAGATCGGCCGCGTGCCCCTGCTGACCCCCGATGAGGAAGTGCAGCTGGCCCTGGATATCCAGAAAGGCGGCAAGGACGGCGAACGCGCCAAGCAGCGCCTGAGCGAAGCCAACCTGCGTCTGGTAGTTTCCATTGCAAAGCGCTATGTGGGCCGCGGCATGCAGTTCCTGGACCTGATCCAAGAAGGTAACCTGGGTCTGATCAAAGCGGTTGAAAAGTTTGACCATACCAAGGGCTTCAAGTTCTCCACCTATGCAACGTGGTGGATCCGCCAGGCCATCACCCGCGCCATTGCGGATCAGGCCCGCACCATCCGTATCCCTGTGCATATGGTGGAAACCATCAACAAGGTCAAAAAGGTTTCCAGCCAACTGCTGCACGAAAACGGCCATGAGCCCAGCGCTGAAGAAATTGCCGAGCGCCTGGATATGCCGGTGGACAAAGTGCGCGAGATTATGCGCGTGGCACAGGAACCCGTCAGCCTCGAAACCCCCATCGGTGAGGAGGAAGATAGCCACTTGGGTGACTTTATCCCCGATGAGGAAGCCCCCGTTCCCGCCGAAGCCGCCAGCCAGACCCTGTTGAAAGAGCAGCTGGCCGATGTGCTGAAAACCCTGACCCCGCGTGAAGAAAAGGTCCTGCGCCTGCGCTTTGGCCTGGAAGATGGCCGCCCCCGCACGCTGGAAGAGGTGGGCAAGGAGTTCAACGTTACCCGTGAACGTATCCGCCAGATCGAAGCAAAAGCCCTGCGCAAGCTGCGCCACCCCAGCCGCAGCAAAAAGCTGCGCGACTTCCTGGATTGATGCCGTGAGAATAGAAATAGCAAATTAAAATCATCTGCACCCGTACTGCTGTTTGCCCGGCGGTGCGGGTGTATTTTTGTGTGCAGCAGGCATAAATGACAAAGCCACAGCATACGATTACCCTGATGATATAGGGGAGGGGATAACGATGTGTGGAATTGCCGGACAGATCAGCGCGGACCCAAATAAGATTGCAGCCAACTACCCAGCTTACTGCCGAATGCAGAAAAGCCTTGCACGCCGCGGGCCGGACCAGCGGGGAATGTACCTGCACGGCCATGCGGCGCTGATCCATGCGCGGCTGGCTGTGGTGGATCTGGAAAACGGCTGCCAGCCCATGGTGCTGGATCAGGGCGGGGAGAAATACATTCTGGTGTACAACGGCGAGCTGTACAACGCGCCGGAGCTGCACGCCCAGCTTGCGGCTTTGGGCCATCGCTTTGTAAGCCATTCCGATACTGAGGTTTTGTTACATGCTTTTGCCCAGTGGGGGCCGGACTGTCTGGAAAAGCTGAACGGTATTTTTGCATTTGCTGTGTGGCAGCAGCGGGCGCAAAAGCTCTTTCTGGCGCGGGACCGCATCGGGGTCAAGCCGCTGTTCTATGCCCTGCGTGGGGACAGCCTGATCTTTGCTTCCGAGCTGAAAACGCTGCTCTGCCACCCGGAGATCCCGCCGCAGGTGGATGCCCATGGGCTGGCCGATGTGCTGCTGCTCGGCCCCGGTCGCACGCCGGGGTGCGGGGTGTTCCGCAATGTGCAGGAATTGAAGCCCGGCTGCTGCGCAGAATACACTGTGCCACAGGTTGGTGCGCCGCGCCTCACCGTGCGCCGCTACTGGCAGCTGACCGACCACGAACACCCCGATGATTTTACCCACACCGCAGCCAAAGTGCGGGACCTGGTGATGGATGCCGTCACGCGGCAGCTGGTATCGGATGTGCCGGTGGCAACCTTCCTTTCCGGCGGGCTGGATTCCAGCCTGATTTCGGCAATCGCGGATTCCCACTTTACGGCGCGGGGCAAAACGCTGCAGACTTTCTCGGTCGGTTATCAGGATAACAAAAAGTACTTCCACGCCACCCATTTCCAGCCCAGCCCGGATGCGCCGTATATCCGCACCATGAACCAGTTCTTGAACGCGCAGCATACCTGGGTAACGCTGGACAGCGAAGCACTGGCCGCCGCTCTGCTGGAAGCGGTGGACGCCCGCGACCTGCCCGGTATGGCGGATGTGGACTCCTCGCTGCTGCTGTTCTGCCGTGAGATCCGTAAAACAGCCACCGTGGCACTTTCCGGCGAGTGCGCGGACGAGATATTTGGCGGTTACCCCTGGTACAGGGATAAGACCGTGCGGGAGCGGTATGGCTTCCCTTGGGCACAGAGCACGGCATACAGGGTCAGCTTTTTTAAGCCGGAGGTGTTCGGCGGCATTGACCCGGCGGCGTATATTGATGAAGGCTACCGCGCCACGCTGGAGCAAACTTCCATCCGCCCCGGTCTGGATCCCCTGGAACAACGGATGCGCCAGATGTTTGCCCTGAACTTTAACTGGTTTATGCAGACCCTTTTGGACCGCAAGGACCGAATGAGTATGTACAGCGGGCTGGAAGTGCGCGTGCCGTTCTGCGATTACCGCATTGCGGAATACCTGTACAGCGTGCCGTGGGAATATAAGGATTACGAGGGCCACGAAAAAGGCCTGCTGCGCCAGGCGATGCAGGGCGTGCTGCCCACGGAAGTGTTGTGGCGAAAAAAGAGCCCCTACCCTAAAACATGGAACCCGGCGTATTTGAACGCTGTCAGCGCCATGCTGCGCAGTGCGATGCAGGACCCGGATGCCCCGCTGCTGCGTATTGCCAAGAGGGCAGCGCTGGAACAGCTGTTGACCGCTGCCGAGACTGCGACCCCCTGGTATGGCCAGCTGATGACCACCCCGCAGACCATTGCCTGGTTTGTGCAGCTGAATTACTGGCTGCAAAAATACCGGGTGGAGCTGGTGTAAATACCCGTGTGGCGGGCCCGGCATCAAACGCATAACACCAAAAACAGACGAGTGCCCACCCTGCACACGGATAACGGCGGGAAGGGCACTTTTTGTTTGCAAAGCGTAAAAACCGGGAAAATGCAGAAAAAACGCAGGCTGCAACCCATACAAAAAACACACAAGGTAATTGGGCATTGTGCCAATTAGCGGCATTTCAAGGATTTGTCAAGTGGCAGAAGAAATGCAAAAATAGCACTTTGCCAAAAGAAATGTGACACGCATCCGGGCGTTCAATCGTCTGATAAAAAAACACGCAAAATGCCAAAAGAGCCCTTGACAATCAGCTTTTTGGCTGGTATACTGGCATAGTATCACAAAATGGAATAGAGCGCCCTAAAGGAATTTTGATTTTTTCGCGTTTTTTCAAACTTTGTTAAAAACGACGAATGTTCCAAGAAAATCATTGCTTCGGCGGAGCGCTTTTGCCAAAAACAAATCTGAACGGAATAGGAGTGGTCGCATTTTATGGTAAAGGTCAAGCCCGTACAAAACGGTCGAACCTCCAGAATGAGCTTTTCCCGCATCAACGAAGTGATTGGCATGCCCAACCTCATCGAGATCCAGAAAAACTCTTATAACTGGTTCCTGGACGAGGGCCTGCGCGAAGTGTTCCACGACATTGACGCGATCGAGGATTACACCGGGAATCTCTCGCTGGAATTTGTCGATTACCGTCTGGACAAGCACCCCAAATATACCATTAAAGAATGTAAAGAGCGTGACGCAACGTATGCTGCGCCGCTTTATGTCACTGCGCGCCTGTTGAACAAGAGCACCGGCGAAGTGAAGGAACAGGAAATTTTCATGGGTGATTTCCCGCTCATGACGGATTCCGGCACTTTCATCTCCAACGGTGCAGAACGTGTTATCGTCAGCCAGCTGGTTCGTTCGCCCGGCGTGTTCTATGCTTCCAGCAAGGACCGTACCGGCAAGGACCTTTTCACCGCAACCATGAACCCCAACCGCGGCGCATGGCTGGAATACGAAACCGATTCTTCCGATGTATATTATGTGCGCATTGATAAAAACCGCAAGCTGCCGGTTACTACCTTCCTGCGCGCACTGGGGCTTGGCACCGATGAGCAGATCCGCCAGTACTTCGGCGATTCTGAACCCAAAATCAACGCCACCCTGGAAAAGGATATCACCCATTCCACAGAGGAAGCCCTGCTGGAGTGCTACCGCAAGCTGCGCCCCGGCGAGCCGCCGACGGTGGAAAGCTCCCGCAGCCACATCAACCTGCTGTTCTTTGATCCGCGCCGTTACGACCTGGCTCGTTTTGGCCGCTTCAAGATGAACAACAAGCTGTGCCTGTTCCGCCGTATTGCGGGCTATAAGACTGCCGAGGACATCATTGCCCCGCTGACCGGCGAACTGCTGGCCGCCAAGGGCGAGCGCATCAGCCACGAAAAGGCTGTTGAAATTGATAACGCCGGTGTTTCCCGCGTTACTGTTATCGTGGAGCGCAAGGGCCAGGATCCGGTCAATGTGATCGTGTTCTCCAATGGCTGTGTCGATGCCCAGAGTTTCTTCAGCTTTGACGTGAAGGAATGCGGCATCAACGAGCGCGCTTCCTTCGCCGAAATCCGTAAGATTCTGGATGCTACCTCCGATCCGGAAGAGCAGAAAGAACTGCTGACCAAGAATTATGATAAGCTCATCAGCCGCACCGTTACCGTTGACGATATCTTTGCTTCCGTCAACTACCTGCTGGGCCTTGACCATGGCATCGGCGTGACCGATGAAATCGACCACTTGGGCAACCGCCGCGTGCGCAGCGTTGGCGAATTGCTGCAGAACCAGTTCCGCATCGGCTTTGCCCGTATGGAGCGCGTTGTGCGCGAGCGCATGACCCTGCAGAACCAGGAATCCGGCGAGATCACCCCGCAGAGCCTGGTCAACATCCGCCCGGTCGTGGCTGCCATCCGTGAGTTCATCGGTTCCAGCCCACTGTCTCAGTTCATGGACCAGAACAACCCGCTGTCTGAGCTGACCCATAAGCGCCGTCTGTCCGCTTTGGGCCCCGGCGGTCTGTCCCGTGACCGCGCAGGCTTCGAAGTCCGCGACGTTCATTATACCCACTATGGCCGTCTGTGCCCGATTGAGACGCCCGAAGGTTCCAACATCGGTCTGATCTCCTATCTGGCATCTTTCGCCAAGATCAACAAGTACGGCTTCATTGAGGCACCTTACCGCCGCGTGGATAAAGAAACCGGCGTTGTTACCGATGAAGTTGTTTATATGCCCGCCGACGTTGAAGATGAATACATCGTGGCACAGGCCAACGAACCGCTGGACGAGAACAACCGCTTTGTCCGTTCCCGCGTTTCCGGCCGTCATCGCAACGACATTCAGGAATTTGCCCGTGAACAGGTCGATTTCATGGATGTTTCTCCGCGAATGATGGTTTCTGTGGCTACCGCTTGCATTCCCTTCCTGGAAAACGATGACTGTAACCGTGCTCTGATGGGCTCCAACATGCAGCGTCAGGCTGTGCCTCTGATGGTTACCCAGCGATCTCTGGTTGCTACCGGCATGGAATACAAGGCTGCTACCGACTCCGGTGTCTGCGTGCTGGCTGCCCATGACGGCACCGTTGAAAGCGTTGACGCAGATAAGATCGTTGTCCGTCTGGAAGATGGCTCCGCCGATACCTATGAACTGATTAAGTTTATGCGCTCCAACCAGGGAACCTGCGTCAACCAGCGCCCCGCCGTCTATGTGGGCGATGTTGTCAAGAAGGGCGACGTTCTGGCTGACGGCCCCGCCACCAAGGACGGCGAGATTTCTCTGGGCAAGAACGCTCTGATCGGCTTCATGACCTGGGAAGGCTACAACTATGAGGACGCTGTTCTGCTGAACGAAAAGCTGGTCCGCGAGGATATCTACACCTCTATCCACATTGAGGAGTACGAGAGCGAAGCCCGCGATACCAAGCTGGGACCTGAAGAGGTGACCCGTGATATCCCCAACGTCGGCGATGATTCCCTGAAGGATCTGGACGACCGCGGCATTATCCGCATCGGCGCCGAAGTCAAGACCGGCGATATTCTGGTTGGTAAGGTTACCCCGAAGGGTGAAACCGAACTGACCGCCGAAGAGCGCCTGCTGCGCGCCATCTTTGGCGAAAAGGCACGGGAAGTACGTGATACCTCCCTGCGCGTTCCCCACGGCGCTTACGGCATTGTTGTGGATGTTAAGGTCTTTACCCCCGAAAACTCTGACGAGCTGCAGCCCGGCGTGCGCACCTGCGTGCGCGTCTATATCGCCCAGAAGCGTAAGATCAGCGTTGGCGATAAGATGGCAGGCCGTCACGGCAACAAGGGTGTCGTTTCCCGCATCCTGCCGCAGGAGGATATGCCCTACCTGCCCGACGGCACCCCGCTGGACATCGTGCTGAACCCCCTGGGCGTTCCTTCCCGTATGAACATCGGTCAGGTGCTGGAAGTCAACCTTGGCTATGTTGCCAAGGCCCTTGGCTGGCATGTGCAGACCCCCGTGTTCGATGGCGCGCACGAATCCGATATCCGTGACTGCCTGGCCGAAGCCCGCGATAAGTGGCATGGCGACCATGCACCGGAATATCCCACCAAGCTGCCCCGCCTGATGGGCGATAAGGGCCACATCATCGATTTCAGCAAGATCGACCTGACCGATGACGGCAAGACCACCGTTTACGATGGCCGTACCGGCGAAAAGTTCCCCTCCAAGGTTACTGTCGGTTATATGTACTACCTCAAGCTGCATCACCTGGTTGATGATAAGATCCATGCCCGTTCCACCGGCCCGTACTCTCTGGTTACCCAGCAGCCTTTGGGCGGCAAGGCCCAGTTCGGCGGCCAGCGTTTCGGCGAAATGGAAGTTTGGGCTCTGGAAGCTTATGGCGCGGCTTACACCCTGCAGGAAATCCTGACTGTCAAGTCTGACGACGTTGTGGGCCGTGTCAAGACCTACGAAGCAATCGTCAAGGGCGAAGATGTGCCGAATCCGGGCATCCCCGAAAGCTTCCGCGTTATGCTGAAAGAACTGCAGAGCCTTGGCCTGGATATTGTTGTTCAGGATAAGGAAGGCAACGCTGTTGATATGCGTCAGGAATATGACGATGACGATGCCAACTTTGACAACAGCGATATCGGTGATAATGTTCTGCTGGAAAGCGAGCTGCAGGATGATTACAGTGTCAAGGATGCCGATGAAGGCTTTGACGACGACCTGGGCGATGAGGAGCCGGATGAAGCTTCTCTGGCACAGATCGAAGCCGACAATGGCGACGACCTGTTCGACGGTGAATGATCGGAATGCTGTTTACGTCACGATTAAATGAGAGGGTTCGCTGAATGGAAAATAAAGAGTTCGATTCTATCAAGATCGGCCTTGCTTCTCCCGACCAGATCCGTGCCTGGAGCTATGGCGAGGTCAAGAAACCTGAAACCATCAACTACCGCACCCTGAAGCCGGAGCGCGACGGCCTGTTCTGCGAGCGCATTTTTGGACCTACCAAGGACTGGGAATGCCACTGCGGCAAGTATAAGCGCATCCGCTATAAGGGCAAGATCTGCGATAAGTGCGGTGTCGAAGTTACCCGCGCTAAGGTCCGCCGCGAGCGCATGGGCCACATTGAGCTGGCTGCACCCGTTTCGCACATCTGGTATTTCAAGGGCATTCCCAGCCGCATTGGCCTGATGCTGGACATCGGCCCCCGCCAGCTGGACAAGGTGCTCTACTTTGCAAACTATATCGTTACCGATCCCGGCTTTACTCCGTTGGAGAAAAAGCAGCTCCTGACCGAACGCGAGTACAAGGAGATGCGGGAAAAGTACGAGGATACCTTTGAAGCTGGCATGGGCGCCGAAGCCGTCCAGAAGCTGCTGGCTGAGATCGACCTGGAAGCTCTGTCCGCAGAGCTGCATGAGGAACTGGAAAAGGCTACCGGCCAGAAGCGCGTCCGCCTGTTGAAACGCCTGGAGTGCGTTGATGCATTCCGCCTGTCCGGCCAGCGCCCGGAGTGGATGATCCTGAACGTTGTTCCGGTCATTCCGCCGGATATCCGCCCCATGGTCCAGCTGGATGGCGGCCGCTTTGCGACTTCCGACCTGAACGATCTGTACCGTCGCGTGATCAACCGCAACAACCGTCTGAAGCGCCTGCTGGAGCTGGGCGCTCCCGACATCATCGTGCGCAACGAAAAGCGCATGCTGCAGGAAGCAGTTGACGCCCTGATCGATAACGGCCGCCGCGGCCGCCCGGTCACTGGCCCCAACAACCGCGCCCTCAAGAGCCTTTCCGATATGCTGAAGGGCAAGCAGGGCCGCTTCCGCCAGAACCTGCTGGGCAAACGTGTTGACTACTCTGGCCGTTCCGTTATCGTTGTCGGCCCTGAGCTGAAGATGTACCAGTGCGGTCTGCCCAAAGAGATGGCTCTGGAGCTGTTCAAGCCCTTCGTTATGAAGGACCTGGTCCAGAAGGGCATTGCCTCCAACATCAAGGCTGCCCGCAAAAAGGTCGAGCGTGCTTCCACCGAGGTGTGGGACTCTCTCGAAACCGTCATCAAGGGCCATCCCGTTCTGCTGAACCGTGCACCTACCCTGCACCGTCTGGGCATTCAGGCATTTGAGCCCGTTCTGGTCGAAGGCCACGCCATCAAGCTGCACCCGCTGGTCTGCACCCCCTTCAACGCTGACTTCGACGGCGACCAGATGGCTGTCCATCTGCCGCTGTCCACCGAAGCACAGCGCGAAGCCAAGATGCTGATGCTGGCTTCCGGCAACCTGCTGAAGCCGTCTGACGGCGAACCTGTCACCGTGCCCACGCAGGATATGATCCTGGGCTCTTACTACCTGACCATGGTCAACCCCGAAGACCCCGGCCACGACAAGGTGTTCCGCGATGAGGACGAAGCCCTGATGGCTTACGCCGAGCATATCGTCACCCTGCAGGCTCCCGTTAAGGTGCGCCGCACCATGGACTTTGGCAACGGCCCCGAAACCGCCCTTGTCACCACCACTGTCGGCAAGATCATCTTCAACACCCCCATCCCGCAGGATCTGGGCTATGTGGATCGCACCGACCCCGAACATAAGTTCGATTACGAAGTCGATTTCCAGGTCACCAAGAAGAAGCTGCCCGACATCATCAGCCGCTGCCTGACAAAGCATGGCACCAAGCGCTGCGCTATCATGCTGGACCACATCAAGGCACAGGGCTATAAGTATTCCACCCTTTCCGCCATCACCGTTGCTGTGCCTGACGCTATCATCCCCGAAGAGAAGCCGGCGATCCTGGCTGCGGCTGACAAGAAGGTTGAAAAGGTCATGAAGAACTTCAACCGTGGTCTTATCTCTGATGAAGAGCGCTATAAGAACACCGTTGAGATCTGGCAGGCAGCTACCGAGGAAGTTTCCAACGCTCTGTCTACCAACCTGAAGACCCACCACCAGCGCAACCCCATCTATATGATGTCCGACTCTGGTGCTCGTGGTTCTATGGACCAGATCAAGCAGCTGGCCGGCATGCGCGGCCTGCTGGCTAACACCGCAGGTAAAACCCTGGAAATGCCTATCCGTGCAAACTACCGCGAAGGCCTGAACATCTTGGAGTACTTCATCTCTTCTCGAGGCGCTCGTAAAGGCTTGACTGATACCGCACTGCGTACTGCTGACTCTGGCTACCTGACCCGCCGTCTGGTTGACGTTTCTCAGGAAGTTATCATCCGCGAGGAAGACTGCCACGCTACCGAGGGTATCCTCGTCAGCGAGATCAGCGAAGGCAACGCTACCATCGAAAGCTTCTCCGAGCGTCTGATTGGCCGTTATGCTCTGCATGACGTGATGGATCCCAAGACCGGCGAACTCATTGTGTCCAAGGACAAGATGATGGATATGTTCGACGCTGAAAAGATCAAAGCTGCCGGTATTACCGAGCTGGAGATCCGCAGCGTGATGACCTGCCGTGCTCACGTTGGCGTCTGTGCCCGCTGCTACGGCTCCAACATGTCCAACGGCCAGTGCGTTAAGGTCGGTGAATCCGTCGGTATCATTGCGGCACAGTCCATCGGCGAACCCGGTACTCAGCTGACCATGCGTACCTTCCATACTGGCGGTATCGCATCTGCTGAAGATATTACTCAGGGTCTTCCGCGTGTTGAAGAACTGTTCGAGAGCCGCCGCCCGAAGGCAATGGGTATCATGTCCGAGATCGCCGGTACCGTCCATATTGACGATACCAAGAAGAGCCGCCACGTTGAAGTGACCGGTGTTGACGATAACGGCGCACCGGTTACCAAGAGCTACCTGATCCCGTTCGGCCACCGCCTGAAGGTGATGGAGGGCGATGTGCTCGTCAAGGGCGCACTGTTGACCGAAGGCCATGCTTATCCGCAGGATATCCTGGCTGTCAAGGGCCGCATTGCTACCCAGAACTACCTGATCAGCGAAGTCCAGAAGGTTTACCGCCTGCAGGGCGTTGAAATCAACGATAAGCATATCGAAGTTATCGTCCGCCAGATGATGCGTAAGGTTCGCATTGACGATGCAGGTTCCAGCGAGTTCATCATGGGCAGCGTTGTCAACCGCCGCGATGTGATGATCGAGAACGAGAAGATTCAGGAACGCATTGATGCAGGCGAAACCGACCTGAAGCTGGTCCAGGCCAGTCAGATCCTGCTTGGTATCACCAAGTCCAGCCTGGCAACCGACAGCTTCCTGTCCGCTGCATCCTTCCAGGAAACCACCCGCGTTCTGACCGAAGCCGCCATCAAGGGCAAGGTTGACCCGTTGGCCGGTCTGAAGGAGAACGTCATCATCGGTAAGCTGATCCCCGCCGGAACCGGTTTGCCGGAGGTTGAAGAAGAGCTGGCTCGCGCCGAGGAAATCCGCGATGCTGAAGGCAGCGCTTACGACCACGCTGAAAAGTAAGACTTTTCTTATCTGATAAGCTTAGCCTGACAATAAAACATAACATCCCCCACAGCATTCTCCGCACGGGCAACTGCGAACGGAAAGGGTACTGTGGGGGATTTTTTATGCTGCTTTGCGGGGAATGAAACTGCTTATTGCGGAAAAGTGGCAGAAAAGTGATACAAAGTTGCTTGAAAATAGTAGTACAGCTGTGCTATGCTGGCCCCAAAGAAAGGGGGATAGCACCATGACATTGGGAGAAAAAATTGCATCTGCCCGGAAAGAAAAAGGCATGACCCAGGAAATGCTGGCAGAGCAGCTGGGGGTAACACGGCAGGCTGTGGCAAGGTGGGAAACAGGAGTTTCCCATAGTTAAAGATACCACACCAAATATGATGAACCCACGCTTATACACTACCAGCTATAATAAACCGCAAGGACAGCAATTTGA
>OMBQ01001157.1_pt1 | contig 23152 bp, 26 predicted proteins | sample 1674311 | NCBI WGS metagenome assembly OMBQ01 (sample SAMEA103958160, study PRJEB25191) | human gut metagenome | biome: human-associated habitat [ENVO:00009003]; feature: intestine environment [ENVO:2100002]; material: feces | place: Germany | collected 2013/2015 | reverse complement strand
CCGTTCGCCTGGCCACTAAAGGCGACCTGACAATCATGATGTTCCGCAGCGAGGGAAAAGCCAATGACTGATATCACCGAACTGGCGCAGCTGCGCGCTGAGCTTTTAAGTCCTGCAATTGGCAGTAATGCTCATCTGCGAAAAATTGCGTTATCGCTTGTAGAGGCGCTGGAGAAGGCGCAGCAGGTAGACGAAGAACTTTGCAAACTCCTGCCTCCCGGCGCTGAGTATATGGACCCTCCAGATGGTGGTGATGTCACGCCGCTTGAAGGAGTGCGTCGAATGGTGGCTGATTACCGGCAGCGCATCGCCGAACTGGAGTCCCGCACCGTGAAGCTGCCGAAGCCACACGCTCACTTAATCTGGATTCAGGCAGGCCATGCACCAGACGATTACTGGGATGACGTAGCGGTATCTCACAGTGAGAAAGACCGCTGCTGCGATGGGTCAGAGCGCTATCCGGTTTATGCGCGCTGGGAAATTGAAGAGATGCTCGCTGCCGCTGGCATCAAGGTGGAGGCTGATTGATGTTCATAATCGAAAGCCCCGAGCAGCGCCTGAAGCGCGTTCTCAAAGAAAACGCCGTTAAATTCACCATCGACGAAGACGGCGGCATCCATACCAACTGGCAGCATCCCGAAGTACAGGTAACTATGCGCAGGCACTTTGAGGCGCTCAGCAAAATTAAGGTGGACCGGAAATGAGCGAATTTTCACGAGAAACACTACTCAACATTATCGAGACTGACCATGTGCAATGCGGTGAGGCTTCGGCATTGGCCCGCATGGCGCTGGCCGCAATGGACAGCGAGTCAGGGTGTTTGCATCTCGACTACCTGCAGGGACACAAAGACGGCCTGGAGTGGGCCGCCCAACTGGCAGAAGCCAACCACCATGAAACCGGAGACTGGCTTTACGATGACCCTATCGAGCTGGCAAAAGCTATTCGCAAAGGTCCAGATATGCCGCCAGCGCAGCCGGTAGCGGACAGCGAGCCGGTGATTGTTGTTGGCGATGATGGAGGGGATGCGCTTTCTTATCGCCGCCTTATCCAGTCCTTTGAGCCTGGCACTAAGCTCTATCGCCACGCGCAACCAGCGCCAGTAGTGCCGGGTAAATGGATTCCGGTAAGCGAGCGGATGCCGCCCAGTCGTCATGAGGTATTGGTCGGGCGTTGGTGGGGAGAGAAGCCACGCTGGTGTTGCAAATGGGCAACGTATATCCCTGGCCACCCTGATGCGCAGAGTAGCGGCTGGTTGATCCCCGGCGCGTCATGGACACCAACCCACTGGATGCCGCTTCCAGCCGCCCCGCAGGAGGTGAGGTGATGGACTATACAAAACTGAACGAGTACGAGCTTGCTGATATGCGCAACGCGATCGAAAGAGAGCAGAAACGTCGCGAGCAAGGGCCTAAAGTACTGACTTACCGCGTCACTTCATGCATGACAGAGCATCGTTATTTTAAAGACCTGAAGTGTGCGCTGCTGTGCCTAAAAGATACGGTTGATATGCTAATCGAGCACTCGCTTGAAGACGGAGGGGAATATGTTAACAAGTGCACAGGAATCGTTGGCATAGTTTTCCGCGTGGAAGAGATTTCACAGGCTGATTTCGACGCTAAGGAAAAAGCTAAATATTACGATGACATTTGCTTTGAAGGCCGAGTTGGAGAGTTAAACTGATGCCTAAATCCCCCGCAGAACGCAAAGCCGCGCAGCGCGCGCGGCAGTCCGCCGCCGGAAATCGTAAAATTGAACTGGTGCTGGATGAGCAGGAAATGGAGATGCTGGCGCGAAGCTGCGCCGCCAGGCGCCCTGGTCGTGCGCCGTACGAAATGGCCGAGTACATCGCGTTGCTTATCCGCCAGGATGATGCGCGAGTGTGTGGCCGTATCAAGTCAATCAGTGCCAACAAGTGCGGGAAGTGCGGCGATGCGCTGCCAGTTGAGTCGTGTCCGTGCGATGGTGATTCGGCATGCTGGGTGACGCGTGGCTGGCATGAGACTAAATTGCCAGTGTGACATGTCACGATATCGGCAATAAATTGCAATGGCCGCCGACTATGGCGGCTTTGTTTTGCGTGTTACTATTACCAAAACGGTAATTATTACTTCGGTGGTAACAATGCCCGCAGAACCTAAAGCACCAAAACGCAAATCAACGCAGTATAAGCCACTGACAGCGATGCAGGAGGCTTACGCTCAGGAATATACCAAATGCCCTGAGAATAAGACTCAGGCGGCGATTAACGCAGGATTTTCGCATAAGACGGCCCACGTCAAAGCCAGCGTGATGATGCGTGACGAGCGCATTCAGAAACGGATAGCCGAGCTGATGGAAGAGCGCAATAAGCGCCTGCGCGTCAGCGCCGATTACGTGCTGCTGCGCCTGGTGGAAATCGACCAGATGGATGTGATCGACATTCTCGACGATGAAGGCGGACTAAAGCCTATTAGCCAGTGGCCTAAAGTCTGGAGAACGTCGATCAGCGCAGTGGATATAAACCGCATCAGGATGGCGATGAAGGATGACGAGGAAGATATCGAGTCCACGCTGCAAAAAATAAAATGGCCTGATAAGGTGAAGAACCTCGAGCTCATCGGTAAGCATGTCGACGTTAACGCGTTCAAAGAGCGCATGGAAGTTAACGTGAACGTCACCATTGCCGACCGCATGGCCGCCGCCCGGCGCCGCCTGAAAGAGCGCCAGGGTGGTGACCAGTGACAGGCGCCGCTTTATCCCCGGAAGAACAGCTGATCGACGATATCGCCAGTTTCACCCATGACCCACTGGGCTATGCGCTGTATGCGTTCCCGTGGGGGGAGGATGGCACCGAACTGGCGCATGCCACCGGGCCGCGACAGTGGCAGGCTGACGCATTCCGCGAGATAGGCGAGCACCTGCAGAATCCCGCGACACGTCACCAGCCGCTGATGATTTCCCGCGCATCCGGCCACGGCATCGGCAAATCTGCGTTCATCTCAATGCTGATTAACTGGGCCATGTCCACGTGTGAAGATTGCAAGGTGGTGGTGACCGCTAACACCGACAACCAGCTGCGCACGAAGACCTGGCCGGAAATCATCAAATGGTCGAACCTGGCTATCACGAAAGAATGGTTCACCTGCACCGCTACCGCGATGTACAGCAACGATCCGGGTCACGACAAACGCTGGCGCGCCGATGCTATTCCATGGTCTGAGCACAACACCGAGGCGTTTGCAGGCCTGCACAACGAGCGTAAGCGTATCGTTGTGGTGTTCGACGAGGCATCCAACATCGCGGATCTGGTCTGGGAGGTTGCTGAGGGCGCGCTGACGGACGAGGACACGGAAATTATCTGGGTGGCATTCGGTAACCCGACGCGTAACACCGGGCGATTCCGCGAGTGCTTCCGCAAATACAAGCATCGCTGGAAGTGCGCGCAGATCGACAGCCGCACCGTCGAAGGTACCAACAAGCAGCAGTTGCAGAAATGGGTTGACGACTACGGCGAGGACAGCGACTTTGTGAAGGTCCGCGTGCGCGGGATCTTCCCTGATGCATCAGAGTTGCAGTTTATTCCTACCGGCCTTACTGACGAGGCCATGAAGCGAGTCGTAACCGCGGCGCAGGTGGCGCATGCTCCGGTGATTATCGGCGTCGACCCGGCGTATTCCGGCGTGGATGACGCGGTTATTTATCTTCGCCAGGGGCTGCACAGCAAAGTGCTCTGGACCGGCAACAAGACCACCGACGATCTGATTATGGCGAAGCGTATCGCTGATTTTGAGGATCAGTACCAGGCTGATGCGGTGTTTATCGACTTCGGCTATGGCACCGGGCTGAAGTCTATAGGTGACGGCTGGGGTCGCACCTGGCAGCTTGTGCCGTTCGGCGGCGCATCGGCAGATCCACAGATGCTGAATAAGCGCGGCGAGATGTTCAACGCCTGTAAGACGTGGCTCAAGCTCGGCGGCGCGCTGGACGACCAGGAGACGGCGGACGACTTGTCCGCGGCAGAGTACAAGGTGAGGGTGGACGGAAAGATTGTGATGGAGCCGAAGGAAGATATCAAAGAGCGTCTTGGACGGTCTCCGGGCAAGGGAGATGGCCTGCTGCTGACGTTTGCCTACCCGGTATCAAAAAGGATGAATTTACCAGGCCAGCAGCAGGGTAAAGCCATCACAGACTATGACCCGTGGGCGTAAAAAAGCCCGCACATCGGCGGGCTGATTGTGACATGTCACGATTTTATTCGCCTAAGTCTCGGAGTGGTGCTTTTTCACCTGGTGCTGGTTCGTAATACGCTTGAGCCAACTCGTATTCAATTTTCAGACAATCATCAGAAAGCCAGTTTGCATCTTTGAGCCCGTAGTACGAAGTGTGTCCCTCCACGACTGCACGGTTAACGTATTCCACCTGCTGTGCGCGAGACTTGCCGTTACAGATATTTTGCTTCAGCGCGTAGCCCATCAGTGGCCACAGTTCGATCTCTGCGTTCTCGAGAGCAATTTGTTTTCCTATCGCCTCATTGTCGTTTTCAGACGAGACTGCACATGATGGCTTTCCTGTTACAGCGAAGCCATTCTTTGTAGTAATGATCGCCCAGCGAAGAACCTGCCCAGTAACAGAAACGTGTTTAACAATTTCAGTGTGGGCGATATTCGCAATCATTTCGTCTCGGGTGATGCGCGGTGCGGTTAAGCCTTTGGCCTGAATTTCCTGCTCGATATCTTTGTCGCTCATGGGTTTCACCTTAAAAAAATGCCCGGACGAACCGGACGAACCGGGCGAAATGGGGATAATGAAGGGTGCCTTCCCTGGCTGGGTGGTACGGGTTTACAGCATGAAGTCATCGCAATGGCGTCCTGCTGTAAAAAGGGCGGTGGTCAGTAAGTGGGAGAACTACTGCCACCGCCAAGCTACACACAGCAACTCATCTCTGGTACTGCATCACGGTCCTAAGGCGTGATTGGGTTGTGGTGGCCGGTGCTGATCTCCGGCATGATTCCTAACCCCCCGTCGTCGCCATGGTGAGCCTTTACCTCACCATCTAGCTGATAAGTCAGCGCATCAGCCTGCGCATTCACCACAACGAGTAGCTCACTCGCTTTAATGCCGCCGCATCCAGTAAGAGGTGAAAGCTCTGAGGTCGAAGCTGGCAAGTGAACTACCCGTTGCATCCTCGTCTCTTCCGAGGTGCCACACCGTACCGCCACGATGGTGAATCGCTGTCGTGCACATTCCGGCTACCCGCTCAGGGAGAAGGAACATCAAGGAACCCCGTCGGACCGCTACGACACATGCGCCATATGACGGTTGTTTTCACAACTGGAAGCGCACTCCGCCATCTGGATAACGACAAAGCCACCAATGGGATGAAAAGGAATGCGCTTGCATGTTGTAATTACCAATAAGGTAATATTCTGCATCAGAATAAGTCAATGTGCTACGCGAAATAATTCATATGTGGTTAAATTGGTAATAATTTAAACGCGTATGGAGTATCGCTATGTGCATCGGAAGTTCGCCATCTGTGCCAGCTGCCCCTGAAGTTCAGGCAGCGCCGCAGGAACAGGATCAGGCCGTAGTCGATTCCCGTGATGAAGAGACCCGGCGCCGCCGTGCTGCTGCTGGCCGTGCATCCACACTGCTGACCGGTGCGCAGGGCGATACCTCCACCGCCAATACCAGCGGTAAAACGCTGCTCGGGCAGTAACGGGAGCTCGGGATATGGCAGCGGAAACCCTGAAAGAGCAATTGCATAAACAGTTGTCTCAACTCACTACTGATCGCTCATCGTTCGAGCCCCACTGGCGCGAGTTGAGTGATTTCATCAATCCGCGTGGGTCCCGCTTCCTGGTCACCGATGTAAACCGCGATGACCGCCGTAATACCAAAATTGTTGATCCTACCGCGACGCTGGCGGCAAGAACGCTGTCCAGCGGCATGATGTCTGGCATCACCTCCCCGGCGCGCCCGTGGTTCAAGCTGGCAACACCTGACCCGGACATGATGGACTATGGCCCGGTCAAGCTCTGGCTTGAAGTTGTCCAGCGCCGCATGAACGAGGTGTTCAACAAGTCGAATCTTTATCAGTCTCTGCCACTGCTTTACGCCAGCCTGGGGAATTACAGCACCGGCGCTATGGCTGTTCTGGAAGATGACAGCGACGTTATCCGCACGATGATGTTTCCGATCGGCAGTTACTACATGGCGAACTCTGCGCGCGGCAGCGTTGACACCTGTTTCCGCAAATTCTCCATGACTGTGCGCCAGCTGGTTATGGAGTTTGGCCTCAATAACGTCAGCGATTCAGTGAAGGGCATGTGGGATTCCGGTAACTACGAAAGTTGGATCGAAGTTATTCATGCCGTTTATCCGAACATCGACCGCGATACCGCCAAGCTCAACAGCAAAAATAAGCCGGTCAAATCGGTTTATTACGAGGTTGGAGGCGACAGCGATAAGTTGCTGCGTGAGTCTGGTTTCGATGAATTCCCGATTATGGCGCCGCGCTGGGAAGTGAACGGCGAGGACGTATACGGCTCATCCTGCCCGGGTATGATTGCCCTCGGCCAGGTTAAAGCTCTGCAACTGGAGCAGAAGCGCAAAAGCCAACTGATCGACAAGGCCACCAACCCGCCGATGGTTGGTCCGTCATCACTCCGCAACCAGCGCGTTTCCCTTTTGCCTGGCGATATCACCTATATCGATCAGGTCACCGGCCAGGACGGGTTTAAGCCAGCCTATCTGGTTAACCCGAATACCGCCGACCTGCTCGCCGATATCCAGGATACCAGGCAGATCATCAACAGCGCCTACTTTGTCGACCTCTTCATGATGTTGCAGAACATCAATACCCGCTCGATGCCGGTTGAAGCGGTGATCGAGATGAAAGAAGAGAAGTTGCTGATGCTTGGGCCTGTTCTTGAGCGCCTGAACGACGAATGCCTGAACCCGCTTATCGATCGCACCTTCTCCATCATGGCGAGAAAAAACCTTCTCCCGCCGCCGCCGGATGTCCTCCAGGGGATGCCGCTGCGCATCGAGTACATCTCTGTGATGGCGCAGGCGCAGAAATCTATCGGGCTATCCAGTCTGTCATCCACCGTTGGCTTTATTGGCCAGCTTGCACAGGCCATGCCTGAGGCACTCGACAAGCTTGATGTTGATCAGGCTATCGATGCCTTCGCTGAAATGTCCGGCGTATCGCCGACGGTCATCGTACCGCAAGAACAGGTCGAGCAGATTCGCCAACAGCGCGCGCAGCAGCAACAGCAACAGCAGGCGATGGCAATGGGTATGGCTGCCGCGCAGGGTGCCAAGACACTCAGCGAAGCGCAGACCGCAGATCCGAGCGTTCTAACCGCACTTTCTAACGCAGCAGGCGCTCCTGCAGGTGGTCAGCAATGACAGATTTTGATGATGACCAGTTAGCTGCTGAATCGGCACGCGAGAAGGAAATTCTTCTACAGCGCGACATCGACGACATCCGTTTCGTGATGGATAGCGAGCAGGGCCGCCGGGTGATCTGGGGGGTACTGGAGCAGGGCAAGGTGTTTTCTGCCTGTTTTGCCGGTGATCCGCAAGTGACTGCTTTCAACGAGGGGCAGCGCAACCTGGCGCTGGCATTGTTCCAGCGCGTCATGGCGCACTGCCCTGAACAGTATCTGAAGATGGCCGCAGAGGCTAATGGGGTAATCAAATGACTCAGATCCAAAAACAGCGCGTAGTCCGTTTCGATGGCAATAAGCAGATCGTTGAAGTTCCCGATCCGGCGGCGGCGGTAATTGGCGCGCCCACGACCACTGACTACGGCGGCGTAAAACTCGGAGCCTCCATTGCGGCGGCGGCAGCAGCCACTGCAACGGCAGATACAGCTTCCGCTGCAACCGATGTTGCCGGACTTCTTGTTGACCATAACGACCTGGTGACGAAGTACAACGCGCTTCTTGCGGATGCTGCGGCGCTTCGTACAACGCTGAACGCTGTTCTTGCGCAGCTGAAAGCCAAAACTATCCCGGTTTAAGGAGATAACCAATGAATTTATTCGAGCGCCTGCTGTATCGCCGCATTTGCAATGAGCAACCAGCTGATGGTGGCGCAGCGCCGGCGGCATCCGAACCATCTGCACCAGGCACAGGTTCTGCCCCTCAGGGCGATCAGCCTGCACAACAGGATGGTGAAAACCCTTCCGTTGATGGTGAAGGCCAGCAAGAAAAGGCTGAGAACCAGGACGGAGAGCAGCAAAAAACCGAGAAAGAGCAGAAGCAGGAAGGCGCGCCGGAGAAATACGAATTCCAGGCAGGTGAGGGCGTCGAGCTGGACGCTGAAGCGATGAAGGACTTCGAGCCGGTTGCCCGTGAACTGAACCTGACCAATGAGCAGGCACAGAAGCTGGTGGATGCATACCCGAAAATTCTGGCCGGTGTGCAGCAGCGTCAGGCAGATGCATGGCAGGCACAAACTGAAGAATGGGCAGCAACCGTCAAGGCCGATAAAGAGATAGGCGGCGATAAGTTGACGGCCAACCTCGGTGTTGCTCAGCGAGCCCTGGACACCTTCGGCACGCCGGCGCTGAAAGAGTATCTGAACGGCACAGGGCTGGGTAATCACCCGGAGCTGGTGAAGGCGTTCGTCAAAGTAGGAAAAGCCATGTCAGAAGATGGCGTGGTGACAGGAAAAGAAAGCGGTCAGCGTAGTGCGGCCGAAGTGCTTTATGGCAAATAAGAGAGGATATAACCATGGCTGTTAAAGGCATTACTGCGCTGACGCTGGCAGACTGGGGTAAGCGCATCGACCCGAACGGGAAAGTCGATAAAATTATCGAGCTCCTTTCCCAAACCAACCCGATCCTGCAGGACATGCTGATCGTTGAAGGCAACCTGCCGACCGGTCATCGTACGACCATTCGTTCTGGCCTGCCGTCGGCGACCTGGCGCCTGCTCAACTACGGCGTTCAGCCGAGCAAATCGACCACTGTGCAGGTTACCGATGGCATTGGCATGCTGGAAACCTATGCGGAGATTGATAAATCTCTGGCAGATCTGAACGGAAATACCGCTGAATTTCGGCTGTCAGAAGATCGCGCTTTCCTCGAGGCGATGAATCAGCAGATGGCTCAAACGCTTTTTTATGGCGACTCCAGCGTTAACCCGCAGCAGTTCATGGGCCTGTCTTCTCGCTACTCCGACCTGACGGCTACCAACGCGCAAAACATTATCGACGCCGGCGGTACTGGCACCGATAACACTTCAATCTGGCTCATTGTATGGGGCGAAAACACCGTTCACGGTATCTTCCCGAAAGGCCAGAAAGCAGGTCTGCAGATGGAAGATAAAGGCCAGCAGACTCTGAAAGATGCCAGCGGCGGCCAGTATGAAGGCTACCGTACCCACTATAAGTGGGATAACGGTCTGTGCCTGCGCGACTGGCGCTACGTTGTACGCATCGCGAACATCGATATCAGCGACCTGTCCGATCCTGCTGCGGCAGCCAACATCGCCAAGCTCATGGTGAAAGCGCTGCATCGCATCCCTAACCGTGGCATGGGGCGCCCGGTGTTCTACATGAACCGCACCGTTGCCCAGGCTCTTGACCTGCAATCTCTGGAGAAATCCTCTCTGGCAATTAGCGTCAAAGAGACTGAAGGCGATTGGTGGACCAGTTTCCGCGGCGTTCCGATTCGCGAAACCGATGCGCTTCTGGAAACTGAAGCTCGCGTGGTTTAACCCCTGACTATAACCAGCGGCCCGGTAACGGGCTGCTAAATGGAGAAATGAAGATGATCCTCGACAAACTGTTGATGTTCTCCGAAGCGCAGGCGGTTACGGCTACTGCTGCTTCTACCGATGTGATTGACCTGGCGCCTATCGACGGTACCCGCCGTGATATCGGCGTTGGTTATCCGCTGGAGTTCTGGGCTCTCGTTAACACCACGGCTACCGCTGCTGGCGCCGCTACCGTCAACGTGCAGTTGCAGACCAGCCCGGATAACAGCACCTGGACGACCATTTATGACAGCGGTGCCCTGGCTCTGGCAGCGCTTAAAGCTGGTAAGCGCGTTGTGTCGGCGAAGGTACCTGCGGGCGTTCAGCGCTATCTGCGTGTGAACTACTCCGTAGCCACCGGCCCGCTGACTGCTGGCGCGTTCACCTCCGGTATCAACCTGGATGTTGATGCGAATACCCCGTACCCGACCCGCTCTAAAGTGACCGGCTAAGGAGATATCGATGTCAGCTGAAAAAGCAAAATATCGCGTGCTGCGTCTGTCCCATATCCATAACAACCTCTGGCCGGAGGGGGCAGAGATTGAGTATGACGGGGTGCCTGGCTCCGCGCTGGAGCCGCTGAACGAAGCGGCGAAGGAAGCAAAGGCGAAGGCAACGCAAAAGGTTGTGGCTCCTGCTGTTGTTAAACCTGAGCCGCTGAACGAAGGCGGTGGTGGCGATGACGAGCTGGATAAGCTCCGCGAAGAGTATGAACTGCTCTTTAACGAGAAACCTCATCACAACACCAAAGCCGAAACGCTCCGCGAGAAAATCGCAGATAAGCGAAAAGATTTAGGCGTCTGAGCCTCGGAATAAAACAAGGGGGCTTAGGCCCCTTTCTTGTAGGAGCGTTCTATGGAAATGGTCAATCTAAAAACCGGCACCGACAGCTACCAGGATGAAAGCGGTGAGACTAAAACCCGCGACGAATATCCGTGGGGACTGTGCATCACCCTGAATAACGACACGCTGAACAAGTTGAAGGCTCAGCCGCAAAACGTCGGGACGGAAGTGATGATTACTGCCAAAGCGGTGATCAAAGGCATTTCTGCCCGTGAAGGTGATGATGGCACTTTCCGCAGCGCGGATCTGCAGATTACCGATATGGCTCTGGCGCCTGTTTCGGGTGAGGCGCCGAAGACGGCCGCACAAACTCTTTACGGTGAAGGGGGCGAATAATGGCCTCAGTTATTGAGATCTGCAACCGCGCGCTGAGCAATATCGGCAACAACAGGAGCATTAACAGCCTGACCGAGGCGAGCAAAGAAGCCGGGCAGTGCTCTCTTTATTATGAGTCTATCCGTGATGCGGTACTGGCTGATTTTGAATGGAACTTTGCTACCAAAAATATTGCTCTCGCCGATACCAACAATCCGCCTCAGGACTGGGCTTTTGCATACACATACCCGACTGACTGTCTGAAGATTATTGAAATTCCGGTTCCCGGCGTTCGGTATCCGACAGCTGCGATGCGTGTCGAATATGTGGTTGGCGCGGACAGCTCCGGCACCGGACGCCTGATTTATACCGACATCCCGCAGGCATGGCTGCGCTATGTGGCCCGTATCACCGACGTGAACATGTTCGATCCCATCTTCCAGGAAGCTCTGTCCTGGCGGCTGGCGGCGGCAATCAACATGGTGATTACCGGCAATGCCGATCTCGGAAATAACGCGCTGAATATGTACAGCCGCGTAATCCTCAGCGCAGGCTCTCACAGCATGAATGAATCGCAGGAGCCGCAGTTGCCGGACGATCCGTTTACCGTAGCGAGGATGTGCTGATGGCTGTTAGCTGGATACAACCGAGCTTTTCTGGTGGCGAGATTGCACCATCATTGTATGGCCGCATCGATATGGCTAAATACCAGGTGGCGCTGCGCAAGTGCGACAACTTCATTGTCCGGCAGTATGGCGGGGTAGAGAACCGACCCGGCACACAGTTCATCGCTGCGGCGAAATACCCGGATCGCAAATGTCGCCTTATACCTTTCCAGTTTTCGACGGTGCAGACCTATGCGCTGGAGTTTGGTCACAATTACATGCGCGTCATCAAAGACGGCGGCCTGGTACTGACCACAGGCGATGTGATTTACGAGCTGGCCACACCGTATACAGAAAATGATGTTTTCGGCCTGAAGTTCACGCAAAGCGCCGACGTAATGACGATCGTGCATCCAGCATACCCGCCTAAAGAATTACGCCGTTACGCGCATGACAACTGGCAGATCGTCGACGTCCAGACTACCAACGGCCCGTTTGAAGATATCAACGTCGATGAATCAGTAACCGTTTATGCCAGCGCTACCACCGGGACAATTACCCTTACCTCGAGCTCTGCAATATTCGGTGCCGAGCAGGTCGGAAAACTGTTCTATCTCGAGCAGCCGGCGGTAGATTCTGTTCCCGTCTGGGAGACCAGCAAAGATACCAGCATTGACGATATTCGCCGCGCGGACAGTAACTATTATCGTGCCAACACAGCAGGAAAAACCGGAACGCTGAGGCCATCACATACAGAGGGTATGTCCTGGGATGGCTGGGGCGGTACCGGCGATGATGATACCGGCGTGCAGTGGGAGTATCTGCATAGCGGGTTCGGCATTGTAAGGATCACTGCCGTCGCCGGGGACGGGCTTACTGCAACCGCAGATGTTGTTTCGCGAGTGCCGGAAAATGCGGTGGGCGTCGACAAGGCCAGCTACAAGTGGGCGCGGTACGCCTGGAACAGTGTGGATGGCTACCCGGCGACGGTGGTTTATTACCAGCAGCGACTGTACTTTGCTGCATCTCCTGCATACCCGCAAACAATCTGGGCCAGCCGCACCGGTGACTATAAAGACTTCGGCAAAAATAACCCAATCCAGGATGATGACCGGATTGTTTATACCTATGCCGGGCGACAGGTGAACGAGATCCGCCACCTTATCGATGTCGGTTCGCTGGTTGTTCTGACTTCCGGCGGTGAGTTTGTTGTGACCGGCGACCAGAATAAGGTGCTTACGCCGTCGGCGTTCTCCCTGAGCTCTCAGGGCTCCAATGGCAGCAGCGATGTGCCGCCTATCGCCGTTTCTAATATCGCGCTCTTTATCCAGGAAAAGGGTAGCGTAGTGCGGGATCTGGCCTACTCGTTTGATGTTGACGGCTTCCAGGGTAATGACCTGACTATCCTCGCCAATCACCTTTTCCAGAAACGCAGCATTGTCGACTGGGCATTTTGTATTGTCCCGTTCTCCAGCGCGTTTTGCGTGCGTGACGACGGCAAATTGCTGGTGCTGACCTATCTGCGTGATCAGCAGGTTTTCGCCTGGTCTCCGCAATCCAGCGCCGGGAAGTATGAAAGCACGTGCGGCATCAGCGAAGGTAGCGAAGACGCGATCTATTTCGTGGTTAACCGTACCATCAACGGCCAGACGAAACGCTACATCGAGCGGCTAGCGAGCCGCCAGTTTACCGATGACCTTGACGCTTTCTTTGTCGATAGTGGACTGACTTATGACGGACGCAATACCGGCAGCCGGGCGGCAACTATCAGCGGCGGCAGCGGCGACTGGAGTTATCAGGTTCCGTATACCCTGACGATGAGCGGCAGCAGCTATTTCACTGCAGGTGATGTTGGCGCGCAGATCCAGTTCCCCTACACCGGCAGCGACCCGGACGATGGCAGCGACGTTGCCATGCAACTCCGTTGCGACATTATTTCGGTGGAAAGCGGTAACTCGGTGACTGTGACGGCAAACCGGAATATTCCTCCTGTCCTGCGCAACACCGCCACCACTAACTGGTATATGGCCAGGCAGAAATTCGCCGGACTCGATCACCTCGAAGGGCAGACCGTCAATATCCTGTCGGATGCCAGCGTGGAGCCGCAGAAGGTGGTTACCGGCGGCGCCGTCACGCTGGAGAAACCCGGCGCCGTGGTGCACATCGGCCTGCCTATTAATGCTCAGTTTGAAACCCTGGACATCAATATTAACGGGCAGGAGACGCTGCTCGATAAGAAACAGTTGATCAATACCGTAACGCTGGTCGTTAACGCCAGCCGCGGCATCTGGGCGTCGACGCCCGGCGGCCAGTGGTACGAATACCCTCAGCGCGAATTCGAGTTTTACGACGATCCGGTTGACGACGCCACAGGAAAGGTTGAGGTCAAACTCGACAGCAACTGGGATAAAAACGGACGGGTGAAAATCCGTCAGACTGACCCGCTGCCGCTCTCGGTGCTGGCGGTGATCCCCCGCATAACCGTGGGAGGCTTTTGATGATTAACGCTCAGATAGTCCCGGCCACCGCAGCGCACATCGCTGAAATTATCCCCCGCGTTCGCCTGGCCGACATCGAGGAGTTTGCCGCCACTAATGGCTGGAGTGCTGCCCGCGTCCTGGAGTGCGGGTTACGTACATCAACATTCTGTTGCGCAGGCCTGATCAATGGTCGGGTGGTAACTGTCTTCGGCGTTGCGCCTAAATCTATGATTGGCGGCGCCGGCCTCCCATGGCTTGTTGGTACGGATGATCTGGAAAAATACCAGCGTACTTTTCTGCGTCGCTGCGGAAAGGTGGTCAGTGCAATGCTGATCGCTTATCCGCACCTTGAAAACTATGTTGATGCACGCAACCACGTCGCCAAAGCGTGGCTCCACTGGCTTGGCTTTACCCTGGAAGACCCGGCACCGTACGGCGTGCAGGGACTACCGTTTCACCGCTTCTATATGGAGAGAAAATAATGTGCGAACCAGCAACGATCGCCGCCGGCGCGACATTAGTTATAGGTGCGATGTCAGCCTACAACCAGCACCAGCAAGGTAAATATGCTCAGTCGGTTGCGAACCAGAATGCTGATATCGCCGAAACTCAGGCGCAGGATGCTGTTAACCGAGGCAATATTCAGGCCGAAGAGGTGCGCCGCCGCAACCGGCAGGCAGCCGGGACGCAGGCAGCTACCATGGGAGCGACCGGCGCGGATCTTTCCTCTGGCAACGCTCTGGACATTTTCGGAGATACGGCCCAGTTCGGCACGCTGGATGCTCTGACGACGGTTAATAACGCTCAGCGTGAGGCTTACGGTTATCAGGTACAGGGAATGAATGCGATCGCAGAAGGGAATGCAGCAAAAAGTCAGTCCAACGCAGCAGTTACACAAACTTTGCTCACGGCCCCACTGAAAGCGTATGGCGCATACCAGACATTCGGCGGCACCTGGAGCCCGTTCACGCAGAGTAACGCAGCCCCTATCTCTGCCGCAGTTGGCACAAAAACCGGTCGATAAGGAGACAATTATGCCAGTTGTACCAACCGTCACCGGTCGTCAGGTTGAAAGCCGCGGCGTGCAGACCGGAGGATTTCAGGCCGTCGCTCAGCCAAATATCAGCGATGCGCTGGTGAATGTGGGTAGCCAGGCGCTTGACGTATTCGGCCAGGCTAAACAGCGCGCCGATGTGGCAATGTCGCAGGATGCATCACTGCAACTGACGCAGACAGCCAGCGACCTGATGACCAATCCGCAGAATGGCCTGCTCAACCTGCAGGGTAAAAATGCCCTTGGTAAGGGGCAGGAGTACACGCAGCTGTTTGACGCAAAAGCGCAGGAGCTGGCGATGCAGTTGCCGGAGTCTGCCCGCCAGGGTTTCCTGCAGCAGGTGCAGCAGCAGCGCATTCAGTTTACATCGCAGGCCGGGCGCCATGAAATCAGCCAATTGAATGCCTACGAGCAGGGGCAGTTTCAGGCCACGCTGGCTACCGGCGCCAAAACCGCTTCGGCAATGTATGGCGATAACGCCAACTATGTGCTGGCTAATCAGCAGGCGTTTCAGCAAATAGAAAGCTTCGGCGCCGCACACGGCTGGAGCCCTGAGCAGATCCAGGCCAAAAAGGTGGAATTTAAAGAGAAGGTAGCAGATGGCGCGCTTTCTCAGTGGTCAGCAAATAACGCGATCGGCTTCATTCAGAGCAACGGTGAGCTGAGCGATACGGCCGCCGGTTCACGCCGTGCTGTCGCCAGCGGTGGTGAAGCATCAGCAGATGGCCCGCGAGGGGTACGCAACAACAACCCGGGGAACCTCGAAGCCAGCTCATCAAACCCATGGGTAGGGCAGACTGGTAATGATGGCCGGTTTGCAAAATTCGAGACTCCGGAGCATGGGATCCGCGCGCTGGGCCGCAACCTCATATCCTACCAGCGACAGGGGATTGATACCGTTGGCGAGATCATTAACCGTTGGGCGCCGCCGTCTGACAATAACGACACGGCTGCATACATCAAAGCGGTTTGCGCGCAGTTAGGCGTAACGGCAAACCAGCCTCTTGATGCTTCCAATCCTGACACGCTGCAGGCGCTCTGTGCCGCTATCATTAAACATGAAAATGGCACGCAACCATACAGCCCTGACCAGCTATCAACCGGCGTCAGCGCAGCTCTTGGGCTGTCACAGTTGCCAACCAGCAATAAACGCTACACCGGCAATGCAGCATTCGACGCCGCCACGCCGGAAGCGCAGGCCACTTTTCTGCGCCAGGCTGACCAGATACGCCGGCAGCAGCAGGCCGAATACAGAACGGCTATCGATAGCCAGGTTCGCGACGCCACCGCGGCTTACATGCGAGGTGTTGAGTTCCCAAACCCGCCAGGGGAAGCTGATTTTATGGCTGCCTACGGCGTGCGGGAGGGGAACCAGCGTTACACCGAATTCAGGAATACGCAGATTGCCGGGCAGTACATTGGCTCATTCCGCAATATGCCCACTAACAGCATCACGGCATACGTCAATCAGTTGAAGCCAACACCTGAGCAGACCGGGGAAGGGTACGCCTCGCGCGCCGCGCTTTATGATCAGGTTGCCGCCGCTGCAACAAAAGTTATTTCAGAAAGGCAAAATAATCCATTTGGCGCCGCCGTGGACATTGGTGCATACAGACCAATGCAAAATAATACCCCTCAGGCCGTTACTGAGGAAATTTCACGCCGTTTCTCTGCACAACCTGACCTGCAGAAGATCGGGATATCCGCGCCAATTCTCTCAAGTGAGGAAGCGTCTACACTAGCGCAGCAGGTGCGAGGGACGCAAAACGTCGATCAGACAATTAACCTACTTCAAACAATGGGCCAGACATTACCTCCGGCGGCCATGCGCCAGGTTGCCTCTGCAATCGCTCCGAACAATGCCGCGACAGCGTATTCCGCGCTGCTTCTCGGCACGCCAGACAACCAATATGACAACCGAAACCCGGTAATTTCCTACGACCAGTTTATTGGCTACAAGCCAACCATGAATAAGTACGACGTATCGAAGGTTATTCTGGCTGGCGACCAGCTTCTAAACCCGACGAAGGCTATGAAAGATGCTGGCATATCACCTATTCAACTGCCGAGCGAGGACAAGCTCAAGCGAGCTTTTGATGACCAGGTAGGAAATGCGTTTGCCAATAACCCACAGGCGCGCCAACTAAGCTACAACCTGTTCAAAGCTGCTTACGCTGGGATCGCTTACCAGTCTGGCGATTCCGCGATGACCCGCACCGATGCGGCTAATTCGGATGTAGTCGAGAAGGCCGCGCAATACGCCACCGGAGGGGTTTATAAAGGCTTCAATGGTGGTGACGTGGTAATGCCGTTCGGCATGGATAAATCCACTTTCAAGGATCGCTACACAGTGGCGGCACAGCAGGCGCTGAAAGACGCCGGACTGAATGAAAACGCAGCATCAAACTTCACGCCGGTGAACATCGGGAATAACCAGTACCGCCTGGTAAGCGGCAGCGGCCGCTGGGCGACGGACCCGAGCACCAGAGAGCCAATTGTGGTGAGGGTCGAATAATGGCAGACGTTTTCTCTCTGGCGCCAGAAGGCCAGGCATGGACCGACGATAAGACAAACGCGAACCCGGCGCGCCCGGAGGATTATGAGCCGACATTCTTTCAGGGTTCTATTGCCGCGCCGGCGCGCGGCGTAGCCGAGGGCACGATCGGTCTGGCGCAGTCGGCCGTTGGCTTCAGCAAACGCCTGATCAGCGATCCCGCCTTTACGGCTGATGTTGCGCCGACGGTGAACATCTTCCGCGTGATGTTTCCGGATGCAGATAAAACCCTTAACGACACCTACGACACGATCGGCAAGCAGCTGCAGGGCGCGCGCGGATATGTGAAACCGGATGCCGGCAGCCAGGGTACCGCCGCTGAAGTGCTATACGGCCTGGGCCAGTTCGTTCCGGCCATCGGAGCTACTATCGCTGGCGGTCCCGCCGTTGGCGCTGCGACTGCGTTCAGCTCCTCTTATGAGCAGTCGTATCAGGACTTCCGCGCCAAAGGCGTGGATGAGGCTACGGCGCGCAATCTGGCCGCTCAGCAAAGTTCTTTCAACGCCGCAGGGATGGCCCTGCCAGCCGCCATCGGCTCAACCGTGGCCACACGTATTGCATCCGGCGTGGCTATCAACACCGGGTTCGGTGGCCTGAACCGTTATTCAGTGGGCGACACACTGGAAGAACGGGGCTACGCCGATATGGCGAAGCAGTACCGGGTATTCGACGGTCAGGCAATGCTCGTTGATGCGGTGCTGGGGGCGGCCTTCGGCGGAGCTCACCATCTCGCATCACGCAACGCAGCCGATACGCCAGCTCCGCAACCGGAAACGGAAGCGCCGATCCCGGCGGCGGAAGTGCAAAGCGTGCCGGACAATGCGCCGGCGGCAGAAGCAACTCCAGAACCGGTGGCGCTCGGCGACGGCCCGGCAGCGCCGCAGGCTACATATGAAACCCGCATGGCTGAGCTCGAAGCTGATTCCGGCCAGTTGCTTTCCCGCGGCGACAGGAAGGTGTGGCAGTCGGAGGTTGCTAATGGTGAGCGTACAGTAGCGAAACTTGAGGCTCAGGATAAAGCCATCCGTGATGCAGCACCAACCGGAAGCGGTGGCGCTAATCGCCGTTATTATGCTGAAAACAGGGCGAAGCTTGATGACATAGCTAACCAGCTCGCTACTGCCAGAGAGCGCCTTCAGAATGCACGCGACACTCTTGCACCACATCAGCAGGGCGGTCAGTTTTATGAGGCCCGCGCTGATCTGTCCCGTATTCAGCAGGGGATCATCCCTGAAAGTATGCGCGGCCTGGTGCGTGAGACAGAAATTAAACCTAGCGACATCGATGCAGCCCACACTCTGAACGAGGGGCTTTATTACGACATTGAGTCGGCCCCGGTTCTGCATGCCAGCAACGAGAGCATCAACAGCCATGTGGCTGCCATGGATGAAGCATACCGGCAGCTAAATGACGGTCAGCCGGTGAACATCGGCATGATGGCACGTGGGCTGGATGGCCCGGCGCGGCCAGGCATGCTGGAATCTGCAAGCGAGCAGTACCATGCAATGCAGCAGGTTTTCGAAGAGAATGGTGTCAGGTATGAAACGCCGTCAGAACTGGCAGGAGAAGCACCGGCGCCGCGCGCAGAAAGTGCATTTACGGCAGCCGACGAAACTGGCGGGCAGGTCAGTGTTGATCCTGACACCGGCCAGGCGATTTCATCAAACAGTTACGACCTGATGGCGGCCCGCGATATGGCTACTGCCAATCCTGAATTAACGATCGCGCACCCTGACACAGGGCAGCCGACAAAACTATCTGACGTTCTTGCTGAATTTGACGAACAGATTAAAACCGTACAGGCAGACTCTAAAGTTTATTCCGTTGCCGCGGCGTGCTTCCTGAGGAATCCATAATGAAACAGGCATGTGTTGAAGCTATTGCACAGACACTTGGCCGCCAGCCTAAGGCTGACGAGCTGAAAAATATTGAGGACCGTATCAAAGAAGCCGTGCGCCAGGTGCATAAAAAAAACGCCAGGGAAGGCAAGACTGGCATCCCTGATGCGCAGACGTACATGGAGGCCGCTGAGCTTGTGCGTCAGCGCGTTGTGCACGATGTCTATAAGAAGCGCCAGCGCGTCGCACAGAACGCGCTGGCCATCAGCAGGGTAACAGACACCCTCGATGCGAATATCCCGCCAGAACAGCAGACACCCGCCAATTTGCAGCAGTTTATCTTTGCTGGTCGGCGTACCTCTGATGGTAAAGATATTTCCGTGACATCTGCAGAGGAACTGGCGACAGGCGCCTATCAGGACTGGTCGCGCCAGCTCAGCGCTGAACTGCTGAAAGCCGGTGATGACGTTAGAAAATTCTTTGAGCAGAGTAAAGCGCTTGGTGAACAGCGTTTCCGCAGTCTCTTCGACCAGCAGGCTGCTAAATCAGCACAGTTCCAGATCCTGAAGGAGCTTTACGGTGAAGACACCGGCAACCCTCAGGCGAAGAAAATCGCACAGGTTTGGAATGACGTAACCAGCCGGGCACGACAGGAGATGAACGACAACGGTTTTGATATCGGGTTGCGCGACGACTGGCATTTGCCGTATGTAGATGACGCCGATTTTATCCGCAACGCCGGGCGCGATGAGTGGCTGGCATCTTTGCCGCTGGCAGAACAGGCTAAGGCGAGGCTTTCTGGCCGCCAGCCGCCGATTGAGTTTGCGCGGCAGGCATGGGTGGACGACGTTTACAACACCCAGGATCGCAGCAATTACGTTAATCCTGACGGCAGCCCGATGAATGACATAGAGTATCGCCAGGCGCTGGAAGCGATCTTTGAAACGAAGGCCACCGACGGTGCCAACAAAATCGACCCGGGCGCATTCATGGGGACCGGCGGGATAAAGAACCGCGGATCCCAGAGCAGGGTGATGGCGTTTAAAGACGCCCAATCCCATTTTGCCTACATGGAGCGCTACACTCAGCAGCCGGTTGCTGGCGTGATGATGTCGCACCTGCAGTCTTCTTCGCGCGATCTTGGGGTGGTGAAAGCATTCGGACCTGATGCTGCAAGAAACTTTTCCCTGGTGCTGGACCGTGTATATCAGCGTGCGGTGACTGGCGGGAAGGAAGTCGGCAAGATGAACGATGAGCGCAAGATGGTCGAGCGCATGTTTAACTCAATGGCCGGCCTTAATGGCGCGGCCACATCGAGCGTATTCACGTCGGCTGTTGGCGGTCTCCGCAACCTTATGACCAGCGCCATGCTCGGTACCAGTGTTCTGACCGCAACCAGCGATCAGGCTATCATGCGCGCGAATGCGCAGGCTCTGGGCTTTGACCGTAATGGTATGCGGCTCTCTGCAAATACGCTGAGGAACCTGTTTAACGGCGATGCGAAGCGCGCGAATGCAGAGCTTGGCCTGCTTGTAGATTCGCATGCTGCTGTCGTATCGAAGATGGGCGGGTTTGATCTGTCTCGCGGCATTACCGGCTGGTTTGCTGAGAAAACCCTGAAGTGGTCAGGGCTGATTGCAATGGACCGGGCAAACAAGGCGTCATTCGGCCTGCTGATGTATAAAAACATTGGCGAGCTAACCCGCAAATTTAAGACCCTGGATGAAGTTAAGGGCTCAGATAAAACCATCCTGGCAAATAAGGGATGGAGTAATGAGGACTGGGCTATCATGGCAGCAGCAGAGTTGCGGCCAATGACTACATCCGGACATATGGGCATGACGCCGGACGCGATTTACGCCGTTCCGGATGAGGTGATCACCAATATTATGGCTGACAGGATCGCCCAGGTGCGCGCCGGTAGTGATACGGCACTGGCAGCGCTTGGCGATATGTCACCTGAACGCCTGAAGCGGATGAAGGAAGCATTCGACGCAGAGGCAGAGCAGACGATTACGCGCATGGTGCGTAACGCCCGGGTGGAAGCTGCTCAGAAATTGCTGGGGATCACTCACGGTGAGATGACCAGCGCAGTGACAACGGCCACCGGGCTGGATACATACGCCCGTGATGATGCCGGCCAGCTGCTTAAAAGCTTCATGCTCTTTAAAACCACGCCGTTCGCTGGTTTTCGCCAGCTGGTCAACAGGGCGAGCGATCTGGATACCGTACCAGCCATAAAATTCCTGGCGTCCTATATTGCTGGTACGACGCTGGCCGGGATGTTTGCTAACCAGATGAACAGCCTGCTGACAGGCAATGACCCACTGGACATGACAAAGCCAACAACATGGGTGCAGGCGCTACTGAAAGGCGGTTCGTTCGGTATCTATGGTGATTTCCTGTTCCAGGATCACACGCAATATGGGTCAAGCATCGCGGCCACAATTGGCGGTCCGGTATTGAGTTTCGCCGAACAGCTGACAAAGTTGCTGATCACCAACCCACAGAAAGCGCTTCAGGGAGAAGATACTTCTTTCGGCGCCGATGCGCTAAAGACAGCTCGTATGATCACCCCGTTTGCCAACCTCTGGTATGCTAAAGCCATTACCAATCACCTGATCCTGCAACAGCTTCAGGAGATGGCAAACCCAGGATACAACGACCGGGTTAGGGACCGCGCTCAGCGGGAATTTAACACAACGAGCTGGTGGGAGCCTGGCGATACTGCGCCGCGCAGAGCACCAGATTTAGGGAAAGCGGTGGGTAACTAATGACAAGAGATAAAATTGAATATATTGCTTCTCTTCAGTACGAAGCCGAGAGATGGAGAAAGATAGGCGGGTGGGGATCATTGATAATGCTCGCTGCTTTACTCATCGACCTTTGGTTCAGACATATAGGGGCAGCATCGCTGCTTTTTGAATCTGCCATACTTGGTGGGTTTATATGCTGCTGGGGGAGTAATTTTGATAGAGCATCCCAGCACAAGAGAGAGCTTGACTCGATTTGTTTTGCTTTATTCGGTAAAAGCTATGAAAGCTCTCAACTTGAGATAATAGAGCTAAATAAAACGAAACTAATGTGACACGTCACAAAGGCCGCTTTCGCGGCCTTAAATATTACTGGCCGCCAGGGCGGGAGTCAGCAGAACGACCACCACAGCGCGAGCCGTCAGCTGCAGTATCGCTATCATGCTGGCAGTTTCCAGCGAAAGCTTGTGTAGCTGAACCCAGAGAAAACAGAACAAACAGCACTGCCAATGCTTTTTTCATTTTCACTTACCATGTGTAGACCACTAAACGTGGCTTCATCAGTGTAGCGCTGCGCTTAGATTTCATCCATAGAAATCCAGGTTGCCTGTTACCCCAATCCCTATCTGAGTTGCTGCCTGATCTGCATTGTGCAGAAATCCAGGTGTGTTTGCAGCTCCCGCATCGACAACTGCGAGCTTGTCACATAGTTAACCAGTGCCACCAGTTCCGCCGCCGCACCGCTGACATCGTGGCCGTCTCGCTCCATTTCCCTGAGCAACTCCATCAGCTGTGATTTTACAACCAGGGATCTGACCCCTTCCGGGGTGTGAATACGATCCGCAAAACCTTCGTCGACAGGATACTGGTACCGCTCTGGCATTAGGAATACTCCCATAAATGTCGCGGTAGGGATACCCGTTACCGGGTACCCCCCGCACAGATCCCGGCGTGC
>OMBQ01001144.1_pt1 | contig 23335 bp, 15 predicted proteins | sample 1674311 | NCBI WGS metagenome assembly OMBQ01 (sample SAMEA103958160, study PRJEB25191) | human gut metagenome | biome: human-associated habitat [ENVO:00009003]; feature: intestine environment [ENVO:2100002]; material: feces | place: Germany | collected 2013/2015 | reverse complement strand
TTCGTGTTGTGATTAGCTGAAACATTTCTACCTTCGCAAGGTAATCAACAACTGCGTTTCCGTTTTCCCGTCCTGAACAAAAGTTGTGATTAGCTGAAACATTTCTACCTTCGCAAGGTAATCAACAACAAAGCTTAAAACCTCTAAGGTGAATACTGAGTTGTGATTAGCTGAAACATTTCTACCTTCGCAAGGTAATCAACAACGAGCCCTATTTTCTAAAAAAGCTTGATACTGTTGTGATTAGCTGAAACATTTCTACCTTCGCAAGGTAATCAACAACTACACTGACTTACTCTCCCGAGAATGTTCCGTTGTGATTAGCTGAAACATTTCTACCTTCGCAAGGTAATCAACAACAGGATTCTCTGAAAGTATTGATATTCAGGAATTCTGTTGTTGTTTTAGAAATAAAAAATGAATGATAAAATCAATGGGATTTCTTGGTCTATACCGAGAAATCCCATTTCTAATTTTAGAACATTTCCAATTGCTGATAAGTTGTAGAATCGGTTGCTTCCTTCTTTTCCCGATTGTAGAAGACAAGGGTTTCAGCATATTGTTTGTCTGTAATGCAGAATACAGAAATTCTGCCATGGACGGGCATCATGCTTCTGACGCGATTGATATGCACTTTCGCATGATCCATACTGGCGCATTGGCGCACATACACAGAGTATTGAAACATCGTAAAACCATCTCCCATCACGTCCTTACGGAAACGGGCAGCATCGCGGCGATGCTCCTTCGTATCGGTGGGAAGGTCGAACAGGACTATTATCCACATAACACGGTATTCGTTTAATCGGTTGAGCATATTATTCAAAAGTGGGGTAAAGTATTTTCCGGCTTTCTCCAGCAAAGCATTTGGCCAGGCTGGCGGTAGTTTGTCCCGCTGCAATCATCAGTGGACTGCGTCGTCCCTGTATGCGCACATCGAGCACGGGAATGATTAGCATTTCGCGCTTGAGTTCGGTGGTGAGCGTGTCGGTCACTTCCATCTTGCGCATCGTGGCAATGACCAATTTGTCAACAAAGGGACGATAAGGCTCCATGATGTCGTCGGCCAGGCAATAGGCGTTGTAGCGGTTGTGGTGATGAATGCCTGCAACGGGAAGCAGCCCGCTACCCACCAATGCCCGCGCGATGACAGCGCGGAGAATGGCGTAACCATAGTTGAGCAAAGCATTGGGAGCCGCTCCTTCGCGGTCGCGCAGGAAGTCGGGGATGTCAGGAAAGACGTATTTCCAGTAATGTACGGCAGCTTGTGCTTCGCAATTGTCCGAATCGCCGCTCTTGACCTCTTGTGCCAAGCGGAGAAGGCGCTTGGGAACTTCGTGTGTTTGTTCCTGTAATACGTAGGCTTGGTTTTCAATCTTGGCGCGGATGGTCTGTTGCCAGAGTTGCTTCTTGAGGGGCAGGGAGGCGTCAATCTGTGAGCGGAATCGCTCGCTGTAGAGGGTATTGCCTTGCAACGGTAGGAGCAGCCCTGTGGGCATACTCCGTTCGTTGCAGGTAATCAGGGCTACTTGATGGTCGAGCAGGGTGGCAATGGCCGCTTGGGTAATGGTAATCTGTTTGTGGTCGAGTATCACTACGCCCAAATCCTCGATTGGAAGGGTGCGGACGCTCTCCTTGCGGATGAGGTCCGACACTTCCTTAGCGTTTTCCACTTCGGGCATCTTGACCACCAACTGACCGTTGCTCAGTGACAGGTAGGCAGGATTGCCAAAGTATAGGGTCTTCTTAATCATTGTCCGTCGATGATTTCTATGATTTCACCTAAGCGGTTGACTTTGAGCTTGACGCAAAGGGCTTTGATGTTTTCCTTATTATCTGTCAACTCCATCTTATTCATGCTGCCCCATTCACATTTGTCGTAAAGAGTGGTTGAAAACGACTGCGGAACAAAGAAGCACTGACGTTTGCTAAAAGACACCACCTTGTAAATTCGCTTTTTATCCAACACCTGTGGTACTACACCTTCTTCGATAGGCAGGTAAACCAAATCACCTGGAGATAAGGTGAAGAGCAGACGTTCACCATGTTCGTTGACACTTGGTGCTACCTCTTCCTTTCGCTTTCGTCGGGCTATGACATCCTGCAACGGAATCGTTTCGTAAGAACGCTTTCCGTCCTTGTTGGCATAGATGGCAAAGAAAAGGTTGGTTCCCTTGGCTGCTTCTACAAACTGCTTGGCCTTGGCACCGCTCTGGCCTACAGCAAACTTTTGCCCTTGGATTTCCGAAAAACGAGCCTTGTAAACCGGCTGATGCGGTTTGCCGTCGTTCAGTTCACGGATATGAGCGTTCATTTCAGCCAGTCCTTCGGGAGAGAAGGCCTCTTCGGTACGGTATTTGCCAGCAGCGTCTTGATAGTTGGCTAAGTGACGCATGAGAATCTTGCGGATGCCGCTGTCGGTAATCGACTCAATCTGCTTCAGCGTCAGTGTCTTGTCCAGCAACTTTCGGTTAGCTACTTGGGTTTCTTCACCTTGGCTGTAGGTGTAGACCTCAACCTTGCGGATGTCTTTACCGTTGAAGAGGTTCTTTTGTAACTTGAAGTGTTTGATCAGTTGACTGACATTGCCCGCAGGATAGACTTCTGCAAGCAAACGCTTTATTTCCTGGCGCAAGGTTTTGTCCTTAATCTGATGCCAGTCGGCAAGTGCATCTTTCAGGCTGATGGTCTTTACTTGTTGTAGAAGGACTTTGCCCGAGAACGTTTCCTTGTGGAGCGGCTTGCGTATAGACGAACCACCCTTTTTGCTGGAAGTCAGTATACGCAGATTTTGCTTGAAGCTGACCACGATGTTCGAGAGTGCGGCGCGAACGTCCTGTGTAAAGCTGTCCCAAGACTTCTTGAAGAGCCACTGGTAGTTGCCGTTGGCATCGGTGTGGTGCTTGAGGCAGAGCTTAGTGCGTAGGTCGATGCGGGTCGCATTGTCACCGTCGTGAGAGGAAACGGAGTTGAGGTAGGTGATGTGGTTGCGGGTGGTGCAGGCAATCACGATGGCATCCATGGCGTGGTGGCGGTGGTCAATGCGTTTCTTGTCTATCTGAGGAATGTCGAGCGGGAGGCGTGGCTGGAAGAAACGCTTGCCCGACTCATTGCGCATCTCGCCGAAGGCATCGGTGTGCATCCGTTCGTTCATGCGCTGGAAACGGGGAGCAATGAGGTCGTTCCACACATCGTTGATGCCCCAGTCTGACTTGAGGCGCGTCGTGATGCTACCATTGGTCGGGAGTACATGCTTCGAAACGGAGGAAACTTCGTCGTCATCGCGCACCACCTTGGAGAGCAGGGAAAGCACGACGCGGCTCATGTAGCGGGTATCGTTGAGCATGCGTTCGGAGAACTCTGCAGGCACATCCTCCATCAAGAGGTTGGCTTTCTTGGCACGATTGTGCTTGAAGTGGAGGTTAATGTAGTCTTCGTATTCCTCGCGTTTCAAGATAGTGAAGGTCTTGCCGAAAGCGCCCTGTACGATGCTTCCGCCACGTTGCAGGATGTATTCGTATCCCGTCATGTTGCCTTTGTCCTTGTTGACTTCCGCTTCGCAGATGACCTTGTTGTTCATCGAGTCATTGTAGTAACGCGTTTTGGGAATGACGTGTTCTATCTCATAATCGCGGGTAAAGAGGCGGGCAAGAGAGATGGGTTGCCCCGTGTAAGGAGACTTACACTTTTGGTCTAACCAAAGGCGGTAGCGATGTACTTCACTGGCGGTGATCTTGCAGGCTTCGAGTGGACGCCCTAAGCTCTGAATGGTCTTGGCAATTTGTTTGTCCTTCTTTACTTCGTCGGCATAATTGCCCAGGACTTCTTCTTCGTAGAGTCGGAAGAGGTCTTGCTGATAGGGAGAGTGTGGACGGAGGTTCTCAATGTCGGTTTCGTAACGGGCAAACTCTTGTAGCAATCGGCGGGCACGGTAATTGGCAGCTTGATTCTCCTGATTGCGGTCGTAATCGCGCTTACGTCCTTCGGCATTTTGCTTCAGGTTGCGCCCCATTTCGACATGGATTTCGTCCATCTTGCCATATTTGCGCCAAAGGTCTTCGACGATGCGGAGGGTTTCCAGCACAATGCGTTCTACTACAGGATTGCGTAGGGAGTGTTGCTTGAAGGTGTAGCGCAGGAAGTAGGCGAGTTCGTCAGGTGACTTCCACGCTGTGAGGTCGGCGGCTTCAGAGTGTCGGCCGTATACGGCATAGCAGGCTTGGTAGACGGGTAGACCTTGGAAATCTTCGATGCAGTGGCAGTTGGCTAACGCCTTACGTACGCTGTCAGAGAAATCTTCGTGGGACGGCTCGTGCAGGAAGTGCTGAATACGTTCTTGGGTGGCTTCATCGATGGCGGATGATTGCCAACGGCTACCGCAACGCATCAAGGGAAGGAGCTTCTTCAAGGCTTTTTCGGAGAAGGAACCATAGTCCTTTTCGGAGAAGACGACTGAAGTTAGTGATGCTACAAAAGCGTCTGTATCGGGAATCTGATGCTCTGTAGCAAAGCTGCGCAAGGCTTTGACTATTTGTTCGGGGTCGCTGACGGAATAGAGAATGTGCCAAAGCTTTTGGTTAAAATAGCGGCGGTAGTCCTTCGGAATGGTGTAGAGTGTCTTGTTACAGGGATAGGTATTCTCACTGGGATAGTTCCAGCGATAGCGTTCAAGGTCGGCCTTCTTGCTTAAACCGAAGGGCTTGAACTTTAACAGGACAGATTCCTTTACGTCAGCACGTTCGTTGAGGTAGTCGAAAAGCTGGCAACGCACTTCGTGGTTGGGCAGGAAGTGGTCGGTCACATCGTAGTTAAGTACCATGCGGCCGTTGACCTCAGCTTCTTTCTGATAGATGCGGAGGTTATGGATGAATTGCCACAGACGGTATTCTTGAAAGAGAGGATGTGACTTCGGAATACATTTGACGGGTTCGTCAACGCATTCGCCTGTGGAGCGATTGACATAGTGGTATTGTTCGAACGGACAGTCAGCGATTTCGCTCTTCTTGCTTTTCAGTGGACGTTGGTAGAACAATACGTCGTCTACCAACAGATGGAGGAATCCCTGTTTCACCAGTTGTTCAATGCGAGGTTGACGCTCAGGACGGCGGTACAATTCATTGGCACAGCGGCGCAAGAGGACATCGTCACGCAATTCCTTATGGAAGGCGGTTTGAGCACGGAGTATCTGTTCCATCTCGTTGCGGTAGAAGCTGCGATCGATGGTATGGATTAATTTGCCGCGTACCTTAACGGAAGGTTGGGCGAGTATTTCGTCATAGATGTAGGCACCCACTGTTTTACCGCTCAACTTGATGTCGTGTTCCGTCTTCTTCTTGACCAGTGTCCAGTCTTCTGGGTCGGGAGTGCTGGTGCTGAAGGTCGTAGTGCCGTCTTTGTTGGTCTTGGTCGTACAGATGGCTTCAAACTGATGGCCAATTGGGTAGGGAGCCTGTTTGCCTTTTTTGGTTTCCTCCTTACCATTGTCATAGACGATATGATACTCGTAGGTCTGTGAGCCGGCTTTGACCTCTTTGCCCTGATTTACCTGCATGACTGTCAGTACGCAAAATTGTTTTTGGTCGTCGGCTGTTTGCAGCTCATCACTCATGCCGCGGAGTTGGTAATAGCCTCGCTTTGCGTTGAAACTTAGGAGAATCCAGGCCAGTTCTTCCCGACTGACAGGTTGAGTCAAGGCCTTCTTGCGCAGGTAGTAGAGGGTCCAGTCATAGGGTATCTTCTTGCCTTCTGCAACGAGCTCGGGATGAACCTGACGGAATTCGTTCAGCATTTCTTCGAAGGATTGACGAAAGAGAAATTCCTTCTTGCCCGTCGCATCAGGGCAATAGGCTATCAGCGGTTCGCTGTGATTCTTGAATTGTCCGAAGTGCTTTTCAAAATCAATCTGTTGACGGAAATGTTCGGGCAAGAATCCCAGTATGTTTAAAACGCGGAGTAAACGTTCACGGCGTTGTTTAGCTCGTTCGTTGGTGATGCGCATCCGATGGTAAAGGGTGCGCTGAGCGGCAGACGATTGTAATACACCTTTGTCGAAATCGGTGATACTTCGTTCGTCCATCGGGATAATACGGCTACCCGTTGCTATGATTTGCTGAGTTTCAGCGTCAATAGCGGCCCATCCGATGCTGTTTGTACCCATGTCTAGGCCGAGAATGTAGTGCTTGGCATTCATGATATAGAGATGTTGATTGTTAATGCAATAAGTGTGATTGGTAAATAAGAGAAGGGAAAAATGTTTTTTCAGAAGAATTCGCCCTTTGCTATAGGTGTTGTTGCTTTACGAGCCATTCTATGCTAGAGTTATCAACCTAATAGCAAACTTATTTACTGCCTGCAAAGTTAAATATTCTACGTTCTATTTGATTTTTTAAAGAAAAGATTTTAACTTTGCCCCTGTTCAGCTAATCACAATAAGGATTATTCCGTTGTGAAAACATCTTTGGGCGGGGAAACTCGTCCTTTTTTTGGCTTCTATCGTAATGAGGAAAGTCCAAGAAGTTCGTGAATGATTGAAATAGTAATGTTCTAATCATAAAAGGTGCACACAATTACGTGTGCACCTTTTATAGTAAAAGTACGTTCGGCCAGAGAGTCTGGTTTACATACGAAAATAGGAGATAAACCGCTGTGCTAAGCGTTTATCTCCTATTCGTTTTTAAACACATCCCAGAAGGAACACTTCCTTCGCTTCAAGCGAGCCCAAGCGAAGGAAGTGTAAGTTAGTTTCGTTTATTCCACGATTACCTTCACGGCATTGCCTTGACCAATCAACTTCACCAGGTATACACCCTTTTGCTGGAAGCGGTAGGGGAGTACAGAGGGCGCACCAGCCGGGACTTCCGTTGTGTAGAGAATGCGGCCGTTGAGGTCGTAGATACAGAGGCGAGCCGACTGAGCAAGTTCGGGCAAGAGAATGCGGATGGGACCGTCCGTCAGGGTCGGAGTCACCTGCATAGCCTCCGTTGCATTCGCTACGTCTGCAATTTGGCTAACCACCTTGCGCGGCATGTCGATGCTGAGGTCGAGGTCGTTGGTCACATTCGCCTTGTCCGTACCATTGTTCGTGACGTTGCCCAAAAGGCTGCCGAGCACGGTGTTGAGGATAGGGTCTACCTTTTCGTGTACGATGGGTTTGGCCACTACACCTAAAATGCGACCCACCAACTTGTCGACCAATTTGTTGATGCCGTCGGTCACAATGCGCTTTTGCAATACTTCCGAAGCCTTCTTGTCTTCGTTACTTTCAGAGAAGGTCAAGTAAGCCTTGATGGCATCTTCTCCGATACATTCCATCAGCATGGCAGTCAGTTCCTCGGGCGTTTCGGGAAATTTGATAGCGGCTCCCAGGTCACCCAGGTCACCCAGGCTCCCCGTAGCGTCGCTTACCACCTTCTGGATCATATCCCAATAGTCCGAAATCAGCCCACCTACCATCGGTTCGAGACCGCTGACCAACTTCTCCTGCGCATAGTGTCCGAAGTTTGCTTCGAGCTGGCCGTTGAGTTCCACGCTCTTGAGCAGTTTGCCGCGCAACTCCATCACCGTATTGTCCTCGTTGAGGCGTACTTGGCGGAAGGGGCAAGGGTAAGTCACGGTCGAACCCGTTGAGATGTCATAGATAGAGTCCGTCTTCGTTTCGTTGTAGTCTTTGGCAATGTCCTGAATGTGGAAGTGGCCTGTGAAGACCGTGCGGATGCCTGCCTCCATCAATACCTTGCGTACTTCGGCTGCATTTTCAACTACATAGGGCGAAGCGATGGTGGCCTGTCCGTTGAAGTGCTCCACAAGGTTGTGGTGCATGACAGCCAACACCTGTTTGCCCTTCTCGCGTGCCTCCTGCGCCTGTTGGCTAATCCATTGCAGCGTTTCGGGTTTGATGCGGCCTGAAGTGACGCACACATCCTTATCCGCACCTTGTGATACAAAGGTATTGTCCTCGTAACGGCAAGCATCGATACCTACAACCACCACATCGGGCAGAGCCTCAACGGCATAGCTGAGCGACTGCGGGTCGCGCTTGGCATCCTTGCCATAACCAAATTCGCTGTAGATTTCAGCAAACTTCTCGCGGCTAACCGTTTCGGCATAGCGCGTCTGGTCGCCGTCAAACACATAAGCGTGGGGATTGTTCACATCGTGATTACCCGGTACAACGAGTGTCTGTATGCCCGCTTGCTTGAGTCGCTTTAATTGTTCGGCAACCAACTGGTGGCTAAGCAATTCGCCATCCTTTGTTAAGTCGCCGGGGATGAGCACCAACTCAGGCTTCTGTGCCAGGATGGTGTCAATCATGGTATAGAATATATCTTTACTCTCAGCCAACAGTTTACGGTCGCCGGCCAAGTATTTTTCAAAGGCACTGCCTTTCTTAATCAGCAATTCCGGGCTCATCACGTGGATGTCGCTCATCACGAATATATCCTTGGGCCCCTTCGTCCAAGCCTGAGCACTGACACTAAACAGGATGGGGGTCGTAATGTCTTCACCCTTTGCATTGGTGCAACGCACCGTGTAGTCACCCGCTTCGAGCTGGTCGCCCAGGGTGAATACTCCTTTCTCAGCTTTTTCCGTCAGCGTCAGTTGCTCTTTGAGGGGGATGCGTGCCTGGTCCTTGTACACACTGATGGTAGCTTTTGCGGGCAAATTGTTGTATGTGATTTCCACCGTTTGCCCCACCTCAAAGTGCGTTGTCGTTACTTGTAGGTTTCCACCTTCCTCGTTCGTCTGAGCCGTTTGGGTGTTCGCCAGAGTCTGCGGCAACGCTTGGCGCAAGGTCATGCCTTGTCCCGCATTGACCGTCTGTAAACCATGAGCGGCAGCATGCACTTCATTGGTAGCAAGTGCAGAAAGACCATGGAGTGAAAGGGCACAAGTAGCTGTGCTGAGGAGTAGTTTTGAAGTCATGAGTAAGTTTTTGATAGTTATGCGATTGCTTTTTGACACTGCAAAAGTATCGACCGCAGATTACGAACTCTTTTCAATGTCGTGACATTTCAAACTTACTCTGTGAAGGAGGGTAGGGATTCACTTCATGATTCCCCCCGTTTTTAAGAACGCTTCAAGCCCTGTAGGGAAGTGACACACCACAATCCGTGATGGATAGGGTTGCGTGTCTTCCCTACAGGGCTTGAGTCGTTTTGGATGTTAATATCGTGGATAGGGAGCCTGCCCAACTTTGAGAAGTTAAGCCGTTAGCTACTGCTTCAAATGACCCCCGCTTCGACCATTCTAACCACCCGTTCCGTGTAGCGGTCATCGCCTTCGGGGTCATATTTCTTGTTGAGGCTATTGCCGAAGAGCACAGCGATGCCCTGGTAGAGGTTCGCCTTGAAGGGCCCGATAAAGGCCTTGGCAATGTAGTAACCCGTTTGGTTACATTCGCGGTTAATGAGCTTCAGCAAGAGGCGTCCCTGTGAGCGGGTGAGCTTCTTAAGTGCCGGACCGTATTGTTCCTTCAGTCCTGCTTCCACCTTTTTAATGTGTGCCTTGCGTGCCTTCTCGTCGGGCAAGGTCTCCAGGTAGTCGTAGGTTTCGAGGATGGTGTATTTCGTCAGTTTTGCCCAGGGCAATACCTTCTTGACATTGTAGACCAGGCGGTTGTAACGCTCGCGCTCCTTCTCGTTCTTAAACTCCATGGGCGCATATTTCGGCAAGGTTGGAAAAACAATGTGTGGAATGGTGCGCCCCTTATACGTTGTTTCGCCTACCTGCGTCTGAAGGGGCACCTCTGTTTCTTCCACCTGCGTGGAGTCTGGTTTGCTACCTGCTTTTTGGCTCCAGCCAAGTACAGGAAGCAAACTGAGGGTGAGAAGAAGGAGAAAATAACGCATAGCGATGGAAAACTATTTAAAGAAATGGATAATGTAGCGGGTAAAGGGGCACATAGAAAGCCGTAACTCCGAACGGTACACAATGCCCCGTTCGCCTCTTTTTCTGTTACGTTTCAGACCGAAGTGGTAGAAGTGGGGGCAAAAGTAGGAAGATAATCGTTTGACCCGTGTTTTTTATTGTAAAACCCCCATGCATTGTTTTAAAAAGCCGTTACTTTGCTCTATCCATTGAGGCATTCTGTACGAATGCCGGTTGAAGAAATGGGAGTCGAAGCGGATGACGGGCTGTGTGACTGAGCGCAGACGAAGCGGATGCGAGCACAAGCGAGTGCTTATAAGGGAATGTATTTGTAAGGGAATGTACTTGTGATTTGGACAGGGCATTCCGACTGTTCCCCCTTTCCTAACGTCGGGGACGAGCATCATCAGCCTCCACTTCTCTATGCTTCAGCTTAATCACTTTATAAATCATACGATTATGGCGAGAAAAGAAAAGAACAAGGCCGCGTCGCGCCTGAAGAAGAAGGCGGTGGCGCAAATGCTCGTCGATATGTTCAATCAAGAACCAGAGAAGGACTTCGACGTAAAGGACCTCTTTGTGAAGTTCAAGGCGGCTAATCATCCCACGAAGATGGTGGTGCTCGATGCACTCTCCGACCTCGTACTGGACGACTATATTTCGACTGATGGCAACGGTCATTACCGCAATGCGGTGCGTTCCAATGTAATGGAAGGTACCTTCGTGCGCAAACGTAACGGACGCAACTCCTTTGTCCCCGACGACGGTGGTAAGAGCATTCTGGTCTGTGAGCGCAATTCACTTCATGCACTCGACGGCGACCGCGTGAAGGTTACCATGCTGGCCCGCCGTGCCGGACATACCCGTGAAGCCGAAGTAACCGAAATCCTCGAACGGGCTAACGATACATTTGTCGGACAGCTTCAGGTCGAGCAGGGTTATGGCTTCCTGATTACCGAAAGCCGTTCGTTGGCTACCGACATCTTTATTCCCAAAGATAAGCTCAAGGGAGGAAAAAACGGTGACAAGGCGGTGGTCAAGATTGTAGAGTGGCCTACTGACTCCAAGAGCCCCATTGGCAAAGTCATCGACATCTTGGGTAAGCAGGGCGAGAACGAAGCCGAAATGCATGCTATCCTGGCACAGTACGGCTTGCCCTATAAATACCCCGAACGGGTGGAACAGGCAGCTGAAAAGCTCGATCCCGGTATCACACCCGAAGAAATAGCCCGTCGTGAGGACTTCCGCGAGGTAACCACCTTTACCATCGACCCGCACGATGCCAAGGACTTCGACGACGCCTTGTCCGTACGCGAATTGGGTAACGGACTTTGGGAAGTGGGTGTACACATTGCCGACGTTTCCCATTATGTAAAGGAGGGCGACATCATTGATAAGGAAGCCGAACGCCGTGCAACGAGCGTTTATTTGGTAGACCGCACCATCCCGATGCTCCCCGAACGTCTCTGTAACTTCATCTGTTCACTTCGTCCCGACGAAGAGAAGCTGGCTTATTCAGCCATCTTCAAGATGAACGAAAACGCCGAGGTGCTCGATTGGCATTTGGCCCACACGGTCATTCGTTCCAATCGCCGTTTCACGTACGAAGAGGTGCAATACATCTTTGAGCGAAACGGTGCGGCATCGGCAGAAGACCTCGCTCAGCCCGGTGAACATCCCGAACGCTTGCCCGAAGGGGCCGTGCCGGAGGGCGAATATGCCGCCGAACTTCTCTTGCTCAATCGCTTGGCAAAGTGCTTGCGTGAGAAGCGTTTCAAGAACGGTTCCATTGGTTTCGACCGTCCCGAAGTACGTTTCGAAGTCGACGAAAAGGGACATCCCATTTCTACCTATGTCAAGGTAGCCAAGGATGCCAACAAGCTGGTCGAAGAGTTTATGCTTTTGGCCAACAAGAGCGTAGCGACCAAGATGGCAGTCGTACCCAAGGGACGCAAGCCCAAAGTATTCCCCTACCGTATTCACGACGTGCCCGATCCCGAAAAGATGGAGAAACTCAGTGCCTTCATTGCCCGTTTCGGTTACAAGATTCGCACCGAGGGAACAAAGACGGAGGTATCGAAGAGCCTGAACCGCTTGTTGGACGATGTCAAGGGCAAGAAAGAAGAGCAGGTTGTCGAACTCGTAGCCTTGCGTGCCATGATGAAGGCGCGTTACAGCATTCACAACATCGGACACTACGGTTTGATGTTCCAATACTATACCCACTTCACTTCGCCCATTCGTCGTTATCCCGACACCTTGGTTCATCGTTTGCTGACTCGTTACGAAGACGGAGGACGTTCGGTCAATGCCACCAAGTACGAAGACCTCTGTGAGCATGCTTCGAACATGGAGCAGTTGGCAGCTACGGCAGAACGTGCCAGCATCAAGTACAAGCAGGTAGAGTTTATGGCCGATCGTCTCGGACAGGAGTTTGAAGGTTCAGTCAGCGGTGTGACAGAGTTCGGACTCTACGTAGAAGTTGATGAAAACAAGTGCGAGGGCATGATCCCCCTGCGTATGTTGCTCGACGACTATTATGAATTCGACGAACGCAACTTCTGCCTCGTAGGCCGCCGTTACCGCAAGCGTTATGGCTTGGGCGACAAAGTGCGCATCCGTGTGGAGCGTGCCAACCTCGAACGCCGTCAGCTCGACTTCGCTTTGGTCGACGATGGCAACGGTCCGGTAGCCGAACCCACCTTCCGCGAACACTTGGCTACCGAGAAGAAGAATAACAAGAAGGCCAAGAAGAACAAACGCGGTGTTCGTGGCAAAGCCAAGCGTTTCCAAAAGTAAGCGCTCCACGAGAGGTGACCAGCCCGGAAAGGGCGGCATAACAGAGGATAGGGTGTGACCCCTATCTACATAAACTCTTTCTATACCCATATATTCAAGCCCTGTATGGGCGACACTTTACCCTTTTAACAACGTAGGAGTGTCGCTCGTACAGGGCTTGAATGGTTTGATATAGCATAAGGTCGGACTCACGTCCTCTTCTTGATAGTCAACGCGCAGATGAGAACCCCGGAGGGGTGAAAGGGACTTAGCCTTGGGTGTAGTAAAGCGGGATCCTAGGTAAGTGATGTCGGTCTTTAAAAAGTATCGAACCCTCTTTGAAAATCAGTGCGCGCAGATGAGAACCCCGGAGGGGTGGCAGCCCCAAGAATCCGCATCGAACGGAATCCCCCTTTTGCCCTTTGTCGTAATTTGCTTCCACCCCTTCGGGGTTCGAATGTATTTGAATGGCTGTATGCTTTTCCCAGGGTTTCGCTTTGCTCCACCCTGGGCTAAGTCGCTGTCACCCCCTTCGGGGGTTCACACAAGTGCGTGTTCGAATGTACATCATTAGATTAGCATGTACAAGCGCGTGTTCCAGTGTATTGTATCGTAATTATTTCCTTGAAAGCCAGCGCGTACAGGGAAATCCTGGAGAGGTGATAGGGTCTTAGCTCAGGGTGGAGCGAAGCGGAAGCCTAGGTAACGGATTACGTTCTATACAAGGTGTCGAGTGCCCAAGGGGGGAACCGTAAAACGTATTCGCGTTGAATGCTTTTCATTCATCGCTCGTGTTGAGCGCACAAAAAAAGCTTCCGCAGGAAAGAGCTGCGGAAGCTTAGAACTTAGAGCATGGAGAAAGAAGGAGTTCTTCTCCGAATTTTCAACGAGATATAATCGAAGCGAGTTAGCCGATTTGGCTACCCGGAGCTACCTTGCGGTCTACGGTGATGACAGAGAGCGAGTCGTCAAAGTTGACAGCCGAGAGAATCATGCCTTGGCTCTCAATGCCGTTGATGGTGCGGGGAGCCAGATTGGCAACGAAGCAAACCTGCTTACCCACCAAATCCTCGGGAGCATAGTGCTGGGCAATGCCGCTGACGATGGTACGGTTTTCAAGGCCGTCGGCAATTTCAAACTTCAGCAACTTCTTGCTCTTCTTGACCTTCTCGCACGACAGTACTGTGCCGACACGCAGGTCGAGCTTTTCGAAATCTTCGAAGGGAATGTTTTCGCGGATGGGTTCAGCCTTGTAGTTGGCCTCTTCGTTTGCCTTCTTGGTGTCGAGCAACTTCTGTACCTGTGCTTCGACCACAGCGTCTTCAATCTTTTCGAAGAGCAATTCGGGCTTGCCGAGCACATGGCCTGCAGGCAAGAGTTCCGTGCTGCCCAGACGATCCCATTCAGCTTCTTCGATGTGAAGCATGTCACGGAGCTTCTCGGAAGAGAAGGGCAAGAAGGGTTCGAAGGCAATCGCCAGGTTGGCAACCAATTGAAGGGAGAGGTTGAGCACCGTCTTGACACGTTCGGGGTCGGTCTTAATGACCTTCCAGGGTTCAGAGTCAGCCAGGTACTTATTACCGATACGAGCCAGGTTCATGGCTTCCTTCTGTGCGTCGCGGAAACGGAAGGTTTCGAGCAAGCGTTCTACTTCAGCCTTGACACCCTGGAACTCGGCAATCGTTTCGCGGTCGTAATCCGTCAGTTCGCCGGCAGCGGGAACCACGCCTTCGTAGTACTTCTGCGTGAGCTGGAGGGCACGGTTGACAAAGTTGCCATAGACGGCAACGAGTTCGTTGTTATTGCGTGCCTGGAAGTCCTTCCACGTAAAGTTATTGTCCTTTGTCTCAGGTGCATTGGCCGTGAGTACATAGCGCAATACGTCCTGCTTGCCCGGGAAGTCCACGAGGTATTCGTCCAACCAAACAGCCCAGTTGCGGGACGTAGAGATTTTGTCGTCTTCGAGGTTGAGGAACTCGTTAGAAGGCACGTTGTCGGGGAGGATGTAAGAGCCTTCGGCCTTGAGCATCGAGGGGAACACGATGCAGTGGAACACGATGTTATCCTTACCGATGAAGTGGATGAGGCGCGTGTCGTCGCTCTTCCACCACTTTTCCCAGTCATTGGGGAGGAGTTCCTTGGTGTTGGAAATGTAGCCGATGGGGGCATCAAACCACACGTAGAGCACCTTTCCGTCTGCTCCCTCTACAGGAACGGGAATACCCCAATCGAGGTCACGGCTGACGGCACGGGGCTGGAGTCCCATGTCAAACCAGCTCTTGCACTGACCCATGACATTGGTGCGCCACTCCTTATGTTGTTCAGTAATCCAAGGTTCGAGCCACTGCTGGTGCTTGTCGAGAGGCAAATACCAGTGTTTCGTCTTGCGGAGGACGGGTTGTGAACCGCTGACGGTACTCTTCGGGTTGATGAGTTCGGTCGGCGAGAGAGCTGTACCGCACTTTTCGCATTGGTCGCCATAGGCACCTTCGGCATGGCAGTGCGGACATTCGCCCGTGATGTAACGATCGGCCAGGAAGGTGTGGGCTTCCTCGTCGTAGTACTGTTCGCTTTCTTTCTCAACAAATTCACCTTTGTCGTAGAGTGTGCGGAAGAAGTCAGAAGCTGTCTGACGGTGAACTTCGGAAGTAGTGCGGCCAAAGAAATCGAAGGAGATGCCGAAGCCCTCGAAAGATTCCTTGATGACCTTGTTGTAACGGTCAACCACTTCCTGTGGAGTACATCCTTCCTTGCGGGCACGGATGGTCACGGGCACGCCGTGTTCGTCAGAACCGCAAATAAAGAGTACTTCGCGCTTTTTGAGGCGAAGGTAACGCACATAGATGTCTGCCGGTACATAAACGCCGGCGAGGTGACCAATGTGCACACCGCCGTTGGCATAGGGCAGGGCGGCGGTCACCAGGGTGCGGGAGAATTTCTTTTCTTGCATGTATTGGGAAATTTAGTGGACTGGGATAGGGGAGGAACGGGGCGGGTAGCGATGAGGAATGCGTTGGTATGTCAATCTGTTGACTTTATCGAATTGCCGTATGAAAAGGCGACAGAAGTAACTCCAATGCTCCATAAGCTCTACCTCAATTCCCTCGTCCCCCTCAGGTTATCGTGTCACCTCCGTAATACCCGTTTGCTCACGGATGATTTCCACGTCCTTGTTACAGTTGTAGATAGCCTCGCGGGCAATGTACGTAACCGATTTGGGGACATAGATACGGAGAAGTTTGGGGCATTTCTCGAAGGCATAGTTTTCAATACGTACCGTGCCGTCAGCCACCACGATTTCCTCCACATTGGGGAGGTCGTAGAGTGTATTCTTTTCGAGAACCTTCAACGGGCGGAGTTCCACGCGGCGAATAGCAGGCGGAACAAAGTAGGGAGTTTCATTTCCGTCTATGTAAAGAAGGCTGTTGAAAGCTTCGAGACGGGGATTACCCTTTTGTACCTCAATGCGTTCGAGCGAGGGGAAGTTATTGATAACGGTCGAAGGGTTGTTACCGAAGCACTCAATGTTTTTGCCCACATAGAGTTGGGTAAACGCCGTGTCGACAGCTACTTGCGGACAGAAGGACGTAATCTTATAGCCTGCCACACTGTAGGGTACAGTCACTACGGGTTGTCCCGTAGGCTTCACTTCAGAGAGAGTGAGGTGGTTGTCCTGGAAGTTGTAACAGAACTTCTCGTCCTCGAAGAGGTTGAGGTCTGTGCGTGCGGGAATCAACCAGTTGCGGTAGGCATTCAGGTTGTTCATGGGGTAGTCTCTCTTGTTGGTGGGGTCGCTGACATACCACTCCTTACCCACATAGACATAGTTCCAGGCATGTCCACCAATGTCGCTCAACCAGCCGTTGACCACCATGGCTGGGATGTCCTGCGTGATACACATCGTCTTGAGCAGATTGGCAAATCCTTGACAAACACAGACACGGTGCTTAAAGACTTCGTAGGGGTTGAGGTAGGCAGTCTCATTGGCTCCGGCATAGCGGATGTTCTTCGTAATCCAACTATAGATGTTCTTGTAGGTATTAAGCGGCGTGTCGGCCTTGAGATTTTGGTCGACAAATTCCTTGATTTCCTGGAACTCTGCCTCTTTAATTTCGGTCTCACCCATCACCAATGCTTTGGTGGGGTCAAACTTCTTTAGCAACTGGCTCAGTGCCTCTGCTGGGTCGTAGGAGGGACGAGGGGAACCATCTTCCTGAGGAAAGAGGTTTTCGTCTGTAGGGGTCGCCATCGGAGTGTTTACCTGATGAGAGGGCGTAGTGATTTCTTCCGTCAAGTCGCTTGAGCAAGAGAAGCTCAGGGAGAGCAACGAAAGAGAAAGGAGTAAATAAGGATGTCGCATCGTGTTAAGATTTAGTAGGGTTAGATATCGTTCGCAGGAGGGAAGGTTGTTGGCAGGCAAAGGGGGGCGCGGGAGAAAGCGCTCTCTTAGTCTTCGTATTCTTCCAACTCCAATGCTTTAAACACTAAGGGGGGCTCGTAGCCTCGGGTGATGGCCGAACGGGCTATCTTTTGCCGGATGGCATAAGGCGAGTCGCCTCGGGTTGTGCGCCGCTTAGACTGAATAAAGTCGAGCAGGCGGTTGAGGTAGTCCGTTTCGGAGAGGTTGCTGAGTGCTTCGTCGATAGCCGATTCGGAGATGCCTTTCTGCCGGAGTGAGTAGCGTATTTTAATGCGTCCCCACCCATCGAAGCGGGCTTTGTCATTGGTAAAAGCCTGGGCAAAGCGGTCTTCGTTGAGGAAACCTTCGGCTTCTAAGCGGTGGAGAATGTCCTCGATTTCCTCAGAGGTCGCTCCTTTGGTCTTCAACTTCGAAGCGATGTCGGAGGGACAGCATTCTTGAGTGGAACAACGGGCGGAAGCCCAAAGATAAAAGTCCATGGGAGGGGGAGTTGAAGCGTTGATGGGATGGGTTGAAGTGTGGTGAGTTAAAGAGTAGTCCCGAAGGGGATGACACTTTGTCCATATCGTATGGGCTTTGCTTCCAGCTTTAACGATCTCAATTTCTGCACCTTACGATTCTCACTTCTTCGTCAGACTCCTTACGACAAACCAAGCATGGCGGAAGAGGGTGGTGATAAGGCCGTAATGTACAGTCATGATGTGGAAGCGTTCGCGCAACGAAGCTTTGTGGTTGCGGGTTGTCATTCCCTCGTTGAGGTAGTCTGCTACAACGATATGGGCATTGACCAAAGGGAGGGCACGGCGGCTTCCTTCACGCATGATGCGGATGCACCAGTCAAAGTCGGCAGAAAAACGGTAATTGCGGTTGTAATGAATCTTCTTTGCCAAATCTAAGCGGGCAAAGAAGGCCTGGTGGCATACCAACATACCGTTCTTGAAGGAACGCCAAGTGAGGTGAGCAGGTGGGGCCAATCGACGACGACGCAGGAAAGTGCCTTGTTCGTCGACAAGATTGGTATGTCCGTAGATAACTGCGGGTAAGTTGCGGTTGTCGGGAACTGCCTGGGCTATCTGTGCGAGCGTGTCGGAGTCATGCAGACAGTCGCCGGCATTGAGAAAGAGAATGTAGTCGCCTGTAGCCATGTCGATGGCTTTGTTCATGGCGTCATAGAGTCCTTCGTCGGGTTCGCTAATACAGGCTATTTCGTGGGGAACGGCAGCAATGCTGTTGCGTTCCTGGTAGTGGTGTATGTGTTCGAGTGTGTCGTCTTGAGAGTTTCCGTCGACAATAAGGTGTTCTACGTGCGGATAAGTCTGGCGTTCTACACTTTCAATGGTACGGCCGATGAGTTTTCCAGCGTTGTAGGTCACGGTGGCGACGGTAATTTTAAGCGGAGGCATGAGGAGGGGTGTTTGAGAGGGGGTTAGGAGGGTATATGAGTTTAGGAGTTTATGAGCTTAGAGTCTATCAGTTTGGGAACTTAGAGTTTATAGGTTTAGGAGTTTAAAGTTTAGGAGTTTGGAGTTTATTCAACAAGCCAATGACTTTCAACATCGACTGATTGACCTTCAACTTCTCAACTTATCGACTTCTCGATTTTTCAACCTTTCAACCTTCGACTTTTCAACGGATCATCTGATCCCCTAATGCGGATTGCCCTCAGCCCTATAGAGTTGGATATACTTGTCAGCTACTGCTTTCTCCGAATAAGCTGCAACCGCCTTGGAACGGGCGTTGCGACAGAGTGCCGGGTAGCTTTGTGAATAGAGAGCCCGGTAGATGTTGTGGGCAAAGTCGAGGCTGTTGCGGTAAGCGGCCAGGAAACCATTGATTCCCGAGTCAATCATCTGGGGAACACCGCCAACCTGGAAGGCTACGCAGGGAATGCCGCAAGCCATGGCTTCGACAATGGTATTGGGGAGGTTGTCCATCAAGGTGGGCATGAGCAACAGGTCGCAAGCCTGGTAGAGGTTGCGCATCTTGGCTTCATCCGTTACATAGCCCATGGAGTAAGCCGGAACGGCAAAGGCATTGGTTAGCGTTTCAGCTTCCTTGCCCGCTAGCACGATAGCGATGTGGTCACGCAGTTCGGGGTGTTCCTGACAGAGCAGGGTGATGCTTTCGATAAGGTAGTCAATGCCCTTGTTGGGGTCTGTTACCTTAAAGGCCGTGAAGAGCAACAGGCGTTTCTCTACAGGAAGGCCGAGGGCTTCGCGTAACTGTTCTTGTGAATCTTCTCCCTCGTTGGTTCCGGGACGATAGAAAGTCGTGTCGATGGGATTGGGGATGCTCGTGACTTGATGACCTTGAAGCAACGGAGCCTGTTGGGCTAACTGGGTTAGCCATTGGCTACAGCCTACCAAGCTCATTTTACCGCAAGCATAGGTCTTGACCTTTTTACGGAAGATACGGGTCGAAAGATCTTTGGCTCCCGGTTTGGGAAGCAAAGGGCACTGCTTACACTCATCCTTCCAGGCAAGGCAGTCAGCTGCATTGTGGCAGATGCCCGTGAAGGGCCACATGTCGTGCATGGTCCACACAATGCGCTTGCCGCTTTGAAGAATCTTCTTGAGATCCTGAAGGGAGAGCATGGCTTGGTTGACCCAATGTAAGTGGATGACGTCGGCCTCTTGAAAGGCTGGAAGCCGGGTGATGTCTGTACCGAAACGTCCCGTATCAATGGAAAAGAGTCCTTCGCGCTTGAAGCCGTTGCGGATAAAGATGTCCAACCGTTCCAGGAAAAACTTCATTTTCAACCAAGGAGTAGAACGGAGCTGAATGATGTCCGTGCGAGAGGTGGGCAAGTTGCGGTCGCGGCACAGAAGTTTGGCTTCTACTCCTTGATGCTGTAAGGCTTGAAGGATGCGTAGGGCTGCGATGGCGGCGCCACCCGTATGGTCGGAAGTGTTGATAAGCAGTACTTTCATGGAAGTTGGGGCTATGGAGCTGGTCGAAGTAATGGGGGAAAAGGGGTATTTGTAAACGTTGGGTAAGGGGCTGAGGAAGATGGAGAGTCGTTTTTTCTTAAACGGCGGGTAGGAATACGATTCATCCAATCGACTCCTGATAAGGGAGCTCAGCGATCGGTCGGTCCTATTCCATTGTTTCCAAAATGAGGTCAGTTGCCCCTGCGCTTTGACGAATGTATTCGTCGGCGGCTTTGCCAGCCTGTTGGAGTTGTTCCTTATCTGTAAGGAAAAGTGTCATAATCTTTTCGAAGTCGGTTGCTCCGGTGATTTCGCGGCAACCTCCATTGGCTAGGAGGGCACGGGCTTCACGGAACTTCTGATTGTTGGGACCGATAATCACGGGAACTCCGTAGACGGCCGCTTCGGGTACGTTGTGGATGCCAACTCCAAAACCGCCACCGACATAGGCTATCGTTGCATAACGATAGATGCTGGACAAAAGTCCGTAGCAGTCAATGATGAGGCAGTCGGCCTCGGCAATGCTCTTGGGAGTGGCAACGGTATAACGTACGGTGGGACGCTGAAGCTTGGACTCAATCTGTCGGAGGTGCTCCTCAGAAACGACGTGGGGAGCCAAGACGAGTTTGAGGTGGGGATGAGTGTTGAAATAGGGGATGATGATGTCTTCATCGGGTTGCCAGGAACTACCCGCAACCAAGACTTTCCAGCAACCGGCAAAACGCTCAACAAGGGGAAGGGGCTTGGCCGCATTGCGGATGTCGATGACGCGATCCATACGTGTATCGCCAACGACTGTCACGTGGTTCACGCCCAACGTAGCAAGCAGTTCGCGTGAGGTTTCGTTTTGTACGAAGAGGTGGGTCATGCGGTGCAATACGCGAGCATAGTTCTTGCCGTACCAACGAAAGAATATCTGGTTGGGGCGGAAGATACTGGAAACACTATAGACGGGGATGTCTTCGCGGTGAAGGTAATCAATGTAGTTGCGCCAAAACTCGTACTTGATGAAATAAGCGGCTTCGGGGCGTGCCAGTTTGATGAAACGCTTGGCATTGAGCGGTGTATCAAGTGGAAGGTAGCAGATGACGTCTGCCCCTTCGTAGTTCTTGCGTACTTCGTAACCCGACGGCGAGAAGAAGGTCAGCAGAATTTTCTTCTCGGGATGTTTACGACGCAGTCTTTCCATAAGCGGACGACCCTGTTCAAATTCGCCGAGGGAGGCAGCATGAAACCAAACATAACGGTCGGAGCCAATCTGTTGGCGCAGGATACGCCAGGTATCGTGATGTCCGCGTACCATCAGTCGCACCTTCTTGTTGAAGAGGGAAGCGATGTGGCAACCGATGACCATCAGATAAATAATGAAGGAATACACAGTAGGGGAGTTGGAAAGTAGGGATGGGTAGAAGTGGAAAAGAGTTGAGGAGTCGAAGAAACGAGACATTGAACGGACGGCATAAAAATGAATCGTCCTGTTTCGCTTCAGGTAACCTGGCAGGAACCTGAGCTGACTGACCTTCTGTGTCAGTCTGTTCAACTCTCTTTTCTTCAACTCTTCAACTCACAACGGGCAAGCGATGGCTTAGGCCAACGCTTCAAGGGCTGCATGCATACGACGGAGCGTTTCTTCTTTTCCTAAGAAGGCTGCCAATTCGTACATGTCCGGCCCCTTGCCTGTACCGACGAGGCACACGCGCCAGGGGTTCCAGGGCTTTTTGCCACCAGCTTCAGCCCAAGCATCTACAGCGGCCTTTTGGCTTTCGATAGAGAAGTCATCGAGTTGGGCAAGCAAATCGGCCAACTCCTTCATGTCTTCTGCAGCTCCTTCCTTCCAGTTCTTGCGGGTGAATTTGTCCTCCTTATCGTAGGTAGGAGCCACAAAGAAGAAGTCGCAAAGGGGCCACAACTCCTTGATGAAGTTGATCTTCTTCATCTTCATCATGCCCACAACGGCTTCCACCTTTTCAATGGGTGCTTCGATGCCGTTTTCCTTGAGAATCTTGTCAAGGGTCGGAGCGAGGATGGCATCGTCTGCCTTGAGGATGTATTCGCGGTTGAACCACTGACCTTTGACATAGTCAAACTTGGCACCACTCTTGGAGCACTTGGAGAGGTCGAACTGTTCAATCAGTTCCTGCATGGAGAGAATCTCCTGGTCTGTTCCAGGATTCCAACCCAAGAGGGCAAGGAAGTTGATGACAGCTTCGGGCAAGTAACCGCTTTCACGGTAGCCGGAAGAAATGTCACCCGACTTGGGGTCGTGCCATTCCAACGGGAATACGGGGAAACCGAGACGGTCACCGTCACGCTTGGAGAGTTTACCCTTACCGTCGGGCTTAAGAAGTAACGGCAGGTGAGCAAACTCGGGCATCGTGTCGGCCCAACCGAAGGCACGGTAAAGCAACACGTGGAGGGGAGCGGAGGGCAACCATTCTTCACCACGGATGACATGAGAGATTTCCATCAAATGGTCATCTACGATGTTGGCAAGGTGGTAAGTGGGGAGGTCGTCGGCACTCTTGTAAAGTACTTTGTCATCCAAGATGTCAGACATAATGCGTACGTCACCGCGGATGATGTCTTTGACGTGAACTTCTTCGCCCGGTTCTACCTTGAAGCGTACAACATACTGTTCGCCTGCCTCAATGAGACGTTGCGTTTCTTCTTCACCGAGTACCAAAGCGTTGCGCATCTCCATACGGGTGTGGGCATCGTACTGGAAGTTTTGTACGGCTTCGCGCTTGGCGTTGAGTTCTTCGGGGGTATCGAAGGCAATGTAAGCCTTGCCTGCATCAAGCAGTTGCTTGACGTATTGGCGATAGATGTCACGGCGTTCACTTTGACGGTAAGGACCGTGTTCGCCTCCGAAGCTGACCCCTTCGTCAAACTCGATGCCGAGCCACTTGAAAGACTCAATGATATAATCTTCAGCACCCGGTACGAAACGGTTGGAGTCGGTGTCCTCAATGCGGAACACCATGTCACCGCCGTGCTGACGGGCAAAGAGGTAGTTGTAGAGGGCAGTACGGACACCGCCGATATGCAGAGGTCCCGTGGGACTGGGTGCGAAGCGCACGCGAACTTTTCTTTCTGACATAGCTATGAGTGAGAATATGATTTCTAATTAGGCGCAAAAGTAAGATTTTTTATCCATATAGCTTGGTGATTGCCAGGTGTATAAAGACAGAAGCACCGTTCGCCCTAAGTCTCATCTGGAGCAATTCGGGGGATGAATGCGCACCCCGAAGGGGAGATGAGTGAGGGCGAACGGTGCCGCTAAGCTGGGTGAAGACGGTGTTTACTCTTTAGACTCGTTCGATTAATAACCAGTTGATAA
>OMBQ01001127.1_pt1 | contig 23588 bp, 19 predicted proteins | sample 1674311 | NCBI WGS metagenome assembly OMBQ01 (sample SAMEA103958160, study PRJEB25191) | human gut metagenome | biome: human-associated habitat [ENVO:00009003]; feature: intestine environment [ENVO:2100002]; material: feces | place: Germany | collected 2013/2015 | reverse complement strand
TTAATTATAATATTTTAAGATATAAATTATATTTATATAAAGGGTGGTGTAAAAATGGCAAACGGCAAATTCAGAAAAAATTTAACCTCAAGAACTTTTATAATTATGATGGTTATAATTTTTTTGTTTGTAACAGATTTGGGCCGCTTGCTTTACATCCAAATCGTTAAAGGTAACGAATATGCCGAAAAAGCGGAAAGCCAACAGCTTTCCGATACGGAAATAGAGGCAATGCGTGGCACGATCTATGATTCCGAGGGAAATGTGCTTGCACAGTCTGCAACTGTTTGGACGGTTTACCTTGACCCGTCAAATATTACAGATGATAACAGAAGCCTTATTGTTGATTATTTGGCAGAAACTTTTGAATATAACGATGAAGAGAAGGCAAAACTTTTAGAAAAAAGTAAGCAAGATAATAAATATGCCGTTGTGCAAAATAAAGTCGAAAACAGAATTAAAGAGGAAATCGCCGCTTTCGTAAAAGAACATAAGCTTGCACGCTGTATCGGCTTTGAACAGGCAACGCAAAGGTATTATCCTTACGGCACGTTAGCATCATCCGTTATCGGATTTACCGGTGCGGATAATCAGGGACTTGCAGGAATCGAGTCGTATTATGACGAAGATCTAACGGGAACAAACGGCAGAATAATCACTGCAAAAGACGCCAAGTCAAATTCAATATCTGCCGATTATGAAACATCGGTTGAAGCGCAAGACGGCGATTCACTTAATTTAACAATAAACACAACAATTCAGTATTATCTTGAAAAAGAATTAAAAAGCGCTCTTGAAGAGTATGACGCAAAAGGTACATACGGCGTTGTAATGAATTGTAAAACAGGCGCTGTTCTTGCAATGGCTGCATTGCCGGATTATGATTGTAACGAGCCTTACAAAATCAATTATCAAAAATATGCCGATGAAATAGATAAGGCACAAGGCGATGAAAAAAAGGAACTTCAAAGCGCATATGTTCAACAGCAGTGGCGAAACTTTACCGTTTCTGATACATATGTTCCGGGTTCTGTATTTAAAACATTTATGGCTGCGGCGGCTCTTGAAGAAAATGTTGTTAATTTAAATACAACATACACCTGCACAGGTTCCATTCAAGTAGATACCTACAAAATGAATTGCCATTATCACGCAGGCCACGGAACTCAAACATTTACACAAGGACTTGAAAATTCGTGCAACCCGTTTTTCATAACAGTTGGTCAAAAATTAGGCGTTCATAATTATTTTAAATATTTTGACGGATTCGGTTTTACACAAAAAACCGGCATTGATTTGCCCGGCGAAGCAAGCCCACAGTATTATCAGGAAAAACAGTATGGTATAGTTGAGCTTTCTTCGGCTTCATTCGGTCAAACAAACAGCTTAACACCTATTCAGGTTTGCACCGGTCTTTGTGCAATAGCAAACGGCGGCAAACTTCTTCAACCTTATATTGTAGATGAAATTAAGGATGCAAACGGAAATACGGTTTCTAAAACTCAACCAACAGTTTTAAGACAGGTTATAAGCGAAGAAACATCAAAAACCGTTTGTAATATGATGAAATCTGTTGTAGATAACGGCACAGGTAAAAACGGATATGTTGCAGGTTACAGTGTCGGCGGTAAAACAGGTACATCTACCAAATTGGGTGAATCGGCAGCCGGTGAAAAAGATAAGTATATTGTTTCCTTTGCTGCCATTGCCCCAAGTGATGACCCTGAAATCGCAATGATTATTATTTGCGATGAACCTAATGTAGATTTAGGCGGCGGCGCAATTTGCGCACCTATTGCCGCAACTGTAATTGAGGAAGCAATGAATGTTTTGGGTGTTGAACCTAAATATACAAGCGATGAAAAGAAAAACCTTTCAATTAAAACACCTGCCGTTACCGGCAAAAAGTTAAGTGACGCTAAATCTTTAATTGAAAATTCAGGTTTAAAATGTAAAATAGTAGGTGACGGGGATGCGGTTGTAAAACAAAGTCCGGCAGCTTCCCAAACAATACCTACAGGTGGAACGGTTGTTCTATATACAAGCGATGAAAAGCAAACCGTTAAAGTGCCTGATTTTACAGGTAAAACAATCAGTGAAGCAAACAGACTTGCAGCAGAAAATAATTTAAATATTGAAGTTGCAGGCAATGATTCGTCAAATGCTTCTGTAGTAGGATATAAACAAAGCGAAACAGCAGGCTCTGATGTTGAAATCGGAACGGTAATAACAGTTTCGTTTAAATCAACTCAGGCAGTGCTTGATTAAATTTAAATTTTCGATTGAATAAAATCAATCTTTATTCGGGAGGAATGCAAAATGAAGTTATCTCAACTTTTGCAGGGAATTGAAATTTTAAGTGATTATAATGATGTTGAAGTAACAGATGTTACACAGGATTCAAGAACGGTTACAAACGGCTCTCTTTTTGTTTGCGTAAAGGGCAATACTTTTGACGGCCATTCTGTTGCTGCCGAAATGATTGAAAAAGGTGCGGTTGCGGTTATTTGCGAAAAAGATTTGGAAATTGAAAATCAAGTAATCGTTAAAGATTCCAGGGCAGTTTTTTCTCCTATTTGTGCAAATTTTTACGGCAACCCTGCCGATAAACTTAAATTAATCGGCTTAACAGGCACAAACGGAAAAACAACCACAACTTTCCTTATTAAGCAAATTCTTGAAAATATGGGCAAAAAGGTCGGCCTTATAGGTACGGTTCAAAATATGGTCGGCAGTGAAATTTATCCTGCAAAGTTTACAACTCCCGACCCTCACGAACTTCAAAAGCTTTTCAGCCTTATGGTTAAAGCAGGTTGTGAGTATTGTGTAATGGAAGTATCATCACAGGCACTTGCACAGGGCAGAGTAAACGGAATACATTTTCTTGTGGGTGCTTTCACCAATTTAACTCAAGACCATCTTGATTATCATAAAACTTGGGAAAATTATTTTAATGCCAAAAGAATTTTGTTTGAAAATTGCGATATTGCAGTTACAAACGCAGATGATAAAAACGGTTTAAAAATTGTTGACGGTTTACCTTGCAAAACTATAACATATGCCGTTAACACGAATAATGCAGATTATGTTGCCAAAAATGTAAGATTTTTGCCAAACGGTGTTGAATATGAGCTTGTTTGCGACAATATAGGCAGAGTACATTGCTCAATTCCCGGCAGATTTTCGGTTTATAATTCTCTTTGTGCCGCTTCCGTTGCTCTTGCACTTGGCGTTGGCTTTGTAGATGTGTTAAATTCCGTTCCTAAATGCAACGGTGTTAAGGGCAGAATCGAAGTTGTTCCTACAAATAAGGATTTTACAATTATTATAGATTATGCTCATTCACCAGACGGACTTGAAAATATTATTCTTTCACTTAAAGAAATCGCAAAAGGCAGAGTAGTAACCGTGTTCGGTTGCGGCGGCGACAGGGATAAAACAAAGCGTCCGTTAATGGGTAAAATCGCAGCCGAGCTTTCAGATTTTTGCGTTGTTACATCAGATAACCCAAGAAGTGAAAATCCTTCTGCCATTATTGAAGATATTTTAGAGGGTATGAAAAATGCCTCTACTCCTTATGAAGTTGTTGAAAACAGAAAAGAGGCAATAAGATACGCCATTGAGCATGCAAAAAAAGATGATATTATTTTGCTTGCAGGTAAAGGTCATGAAACTTATCAAATTCTTCCCACAGGAACAATTCATTTTGACGAAAGGGAAGTTGTTGCTGAAATTTTAGGCGAACAAAAATAATTTAAAAGATTGCTTGCAGTCGGAAAAAGCGGAGACAAAATTAATGATTCCCTTAAAACTGTCGGAAATCGCAAAGTGCTGTAACGGCACTTATAATTGCGACGTTGAAATTAATTCTGTTGTTATTGATACAAGAAAAATTGAAAAAGGCTGCCTTTTTATTTGCATAAAAGGCGAAAGGTTTGACGCTCATCAGTTTATAGACGAAGCCTTTGAAAAAGGTGCTGCCGCTGTTATGGTAAGCCGTGATGTTAATATTGATAAGCCTTTTGTTAAGGTAGACGACACGGCAAAGCAAATGCTTAACTTAGCAGGATATTACCGCTCAAAATTTAATATTCCTGTGGTTGGATTAACCGGCTCTGTTGGAAAAACTACAACAAAAGAATTTACTTCCCTTGTTGTTTCTTCTAAATATAATACAGTTAAAACTCAGGGTAATTTGAATAATGAAATCGGTTTGCCGCAAATGCTTTTTCAGTTTGATGAATCAACACAGGCAGCCGTTATTGAAATGGGCATGAATCATTTCGGAGAGATTCACCGCCTTGTAACCGCCACAAAACCAACTGTGGGTATTATTACAAATATAGGCGTTTCACATATTGAAAACCTTGGTTCAAGGGAAGGAATACTTAAAGCAAAACTTGAAATTCTTGACGGCATTGAAGAGGGTTCACCTTTAATAATCAACGCAGATAACGATATGCTTAAAACTGTGCTTGATAACGATGATATTGTTGATAAATATAACGTTATTACAGTTGGTATTGACGGCGTTTGGCAGTACAGAGCAGTTAATATAAATGAAGAAAACGGTTCAACATCGTTTGATATTAATTACTGCGTTGAAAAAAATGTTTCTAATCCGGACGGTCCTCAAGTTATTTTCGCAACTAAAAAACAGCATGTTGTAATTCCTACAATCGGAATTCATAATGTTTATAATGCCCTTGTTGCTTTTGCAACAGGTATTGTTCTTGGTATTGATTCAAATGCTGCGGCAAATGCACTTGCAAATTATGTTCCTGCAGGAATGAGGCAAAAGGTCGTTAACGTAAACGGCATTATCTCAGTTGAAGATTGCTATAACGCATCACCCGATTCAATGAAAGCGGGCATTACAACACTTGCTGATTTAAAGGCAAATAAAAAAATCGCCGTTTTATCCGATATGCTGGAACTTGGCGAATATTCAAAAGATGCGCATTATAATGTGGGCAAATTTGCCGGTGAAAATAATATAGATTGTGTGTATTGTGTTGGCAACGATGCACAATTTATTGTTAAAGGCGCAAAAGATTTCGGCGTTAAAGAAGCAATTCTTTTTGCCGATAAACAGGAATTAACAAACAAACTTTATGAATCTGTAAAAAGCGGCGACGCCGTTTTGTTTAAAGCCAGCAGAGGCATGAAGCTGGAAGAGGTTATTTCTTCAATTTATAAAAGGTGGGAAAGTTAAATGAGCAGTACGGTTGCAATAGTTATTGCCGTTATTATCGCATTCGGCGTAACGGCAGGCTTGGGATTTGTTATTATTCCCTGGTTAAGAAAATTAAAATTCGGTCAAACTATTCTTGACATAGGTCCGTCTTGGCATAAATCAAAACAGGGCACTCCAAATATGGGCGGTTTAATGTTTATAATAGGCATTATTGTTTCAAGCGTTGTTGCATTGCTTACGTTCCATTTGTCAGGCGGTAATCTTGAAAGTGATTATTCTGCTTTGTTTCAGGGCAGAGAGCTTGTTCTTGTTATTGCAGGTTTGGCACTCGCTCTTTGTTGCGGAATTGTTGGCTTTACCGATGATTATATTAAAATCAAGCTTAAAAGAAATGAGGGGCTTTCGGCAAAGCAAAAATCATTGGGTCAGTTAATTGTGGCATTCGGTTATGTTTTAACGCTTTGGCTTTCTCATAATACATCTTGGTATTTTCCTTTTATCGGTACAGTTAATTTTGAAAAAAATCTTTTCACATCTGTTGTTTTTTGGCTTTTAAGCATTGTAATTATTTACGGTTGTGTTAATTCGGTAAATTTAACAGACGGTATTGACGGACTTTGTTCTTCCGTAACAGCTACTGCCGCCGTAGGTTTTATTGTAATTTCATATTTGCAGGGTTTTGCAGGCTTGGGCATAGTTTCCGGTGCATTGCTTGGCGGCGTGCTTGGCTTTCTTTGCTGGAACTGGAACCCGGCAAAAACTTTTATGGGCGACACAGGTTCATTGTTTTTAGGCGGAATGGTTGCAGCTCTCGGTTTTGCAATTAAATGTCCTATTTTACTTTTACCAATCGGTATTGTTTATGTTTGTGAAACAATGAGCGATATTATTCAAATCGGCTATTTTAAAATTACACACGGTAAGCGTATTTTTAAAATGGCTCCCATTCACCACCATTTTGAAATGTGTGGCTGGAAAGAAAAGAAAATTTGCTTTGTATTTTCTGCCGTTAATGCAGTGGGCGTAATCATTGCCGTTCTTTTAATTGCATTCGGCGCCGCAAAATAATTGTAAAATAATAAAATTAAGAAAGGAAAACAAATATGGCTGATATGTTAGAACCGCCTGTCAGGTATCCAAAGGATAACGGCAGTAAAAAATCAGGCGGCCGTTTAAATCGCAGGCAAAGAAAATCAACCGTTGAAAACGATTCTAATATAATTAAACCCGAAAAAAGTTTTAAAGGCTTAAGAAAGTCTGATTTATTTGTTACCGGCAGTTTTGATATTCCGTTTTTTGCTTTAACTATGGTAATTCTTGCTGTTGGTCTTGTAATGTTGTTTTCTTCTTCTTATGCTTATTCATATTATAAATACGATAATTCATATCATTATTTTTTCAGACAACTGATTTTTGCCGCAATCGGCATTGCTTTTATGTTTTTCCTGTCTAAATTAAATTATCGTTGGTTTAAAGCACTTGCCCCTTATTTATTCGGCATAACCGTGTTTTTACTTGTGCTTGTTCTGTTTTATCATACCAACGTTTCAACAGATGAAGGTGAAGCGTTTAAAAGATATATTAAAATCCCCGGTTTGGGCATAACGTTTCAGCCGTCTGATATTGCAAAATTCACATTAATAATAACACTTGCAACTTATATAAGCAAAAACGCCGGCAAAATGAACAGGGTTAAAGAAGGCTTTCTTTTTCCCGGTCTTATAGTTGCTCTCTATTGCGGTTTAATTTTACTTGAAAATCATATGTCCGGCACAATACTTGTTTTTGTAATCGGCATGGCAGTAATGTTTGCAGGCGGCTCAAACAAAAAAATATTTGCTGTGGGCGTTGCTATTGTTGTGGCAGGTATATTAATAGTTTTAATGTTTCCTGATGCACTTCCGCAGTATGTTCAGCAAAAACTTGTGGCTTGGCGAGATAAAGATTTTGAACCGTTAGGTGCAAGGTGGCAAACAAATAATTCTTTGTATGCTATAGGTTCAGGCGGATTATTTGGTGTAGGTTTAGGCAATTCAAAACAAAAATATCTTTATGTTTCAGAACCTCAAAACGATTTTATTTTCTCCATTGTTTGTGAAGAATTAGGATTTATAGGCGCGGCTGTTATTATTGTTTTGTTTGCACTTCTTGTTGTAAGAGGTATTATTATCGCTTTAAGGTGTGAAGACAAATTTGCGTCATTAACAGTAATCGGCATCGTAACTCAAATCGGTGTGCAGGTTGCGTTTAACATTCTTGTTGTAACAGACTCCATTCCAAACACAGGTATTGCGTTGCCGTTTTTCAGTTACGGCGGCACCGCACTTGTTATGATACTTTGTGAAATGGGTGTTGTGCTTGGAATTTCACGAAAATCAAATCAAAAAAAGGTGTAAGCGTATGAAAATTTTATTTGCAACAGGCGGCACTGCAGGTCATATAAATCCTGCACTTGCCGTTGCTTCATATATCAGAGAGCAAAATCAAAATACCGAGATTCTTTTTGTAGGCACAAAAGACCATATGGAATCACGTCTTGTTCCGAATGCCGGTTTTGATTTTAAAACTATTGACATCAGCGGATTTCGCAGGTCATTCTCTCCGTCTGCTATTGCTCATAATATTAAAACTGTGGCAAAATTGGTAAAGTCAGAGGGAGAAAGTAAAAAAATTATAAAAGAATTTAAACCCGATGTTTGTGTGGGCTTCGGCGGTTATGTTTCCGGTCCTGTTCTTGAAGAGGCTGTAAGAATGGGCATTCCATGCTGTATTCATGAGCAAAATGCTTTTCCGGGTGTAACAAACAAAACCCTTGCAAAAAAAGTTAATAAGGTAATGTTAACGGTTGAAGATGCAAAAAAACATCTTGATGCAAAAGGCGAAGTTGTGGTAACGGGATTGCCTGTGCGTGGTGAAATATTGAATTCAAACAAAGATTTTTCCCGTGCAGAATTAGGATTGAAAGAGGACAAGCCTCTTGTTCTTTCATTTGGCGGTTCATTGGGTGCGGCTCCTCTTAACGAAGCAATGTTTGATATTCTTTTAAACAATGCCGAAAGCAAAAAATATTATCATATTCATTCCGTTGGAACAAACGGCACGGAATATCTTGAAAAATTTGAAAAAGCAGGTTTTAAAAGCGGTAAAAAAGGTACTGTTGAGGTTAGACAGTATATTGATAATATGGATGTTTGTATGTCTGCGGCAGACCTTGTTATCGGCAGAGCAGGCGCTTCATCGCTTTCAGAAATCGAAGCTCTTGGCAAGGCTTCCGTGTTGATTCCAAGTCCTTACGTGGCGGAAAATCATCAGTATCATAATGCAATGGCGCTTGTTAACAGAAATGCCGCACGTATTTTAGAAGAAAAAGATTTAACATCCGATTCTTTAAATAAATTAATTGATGAACTTCTTTCAAATAAGGAAGAACTTAAAAATATAGAAAATAACGCAAAATCAATGTCTGTTTCAGACTCTCGTGAAAAAATTGCCAATATAATCATTTCTCTTGCAAAGTAATTTGTCATTTTTCACCCTTGGTGCATAGTATAAAAAAGACTATGCACGGCAGGTGGAAATTTTGGAAAAATTAATTATTAACGGCGGTAAAAAAATGGGCGGTGAAATATCCGTTCACGGTGCAAAAAACTCTGTTTTACCTATTTTAGCTGCAACTTTGCTTGTTAACGGCGAATGTGTAATACATAATGTTCCGGATTTGGCAGATGTAAGAGCCTCTGTTAAAATTCTTAATTTTTTAGGTGCAAAGGCAGTTAAGTGCGGCAGCACGGTGTCTGTAGACGCTTCTTCCGTTTCCCAAAATTATATTCCCGAGGAAATGATGCGCGAAATGCGTTCTTCAATAATTTTTCTCGGTTCACTTCTTTCAAGAACGAAGGAGGCAACCCTTTGTTATCCCGGCGGATGCGATATCGGCGTTCGTCCTATTGATTTACATATAAGCGCTTTAAAAAAAATTGGTGCTCAAATTAACGAAAACGGAAACTGTATTTGCTGCAAATCAACAGAGCTTCATGGCTCAAAAATAATTTTAACTTTTCCAAGCGTTGGCGCTACTGAAAATATTATTATTTCGGCAGTTTTGGCAAAGGGCAGAACAACCGTTATTAATGCCGCCCGTGAACCTGAAATTTCCGATTTGGCAGAGTTCCTTAACTCATGCGGCGCACGCATCTTCGGAGCAGGCGAGGGAACGATTGAAATTGAAGGTGTAGACAGATTATATCCCTGTTCTCACAATGTTATTCCCGACAGAATTGAAGCCGCAACTTATATGAGTGTTGGTGCTTTAAATTGTGATGAGCTTGTAATTAAAAATATTAGGGCAAATCATTTATCACCGGTTATTCCTGTTTTTATGGATATGGGTTGTAAGCTTTATATTAACTCAAATGAATTAAAGGTGGTTTCACCTAAGAAAATTAAAGCAGTAAAACATATTAAAACTATGCCGTATCCCGGTTTTCCTACTGATTGTCAAGCAACGGTAATGGCTGCTTTAACAAAGTCAAACGGAACATCCTTAATTCGAGAAAGCATTTTTGAAAGCAGATATAAGCATGTAAGCGAGTTAAATCGCTTTGGTGCCGATATTATTGTTAATGACAGCGTAGCTGCCGTTAACGGTGTTAAAAATTTATATGGTGCAAATGTATATTGCACCGATTTGCGTGGCGGCGCGGCTCTTGTTATTGCGGCACTTGCGGCGCAGGGTGTTTCAACTGTCGGCGATATTTATCATATCGACAGGGGATACGAAAAATTTGAAGATAATTTAAAATTAATCGGCGGAGATATTATTAGAATTAATAATTAACGGATATGAAAAATAAGAATAATAATAAAGTTAAAAGTATGAATAATTTTGACGGGCTTGAGCCTCCTAAAATTTATAATTCAGCCCCTCAAATAAGAAATGCTGATATGCAGTATAATCAGGACGGTAAAAATATCAGCACTGCGGAAAAAAGACATAAACAAAATAAAAAGCGTAAATTAAAAAATAGTGTTCGTAAAGCACTTATTACAATATGCTTAATTATTGTATTATTGGCTGTAGCGGTTGTGCTTTCACTTACCGTGTTTTTCAAAATAACCGTTATAAATGTTAACGGCAGTGGAATTTATACTTCAGATGAAGTAGTAGCATACAGCAATATTGATATCGGCGATAATTTGTTTTTAATAAACAGCGATGACTGTGCTAAAAGCTTAGAAGAAAATTTGCCGTATATTTATTCGGTAACTGTAAAAAGAAAATTACCGTCTGAAATTACACTTAATATAACAGAGGCAACTCCTTGCTATTATATAAAAAATGAAGACGGAAGTTATAAGTTGCTTGACGATAACTTAAAGGTACTTAAAGATTCATCTAAAGAAATTCCTGCAGATGTTAAAGAAATACAAAATGCAACTGTAACATCATCAAAAGAAGGTCAAATAATTGTTTTTGAAAACGAGGATGTTTCAAATTGTATAATTAAATTGTCTGAAATAATTAAAAATTTAAATATGACGGAAGCTACAGCACTTTCGTCAAACGGATTAAATGATAATTACATTATTTATGAAAACAGAATTACTTTTAAATTAGGCAGCTGTGATGATTTGGAAAATAAAGTGTACAGAGGATTGGCAGTTTGTGAAAAAATGAATGAAACCAATGAAAATGCTAAAGGAACACTTGATTTAACTGCTGACAAGCAATCTTACTTTACAGCTGATTAAGCCTGATTTTACTGTAAAGGCATTTACTTTACAATAATTTGTCAGTTTTCGGAAATTTTACTGAATTTGTTAATATTCAACAACAAGTAACAATTTTTTAATAAAATATTTGAAAAAAATATTTAATTAAAATCAAAAAAAGTATTGCAAAATGATTACAATATTGTTACAATATGTTTGTATCACAACGAAAGCAGTGAATAAAAAATATATAAAGGAGAATTAACAGTATGGGACGTTATGAAATTGATACAGACGACACAAAAGTTGTTTCTATAAAAGTTGTAGGTGTCGGCGGAGGCGGCGGAAACGCAGTTAACCGCATGGTACATTGTAATATTCAAGATGTTGAGTTTGTTGCAGTAAACAGTGATAAACCGGCTCTTGCAAAATCAACAGCAACACACAAAATCCTTATCGGCGAAAAGGCTACAAAGGGTCGTGGCGCAGGTGCAAAGCCTGAAATCGGCACAAAAGCAGCAGAGGAAAGCCGTGAAGCATTAACAGATATTCTTACCGGTTCAGAAATGGTATTCATTACAGCCGGTATGGGCGGCGGCACAGGCACAGGTGCAGCACCGGTTGTTGCTAAAATTGCAAAAGATTTGGGTATTCTTACCGTTGGCGTTGTTACAACTCCTTTTGCTTTTGAAGGTAAGCGCCGTATGGACCAAGCACAGGCAGGTATTAACGAACTTGCTCAGTATGTTGATTCACTTATGGTAATTCCTAACGAAAATCTTAAATATGTTACTGAAGAAAGAATTACTCTTCTTAACGCTTTTGAAATTGCAAACGATGTTCTTCGTCAGGGCGTTCAGTCTATTTCAGACCTTGTAAATGCAACAGGTCTTGTAAACTCAGACTTTGCCGATGTAACAGAAATCATGAAGGATGCCGGCTATGCTCACATGGGCGTTGGTCGTGCTAAAGGTAAGGATAAGGCTGAAATTGCTGCTCAACAGGCTATTTCAAGTCCTCTTCTTAACACTTCTATTGACGGTGCACGTGGCGTTCTTCTTAACATTACCGCTTCTACAGACATTGGTCTTGAAGAAATCGATGCAGCATCATCTATTGTTACAAATGCTGTTCATCCTGATTGTGAAATCATTTGGGGTGCTAATTTTGATGAATCTCTTGAAGATGAAATGATTATTACAGTTATCGCAACTCGTTTTGGCGATAAAGGACCCGGAGCACCTATTAAATCAACAACAGCAAACATTGAAGTTGCTCCTCCTGTTGAAAAAACAGCCGCTCCAAGCAGTTTTACATCAAATGATGATGATACTTTCAGCGATATTGTTAACTTCTTCAAAAAATAATCGGTATATTTCATACATAAAAAACTCAGCGGTTATAAACTGCTGAGTTTTTGTATATATTCATTCGTTATTTTTTTATCAATTTGTATGCTAAAATTCAAAATTGTGGAAAATTATGTTAATGCAAGTTAAATCCCTTTACATTTTAAACTGTTTCAACACAGTTTTCCACATTTCTACGGTTAAATCTTTAACATTTTCAACAATGTTTTCCGCAATTCTTCAACAAATATTTTTTGTAAAGTTATATGCCTTAACAATAATAAAAGAGCTTATACATTTTGTGTATAAGCTCTTTTTGTATATTACCAATCGGATTTTGTATATGAACGAATAATATTTGTAATAATATTATCTCGTTTAAATCCTTTACCTTTTCCTCCGTTGGCTTGGTCTTGAATTTTACCTGCTCTTATTGTAATAAAATCGGCTTTGTCAATAATTTTATCAATCGGCGGAATATCGCCAAAATCATAGTTACCGTTGTCAATTTTATCAACAATTTTTGTTGCAAGCACTGTGTTGGAGAATTTCTTAACGGCTGTCATTGCCAAAATAATAATTCTGTTGTCTTCCGGCAGTGTAAGCGTTTTTCCGTTTCTTACATCAATTTCATATATATAAAATCTTACTTTTCCGTTGGCAACATCACCTTCGGGGTGGTGGGTGTGTGAAAATTCAAAACCAACGTTTGCATTCTTGGTAAGCGCCGTTTGGTTTAATCCTGCCATATCCCATCTTGCTATGGGTTCATTGAATGAATGAACTGTTATCGGCTTTTCTTTTCCGTCAACGTAAAACATTGCTTCACGGTCGCCGAGTGTGGAACCTGCAAGTATGTAAAGTTTTGTTGAACCTTTGGGAATTTCAATGTTTTGCTCCCTTGCAACTAAAACATCTTTATCAGCGCTCGGGTCTGTCAGTTTAAACGTGATTCCGCCGACTGTCATTTGTGTCGGGTATAATTCGGCAGGCAATGAGCAACCGCCGCCTTGAAGAATAACGTTGCGCTTGTCTGCATTGCTTGTAAATCCTTTAGAGTTGCATTCAAGCTCTATTTTTTTAAAGTTTTCTTTTCCTTTTTTATCTGCTTTTTTAAGCGAAACCTTAAATGTTTTTATTCCAAAAGGTTTAATATCAAAGGTAAGCACTTTTCCTTTAAATTTAGCTTTGTTTTTGTATTCTTCGCTTGCGTATGTTTCACAGGCTTCTTCAATATCTGTATAGAACCTAACACACACTTTGTTTTGCTGTTTGCCTGTTCCTTCGTTAACTCTTATAATTACGCTGTCATCATCTTCTGCAAGTTTAATCGCTCTGATAATAACATTTTCGTTGTTAACTTGTGCAAATGAATAGTTGTTACCTAAGCTGCCGTTTCTGCGTGCACTTGTTTGAAAAGCAATAAGCGGTTTTTGGAATAATTGGCTTTCCTTTTGTGTTGAGTTTTCAAAACCGCTTTCATGGCTGAAAATGCCAAATGAAAAAATATTTTTGCCCAAGTCCTGCAAATCCTGGCGTGTTTCTTTTGTAAAAGCACCGGATGGCGTGTGTATGCATGTAAGCCTTAACGTATTTGACGCCGGCTTGTCCCAGCCGTATTTGCAGTCGCTGAATACAGAAACGCCGTAACTTCCGTCTCCTGCTGTAATATCTGCCCATTTTTGAGCCGGAACTTCATACAGTTTATCCGTGTTGTTTTCACGTTTAATTACACCGAGTCCCAAGTCATATGTTGCTGTTTTGTTGTAGCAAGAAAACGGAAAAACAGCTTTAAGCATGCTTCTTCTTGACTTCCAGTCAACATCATTGAAAACGGATATAAAGTTGCTTTCACTTGTAAGTGAAACGGTTTGTGAAATTGTTGTGTGGTTTGCAGTTCTTGTTACCTTAATTGCAACTCTTGCCGGTCCGTTTTCAACAATTTCAAATTCAGGTGAATTTGCATAAAATGCAGGCTCTTTGTCTAAATCTTCTTTTCTGATTTCCCATGATGGGTAAGACAATGCGCCAACATCATTTAAAACAGCCATTTTAATCGGTGCGTCAAGTAATTGCTTGTTAAGCTTTTTGTCAATAATTGAACCTATATCGCCGTTTTTGTTGAATACAATTCTGTATTTTTTGTTTTCCAAAATATGTTCGCTTACTTTTAAGTCTGTAGCGATTTTACAGCGTGTGTTTGCCGCTTTAACATCATAAACACTGTAACCGAGAGATTTAACGTCAGCCAAAAATACAATGTCAAATTCTTTGCCGGTTTTTTTCAAAATTTGGCTTGGAACTTCATTTCCGTTGCAGTCAAATACACTTACAAATGTTGCGTTGTGGTTAAGTTTAACGTGGGCTGAAACAGTGTCTTTTCTGTCGTAAGCAGTGGGGTTGTTAACAATAACACCGCATTCCGTAACAAATTCGGTGTTAAGTTCATTGGCTATTGCACCGACTGCTCCCACATATTCTGTTTTAAATTGGTTTTGCGAAATGTAGTAATCGTTGCACGCTTCGTTATAATCTTCCATCCAAGATGTTCCTGTAAGGTCATCATGAAATTGGTGCTTTATAACTCTTTTCCAGGCAGTGTTAAATATTTCTTTTGGGTATTTATATACGCCTGTTGTGTTTGCCGCAACGCACGCTCTTTCTGCAATGTCAGCCAAATCTTCGCTTTTTGCATTAAAACGCTTAGATATAGTTCTTGATGTATAAGAACCTGCTCCGTGAGATGTCATAACAAGCTCATTGTTCCAAACTTTAAGGTTGTTTAAAGTTTCTTCATCAAGCTTTTCCAAATCGGCAAACATTTCATCTGCAGATGCTGAAATAACCTTAAAATCATTGTTTTCATTAAGCTCAACGCTGTCATTAACGGCTTTTACGCTTTCCTCTGTGGGTGAGCCGCCTTTGTCGCCGGTTCCGTAAAGGTGTAATGTTTCGGGAATTCCGTTTTCAAATGCATTTTTTGTTATTTTATCAATAACGCTTACATCTGCACGAACATCGTCCGTAAACTTATATTGGTAGCTTCTTGCGTCAGGGCAGGCAAATACTCTGGAGCCGTCAACACCTTGCCAATAACCTAAGTCAAAAGGCACGCCGTAAGCAGAACCCCAGCTTAATTTTTGTGTTGTAAACCCGTTAAGTCTGCTGTGTTTCATAACAGACGGTAATGCATAGCCAAAACCAAAGCAGTCCGGCAAAAAAATATCTGTAGTTGTTTTGCCGAATTTCTCTTTAAAATATCTGTTGCCTATAAGGATATTTCTGAAAAGTGCTTCAGGTGACGGAACGTTTACATCACCGTTTTCATAGCTTGAACCTGCCGGGCACCATTTGCCTTGTTTTACAAGCTCTTGAATTTCTTCAAATTGCTTTGGGTAATATTCTTCAATCAATTCATAACGAAAAGCACCTTCAAAATTAAAACGGTAATTAGGGTACTTTTCTATTAAATCAAAGTTTTTGGAAATTGTATCCGGCAAAAATTCTTCAATGGTTGTTGCCAAATTCCAGCGCCACACAGTGTCTAAATGGGCTGTGGCAACTGTGTAAACTTTTTTGTCTTTCATATTTTTACCTTTTATTTTTCAATAATTTCATATGTAAATTCATATTTTTCCTGAAGAGCTTTAACCTTGTCTTCATTGTCTTCAATAAACGTTTCGCTGTAAACAGATTTTCCGTCAACGGAATAATCTTTAACGATTTGGTTAAGTTCTTCCCACGCTTCGTCGGATTTGTCATATCCATCTTCAAATTTAATTAAAAATTCTCTGTGTTTGGGTAATCTTACTTTCATTTTATTTTTCCTTTCGCTTTTAAATATTTATATTATATATTGCCTTTGTTCATATATCAAGTGTTGATTTAATAAGTGCAATCAACGCTTTTTCAAAATCTTCGTTTTGCTTTTGTATTCGTTTTGACGGACCCTTTAAATGCTTGCCTGCCATTCTTGCTTTTTTTGCATTGTATCTTGTTGCAAGCAAAAAATCAATGTTGCCGTTTGTTATTACCATTCCGTTTTGCGTAATCGGCATGCCTTTTTTTGAAAGTGCCATTGCTGCTAAACCGTAATCTTGCGTAACAACAATGTCTTTTTCTTCAATTTGGTTTACCAGGGCAAAATCCGCACTGTCCGCACCTTTTCCCACTGTAATTACTTTCACGTCATTGTAGTTGAAAATGTGGCTTGTGTCGCAAAAAATTATAGGCTCAATTTTAAATTGTTTTGCCGCTTTTATTGCAATTTTCGTAACAGGGCATCCGTCTGCATCAATTAAAATTCTCATATTGTAATATTAACATAATTGTTTTGTTTAATCAAATGTGTTAATATAATTTTGGTGATATTATGAAAATAGTAATTTGCAGGCACGGCGACCCTGATTATTCAATAGATTCTTTAACTCCCGCGGGCAGGGAAGAGGCAGAGCTTCTTTCACGCCGTATTTCTAAAATGGATGTTACGCAGTTTTATGTATCTCCTTTGGGCAGAGCAAAGGATACTGCGGCTTATACATTGGAAAAAACAGGCAAAACAGCCGTTGAGCTTGATTGGCTTCATGAATTTAAAGGCGTTGTAAGGCGAGGTTTGAAGTATGAAAGCTGTTGGGATAAACTGCCTTCTTATTGGACGGAAATAGATGATTATTACAGCTATGACACTTGGCAAAATACAAAACTTATGAAAAGCGGCAACGTTAAAAAAGAATATAAAAAAGTGTGTAACGGAATTGACGCTCTTTTATCGGAATACGGTTATGTTCATAACGGCAGGCATTTTGATGTTGTAAATTCAAATCACAGCACAATAGTTCTGTTTTGCCACTTTGCCGTTGAGGCAGCGATTTTAAGTCATATTATGTCTGTATCGCCTATGCCTTTGTGGCATAATTTTGTGGCACTTCCTACTTCTGTAACAACCTTGGTAACAGAGGAAAGAGAAAAGGGAATAGCTACTTTTAGATGTATGGAATTCGGTGATACTTCACATTTGTATGCCGGCGGCAGAGAACCGTCGTTTGCCGCTCGTTTTTGTGAATGTTTTGATGATGATACCCGTCATTAAAGTTTATTTTGAAGCAGGCTTTGCCTGCTTTTTTGTTTTTATAAATGCCGCTGTTTTATTGATAAATATGCTTAAAATTGAAACAATAACCGCACCAAATGCTATTCCAAAGCCGGTCAGTATCGTTTCCTTTCCGTAAATTAAAAAGTTTTTGTAGTCCTTTGCAATAAGGTAACTCATGGTGTAATAAAGCGAGCCGCCGGGCAACAGCGGAACAGTGGATGGCATTAATATAACGCATGCCGGCGTTTTAATTATTCTTGCCATAATTTCACTGTATGCCGTAATTGCAATCATTGCATAAAATGTTGCCGAAAATATTCCTTTGCCGTTTTTTAGCAGTAAAACAGAGATAACGGCAGAAATTGTGCCGCCTAAAACTGTGTAAATTATTTTGCTTTTTGATACTTTCAATATAATTGAAAAACCGAAAGTACCCAAAATACAAGTAATTATATCAAGCATTAAAACCACCGAATACATAAGTTGCAAACGCAAAGCCAAGGGCAATGGCACCTGCAGTAATAATTGCGTCTGTTAAAACAAAAATTCCCGAAATTTGGTTGCCGCTGATAAGGTCTTTAATTGCCGAACCTATGCTCATTCCGGGAATTAAAAGCATAATTGCACCTATCATAATTTTATCCGGGTGGGTGTTTAAAATACCAATTGTCTCGGGTATATATGAAAGTATGCCTGCCAATGTGGATTCAACAAGCGTTTTTGAAAAATTGTTAAATTCTTTTATGAATGGAAAATAAGAAATAATAATTCCCGTAATACCGGAAAGCAGGGCGTCTGTTATATTTCCTCCAAAATAAATGCAAAACGCTCCTGTTGCAATAAAAATGCAAATTATTGAAGTAACGGTTGAATAATTGTAATCAATAATTTTTCTTGTTGTTTTGTTGTTGCAAATTCTTCTGGCTTCATTGTTGCATTCTTCAATTTTTCCCAGGTTTAAATCGTTTGAATATATCCTTCTTGTTATTGTGCGGGTTTCATTGTTTGTTGTTGCCGTAACTGAAATTAATGTGGGTATAATAAATATGTCTGTTTGTGTTGCACCCCTTGTCTTGCAAATTCTGCTTACGGTTTCTTCCGCTCTTGAAATTTCTCCGCCGTTTTTAATTATTTCCTCGGCAATATTTACAATTTTTTCTAAATCCAATTCCACAAAATCACCTTTAATTATTATTGTAAAAAAGTTTTGATTTTATAATTTTATTAATTATTGTGATTTAACGCATTAAACCGTTGACTTGCAAAAGTGTTAACCTTATTTTATAATTAATTCTATACTATAAAATTTTAAAGGAGTCATTTTTATGGCAGAGAAAAAGAGAGGCAGCTTTTCAGGCACAATCGGCTTTGTTCTTGCTGCCGCAGGCAGTGCCGTTGGTTTGGGAAATATTTGGCGTTTTCCTTATTTGGCGGCAAAAGATAACGGCGGTTTGTTTATTCTTGTTTACATTATTTTGGCGCTTACATTCGGTTTTACACTTCTTACAACCGAAATTGCCATCGGCAGAAAAACAAAACAAAGTCCTCTTACGGCATACGGTAAATTAAACGGAAAATTTAAATTTTTGGGTTCGCTTGCCACCCTTGTTCCTGTAATAATTTTGCCTTATTATTGCACAATCGGCGGCTGGGTTTTAAAATATTTAACCGATTTTGTTACGGGTACCGGTTCAGGTGCCGCGGCAGACGGCTATTTTACAGGCTTTATCACTCAACAGTGGGCACCCATTGTGTTTTTAATCGTATTTCTCGGTTTAACATCTTTAGTCGTTTTTGGCGGCGTTGATAAAGGTATTGAAAAGTTCAGTAAGGTGTTAATGCCTGTTTTGCTTTTGCTTGTTATAGGTATTGCCGCTTATTCTTTAACCGTTAAATTTACAGATGAAAACGGTGTTGTAAGAACAGGTCTTCAGGGCCTGAAAATGTATTTGATTCCAAGTTTTGAGGGTGTTACTTTTAAATCGTTCCTTGTTGTTCTTATGGACGCTATGGGTCAGCTTTTCTTTTCAATCAGTGTTTCTATGGGCATTATGGTTGCTTACGGTTCTTATGTTAAAGATGAAACAAATTTAATGAAATCAATCAATCAAATTGAAATTTTTGATACGGTTGTTGCCATTCTTGCAGGCGCCATGATTGTTCCTGCCGTTTATGTGTTTATGGGTAAAGACGGAATGTCAGGCGGACCGGGACTTATGTTTATATCTCTTCCGAAAGTATTTGCAAATATGGGCGTTGCAGGCAATATAATCGGCGCATTATTCTTTATTATGGTTGCTTTTGCCGCAGTAACGTCTTCTGTTTCGGTTATGGAAGCAATCGTTGCAAGTATTATGGACAGATTCCATTTTTCAAGGAAAAAAAGTGCTGTTATTGTAACGGTTTATGCACTCGTGTTTGGCATAATTGTTTGTCTTGGCTATAATAAACTTTATTTCGAAATCAAGTTGCCCGGCGGTTCAGTAGGTCAAATACTTGATTTGATGGATTATATCAGCAATAACATTTTAATGCCTATAGTTGCAGTGTTAACTTGTGTTTTGGTTGGCTGGGTTGTTAAACCTAAAACTGTTATTGAAGAGGTTACAAAAAACGGCGAAAAATTCGGCAGAAAGAATATTTATATTGTTATGATTAAATATATTGCTCCCGTTCTTCTTGTTTGCTTACTTCTTCAAGCATTTGGAATTTATTAATTTATATGCATAAAAATATAACCGCAGGATGTTTTTCATCCTGCGGTTTTTTGTTAAAACAAAATTATTTGAATGTTAAATGCTTTAATATTTCATCTGATATTATTTTATGTCCTAAATTAGTTGGGTGTATTCCGTCAACGGCAAGTATTTTAGGCTCAATTTCTTTTTGTGCTTTATAAAATAAACTTTGCAAATCAACAATTTCAGCATCGTTTTCAACAGCTGTTTGCTTCAGCACTTCCGTGTATTCGTCAAGTATTTTGTGAAAAGGCAGTTTATCTGCTTGTGTATCAATCATAAAGGGCAGTAAGCATAAAATTTGCACATCGTCAAGTTCTGTTTTTATTCTTCTGTAAATTTCATCTAAGTGGGGTTTCATCGGTCGTCGCAGGTCGGGGTATTCCTCCGGCACATAATGTTCCCATGCGTCATTAACACCTATAAGCAAAATTATTACGTTTGGTTTTAAGTTAATGCAGTCTTTTGTCATTCTGTCATAAAGGTGGTAAACTCTGTTGCTGGCAATTCCTTTGTAAAATATTTTTGCTTTTGGGCATTTTTTCTTTATTACACGGCTTAAATTAAGTGCGTAAATTTTTTTGCCCTTAAGTTTGTAGTTAAATCTGCGGTTAAATTTAATGTCTGTTATGCTGTCGCCGAAAAATAATATTCTGCTGTTGTTGTTGATTGTAATCATATTAAAACCTCAAATTTTGTTTTAATTATTTTATCATAATAGACGAAACAACACAATTAAATTTTTATTTTAAGCATATTTATTTAATTGCTTGCAAAATTCATTAGAATATAAAATTTTTAATCATGCAGTACTAAAAAGTGTACTTAGTCTATGTGAACTGTTGCACTTCGTTATTTTGTGTGCTATTGTGTAATCACAAAAAGTAGGAGATGGTTTTTGTGAACAAAATCGGTTTTAACATTAAAAATGAAACAGTTGGTGAGGTAAGTGCTAAATGTTATAAACCTGTTGAGGAAACGCCTGTTCGAAGTGTTGTAACAGTTAGATTTGATTGCGGTCGGGAATATCCTTATTATAATGACAAATTTAATTTAAAAATAGGCGATAAAGTGTTTGTTGACGGAAAACTTTATGGCAAACTTGGCGTTGTTGTGGATGTTACCACCCATTTTAAAGTCAGCAGAAGTATTTATAAAGATGTAATAGCAAAACTTGATTTTAACATTTCCGGCAGTTTTAAAAAATGCGGCAACTATATGCTTGCAAAGGGTGTTGATATTGTTTCAAAGCAACAACTTCTTGACTGGTTTGTTCCGCCGTTTGTTCCTAAAAATGACACTGATAAGCCTGAAATATTTTTAACAGGCGAGGGTTATTCATGCAAAATAGGCGAGTTGAATTGTGATGAAAATATTATAGATAATGCTTTCTATTCTCTTGAAAATGACGAATTAAAAGCCGTTGTTGTAAATAATGGGGAAGGCACAGCGGTTATTGAGGGTAATAATACTCATGTTGTTGAATTTAAAGTAAACAATAATCAAATTACAGATATTTATTGTGATTGTGTAAGTCCGCATTTTTGCAAGCACTGTGCTGCAATGTGTATTCTTTTAAGCTCTTTTGTTAAAAACGAATATATTGAAAGTTCAAACAGCTTTTTTGCCGTTAACAGTGAATGGTTCTTCAAAATTATTGAGGACAAAAATATAAATATTTAAAGAAAAGAGAAAAATATGGGACTTGGTGCATCATCACTTCTACGCCTCCGGTTCAGATTTGAATTATGTTGTATTGCAGGTAACGCTTAAGGAAAAGTTTGCGGGAACAGGCTCCGGCAATCTTATAGATCTTGAGCAAGTAATTAACAAGCAGGCGGCAAACGGTTATCGTCTTCATACTATTGCAACGTCAAACGGCGGAAGCAAAGGATTAATGGGCGGCGACAGAATTCAAGCTACAATGGTTTTTGAAAAAATTTTATAAAGAAAAAAAGACAGTTGAGTTAATTCCCAGCTGCCTTTTTATTTTTGTTTAATTATATAAGTATAAATATCTGATTTTATTTCCAATTAATCGTTTCGTTAATCGTGGTTTGATTATTCGAATCAATGCTAATAACATTAATACTTTCCGGTGTTATTTTTAGCATTGAAGCAACATATGTTCCGGCACCGTTTGCATCTATTCCGCCATCAATTAAAATAGGAAATTCAGGGGAATTAATATATTTTGTAATATGTTCGTGTCCGCATGCCAAAAAGCTTACGTTAAGCTCATTTAGCTTTTTGTATGCCTCTTCGGATAAATCGTTTTCTATGCAAATTTCTTTTGCGTGGGAAAGGGCAATAACTTTTTTGTCGTTTTTGTTTTCAACAGAATTAAGCCATTCAATCATTTCTTTTCTGTTTGTGGCATAGTCATCCATTAAACCGTATTCAGGGTGGGAATCTTCTTTGTCTTCTCCGCTGTCAAGAACTATAATATTATAATCACCCAGTGAAGTTTCATAGTAAAATTTATCTATTTTTAAAAGAGCTGCAAGTTTTGATGCCATTTCTCCTCGTGTTTCGTGGTTGCCTCTGACAAAAATAATCGGCATTTCACCATTAGTAAGGTCGCCGGCAAATACTGTTAAATAGTTTATAACATCGTCTTCAAGCATTATTCCCGGTGCAGAATCACCTAATAAAGCAACAGCATCATAATTGCCTAAATATGAAATTGTTTTCTTGGCTAATTTGTTGTATGTGTGCCAGTCCGAAACAGTCAGTAAATTTATATCATCTTTAAAATTATCATTAAAAGTTACAGTTTCGCTTTCTATTGTTTTACCAAGCCTTCCGCCATAACTAAGTTCGTCAATAACTCTTGTTGCACCCACCTTGTAACTGTTGCCGGATAATTCGTTGTAAGGAACGGTAATGGAATGTATTTTACTGTATCCGGCTTTTCTGCCGTTGTTTTCATCGTATTTTTTAATGTGCTTGCCGTTGTAGTTATATTCAATATAAGCGGTTGCTTTGTCATTTGTTGCAAATACTACGGAATATCCGTTTCCGTTGTCAAAAACAGCAGGCATTGATTTAAATTCAAACGGTGTAATCGGAAATATCGCCGCATAAACAGTAAATATCATAATTACTGTCAGTGCGGCTGAAAGTGATTTTTTAATAGCTGATTTGCTTATGTTTGGAATAATAAAAAGTGCCAATGTTAGGCAAACACAACCAAACCACAGGGGAAAAGCCTGTTTAAAAAGTCCAAATGCGGCTGTAAAACTTTGACTTTTTCCTATTATACCGTTAACAATGTCGTAAACCCCTATTATTATTGCAAAAATTTCTGCTATAATTTGAAATACCGGCAAAACTTTGCTTTTTAATTTTTTTTGTTTTAAATTTATTGAAGCAATGCCAACAAGAAGAGCGGTTGAAATTATTGTTAAAATAAAAATAATCAAAGAAAAATTTTTAAATAACGCTTGATCAATATATATGTAACTTACTCGGTAAGAATAATTTACAATAATATTTAT
>OMBQ01001126.1_pt1 | contig 23590 bp, 22 predicted proteins | sample 1674311 | NCBI WGS metagenome assembly OMBQ01 (sample SAMEA103958160, study PRJEB25191) | human gut metagenome | biome: human-associated habitat [ENVO:00009003]; feature: intestine environment [ENVO:2100002]; material: feces | place: Germany | collected 2013/2015 | reverse complement strand
AGCTGCCGGAGCGGTGCTTAAGCCGCAAGGCGGGAATTGTGCGGTGTTGCCCTAAGAACCGCCACTTGACCCGGTGGAGGTTCTTGTTTTTCACAGTGACCGTTGCGATGCTGCCGCAATTCGACCGCCTGTGCAAGACAAAACAATAAGACAGACAAAATAAAGCCGGTGTACCGTAAGATGAATCAAACGGTACACCGGCTTTTACAGTGTCAGGCTTCCTCTTTTTTATTGGGGCTGCACAATGCGGGAATCAGGCAGATGGCTGCCGCCGCTACCAGAATATACACGGTGCGGGCCGCCCAGCTTGTCTGGCCGCCCAGCAGCCAGGCAATGATATCCAGCTTCCAAATGCCCACAAAGCCCCAGTTCAGCCCGCCAATGATGGCCAGCAGCAGGCAGATTTTTGAAAGAACAGAATTGCACATGTTGGAAAACACTCCTTCCTATAACGGAAGTATGCCCATGCCGCGATGTGTCTATTCGATTTTCTGCCACCGGGCGGAAGTTTGGGCAAAAACAGCACCGCACAGCAGAAGGGCGGTGGGGTTGGTCGTCAGGTGGAAGGGCTGAACTTCCATATAGGCGTAAGCCAGCATGGCAAACAGGCAGCAAACCTCAACCCGGCGGCCCTGTTTGGCGTGACCCCACAGGGCGGCGGCAAACAGAATACCCAGCAGCGCGGCGACCACCGGACCAAACTGAAACAGTGCAAAAGCAAAACTGTTATCCACTGTGGGCCAGTTGAACACCTGCCCTGCAATTTTGACATCCAGCAGGCGGTAGGCCATCCAGGTCAGCGAGATGCGGCAGGTGAGCAGGGAGTCCAGCTTTGCCAGCCATGCGGGGCCGATATCATTGTTCCACGGTCCCACCTTGATGACCAGCAGCGGCAAAAGGTAACTGACCGCCGCCGTAAGCCCCACCATACCGGCGCAGGTGCCGGGCCACCAACGGGGTACACTGTGCCCGGCGCGCAGGCGGCAGAACACCAGCCCAACGGCCAGCGCCAGCGTGCACAGCGCAGCGCTGCGGCTGGCGGGCCCCACCAGCAAAAACACGCCGACGGCAAATACCAGCAGGCAGTCCACCCAGCGCACCTTTTGGGCACGCAGCAGGGCATAGGCCAATACCAGGCCGAACACCAGTCCGCCGAATGTGTTGGGGTGGCCGTAGCCGTAAGTGCCGCGCAAAGCGCCCATCCGCTCGCTGGTCAGGTCCGGGGCAACGATCCCGGCAAAGTGCAGTGCCAGCACCACCGCCATGGCGGCACAGCCGCTGGCAAAATAGACCTGCAACGGGCGGCGCAGGGGAACATCCTTAGCGGCAAGCACCGCCACCACAATGCCGATCCACCAGATGTTCTGGCTGTTGAAATAGACCCAGCGGGCAATGAAATACAGCGCTCCGCCAGCCAGCAGCTCCCGCCAGGTGTAGCGGGTGCCGAACAAAATCTTGGCACCAAAGCACAGGAACGCGAGCCATTCCAGCACGGGGCTCATCACGCCCTGCACCCACGCCCAGTTCTGGCGCGCCATGCTGTTGCAGAACACCACGCTGATCTCATACGCGGCCAGCCCGGCGGCAAACAGAATACGGCCAAGCTGCAGTCGCCATTCGGCCAGCTGCTGCCCAAATAACAGGTGCGGCGTGTTCCACAGGCCGTGCAACGCCCCGCGCAGCCCGCCGCCCCTGGCAAGGGCAAAAATCAGGTCAAAAACCGCTGCGGCAAAGAGCGCCAACAGCAGAAAATTAGCAAAACCAAACAAGGGATTCCCTCCTGAAAAAACGCATGGCCCTGTGTTTGACAAGGGCGGGTGCGGATGGTATGCTTCTATTATAAAGATTTTGGACGCAGCACACAAGGGGGCAAAGAATGACGGCACAACGCTATCAGGCAATTTTTGATTGGTTCCGTGCCCGCCCGGCGGCGCTGCGGGCGCTGGGATATGCACAAAAGATCAGCGTGCTGGGAGTATATCTGGTGTATGGCGCGGTGTTGGCCGTTACGCTCTGGCAGCGCAGCGGCCAGTTCTGGCGCGTGCTGGCGGTCCCGGCGGCGGTGTACGTTTTGGGCACGCTGCTGCGCGCGGCCATTAACCGCCCGCGCCCGTATGAGGCATTGGACTTTACGCCGCTGTTCCCCAAGGATACCAAAGGCCAAAGCATGCCCAGCCGCCACTGCTTTTCCGCCGCAGCCATTGTGGCGGCGGCGTTTACCGTGTGGGTGCCGCTTGGCGTGGCCGCCTGCCTGCTGGCGGCGGTTGTGGCTGTGACCCGCGTGCTGACAGGGGTGCATTACCCCAGCGACGTACTGGCTGGCCTGGCCTTTGGCGCCGGGGCGGCTGTGATCGGCTTCCTTTTATGACATGAGGATGATAACTGTGAAACAATACAAAAAAGTAATTGCTGCTGTGGCAGCTGCCGCAATACTGGCCCTGCCCCTGAGCGGGTGCAGCTTTAACGATGTGATGCTGTACCTGTACGGTGGTGACAGCTTTACCAAAGAGGAAGGCGAGGACTACCAGACCTATGACGGCGAAAACGGTATCAGTGTAACCTATGATGCCAATATCTGGAACGAACCCAGCATGTCGCAGGAGGATACCATTGGCATTACCACTGGCAACAAGCTGAGCTATACGGCAGTACTGCTGCAGGTATCGGATGTTTACACGGACTTTTTGGAAGAATCCGCCGCGGAATTGAACGAGGAAGCCCAGACCGTGCGGTATGACTTTGATTTGACCATCCCCGATGCAGAAACCGAGTCCGTCCGGTATGACTGCGGCGCTTACCAGATGATCCTGGCCGAAGTGAACTATGACTGCGGCGTTACGCTGCATGTATCGGCAGCATCCCGCTCTGCCAGCTATGACCAGATCGTGGCGCTGCTGCAAAACGTGTACCCCACCGGTCACACGCCGGAAACGGCAGAATAAAAAGCAGCAGCCTTTTGCGAGCTGCTGCGGGTGGGAAAGGTTGGCTTGTAAAGGGGAAGTATGCCGTGTTCCGGGGTGAAATATCTGGCAAAGCCCCTATAAATGGGGTTCGGCACAAGTTTTGTAATACGCAACAGGACGAGGCTGTGGCGGGGTGAGGGCACCCCGCCCTACTGCCACTACAAAATCAGCGGATGAAATTGGTGCGGATGGTATTTTCTGCCTTGGGCGGCTCAATCCCTGCGGCTTTGCCTGCGGCAATGCACTTCAAGATCCAGGCCATGTTGTGGCCCAGGTTGCGCATGATCTGCATGCCCTCTTCGTCCAGGGCGGCCTGTTCGGCGTTGCTGCCGTGTACCATCGGCCAGTAGGTGGAGCTGATCAGCGGCATCTGGCAGAACTGGGGAACCTTTTCCAGGGCTTCCAGTGCGCTGGTGGTGCCGGCGCGGCGGGCGCTGGTAACAATAGCGGCGGGCTTTTGTGCCAACAGGCGGCCTGCGCTGTAGCCCAGCCGGTGCATGAAGCCCAGCATGCTGGCAGCGGCGGTGGAATAATGTACCGGAGCACCAAACACAATGCCGTCGGCCTTTTCCACCAGCGGCAGAACATCAACGACTGGCCCGCCAAATACGCAGTGTCCGGCTTTGGCGCAGCCGCCGCAGCCCACACAGCCGCCCACCGGGACAGCGCCAATGTAGTAGATGGTGGTTTCGATGCCGTCAGCGTTCAAAGCTTTGGCAATCTCCTGCAAAGCAGCGTCTGTACAGCCATGTGCGTGCGGGCTGCCGTTGATAAGAAGTACGTTCATAATCGTTATGCCTCCGTTTTGAGAAAAAAGCTTTTGCTGCGGGGAAAGTTGGTGCACCGGGGTGCTCATACCCGGAACCGCCGATCCCCCTGTATAAACTATATTATAGCACACCCCAAGAAATGTTGAAAACCCTGAAAGGGAAGAAGGTCAAACACCATGCCTGTAACCTGCACCAATTATAAATTGAAATGCGGCGGCTGCCCGCTGCTGAACCAGCCCTACCCCGACCAGCTCAAGCACAAGCAGCAGTTGGAACAACGCCTGCTGGGGCGGTTTGCCCCGGTATCCCCCGTGCTGGGGCAGGCAGAACCTTGGCATTACCGTAACAAGGCCATCGCCACCTTTGCCACCGGGCCGCGTGGACGACTGACATGCGGCATTTATGCAGCGGGCACCCATCGCGTGCTGCCGTATACGGACTGCTTGCTGCAGGATACCGTCATTAACCAGACCATTGCCGCTGTGCTGGAAGCCGCCCGCGCCTGCCGCTGGCCTGCTTTTGAGGAGGATCGCGGCACCGGTCTGCTGCGCCATGTGCTGGTGCGCCGCGGTAAAACTAGCGGTCAGGTGCTGGTGGTGCTGGTGACCGCGCAGGAAAACCTGCCCGGCAGCCGCAATTTTGTGAAAGCCCTGCGGGAAAAGGCCCCCTGGGTGACCAGCGTGGTGCAGAACTGCAATCCCCGCCGCACCAGCGCGGTGCTGGGCAGCGATGTGCGTACCCTGTATGGCCCCGGCAAAATTACCGATACGCTGTGCGGGCTGCAATTCGCCATTTCGCCCCGCAGCTTTTACCAGGTCAACCCGGAACAAACCGAAGTGCTGTACGCCAAGGCCATTGAGTTCGCTGCCCTGACCGGCAAAGAAACAGTGATCGATGCCTACTGCGGCATTGGCACCATCGGCCTGTGCGCGGCGGGCAGGGCAAAGCAGGTCATTGGCGTGGAGCGCAACCCGGACGCGGTGCGCAATGCCTGCGCCAACGCCGCAGCCAATAAGATCAACAACGCGCGGTTCATCTGTGCCGATGCAACCGATTGGATGCGCGCTGCGGCACAGCCCAACTCTGGCTTGCCGCACCCCGATGTTGTATTCCTGGACCCCCCGCGGGAGGGCAGCACACCCGCCTGCATTGATGCAGTGGCTGCCATGAAACCCAAACGCGTGGTTTACGTCAGCTGCAACCCCGAAACTCTTGCCCATGATTTGACCCACTTGACCCGCCGCGGATGGAAAGCATTAAAAATCCAGCCCGTGGATATGTTCCCCCACACGGAACATGTGGAGACGGTGTGCTTATTGTCCAAACTTCAAAGCAAGGAACATATCGAGATCGAAGTGAAGATGGACGAGTTGGATTTGACATCGGCGGAGAGTAAAGCCACCTATGATGAGATCAAAGCCTATGTGCTGGAAAAGCACGGCCTGAAGGTGTCCAGCTTGTATATCTCCCAGGTTAAGCGGAAGTGCGGGCTAGATGTGGGGCAGAATTATAATCTGTCAAAGAAAGAAGACGCGAAAGTACCACAGTGCCCGCCGGAAAAGGAAGCTGCAATTATGGATGCACTAAAGCATTTTCAAATGATTTGATGGCAAGCCTGTCTTGCTCAAAGCAAAACGTGGTCTGGGATTCCAATATCCAGACCACGTTTTTGCCAATCAATAGCTCACGATTTCGTGAATTTTATTTGTCTTTTAGCACAATATCCGTTATACTAGTAAATAGGAAAAAATCAGGAGGTGCGGGATGGCAATCAGTTACAATCGGCTGTGGAAACAGTTGATCGATCATGGTTTGAGCAAAACTGACATGATGCACCGTGCAAAAATCAGCACCAATGTTTTAGCACGATTAAGTAAAGGTGAGCCTGTCTCCATGGACAGCATGGAAAAAATCTGCACCGTGCTGGGATGCAATATCGGAGACGTGATGGAATTTATCCCTGATACAGAAAACGGAGGAATAGATGCATGATTACAGGTGTGATTAAAAATAAAGTAGATAAAATCTGGACGGACATCTGGGCGGGCGGCATTACCAATCCTCTAACCGTCATCGAACAGCTGACCTATCTTATGTTTATCCGCTCTCTGGACGAAAAAGAGCTGGAAACGGAAGAATTTGAGCATATGACTGGCGAGAAGATGGGGAAGATTTTCCCCCAGTCTGCCGTTGGACAGTCCATGCGCTGGAGTAAATTCAAGAACAACGATCCCCGCGATATTTTCAATGTAATTTCCCAGCGGGTCTTCCCTGCCATCAAAAACATGAAACATGGCCGCCTGCCGGACTTCACCGAGCAGGGGGAACTGGTGGAAATCGCCGACGATTCCAGCAGTGATGTGCAGAATGAGACGGCCTTTGCCCGGTACATGAGCGATGCGATGTTCCTGATTCCTACGCCGCAGGTGTTGCAAAAAATCATCACAGGGTTGGATGACCTGTATGAGCATGACATTGCCGATTTGGATATGCAGGGCGACTTGTACGAGTACATGCTGGGCAAACTGGCCACCGCTGGGCAGAACGGCCAGTTTCGCACTCCCAAGCACATCCGGGAAATGATGGTGGAGTTGTTGCAACCCACCCCGGATGACACCATCTGCGACCCGGCCTGCGGCACGGCAGGCTTTCTGGTCTCCGCCGCGGAGTACATTCGCAACCACTACGAGGATACCATGACTTCCGAGCAGTGGGAGCACTTTGCTGGGGACGCCTTCACCGGCTTTGACACAGACCACACCATGCTGCGCATTTCTGCGATGAACCTGATGCTGCACTCCATCAGCCACCCGGAGATCGACTACAAGGACAGTGTTTCCAAGCAGAATCAGATCAGCGATAAGTTTACCATGTGTCTGGCAAATCCGCCTTTCAAGGGCACCGTGGACGCGGAAAGCATCAACGACAACCTGAAAGCCGTGACCAACACCAAAAAGACCGAGCTGTTGTTTCTGGCCCTGTTCCTGCGGATGCTGAGAAAGGGTGGTCAGTGCGCCTGTATCGTGCCGGACGGCGTGCTTTTTGGCTCCTCCAAGGCGCACAAAGCTATTCGCAAAGAACTGGTGGAGAACCATCAGCTGCGGGCGGTGATCTCTATGCCCTCCGGCGTGTTCAAGCCTTATGCGGGCGTGTCCACGGCGGTGCTGGTGTTCACCAAGACCGGAGCGGGCGGCACGGAAAATGTGTGGTTCTATGATATGAAAGCCGACGGTTTTTCCTTGGACGACAAGCGCAGCGAAATTGCGGAAAATGACATTCCCGACATCATCGAGCGGTTCCACCATCTGGACCAGGAAGCTGACCGCCAGCGCACAGAGCAGAGCTTTCTTGTGCCGAAACAGGAAATCGCAGACAACGACTATGACCTGTCCATCAACAAGTACAAAAAGGTGGAGTATGTGCCGGTGGAGTACCCATCTACCACAGAACTGATGGCAGACCTGCATGAGCTGGAACTGGAGATTACCGCAGGGCTGGCGGAATTGGAGGAGATGCTATGATGGCGAGGTTAGAAGAAATTTGTGCGATAAATATGGGACAGTCTCCGGATTCTTCCACATACAACGAAGATGGTAACGGCCTTCCGTTTTTTCAGGGAAATGCAGATTTTGGAGAGATTTATCCTGCGGTTCGTATGTGGTGCTCTGAGCCAACCAAAATAGCACGGGAAAAAGATATTTTAATCTCTGTTCGTGCACCAATTGGCGCGTTGAATATCGCAAAGTGTGAATGCTGTATAGGCCGAGGATTAGCTGCTTTAACGGTAAACGAGGATATTTGTGCTCAGAAATATTTATGGCATGCGTTATCAGGTAAGGTTGACGAACTAAATTCCAAAGGTACTGGAAGTACATTCAAGGCCATCAATAAAAAAACACTTTCTGAAACAGAAATTCCCCTTCCACCCATTGACGAACAGCGCAAAATCGCGGCGATTCTGGACAAAGTGAGCGACCTGATTGCCAAACGCCGCCAGCAGCTGGACAAGCTGGATGAGATGGTCAAGGCAAGGTTTGTGGAGATGTTTGGAGATCCACAGAATAACGAAAAAAACTGGAAAATGAGAACGTTCAAAGAAATTTGTACAGTGCGACAGGGGCTACAAATACCGATTTCCAAACGATTAACACATTTTGAAGAAAACTGTTATGAATATATCACAGTTGCGTATTTACATGGAGCAAAGGATAAAGAATATATTAAGAATCCAAAGAGTACAGTTATATGCACTAAAGACGATGTTTTAATGACCCGTACTGGAAATACCGGGATGGTAATTACCAATGTTGCAGGAGTATTTCATAATAACTTTTTTCTTATTGATTTTGATCGAGATAAATATATCAAAGAATTTTTGGTTGAGTATTTAAATTTGGATTTAATACAAACAGAGCTCAAAAAACGAGCTGGTACATCAACAATTCCAGATTTAAATCATAGTGAGTTTTATAAAATTGCAATATATGAACCCCCAATGGACCTACAAAATCAATTTTCCGCCTTTGTTAATCAAACAGAAAAATCAAAAACCACCATCAGCCGCAGCCTTGAAAAGCTTGAAACGCTGAAAAAGGCGCTAATGCAGGAATACTTTGGATGAGGTAAAACATATGGAATTCCCTAAACAAATAAAAGATACTGTATATAGACTTCTTCAAGAACCAACATTGGATCACTTTCGTGAATTTTTACAGGATCAAACTGGCGAACACAATGCCATCGATTTTAAACAAGAGTGGATTGAGAAAGATAAGCTGGCCAAATTAATGCTCGCTTTAGCAAATTACGGCGGTGGCATTGTTGTTTTTGGCCTACATGAAAACGATGATAAGACATTTTCATGTGATGGGTTGAAAGAGTTACAAGCAAAAGAGCAGATAGGGGCATGGATAAAGCCGTATCTTTCTTCCAGCCTGAAGTATGATGTATATGATTTTAGCTATCAAACATCTGAGTACGAGGCATTGAAGGGAAAACAATTCCAAATGCTTTTTGTTGAAGATACTCCTCAATTTTTGCCGTTCATCTCTCGAAAAGAAGGTTCTAATATTAAGCCTGCTACTATTTATATACGACGTGGGACATCCGATGAGCAAGTTACAGAAGAAGAATTATCTCATATTCTTGAACGGCGAATGAAACATATTTTTCCTGTAACTGGGAAACCGTTAGTATTGGAAGAACATCTTGAGCAACTTAAAATCTTATATAATCATATAGAACCAACAATTTCCAAGATAAAAAATCCCGAAAACATTCCATTTGTGCAGGCCTTAAAAACATTTGCAGAGTTGGCGCGAGGAATTACAGGCGGATACGAGTATGAAACAGAAAAAAATCCTTTGTATCCTGAAGAATCTTACGAACAATTTATTGCTGCACTAATTGATAAAAAGAAGAAAAAAATTGAACGGGTGCTTGATTTGCAGTGAGGAGTCTTGATAGATGGTAAAATTCATTTCAGAAAACTGGGCAAACATTTTGCTTATTATCGTAGGTAGCTTTGCCCTTGCAACTTACATATTGCAGGAACGGAAGAAAAAGATTGATGCAGCTTCTCTTATCGTCCTTCAAATCGATGAATTCCAGGAGCGATTAAGGGAAATCTCTACGTTCATTGTTGACGGACAATTAAACGAAACGGCGTTCTATGAATCACTACCCTTGATGGATACGGATTATTGGAACAAGTACAAACATTACTTTGTCCGAAAAATGGACGCGACCAGCTATACAGCACTGAATCAACTATATGAGTATGTGTCAGAGATTCAGGAACAGCAGATGCTCATGAAGGCTTTCCAAAAGAATTCCTTTCAGATAACACAAAATGTTTTGGCAAATATAGAATCGCAGTTTATTGTGGCCGATCTTAATAATGCTTGTACCGGAGTTACAGCGCAAAATATCACTTCTGCTATGGGAAATATGATTCCGCAAGGCGTTTCGGAAGCAGATCGAAATACGCTTAACGCAATGGTGCAACAAATAGCGGCACAGAATCCCAATTTTGATATGAATCGTTTTTGGAGCCTCTATAATCAGCAAAGAAATTGGACGAAGTCTATCATTAACCAAGGGGCATTAACTTCTTATACCCCTGTCCAAATTCGTATAAGTTTAGAGAAAATGCTAAAGAAATATTCGATGCTTGAAATTAGCGGAACAGAAGGCTATCAAATGCTCAAAAAGACTTCTAAACAAAAGTTTTAAGCAAGTGAGAGGCCTATTATGGAAGAAGATGTTACAAAGATATATGAGGAATATTCGGAGGAACTTCTGTTTTGCAAATATTTTATAGCTGAAAAGTTAAAACATCATGCTGAGATGGGTAGATGTGGAGAAAACATTCTCAAAAAATGTCTCCAGGAACGGTTTCAAATGCTAGAATTTGTTACCGGCTTTATTGCTTGGGCTAATCATCAAAGCCCACAATGTGACATCATCGTATGTAGGAAAAATTTTTATAGACGTCAACTAGCCGGAGACATTTTCCTGGTTGAACCAAATGATTGCATAATGGTTATAGAAGTCAAAGGAAATGCGACCTTGGATGATTTAACAGAAACGATTGAAAAAAATAAATTTTTTCAATTGCATGATGAAACAAAACATATAAAATTAGCGATGTTTGCTTTTAAAACTCGTATTGGAAAACAACGATTGTATAAAGAGTTCGGTTATAAATATGACAGAAGTACAAAAGGATATATCCAGGAACGGCTTCCAGAAGAAAAGACATTAGACTATTTTGTATGCTTACATAGAGAGAGCCTAACTAGCTCAGCACGGGATAAAAACAAGTATTCTTCTTGAAAGATGGGCAAGATCGGCAGTTCTATGTACTAGATAACCATTTTCCAATAATGCAGAATTTTTCGAGGCTAATACAAAGCTTGCAGAATTAGGGCTAGATAAAATGATGATTTCTTGATCGATTTTAGTGCTGAGACCGCGATGCTGAGAAGATTTGAATATAGGAAATATTGGTGGGAGCAACATTGTCATGGAATATACAGAGGTTTTAGACAAGCAAATCACGAGAAAACAACATTATGTCCCCAAGGCTTACTTAAAAAACTTTTCTGTGAGTAATCAAAAATCAGAACAAGTTTATGTTGTTTTTGCTAATGATGAAAATGCAAAAATGGTTTCAATCGACAATATTTGCTGTCGTTCTTACCTATATGATCAAATTGCAATTGATCCAGATAGCAAAACTCATGTTTTTGCAGCACCAAATGAGATCGAGAACAGTTTTATCGAACTGGAAGGCGAATACGCAACAATTATCTCAAAGATAAAAAATGCTTTACGAGATTCAGATGAATTTGAGTTGGCGCGGGTGGAAATTGATAAACTAAGGCAATTTATGTCATCACTACTGTTTAGAAACCCTGTTTTTGTACATCTGTCAAATTATATTATTGATACACAATACAAAAACGATCCGCAGCATATTAAACATGTAAAGAACATTTTTCCTGATGTACCGCAAAATGTTTACCTGTCCATGCTGGCAAACGAGTTTTTGAAGATGAACATTGCTCCGGATGTTGGCTTGTTTCCTCGGGCTTTGGCTGAGACAATGAAGGAATCGCAACTGTGTATTTTTAAAGCCAAAGGTTCCGTATTTGTTACAAGCGATATGCCGGTAGTCAATATTTACGGTGAAAAAGATGGTATAGAATATGACTTGCTTGGTATGCCAATTACGCCAGAATTATTTTTGGCGTTTGTCGATACTGTTCAGCGCGTTCCCAGAATAATCATAATTGATGACAACAGTGTAAAGCGCATGAACAGCAAGCAGATAAATAAAGATCTGTTAATTTCTAACCGTATAGACTTATTATCGTATATTGATTTTTCAATAGATGCCGAAAAAGAAGATGATGAACAGGTTTACCAACTACTTCATACAGATAAGGAAACCGCGTTGAAACAATATGAGGACATGATGAGTTCAAAAGAAATAAAATACTGGAGATGATGTGATGACTAACTTCTCCTTTCTCAAAGCCAAAACTGAATATGCCCTCTTCGCCCCCGCCTGCATGGAAGCTGAGAAAATTTATGTTTCTGCTCCTGCCATGTGTGCAGTAGGCTGCCGTAAGGCATTGGAGCTGGCAGTAAAATGGGTATATGCAGCGGACAAGTCCATGAAAATGCCCTACAAAGACAATCTGCAATCCCTCATTCACGAGCCAACTTTCCGCTTCGCTGTGGACTCCGACACTTGGGGCAAGATGCCTTTTATCATCAAGTTGGGCAATCTGGCGGTACATACCGAGCGCAGCGTTCAGCCAAGTGATGCGCTTGCTTCTCTGCGCGGTCTGTTTGAGTTTGTGCAGTGGATCGACTATTGCTATGGCGCGGACTATCAGGAACGCACCTTCGACGAGAATCTTGTCCCCACCGGAAAGGTGGCGGTGGACACCCGGAAAATCAAGGAACAGGAAAGTCTGCTGGACCAGAAAGATGCCGAGATCGAGGCGCTGCGCAAGCAAATCGAGCAGATGTCCACCCGATACACCGCCGAAAAGGAGCAGCATCAGAAGGAACGCACCTTCCAGCCGGAGGACCTCTCGGAATTCAAGACCCGCAAAATCTACATCGACGTGGACCTCAAACTGATGGGCTGGAAGTTCACCGGCCCAGATGCTGATGTACAGGAGGAGTATCGTGTGGAGGATATGGCCGGGATGCCAGGTCAGCCTGGCTTCTGCGACTATGTGCTGTTTGGAAAGGACGGCCTGCCCCTGGCGGTGGTGGAAGCCAAGCGCACCAGCAAGGACCCAAACATTGGACGCAAACAAGCGGTTTTGTATGCGGATTGTCTGGAACGGAAATTTGGCCGCCGCCCCATGATGTTCACCACCAATGGCTTTGAAACCTACTTCTGGGATGACCAGACCGCCCCGCAACGGAAGGTCAGTGGCATTTTCAGCAAGGATGACCTGCAAAAGCTGATGAACCGGCGCACCGAGCGGATGGATTTGATGGGCGTTTCCATTGATGACAAAATCACTGACCGGTATTACCAGAAGGAAGCCATCCGAGCGGTGTGCGAACAGATTACGCAGGGGTTCCGCAAGCATCTGCTGGTGATGGCCACCGGCACCGGCAAAACCAGAACCGCGTCCAGCCTGACCGATGTGCTCAGCCGAGGCAAATGGGTGACCAACATTCTGTTTCTGGCCGACCGCACCGCGCTGGTGAAGCAGGCAAAGGACGATTTCAAGAACTATCTGCCGGATATGTCCCTGTGCAACCTCTGCTCCAACAAGGACGACCGGAACGCCCGCATTGTGTTCTCCACCTATCCGACCATCCTCAACGCCATTGATGACACCAAGTCCAAGGACGGGCGGCAGCTGTTTACTCCGGCGCACTTCGACCTGATTATCATTGACGAAAGCCACCGGAGCATCTTCAAAAAGTACCGGGCCATCTTTGAATATTTTGACGCCTTCATGGTGGGTCTGACCGCCACGCCGAAGACCGATGTGGATCGGAACACCTACGACTTTTTCGAGATGGAACACGGCGTGCCCACCTATGCCTATGATTATGAAACGGCGGTGCAACAGGACCATGTGCTGGTTCCCTATTACAACTACGAGGTCAAGACCCGTTTTCTGGAAGAAGGCATCTCCTATGATGATTTGTCCGAAGAGGACAAAGAGCGATATGAGGATGATTTCATCGAAGACGGTCAGTTGCCAGACTTTATCCCCTCTGCTGCCCTCAATAAATTTGTGTTCAACGAAACCACCGTGGACATCGTACTGCAAGACCTGATGGACCGGGGTATCAAGGTGGCAGGCGGCGACCGTCTGGGGAAAACCATCCTGTTTGCCCAGAACAAACGCCACGCGGAGTTTATTCTGGAGCGGTTCAATAAGCTGTACCCCCAGCACCGGGGCAGCTTCGCCCAGCGGGTCATTTGCGACGACGCCTATGCCCAGACCATCATTGATGATTTCAAGCAGCCGGAAAAAGAACCGCACATTGCCGTATCGGTGGACATGATGGATACCGGCATCGACGTGCCGGAATGCGTCAATCTGGTGTTTTTCAAAAAGGTTCGGTCAAAGGCAAAGTTCTGGCAGATGATTGGCCGCGGCACCCGGCTATGCAAAGGGCTGGCCTGCGTGGACCAGATTGACGGAACCTATACCGACAAGCGGCGCTTTCTGATTTTTGACTACTGCGGCAACTTCGAATACTTCCGGCAGCACAAAGAAGGCTACGAAACCAGAGAAACCAAAACGCTGTCGGAAAACATCTTCGGCAAACAAATCAAAATCGCCATGGCGCTGCAGGAAAGCACCTTTGCCGGTGAGGATTATCAGGCATGGCGCAAGGAGATTGTCAACACCTGTCACAAGCAGGTGATGGCGCTCAACTCAGACCTGATTGCCGTAAAATTGCGGATGCAGTATGTGGAGAAATATAAAAAGCCGGAAGCCTTCGTGTCCATAAGCGAAGGTGACAAGGGCGAGTTGCTCACACAGATTGCACCTCTGGTACGCTCAGACGAGGCTGACGAGTTTGCAAAGCGGTTTGATAATTTCATGTATGGCCTAATTCTGGCACACATCGAGCAGATGCCCGCTTTCCAGTATGCAAAAAAGCAACTGTGCGACACCGCTTCCCTACTGGAGCGTAAGGCCAGCATTCCGCAGATCAAGGCAAAGTTGCCCATGCTTCAGGAGATTCACACCGATGCATTTTGGGACGCGAATGATATTTTGCTGTTTGAGCAGGTTCGGAAGGAGCTGCGGGAGCTGATTCGATTTTTAGATGAAGGTGGCGGAGCACAGAGGCAGATTGTCACCAAGCTGACTGACCCGATTATTGACAGTCAGGAGGGCGTCCAGCTGGAAGCTGCCTATGACTTTGAAGACTACCGTGCCAAGGTCAATCGCTATGTGAACGAGCATGGGAATACGCTGGCCATATATAAGCTGACCCATAATATTCCGCTGGCTATGGGCGATTATCAGGAACTGGAGCGGGTGCTAACTAGCGAATTGGGCAGCAAAGAAGATTATGCCCGAGAGTTTGGCAACACACCCTTTGGCTTGCTCATTCGCAAGATCGCTAAGCTAGATCATGAAGCGGCTATGCAGGCGTTTTCCGCTTTTATCAATGACCAATCTCTGAATCAAAAGCAGATTGCTTTTGTAAACAAAATCATCAATCATATTGAGTTGAACGGATATATGGAAAATGTCGCAGAGCTGACCAAGCCACCGTTTGACAAGCCAATCAGTTTTATCAAATTGTTTGATGCAAAAACCAGAACCGCTTTGATGGAGACTATCAATCAGGTTCGAGAAAACGCGGTTCAAATTACAGCGTCATAAACAATGAACCAGGCACGGAAATTCACCCTTATTCTGGGTGGATTTTCGTGCCTGGTCTTTTCTGTTCGGGTATGGGGGCACCATTGTGCAGGAGCAGGATGGATAGCCACTGCACGGACAGGCGAGGTGTCCAGAGGGGCAAAGCCCCTTTGGCTCTGGGTCATCCAATAGGGGCGAGTAGCATCCCTGTTGGCAAAGGGAGTCTAGAGGGGAACAGCGTTCCCCTTGGCGGGAGGTTTCCAAAGGAGGGCAGTGCCTTCCTTGGCACACGACTTTCCCTCGGAAAGTCTAGTGTGTTATACCTTTGCTTCCGTCTGACGCGGGAAAGGGGTTGACGGTGTACTCTGCGGTGCGGCAGAGGGTGGCGGCAAACGCTTTTTCGCGGCAGTAGGACAGGCGGATTTTGTGATGTGAGCTACAGCACAAACGCAGGATTTTTGAGAAACAAAATCCGCCTGTCCGGAAAAGGAAGCAGAGGTATATAAAAGCCTTCGTCCCACCACAGCGCTGCCTTTGTTTCAGCGTTTCTTCCGCTTTCCCTTGCCGTGGGTCATGGTCGTTTTCCCACGCTGGCTGATGGGAGTTTTCAGGTGTTTGGACAGCTTTAGTACCTCGATCAAGTTAACAAATTGTTCCATTGTGATGGCATCGTAATCAATCCCCAATGTGGAAAGCAATGCTTTCGCTTTCTTTTCCTCGGAGCTTCCCTCAAAGTTCATCGCATCCTGTAACTGATCCTGCATAGTTGCTGCAAGGGAGATTTCATCCGCCGTCATGGTGTCGGGGCGGTGTTCACTCCGAATGTCACGAAGGATACCTTTCAGATCATCCGCAATCAGGCTTCCGAAATATTCATCTTCCCGAATCTGCGCCACTTCTAATGTCCGCAGATGCAGGTCATTTTCTTCGCCGCCATTTTTCATCAATGCCATCTGCCGGACAGCTTCCAGCACGGCATTCATATCGTTGACCCGCATATCCGCGATCCGGTCAACGTAAATCTCAGCGTCCAGCATGAACCGCTGGAAATCCTTGTGGCAGATCAGCTCCGACAGCAGCCGGTGGTTGAACTTGCCCGTTTTCAATACATCAATCGAAGCATCACCCAAATGCAGCTCATGCAGAGCTGTGTTTGGGTGATTTTTTGTTTCCGTCCGCCCCATCAGATAGTCGCAGGAAACACCGTAATAGTCAGCCAGCACCAAAATGCTATACGGGCTGATGTCCTTGCCGTTATCCGATTCATATTTGCTGAGTGCGGATTTTGAGATGCCCACCTCGGCGGCAAGCTGCTCCAACGTCAGCTTTTGTGCTGTTCGTAAATCCTTCAAACGTTCCCCGATTGTCAGCTTAACCTGCATACACCAGCCTCCTTTGCAGCTTTTTCTGTATTGTATCATGCTTTTTCGCTTTTGTCTAAGAGCGTGGAAAAATCCTACTTTCATCCCACTTTTCCTACCTCTCGGATATACGGGAAAGAGCCTGTTTTCTTACTAAAATTTAGACGTAAACCACGCAGCACCTTGAAAATTTCATGACCGTCCGATGAGGATATGCTTTCCAGAGAAGTATCGCATTCAGCGTACCAAGGAAGAGACAACGCCAGGGTAAGGACTCGGGCAGGAACGGCATCGGGTAGAACGGCGAAGTTCAATTATTTTATAGGAGGAAACAGGTATGGATTTATTTACACAAGTCAAGATGGCAGTTTCCGTAAAAGAGGCTGCCGAATACTATGGATTGGAAGTAAAACGTGGCAGCATGGTCTGCTGTCCCTTCCACAATGACCGTACACCCAGCATGAAGCTGAACGAGGATTACTTTTACTGCTTTGGCTGTGGGGCAACTGGTGACGTGATCGACCTTGTGGCAAAGCTGTTCAACCTGAGCAGCTATGACGCAGCGAAAAAGCTGGCGGATGACTTTGGGATCGACCCGGACAAGCCCCCGGCTGCGGCAGCGCTGCGGAAAACAAAATATCCGCTGGCAAAGACGTTCCAGAATGAGACGCTGCATTGTCAGCGGATATTGTGCGATTATCTGCATCTTTTGGAGCATTGGAAGATGCAGTACGCACCCAAAACGCCGGAGGATACTCTTGATGACCGCTTTGTGGAAGCCTGCCAGATGCTCGATTATATCGAGGATCTGACAGATATTTTAACCTTTGCGGAGCTGGAGGCTCGTGTGAAAACTGTGGATATGCTTCAAAAGGACGGCATGATCGACCGACTGGAAGAACGCCTGAAACGGACGGAAAAGGAGGTGGATGCCCGTGACGAAACGGAAATCGGCTGATTTAGACGCGCCCATCTGGTTTGACGGCACGAATATTAACGAGGCACTGTTCTGTGATGAATTTCTGAACAGCCGGAAAATCATCTTTGCCAACGGTGCTTTCTTCACGCCGGACGGCAGGGTGACCGACGATCTGCCGCTCCGGGGCGAAATCTATGAGAAACTGAAATGCTGCGCTGTGAACAATATCCCTCGAAAGATCACCAACATTCTGGAAGTGATGAAGCTAGCAGCTCATGTAGAGGACTTTACACCGGAAGCAGATAGAGTCCATCTGGCAAACGGCACTTTGAAGCTGGACGGCAGTTTCACCGAGGGCAGACCGACCATTGTACGGAGCAGACTGCCGGTGGCATACCGCCCTGACGCACCGGCTCCCGTTCGGTGGCTTTCCTTTCTGGATGGACTTCTTTACACGGAGGACATTCCAACCTTACAGGAGTTTATTGGCTATTGCCTGATTCCCAGCAATAAGGGGCAACGCATGATGGTGATTAAGGGAAACGGTGGTGAAGGAAAATCGCAGATCGGAGCTGTGCTGGGTGCGCTTCTCGGCAGCAACATGAAGGACGGCAGCATCGGTAAAATTTCTGAAAACCGGTTTGCCCGCGCGGATCTGGAACACATTCTGTTGTGTGTGGATGACGATATGCGAATGGAAGCACTGCGGCAGACCAACTATGTCAAGTCCATCGTGACCGCCCAAGGAAAAATGGATTTGGAGCGCAAGGGTAAGCAGAGCTATCAGGGCTGGATGTTTGCCCGGCTGCTGGCGTTCTCCAATGGCGATCTGCAAGCGCTATATGACCGAAGCGACGGATTTTACCGCCGCCAGCTTGTACTGACCACCAGGGAAAAGCCTGTGGGACGGATAGATGATCCCGACCTTGCGGAGAAAATGAAAGCTGGAGCCGAGGGCATCTTCCTGTGGGCGTTTGAGGGCTTGCAGCGGCTGGTTGCCAACAACTTCAAATTCACAGAGAGCCAGCGTACGCGGGATAATCGGGAGGCAGTCAAGCGGGATAGCAACAACGTCTTTGATTTTCTGGAATCCGAGGGCTATATCCGGCTGAAGGCGGACTGCACCATCAGCTCTAAAGACTTGTACGAAATTTACCGGATGTGGGTGAGGAAAATAATCTGACACCGTTAAAGCGCCGCAGCTTCAGCGAGAGTGTGATTGCGAACCAAAGCAAGTACAATCTTGAATACTGCAACAAGATCACCAATGCTGCCGGACGGCGTGTATGGGGCTTCTTCGGTATTGAAGCGATTGCCAGACCTAATATAAACGGGTTTTCTGATGTTTCAGAGCATACGTACGTACCGGAGGACTGGCGATGATTTTTCTGCGACTGCGCCGTGTACGTATGTACGTTTTACTTTCCTGAAACGCCGCTATATGAAAAACTCTGACCGGCAAAGCCTATATTTTCGGGCACGAAATCAAGCCAAGTGAAATCCGTAAATTATTTGCCTGATGGCAGAAATGGTTTCACGGAATCGCGCTTCTCGGAACAGCAAAGCGAGTACGTGGAAGCGTGGAGAATCACACGTTTTAGAGTAAAGTCACACAGAACAGAAAAGTCGATAGGTGCCACCTGTGAACAGGACATCATAACGGCGCTTCTGAGCGGATTTGACGACAATAGAATTTTTCACGATACAGCAAAGCGGATGCGCCGAATGGCGTGCTGGCTTCGCTTTTTCATCATCTGAATTTTGGAGGGAATTTGAATATGAGTGTACGCAATGAGATCAAGGCGCAGATCGTTCGCGCCGGTTTTACCATGCAGGAAGTTGTTGACCTGTTACATGATGAATATGGCTGGTCGGACAGCGTTCCCAATTTGTCCGCCAAGTTGCAGCGGGAGAGCATCCGCTATAAAGAGGTCGTCGAGCTTGCCGACGCGCTGGACTGCGACATCGTGTGGGTGAAGCGAGGGGAGCGCCGATGAAAGCACAGTACGCCATTCTCCGCTTTGCCAAGTACAAGGGGCCGGAGATCGGGCACATCGAGTCCCACAACGAGCGCACCAAGGAGAAATACGCCAGCAATCCCGACGTGGACACGTCCCGCAGTCACTTCAATTTTCATCTGGTGACGCCGCAGCGCAAGTACCGCGCAGAAGCGGAAAAGCAGATCGCCGAGGCGGGCTGCCGCACAAGGTCAGACAGTGTGCGCGTGGTGGAGGCGCTGGTGACAGCCAGCCCGGAGTTCTTCAAGGGAAAGAAGAAAAGCGAAGTCAAAGCCTATTTTCAGGAGGCACTGGACTTCATCCGGGAACACCAAGACCCGAAAAACATTATATCTGCCGTGGTGCATATGGACGAGAAAACGCCCCATATGCACCTTTGCTTTGTCCCGCTGACGGAGGACAAACGGCTCAGCGCCAAGGAAATCGTCGGCAACAAGAAAAAGCTGACGCAGTGGCAGGACAGGTTTTGGGAGCATATGGTGAAGAAATACCCCGATCTGGAGCGCGGCGAGAGTGCCAGTGAAACCGGACGCGACCATATCCCACCGCGGGTATTCAAGGAAATGACTCGCCTGACCAAGCAGAAGACCAAGCTGGAAGAATTGCTTTCAGGCGTCAATGCGTTCAATGCCAAAGGAAAAGCAGCAGAAATCGGCGCTCTTTTGGACAAGTATATTCCTGCTGTGGAGCAGATGCACACGACACTGAAAAAGTACAATACGGCGTTCACGGTCACGACTGCCGAAAATAAAAAGCTGAAAAAGAAAACGGAGCAGTTGGAGCAGTCGCTGGACAAAGCCACGCAGGGAAGCACCTTGAAAAAGCTGGCTGACGCCAAGCTGCATCGGGATTATGAGGATGCCGTCGCCGTGCTGGATCGTATTCCGAAGGAAGTGCTGGCGGCATATACACACAGAACGGAGAAAGAGAGGGAGACTGCCTATGGTAGATGAATGGAGCGGGTTCGCCGCTTTGCTGGCAAATTTGATTGAAAAGTATGCCGTGGTTATGAATCTTGACGCGCTGCCCGATCTCGTCATAGAGGAAGCCGTGCCTGAAAAAGACGGGGCAGATGAGATGATTCACGAAAACGATATTGAATCAGCGAAAGCGGCATGATATAATTATCATGAAACAAGTGTCCAAACCGCCATTGCAGGAGCTTTTGCTCCTGCAATGGCAGAAAACGAGGTGAAGTGACAATGGAACGCTGGGAGAATGAGCAGAACAATTCTGAAATGATGATTTATACCACAGAGGATGGCTTGACAAAGATCGAAACGACCTTCGACGGCGATACGGTTTGGCTGTCCATTGACCAGATGGCAGAGCTGTTTCAGCGTGATAGAAGTGTGATTGGCAAGCACGTGCGAAACATTTTCAAAGAGGGAGAGCTTCAAAAGGCAGCAGTATGGGCAAAATTTGCCCACACTGCTGCCGACGGAAAAGTGTATGATGTCGATTATTATAATCTTGATGTTATCATTTCTGTCGGCTACCGTGTGAAATCTCAGCGCGGCGTGCAGTTTCGTATTTGGGCAACGGGGATTTTGAAGGAGTATATGCGAAAGGGCTTTGCTTTGGATGATGAGCGCCTGAAAAATCTGGGCGGCGGCGGATACTTCAAGGAGCTGCTGGAGCGTATCCGCGATATCCGTGCTTCTGAAAAGGTGTTTTACCGTCAGGTGCTTGAAATCTACGCGACCAGTATTGACTATGATCCCAAGGCGGAAATCTCCGTTCAGTTTTTCAAGAAAGTCCAAAATAAAATTCATTATGCCATTCATGGGCAAACCGCGGCGGAGGTCATTTACACACGCGCCGATGCGGAGAAAGAATTTATGGGCTTGACCACCTTTGCGGGCAATCAGCCCACGCTGAGAGAGGCAGTTGTCGCAAAAAACTACCTGAATGAGAAAGAACTTCGTGCTATGGGGCAGCTTGTGTCCGGCTATCTGGATTTTGCGGAACGTCAGGCAGAACGGGAACAGGCAATGACCATGCAGGATTGGGCGGAACATCTGGATCGGATTTTGACTATGAGTGGAGAGCAGCTGCTGATTGGCAACGGAAGTGTCAGCCATAAGCAGGCTATTGACAAGGCAACCGGCGAGTACAGAAAATACAAAGCCCGCACCCTCAGCGAAGTGGAGCAGGATTATTTGGATACCATCAAGCTGTTGGAGCAGAAAACAGATAAAAAGTAGGCTGAGGCGGAGAAGACATGATGAAAAAAGAAAGGATAAAAGTCTATATCTACACGCGGGTATCCACCGCTATGCAGATTGATGGATATTCTCTGGATGCCCAGAAGTCCCGAATGAAAGCCTTTGCCGACTTCAACGATTATGAAATTGTGGGCGAATATGAGGACGCCGGAAAATCCGGCAAGTCCATAGAGGGCAGAATCCAGTTCAATCAGATGATGGAGGACATCAAGTCTGGCAAGGACGGCGTGTCCTATGTGCTGGTGTTCAAGCTGTCCCGCTTCGGCAGAAATGCGGCGGATGTGCTGTCCACCTTGCAGGTGATGCAGGATTTCGGTGTCAATCTGATTTGTGTGGAGGATGGGATCGATTCCTCCAAGGACGCCGGGAAGCTGATGATCTCCGTTCTCTCTGCTGTGGCTGAAATTGAGCGTGAAAATATTCGTGTGCAGACAATGGAGGGTAGAATCCAGAAAGCCCGTGAAGGAAAATGGAACGGCGGCTTTGCGCCTTATGGCTACAAGCTGGAAAAGGGACAACTTTTCATCAATGAGGAAGAAGCGGCGGCAATTCGCGTGATTTTTGACCAGTATGTGCATACGGATACCGGCGCAAACGGCCTTGCAAAATACCTTGCAACCCACGGGATTCGCAAAATCCAAAGGCAAAACGGAAAAAATCCCTTATTCGATGCGGCGCTGATCCGCAGGATTCTGAAAAATCCGGTATACTGCGGGAAAATCGCCTATGGCAGACGTCGAACGGAGAAGGTGCATGGCACCCGAAATGATTACCGGCTGGTAGAACAAGACGATTATCTGCTGGTAGATGGTCTGCATGAGGGAATCGTCTCCGAAGAACTATGGCACGAGGCGCAGGTCAAGCTGCTGGCACAAGCGGAGAAATACGAACACGTCAACAGGGGCAAGGATACAAAAATACATCTGCTGTCCGGTATTGTGAAATGCCCGGTCTGCGGCGTAGGAATGTATGGAAACAAAAGCATCAAACATAAGGCGGACGGCTCAAAATATAAGGATTTTTATTACTATGGCTGTAAGCACCGTGCGATGACGTGCGGTCATAAATGCGACTTCAAGAAACAGATCAATGAAGAACTATTGGACAGTGCCGTTGCGGAGGTTATCGTAAAGCTGGTAAGCAATCCGAAATTTGCCGCCATGATGCAGGAAAAAATCAGCATGCAGGTAGATACCTCTGCCATTGAGCAGGAGATCGTAGCGCATGAAAAGCAGCTTCGCCAGAGTTATTCCGTAAAAGTGCGGCTGATGGATGAAATTGATTCCCTCGACCCGGACGATAAGCACTACATCAAACGCAAAGCAGACCTTGATGACCGGCTTTACAAGATGTATGATAAGATCGAGGATACAGAAAACCAGCTCGTTGCCGCCAGAGCCAAGAAGATGGCGATTGAGGCGGAAAAGCTGACGGGCGACAACATCTACAAGGTGCTGATTTTCTTTGATAAGCTCTATTCCGTCATGGACGATCAGGAAAAGCGGCAGCTTATGGAATCGCTGCTTTCCGAAGTCCAGATTTATGAGGAACGGCAGCCCAACGGTCAGTGGCTCAAGTCCATCAAGTTCAAGCTCCCAATCATTGCAGAAGATATGAGCTTGAGTTTGGACAATGATACACATATTGAGACGGTTGTCTTGCTTTCCAAGGGCGAGGTCGACTCGAAAAAGATTCGGGTTGAGTTCTCTTTGGAAGATATGGATATGTCCGAATTTCAGGATGGGGCAACCTATCCGCAGATCAAGGAGTATGTGTTGGAGCATACCGGGTTAAAGGTGTCCAACCTCTATATCTCACAGATTAAACGAAAATGTGGGATTGAAGTTGGCAAGAATTACAATTTGCCGAAGTCCGAGGATTCCAGACAGCCACAGTGCCCACCGGAAAAAGAGAAAGCAATCCGAGAAGCATTCAAATATTTTGGGATGATCTAAC
>OMBQ01001119.1_pt1 | contig 23722 bp, 23 predicted proteins | sample 1674311 | NCBI WGS metagenome assembly OMBQ01 (sample SAMEA103958160, study PRJEB25191) | human gut metagenome | biome: human-associated habitat [ENVO:00009003]; feature: intestine environment [ENVO:2100002]; material: feces | place: Germany | collected 2013/2015 | reverse complement strand
CTTTTCAGCAAGCTGTCCAATGAGATGCAGTGGGATAGCCTGCAGGTTGGTGGAATCACCGTTCTGCAAGTCATGTTTACACTGATGTTATGTTACGCCCTTTGTGCCGTAAGCACTCAATGGCTTCCTTAAGCTTATAAAAAATAAATATGACCTAAGTAAAAATAAAGATAGGCGGAAATATATTTATGACATTTAGGATATTATGGAAGTAAGTACTCAGTTCAAGGCTATAAATTAAAAGGCTTATCTTCGTGCAACCAAAATTTAAGAACTAAAGAATATCCATGTTTCATTTTTAGCAAGTGATTGTGAATTTGAAATGCTTAAAGGAGTTGTCACATCTAACAAAGCAGCTTTCAAAGCAGGCAAAAAAGACACATATCATTATTTAAATGTTTTTAAAGAATAATTATAACTTTTTTAGAAAATATAATAAGAAAAGACTTTTTAACCACTGTAAAAAAATGATTATCAAAAATAAATGATTAGGTTAATATGTTAATTTACACTTTAATTTATTCAAGTATCGGTGACAAACAATGAAGAATCCGTCAGAAAACAATAAACGTGTAGCCAAGAACACGCTGTTCCTTTATTTCCGTATGATTCTTATAATGCTGGTTACCCTTTATACCTCAAGGGTCGTGCTGGCAGAATTGGGAATTAATGATTACGGTATTTACAATGTTGTTGGAGGAGTGGTCTTAATGTTCTCTTTTCTAAATAGTTGTATGTCTACCGCTACACAGCGTTTTCTTACATTCGAGCTTGGCAGAGGTGATACGGACAGGTTGAAAAAGGTGTTTGCTGTAGCTTTGAATATTCATATCGCTATCGGCAGCTTTATAATAATTCTGGCTGAAACGATCGGACTTTGGTTTGTCAATGAGAAGCTGGTCATTTCTGAGGGCAGAATGGTTGCGGCTAATTGGATCTATCAGTTTTCCATATTGACTTTTTGCATCAACATCATTCAAGTGCCGTATAATGCAGTATTGATTGCACATGAAAAGATGAATGTATATGCATACATAAGCATATTAGAAGCCTTATTGAAATTGGGTATTGTCTATTTGCTTGTAATCGTATCGGCAGATAAGCTTATTGTTTATGGAGTGCTTGTCTTTGTTGTGCAATTGATTATACGGATTGTCTATCAGATATATTGCAGGAAACATTATGAAGAAAGTAGGTTCAGACTGTTTTGGGATAAAGCCCTGTATCAACAAATGTCAGGCTTTGCCGGATGGAACCTGTTTGGCAGTGTGGCATGGCTTATGCGTGACCAAGGGGTCAATATTATCCTCAATCTTTTTTTTGGCCCTGCAATCAATGCTGCCCGTGGAGTGGCATCCCAGGTTTCAAACGCCGTAATGGGGTTTATCTCTAATTTTCAAGTAGCGTTAAATCCTCAAATCACCAAGGATTATGCAATCGGGAATATAACTGGGATGGAACGCCTTTCCTATTTAGGAATAAAGTTTTCTTTTCTGATATTGTTTACAATGGCGTTTCCTCTTTGCCTGAACATTGATTACGTGTTGCATTTATGGCTGGTCGATGTGCCTGATTATGCCGCCTTATTTATCATATTGATAATGATAGACGCATTGTGCGGAACACTTTTTGGAACTCCTTTAATGACATCTTTATCGGCAACGGGACGGATACGGAACTACCAGATTGTGGTAAGTTGCATCATATTGTGTATTCTTCCGACTGGTTACATTACATTGAAACTTGGTTGTAGTGCACCATCGGTATTTTATATTTCAATATTCTTTACACTAGTTTCGGGATTTGCTCGTTTTCTGTTTTGCAGGAAACAAATAGGTTATTCATTAAAAAAAATGGTTAAGGATATTTTGCTTCCTATAGTAGGTGTATCAGTTGTCTCATTACCTTTACCTGTATTGGTAAAATACTGCTGGTTAAACACTTCGAGTTTTACTAATTTTATTTTGCTGTGTGTAATTGCTATCATTACTACTACGATCGTATCATGGTTTATCGGACTAAAAAATAATGAAAGAAGTACACTTGTTTCTATAATAAAAAATAAATTGGATGAATGTGTTAAACATACATGATTGTTATGGTTGTGGTGTATGTGCCACAGTATGTGCAAAAAGCATCATAACGATAAATTTTAATAAACAAGGATTCTATGAACCGCATATAATAGATGTGCAAAAATGTACAGATTGCGGTCTTTGTGTGGATGTCTGTTCATACTCACACGATGGTTTGTCTTTGACATCTTCTTGCATCAGAAGCTACGCCGCATGGAGCAATGAGTCCGCCGTAAGGCTCAAGTGTTCTTCCGGTGGAGTGGGTTTTGAGCTTGGGCGGACGTTGATAGACAAAGGCTACAAGGTTTGTGGAGTAAGGTATAATCTAGACAGCAATCGTGCCGAACACTATATTGCGACAACAGTTGAAGAACTGATACAGTCAATCGGAAGCAAGTATATCCAGAGTTACACCGTTAATGGTTTCAAAGCTATTAACAGAAAAGAAAAATACCTCATAACTGGCACTCCCTGTCAAATAGACTCTTTCAGGAGATATATCCGTAAATTTCATTGTGAAGACAACTTTGTGCTTATGGACTTTTTTTGCCACGGAGTGCCTTCAATGTTGCTGTGGGACAAGTATGTGAAAGAGGTTGAGAAAGTGACGGGAAAGATAACTTATGCCTCGTGGCGCAACAAGTTCACAGGTTGGTATGATGGAGAAAAGACAGGAGAGAAGGTGGACTGGCACGACTCCTACAATATGTTAATAAGGGGGGAAAAAGGTTTCTCAAACTCCCGTCTGTCGCAGGGAGATGCCTTTTACCACTTGTTTCTCAGCGACAGCTGTCTCGGCAAGGTATGCTATGACAAGTGCAAGTTCAAATATGACAACTCCTCAGCCGACATCCGCATCGGTGACTTGTGGGGGAAAACGTACAAGGACAACAAGGAGGGCGTGAGCGCGGCAATTGCCTTTACAGAAAAAGGAGACAAAATTCTACATCAATGTAACTGCACATTGATTGACCATCCGTTTGATATCGTGGCAGAAGGACAGATGAAGAAAGCACCATTAATGACGCAAAAAAATCATATTGCAATGACATTATTAAAGACAATACTAAGCATTACGACAATAAAAAGTTTTTTTTATATTTATATGAAAATTTGTCAACATCTAAAGCTACAAAAATGAGTGTCTTATTTTGCAATTTTTGCATGTATTTTGCTTATACAGTATTCTCTTTTAGAAAGTGGAAGCATGCGACGTTTCATAATTTAATAGCTGCATGGTTTGCATTTATTGCATTCATTGGATGCTATGTGGTGTATTCTGGAGACTATCAAAATATTTATGGAACAATATTGAAGTTTTCCATGGAACCATACATATTTGCGTTTGTTGCTTTTTTGATATTTATTTGGCCTTTTCGTTCCTTAAATATTCAGATTGATAAAGCGAGTCAATTCCATATTTTACAAAATAAGCAATTTGAAAAATTTATTCGTTTAATATTATGTATATTGATTTTATATGTAGTCGTGTTGTTTCGTTCCGCTTTGTTCACATTACAATTTGATGGGAAGGAAGCTTATGAAAGTTTACATGCAGAAGGAGCTACATTGTATCAATATGGTTTTATTGAGTCTTTTATTATAGGTGTTTCTGTAAACATATATTCTTTATTTGCGCCAGTTATTTTATTATATAGTTTTTGGGGATTAATATCAAACAACTATAGAAAAAAACGTTTCTATTATCTATGTATCATTCTTATATTGATAATAACATTTCTGAAAAATATAGCTAGTGGAGCAAGGGGGGGGATATTTTTCTTTTCTGTGACAACATTATTCATGCTTTTACCTTTTTATAGAAATTTTCCATTTACAGTACAAAAACGCATGATATATATTGGCTTATACATAGGAACGTTTTTTTTACTATATGTCATTGGTCAAACCATCAGTCGTTTTGGGCATGGAGGGGCAGAAACACCAATAGGTAGTATTTTGAGGTATTTAGGAGAGCCTTTTCCTAATTTAGGCCATATATATTGGGAAAAAGTAAACATTCATCCTTTAGGAGCCCGTATGTTTCCTTTCATATTTCAACCTAGTTCTGCAATTAGTTCTGCTCAATCATTAGCAGATTCTCATGCAACATGGGAATGGATAACAGGTGTACCTATTTTGGTATATAAAACTATATATGGTGACTTTTATGTAGAATTTGGTAAGTGGTTAGCTTTTGTTCCCATTTTTATATATGCTTTATACTTGAAAATTTTCACCATAGGTGGAAAAATAACTTTAGCCAATGTCGCTGTTTTATTTTATTTTCTAGAAATGGCAGCAACTGCGCCTTTTTTCTTCCAAAAAAGAGACTTCTACAACGTTAGGATGCTATTATTTATGGCTATAAGTTATGGCATCATCATTTACATACTAAAAAGGAAAAAATAATATGCAAAAAGTATGGTTAAACTATATTGATGTAGCAAAGGGAATTCTTATTTTAATGGTGGTTTATGGGCATATTTATTGGGTATTTAGTCAGACGCTTGTGATTAAAAATGTAGCTCTTGAACATTATGGTAATATCCAAAATGTTTGGATTGCTTTCTATATGCCTGCTTTTTTTATGCTAACTGGTTATGTGAGTAATTTTAATAAACCATTTTCCTCATTTTTACAGAAACAACTAAAAACATTGATATTACCTGCCATATCCTTATTCGTTTTATCTCAGTCATTAACCTTCTTATTTTATGATGGGAATTTTAGTCTTGGAGTATTAGGTATAATAAAAGGTCAAGGTTTTTGGTTTTTATATGCTTTATTTATAGCTAAGATGCTATATTATTTTATTTGCAAAGTTCCAGCTAAAAAGATACATGTTTTTTTGTGTCTATTGCTATACTTGTTGGGAATAGCATTAACAAATTCTAAAGTGTTAGAATTTTGGAGTTATCAACATGCTTTCTTGTTACTCCCAAGTTTGGCTTTTGGATATTTGATGAAAAATGCCCAACAAAAGTTCTATTTTGTTATTGTATCAGCATTTATTTATATTATCATGCTGTTATACTATGTTTTATTGCATTATAAAATACCAAGAGTAACAGGTGGAATATTTTTACCAATAAATACATGCTTGTCTTATCTATTATTATCAACTTGTGGTACGGTTTTCTTTTTATATTGTTGTAAAGCAATAAATAGAAGTACAATCTTAGAATATATCGGACGGAATTCTTTAGTTATATATTGCATACATGTTGCTATTATAAAAATATCGGGAAAGCAGTTGATTCCTTATATTACTGATTTTGGATATATATCAATGGCATTATGTTATACTACTGTTATGATTACATCTGTTTGTGTATCTATATTTTTTGCTGAAGTCCTTAATAGGACAAAGTCCTGATTGGAAAATTCTAAAAAAAATATGAAAATAGGTATAATAACAACTTTTAGACAAGCCAATTTTGGTTCTGTCCTACAAGCGTTTTCTCTACAGTTCGTGTTAGAAAAGATGGGGTACGATGTCGAATTAATTGACTATAAGTATCCGAATGGATATCATTACCAAAACGGATATCCTAAAAAATCATTCTGGATAACAGGAAAATATAAGCTGAGACTGTTTTTAGGTAGAATAGGTTTGAAAGCAAAAAATAAAATGTTATTAATGAATGATTTTATTTCTCAAAACACTATTTGTACTAAAACATACAACTCAAAAATACAATTGCAAAGTAATCCCCCTATATTTGATGTATATATATCGGGAAGTGACCAAATATGGAATCCCAATACAATGTTTGGAGACATGTCATATTTCTTGGATTTTGCACCGAAAAACGCAAGAAAAATAGCATACTCATCTTCGTTTTCGTGTGATACTATCCCTCAAAAATATAAACAAAGATATAAATATTTTCTACAACAATACAAGTCTATATTTGTTCGAGAAGAAAATGGCAGACGAATAGCTAAAGTATTAACTGGTAGAACTGACATTGAAGTTGTTCTTGATCCGACACTACTTCTGAATAGTAACGAGTGGAGTAAATATGCTGAAAAATCATCGTTAAGCGATATTCCACAAAACTATATTTTATTCTATATGTTGGCATATACTTATAATCCACAAAATAAAATGACTGAGATTTTGAGTGAATTTCAAAATCAATATAAACTTCCAATACTATCTTTGAGCGAGAAGCCTATTGGATTTCATGGAGAATTTATACAAATAGAAAAAGAACATACTATAGGTATTTATGAATTCTTAGACTTGTTTTGTAATGCAACAATAGTGGTGACCTCTTCATTTCACGGAACAGCTTTTGCCCTGAATTTTGGCAAACCTTTGTTGGCTTTGATTGATGGTGAAAAGAAAAGTGATGATAGAATATCAACGATTATGGAAAAGATGGGAGTTAATAAACAACTTATCGATACCAACACTATAATTGATGACAAAATAAATCCATTTTATGATATAGAAAGAGAGCAAAATATGCTAGAACGTGAAAGGAACAGATGTTTATCTTTATTGAAAGAATCAATTGAATTATGAAACCATTAATTTCAATAATAGTACCAGTCTATAACATAGAAAACTATTTGGATGATTGCTTATTATCTATAACGAATCAAAGTTATGAAAACATAGAAATCATTCTTGTTGATGACGGTTCATCAGATAAGTGTCCAGCTTTATGTGACAAGTGGGCACAAAAAGATACTCGAATAAAGGTGATACACAAAAAAAATGGGGGATTAAGCTCGGCAAGGAATGTAGGTATTGACCTTGCTCAAGGTGAATATATAGCCTTTGTTGATAGTGATGATTTCGTAGCATCTGTTATGTATGAAGACTTATATGAAGCGATTGTTAGAACACAAGCCGATATAGCAATAAGCAAAATACAGAATTATTATGAAGATGGACATACAAGTCCCTTTAAATCTACAAAGTGGCATTATGTAATAGATAAAGAAATGATATTAGAACATACAGAGTATTTACATTTATGCTTAAGTACAAAGATAGAGACCTCAGCTTGGAACAAGCTTTTCAAAAGAAAGCTCTTTGATGATGTCCGTTTTTCTGAAGGTCGTTTGGCGGAAGATTATCTGATGATGTATTACATTCTTAAGAATGTTAGAAAAGTAGTTTATTTGAATAAGATACATTACAATTATAGAATTAGGCAAGGTGGTATATGCAGTTCTTTCTCTCATCTGAATGATACTTACAAAAATATTCAGGAAATACATTCTGATTTAGTGCAGAATAAAGATTTCATTTCTATAAAACATTTGAATATCTTTAAATTAAAGTTCCTAATTAGTACTTGTTTAGTATGTTTGAATTATCATCCAGCAAGCATTGATTACTTTTTTTATAGGCGAGAATTAATATCAATGATTGATGCTGAAGTGAAATCTCAAACATTTAAATATCAAGTATTTTATTATATATTGAAATACATACCATGGGTAATGAAATTAAAAAAATAGGAATAGTGACTTGGTTCGAGTCTGAAAATATGGGAACAAATCTTCAAGCTTATGCTTTATATGAAAAATTGCATAATTTAGGATATAATGTTAGTTTAATCTCATATTTTAGATATAGATCTTGGGGATTATCTTCACAAGTGAAGAATCTACTAGAAAAACTTGGTGTGTTGAATTTCCTCAGAATGAATTTTGGAAATGCAGTTTCCCGAAAAAGAAAAATTCGGATATACAAGTTTTTACATAAAAATGTAAAAATTGAAAGAATATATTCTAGAAGGCAGTATTTAAGCTTATTGGAACGATTTAATATTTTTATTTCAGGCAGTGATCAGATTTGGAATCCAAATTGTTTAGATTCTTTTTATTTGTTAGATTTTGCCATAGATAAAAAGAAAATTGCTTATGCTTCAAGTATAGGGGTCAGTGCATTTCCGGAAGATATGAAGAATGTTTATTCTAAATATTTGGGATCTTATTCTTACATAGGACTTAGAGAAACTGTTGGTGTGAATATGGTTAATGAACTGTTGGGGATAAATAAAGCAATAAAAGTTGTTGATCCAACATTTTTACTCAGTTCTCATGAATGGAGAAAGCTAGCTAAATTATCAAGATTGGAATATAAATGTGATTTCCTTTTCTGTTATTTTATAGGAAATCGGAAAGAATACGAATGCTATTTAAAAAATATTTATAGTAAGTTTAAATATTCTAAAATTATCGTATTCTGTTCTATGGAAAATTCAGAAACAAAATTCAAAAGTATACCCAATATTATATATTTGAAAGATTCTGGCATGGAAGATTTCGTCTATTTGATTAATCAGGCAAAAATAGTGTGTACAGATTCCTTTCACGCTACTGCTATCAGCATAAACTTGAAGAAGGATTTTGTGGAATTTCTTAGATTTGATGATATGGATAATAAGTCACAAAATTCTAGGATAATAGACCTATTAGGACGTTATAAACTTACTGACAGAATATATAGTCCGTCAAATATTGAGTGGGTAAATGCAATAAATTATCAAGATAAGTTAGAAGTGTTACACCATGACATAGATGCTTCTGTTATGTTTTTACAACAGGCAATTATAGATGAAAAATGAAATTTGTAAAAAAGAAAAATGCACCGGTTGTTATGCTTGCATAAATGCTTGTAAACATCATTGCATATCGATGCAAGAAGATGAACTGGGGGCTGTTCATCCCGTAATTGATAAAACAAACTGTATACACTGTAATCTTTGTATAAAATCTTGCCCCAATAACATCGACATAGCGTTTAATTACCCAATATCTTGTTTTGCTGCATGGAATGAAAATAATTGTCAACGGAAAATATGTGCATCAGGAGGCTTAGCCACTATCATGGCTGAATATGTGTTAAATCATAAAGGAGTATTATTTGGCTCTAGATACAATAAGCAGATGATACCAATTATGATGTATACGGAGAACATAGATGAATTGGAATATTTTAAGGGTTCTCGATATGTACAGAGTTTAGTAGGTAAAGAAACATTTTTGAAAGTTAGAGAATTTTTAAAGGAAAGTCGTTTGGTTTTATTCGTCGGAACACCTTGTCAAATTGCCGGACTTAAAGCTTTTCTGCACACAGATTACGACAATCTTATTACTGTAGATTTGATTTGTCATGGTGTAAGCCCGACTAAATATTTGACAGAAGAAGTTTCGTTCCTTTCAAAAAAATATAATCTTAAGGATATTGCAGATATACGCTTCAGGGGTAATGACGGGAATAACTTTCGTCTGACTTTATGGGATAAAAGCAGACGAAAGTTATTTCCAAAGGATAATTATCTTGAAAAATTGCTGGGAGGCAACATAAGCGATCAATATTATCTTTTTGGTTTTTTATGGGGAGTTTCTCTTAGAGAAAATTGCTATACTTGCAATTATGCAAAGCCAGAAAGAGTTGCAGATATTACTATTGGTGATTTTATTGGATTAGGTTCATTTTCTCCTTTCCCCTATAAAAAGGATAACGTATCATCTGTTTTTGTTAATACTCTTAAGGGGCAAAAATTTTACAAATCAGTATCAATTTGGAAAAAATCGCTAAGAAGTATGAAACGTGAATATGGAGAACGACTTGTTTATAAGCCTTCACTATTGGAACCCTTTCCACGGCATCCTAAGTATTTTTCTTTTGTGGAAAATTATAAAAATTATGGATTTGTACAAGGTATTCGGCTTACTTTGAAAGATGATGTGCGTAAACAGGAGGTTTGTAATGTTGTAAATTTATGGCGTTTAATATATAAAATTCCACGTAAATTATATCAAAAAATAAATAATACTCATGGGAAATAAAACATTAGCAATTGTAATCCCAGCATATAAAGCATCTTATTTTCGTCAAGTATTAGATTCCATTAGAGATCAAACTTGCAAAGATTTTACCTTGTATATTGGTGATGATTGTAGTCCTTATAATTTAGGTGAAATAATAGAAGCCTACAAACCTTATATTTCTATAGTTTACAAACGTTTTGATGAGAATCTCGGAGGCAAGAATCTTGTGGATCATTGGAATAGATGTATTGATATGGTCAGAAATGAAGATTATATCTGGTTCTTTTCAGATGATGATATGATGGAAAAGAATTGTGTCTCTGATTTCTATCAAGCATTAATGAATGTCGGCGAAAAAGATTTATTTCATTTTAATGTCCAAGTGATAGATGAAAGAGATCATATTATAGAACCTATAGCCTATAAAAAGAAACCATTCCCTGCATTGATAAGTCAAACAGAATATGTAAAACGACGCTTAAATTTTCAATTGAATAGTTTTGTAGTTGAATATATTTTCAAGAAAAAAAGATTTGAAGAAGTTGAACGTTTTCAAAAGTTTGATTTGGCTTGGGGCACAGACGATGCGACATGGATGAAAATGGCTGCTAGGGATGGAATTTATACGATAGAAACATCCAAAGTGTATTGGCGGCTTAGCTTTGAAAATATTTCTCCACAAAAGAGTCATGATATTTTAGTTAGGAAAATGAATTCCACATTTAAATTTTTGACTTTTATAAAAGAACATCTAGAATTTAAAGGAATAAATAAATGTTGTTTCAATTATTGGCTGCACTCAATGTGGAATGCCTGTGTATTTTTACAGAAACAGGAAGTGCTATCTTTGAATAGAAATTTTCAAAAAGCATTTAATATTTCTGTATACAATCGGTTAAAACTTAACATTCTGTGTTTTTTACGAATATTTTTTTAACAATATCTTTATAACAATATTGATAATATCGTTCCTTTTTATAAAAGGAAGCATTTTCAAGCTTCTTTTCGCATTTTTTATTCTTAACTGTTACTTTCTCATGTACTAGGTTATTGCTTATATACATGGGTATTGCTTGGATTATTTGTTTTTTTATATCGAAACCGAATATATCTAAAATTGTCAAAACGATGAAATTTATTTTATTTGATATAATTGGTATGAAGTCAGGATGCAAATATTATGATGTTGCATTCTATAAACAATTATTAAACCATGGCTTTGCTGCAGAAATTCATTCTAATTTTTCCATAGATGAATCAAAACCAGCCATAATTAATATTTATGAAGGTACTAAGATTAGTAAAATATTAAATTTAATCAAACTGTTTCCACAATTTATAGGTGATGTAATAAGTAATAGGAACAATCGTTTTGTATATCTGACTTATGGCGAAATTGTCGATTGTATTTTAATTTTTATTCTGATATTGTTACATCCAAAACCAATACTTGATGTACATGAGTTTATTTCTTTAGATAAAAAGAATAATAGGTTGTATTGTTTGTTTTTTAAGTTTTTATATCGTCATATTTATGCAGTGATATACCATTCACAACGGAGTGAGAATTATTTAGAAAAAATAAATTATAGTGGTAAGCGACTTTACGTGCCACATTTCAAATATGAATTTCCTCAAAATTATAAGCTTGAAAATTTAAGCAATGAGATAATACACTCATATCATCCAAACAAAATTAATATCCTTTTTTTTGGTCATATGAGAAAAAGTAAAGGGATAAATGTTGTATTAGACTCAATTAATAATACGACACAAGATATCCTTCATAAACTACATTTTATATTTGCAGGAGATGATTCACATGGGATTGTGATGAATAAAATGCAAGATATTACAAGTAAAGCATCTGTATTTACAATACTGCGGTTTATCAAAGACGAAGAACTAAATTTTCTGTTTAAAAAAGCAGATCTTATACTATTGCCATATGAAGAAGTATCACAAAGTGGAATATTAGAAACCGCTGTATATTTTAGAAAACCTATGGTTCTTTCGGATATAACCTATTTTTCAAATTTTACATCTCAGTTTCCATCATTTGCCTATTTAATTAGGCAAAATGATTCTTTTATGCTATCTAATATATATAATGAGATATATAAAAATGGAGTAAAACATTACAAAGAAAATGAGATAGAAAAATTTTACGAGAAAGAAAAATACGATATATTTTTTAACAACTTAAATTTATTATAATGATAATCCGTAGTAAAGCCCCACTACGCTTAGGTTTGGCAGGTGGTGGTAGTGATGTTTCTCCATACAGCGATTTGTATGGAGGATTGGTACTCAACGCTACAATAAACCTCTATACGTATACCACTATTGAGGAAACCAATGATAGATTGATAACCATAGACAGCTATGATGCCGGTTGCCATAAGTCATATCCTTTGACAGAAAAGCTGGAAGTGGACGGAGAGGCATCTTTGATTAAGGGTGTTTATAATCGGATTATGCGTGATTATCATCTCCAATTGGTAGGATTTAAAATCATGACCTACAACGATGCTCCGGCAGGTTCCGGGCTGGGCACATCGTCTACCATGGTGGTCTGCATCATAAAAGCGTTTGTAGAATGGCTGTCACTGCCATTGGGAGATTACGAGATAGCTCGTATGGCATACGAAGTGGAACGCAAGGACTTAAATCTGTCCGGTGGCAAGCAAGACCAGTATGCCGCAGCTTTTGGCGGATTCAATTATATGGAGTTCTTGGAGAATGACATGGTGATAGTTAATCCGTTGAAAGTAAAGCGTTGGATAACGGATGAACTGGAAACATCGCTTCTTCTGTATTTCACGGGACAGTCGCGCTCGTCTGCTGCCATCATTGACCAGCAGAAGGCGAACACCTCTGACAAAACGAACAAATCGGTTGAGGCTATGCACCGTATCAAACAAAGTGCTAAAGATATGAAACTTGCCTTACTGAAAGGCGACATGCGGGAATTTGCCCGTATCCTTGGGCAGGCATGGGAAGACAAAAAGAAAATGGCTGATGCCATAACGAATCCAGTCATCGAACATGCTTTTGAAGTGGCGACTGGTGCGGGAGCCATTTCGGGTAAGGTCAGCGGTGCCGGTGGCGGAGGGTTTTGCATGTTTATGGTAGAGCCTACAAAGAAAAAGGCTGTGATAAATGCCTTGAAACAATTGGACGGGTTTGTGATGCCGTTTCAATTTACAGATGGCGGAGCGCACGGATGGAAAATTTATGAAACGGATGATATATCAACGATGAAATATTAAACAGTAGCTATGGAAAATTGTACAATCTTGAATGATTTGCTTGTGCGTTATCCCCAATTATCGGTCTGCAAGGAAAACATTATCCGTGCTTTTGATTTATTGTCGGATTCGTATAGAAGCAATGGTAAATTATTGGTATGCGGTAACGGCGGAAGTGCGGCAGATGCAGAACATATAGTGGGTGAACTGATGAAAGGATTTAAAAATCCAAGAAGGCTGAATGGTCAATACCAGAAAAGACTGAAAGATGTGGACGATGTCCTCGGCAATCGACTGGCAGGTCAGTTGCAAGGCGCATTGCCCGCTATAGCTCTTGACGGTCATTCAGCTTTGACGACCGCCTATATGAACGACTGCGATCCGTTACTGTGTTTTGCCCAACAGGTAAACGGTTACGGACAAGAAGGTGACATATTGTTGGGCATTTCCACTTCCGGCAACAGCAAGAATGTAATCTATGCTGCGGTAACAGCCAAAGCCAAAGGTATGAAAGTGATAGGACTGACAGGTAGCAGGGAAAGCCGTTTGTTTGAATTGGCAGATGTCTGCATCCGGGTTCCTGAAATGGAAACTTATAAAATACAGGAATTACATTTACCTGTATATCACTGTCTGTGCCTGATGTTGGAGGAAGATTTTTTTGAGAAATAACATTAAAACTTAGTTGTATGAAAGTTGTTATAATGGCTGGAGGTCGTGGCACCCGTATCGCTTCCGTCGCGAGTGACGTGCCTAAGCCGATGATTAAAATATGTGGAAAACCAATTTTGGAACACCAGATAGAAAATCTGAAAGCTTGCGGATTGACTGATATCATTTTAGTTATCGGATATCTGGGCAGTCAAATCAGAGAATATTTCGGAGATGGAGAAAAACAGGGTGTTCACATTGAATATTTTATTGAAGACCATCCGTTGGGAACGGCAGGCGCACTCTTTAAAATGCCACAATTGACAGATGACTTCCTGTTGCTTTGTGGCGATGTGATTATTGATGTGGATTTCAACCGCTTTATAGCTTGCCATAAAAAACACAAGGCTTGGGCAAGCCTGATGGCTCATCCCAACGGACACCCGTATGACAGCTCATTACTGGTAACAGAGATTCTTCCTCCCAAGCAACCAGGCGGAATGCCGGAAGACACTCACCGGGTAATCCGGTGGATGAACAAAGAAGACGAACGCCTGTATTATAAGAACCGGGTAAATGCCGGCATTGAGATTATCTCACCGATGCTGCTGAAAGAAACGATGAAGGATTTTGTACCGCGGCATCCGGAGACACCGGATAAGATCGACCTTGATCGTGACGTATTGAAACCCAATATCAAGAGCGGGAAAATTTTTGCTTATGATACCCCTGAATACATAAAGGATATAGGTACTCCCGACCGTTTTTATGAAACAGAAAAAGATATACAAAAAGGGTTGGTACATGCCCGTAACTTGAAGAACAAGCAAAAGGCAATCTTCTTGGACCGTGACGGAACAATTAATAAGATGGTGGGGTTTGTCACAAAGCCTGAACAGTTTGAACTGATACCCGGTGTGGCGGAAGCCATTCGACTCATCAATAAGTCAGGATATCTAGCGATAGTCGTTAGCAACCAGCCGGTCATAGCACGGGGTGACTGTACCTTTGAAGAATTGCAGACCATACATGATAAAATGGAAACCGAATTAGGTAAGGAGGGCGCATTTGTGGATGCGATTTATATATGTCCTCATCACACAGATAAAGGTTTTTCGGGTGAACGGCCTGAATATAAGTGCAACTGCAACTGCCGGAAGCCGAAATCGGGACTGTTATTGCAGGCTGCGGAAAATTTTAATATTGACTTGTCACAATCTTATATGATTGGAGATAGTGACAGTGATGTTAAAGCAGGGAATAATGCTATGCTATATGAATCAATAAAAATCAATAATATACCAGATGCTTTATTTGAAACAATAATAAAAATATTGCATATATAAGTTATACTATGGGCGTCAAAATGACATATTGTTAATACTGTTGGATGGAGGTATCTTCTTGCTATAAACATTATAATTTTATTGGAGATGTATAGCAGCAAAGATTTTAAGTAATGCGCCATTCGTGAGAAAGGTGAAGCCTATATCATTGGCGAGAGCATTCACTTATTCTACTATAGGAACAATCGTCCCTTATAACTAACTTTCACTTGCATCTTAGTTTTTATGAGAAATATTTCGAAAATGGTTACAAATTTATGAAAGTATTCCGTGAAGACAGGACTGAGGTATTTCTCTTTTTTCTTATTTTAATTACCCATTAAAGATTTTCGTAAGCAAAGTGTAAGACAATAGCTATATATGACTCAATACCTCATTATATTACTTAATTCTTGTAGACCAGAGACTTAATGACAAATTCCATATAACGTTTAAGGTACGTCAGACGTGCTATTTTTTGGTTTGTTTGGAAACAGTTGAAAAGGATTTTGACCTGGCAAAGATGGTACTTGGAGAGAAATTCTCCATTGATGAGTATACGAAACTGACTGTTGTCGCATGGGAGAATGTGGCTAAAGAGAAGAAAAGTAGATTGCTTAATAGGAACGCTATTATTTGGAGAAGATAATATAAAAGTTACCGTCTCCCCTATTCTCTATCAGCATCGAACTGAATAGGAAGGATGGGAGCATCATCGATTTCCACCACCTGAATTCTGGCGAACGTCAGTTTATCCATACGCTCAGCACTATCATTTACCATGTCGACAACATTGCTTCGGTAAAATCTCGCAGAGGCTGCGTTACAGGAAAATAAACATTGTGCTTGACGAAACGGAATTATGTTCGCATTCGGAAATGCAGCGGCAATACTTGAACACAATTCTCAATTACCTGTCTGTCACAGGGCTTACTTGGGAATGCGCATTCCACTTGCTGATTGTCACGCACTCACCGTTTATCCTAAGCGATATACCGCAAAGCAACATCCTATACCTTCAAAACGGAAAACAAATAAAGTCGAATGATATGGATGTGAATCCCTTCGGGGCAAATGTGAACGATGTGCTGGCACAGAGCTTCTTCTTGAACAAAGGATTTGTCGGAGATTTTGCAAAGAAAAAATAGAGAGTCCTGTGAAATATATCGAGGAAGGTGGCAAGAAGGCACATTGGAACAATATAAAGGTAGAAAATTTCATTAATAACATTGTAGGTGAGCCTATTGTAAGGGCTATGCTAAAAGGGATGCTCAATGATTAAGAATACTCGTAGATGAAAATGTACGCAAGATAGCGGATGACTATACATGCAATGTTTTCAAAAATAAGAGAAAGTCATTCGGACAGCAATTGGATTTGTTATGCGATTTTCTTAAGGCCGCTTTGAGACAACAGGATAACATGAACGGGAAAGTGCTTTGCGCATATGTTGACAGAATAATCAAAAAACATTCCGAATTGCTTCACGCTGAACCAGATGCAATGAAGGGCTTTATAAACGAATTCAATAATACTCAAGGTGAAGGGCGAGATAGCGAAAAAGAAGGAACTAGAAATAAAAGCCCTTATGAATAAGGAAATCAAATATGGCAAGAAGAATTAAAAAATTCACGATTGGATAGTTGAGCTAATGCGCTATGACTACGTGTACCATGGAATAATCCCTTATCTGCAAAAAATAGATATCCGCACTTGCATTTACTGCAATGTACAATATGCTGCTACTGCGAAGAAACAGAACGGCACGTATGAGGTCTTCTATGAATTAGACCATTTCTATCCGAACTCATTATACCCATTCCTTTGCACCAATTTCTATAACCTTCAGCCTTACTGTGGAGCGTGTAACAAGCACAAATCAAATAAAAAGAATTCATTCAATCTATATACAAACAATAGGGATGAAGAAGCCACTCCATTTCTCTTCAGTGTTGACAGAGGGTCTGTGGTTAACGTATATCTGGCAAGCAAAAAAATGGATGACAAACAGATTGCTTTGATGCTCCAAGCAATACAACATTGAGGGACAACCACAAGGATTGCTTCCACATCACGGCGCTGTACGCTGCTTTCAAGGATGTGGCGGAAGAGATAATATGGAAACACAAGGCGTGGGATGAGACGTAGACGTATATGCTGATGATGAAAGGGCAATATAGGGGTCTACACATGCCCTAATCGCTCCAATGGCGGATTATATTTGGGTTTTACATGGAAGAAGCCAACATCCATCTGCGACCTTTGACCAAGTTACAGCAGGACTTTTACAAGCAGCAATATTTAGTATAGAATAATCACCAAAATCATTTATGAAAATAGCATTTATCAGCACCCGTGGTATACCTAATAACTACGGGGGATTCGAACAGTTTGCCGAATACATTTCCGTAGGGATGGCACAAAGAGGTCATGAAGTGGTAGTCTATTCACCCAAGTTTCATCCATATCAGGAAAGCACATACAAAGGTGTGCGGATTAAGCATATCTACAGTCCGGAAACATGGATGGGCAGTTCAGTCGGCAGTTTCTTCTATGACTTTGCATCGTTACGTGATGCTTTGAAGAAAGAAGATTTCGACATCATCTATGAGGCAGGATATACGAGCATCATTCCTGCTTACATTTGGTTCAACGTGAAAAAACGGAAACGTCCAATATTCACCACGAACATGGACGGATTGGAGAACAAGCGGTCGAAGTTCAGCCCGATGGTGAGACGCTTCCTAGACTGGGAAGAGAAGATGGCGGTGAAATACAGTCATTACCTGATAGCCGACAACATGGGTATCCATGATTACTATAAAGAAAAATATGGCAAGGAAAGCAAGTTCCTAGCTTATGGCGCAGACATACACGATGATTTTAAGGCGGAATACTTGGAGGAGTTCGGATTGAAATCGGAAGAATATTACATCCTGATAGCACGCCTTGAACCGGAAAACAACATCGTGATGGCGATAGAAGGTTATCTGCACTCCAAAGAGAACGGACGCAGACCGCTGATTGTGGTCGGCAAGACAAACACGCCTCATGGTAAAGAACTTGTAGAGAAATACGGGAACGAGAGAAACGTGGAATTTGTCGGCGGCATCTATGATTTCAAAAAGCTGGATTCAGTCCGTCATTTCTCAAAGGCCTATTTCCACGGTCACAGTGTGGGAGGAACAAATCCTTCCCTGCTTGAGGCGATGGCGGCAGGCTGTTTCATCTTTGCTCATGACAATATTTTCAACCGTGCCGTACTGAAGGAGAATGCTTTCTATTATCCTTCGGCAGACAAAGTCACTGAATATCTTAACCGTATTGACACGATTGCGGAGGGAAGCAAGATTCAATATACAGCCCATAATATTGAAGTAATCAGGAACGAATACTCATGGGAAAGTTTGATAGATAAACACGAAAAATATTTTTATTGGCTACTTTCTCAGAAACAATAAATTGCTACCTTTGTTCATGATATCATCATGAATAATTAGGTTTTGGCAAAAAAGAGTATAGACAACTTTCCGCACAAGAGGAAACGGCCTTCATCCTAATGGTGTTGTTGGATGAAGGCAAAAGCAATTTGCCTTATAGATTGTTGCGTTGTTTGACAAGTGTACATTTTGCCAATCAATATTATTTAAAAAGACTGTTCTCCGAATACCGTTCTTTAAACTATAATTTTTATCGTGATAAATTTGAAAAGGAACAAGGTTGATTGTTGTTTTTCCTGCCTTTTGTTTTAATGAAGAAAATTTTATTTGTTTTTCTGCTGTGTATGATATGGCAGGAAGGTTTTTCTCAGTATGTGTATGGAACCACCGGACTTCTGCACATGCCTACTGCCGATATGCAACGGGATAAGACATTCCTGTTCGGAGCTTCTTATTTGGATGTGGCTGCTACTCCTGCCCATTGGAATTATCATACGTTTAATTACTACATTAATATCACCATTTTTCCTTGGCTCGAAATCGGATATACTTGTACCTTGCATAAGGCAGAACACGGTAGTACTTATTTTCCACCTTCCGTTTGGGGGAAATATTGTAACCAGGACCGACAGTTTTCAGGGCGGTTGCGTATATGGAAGGAAGGGTGGTGGAAAGAATGGACTCCTCAGATTGTATTGGGCGCGAATGATCCAAGTACCAATGATATATTAGGAAATTCTGATAAAGATGATTATGGCATTGGTGGAGTAGGAGAGATGGGTAATGGACATTGGAACCGATATTATATAGCTGGTACTAAGCATTTTTATTTCAAAAATAGGGGAGAGCTAGGCATTCATGTTGCTTATTTATACAATAAACGGAAAGACTATCATTTAAACGGTCCGGCTGTTGGAGTAAATTTTCATTTTTATCTATCGGGTACAAATTTCTTTGTGAAGGCATTAAACAATCTTAATGTAATGGCTGAATACGACAGTCGTACCATAAACTGTGGGTTAAAATATAGTTTTTGGAAAGATTATATTAATGCTGTGGTAGAAATGACAGAATGTAAGCATTTGTCAGGCGGAGTGATATTTAAAGTACATTTAAAATAACAAACACTATAACTTATTCGTATGAAAGGAATTGTTCTCGCTGGTGGTAGCGGTACCCGTCTGTACCCCATCACCAAGGGAGTAAGCAAGCAGCTTCTCCCCATCTTTGACAAACCGATGATTTACTACCCTATTTCAGTCTTGATGCTGGCAGGCATCCGTGAGATTCTGATTATATCCACTCCCTATGATCTGCCCGGCTTTAAGCGTCTTTTGGGCGATGGATCAGACTATGGTGTGAAGTTCGAGTATGCAGAACAACCTTCTCCCGATGGTCTTGCACAAGCCTTTATTATCGGAGAGAAATTCATTGGTAATGATTCTGCATGTTTGGTATTAGGCGACAATATCTTCCATGGTAACGGTTTCAGTTCTCTTCTTCGTGAAGCCGTGCGTATGGCGGAAGAAGAACAAAAAGCTACTGTATTCGGTTACTGGGTGAACGATCCGGAACGTTATGGTGTGGCAGAATTTGATGTGGAAGGTAACTGCCTGAGCATCGAAGAAAAACCGGAACAGCCCAAATCAAATTATGCAGTGGTGGGCCTCTATTTTTATCCCAACAAAGTAGTGGAAGTGGCCAAGAACATCAAACCTTCCGCACGTGGCGAACTGGAAATAACGACAGTGAACCAGCGTTTTCTGGAAGATCGTGAACTGAAAGTACAGACGTTGGGACGCGGTTTTGCCTGGCTGGATACGGGAACGCATGATTCATTGGCAGAAGCTTCGACTTATATAGAAGTCATTGAAAAACGTCAGGGTTTGAAAGTGGCTTGTCTGGAAGGAATTGCTTATCGCAAAGGCTGGATAACGGCAGATAAGATGCGTGACCTTGCCAAACCGATGCTGAAAAACCAATACGGTCAGTATCTGCTCAAAGTGATTGATGAAGTGGAACGTACAGGCAAAGAAAATCTAGATTAAGATATGGAGGTTATAAAAACAGGAATAGAAGGTGTGGTGGTCATTGAACCGCGCATCTTTAAAGATGAAAGAGGCTATTTCTTTGAATCTTTTTCTCAACGGGAGTTTAATGAAAAGGTGATGCCTGTCAATTTTGTACAGGATAATGAGAGTATGTCATCGTATGGCGTGATGCGTGGGTTGCATTTTCAGCAAATGCCTTATACTCAGAGCAAGCTGGTGCGTTGTGTAAAAGGTGCCGTACTTGATGTGGCGGTAGACATCCGCAAGGGAAGTCCTACATACGGGCAGCATGTTGCGGTGGAATTGACGGAGGAGAACCATCTCCAATTCTTTATCCCCCGTGGATTTGCCCATGGTTTTGCCGTATTGAGTGAAACAGCGGTTTTTCAATATAAGTGCGATAACTTCTATGCACCGCAAGCTGATGGTGGCATTCAGCTGCGCGATGAAAGTCTGGGTATTGATTGGAAAATACCCGTTGCCGAGGCCATTTTAAGTGAGAAGGATTTGAAACATCCTTTGTTGAAAGACTATGACTCTCCGTTTGACTACACTATTAATCTATACGAATGATGAATATACTTGTTACAGGTGCCAATGGTCAACTTGGCAATGAGATGCGCAGGGTGTCGTTAGACAGCCGGAATCGTTATCTCTTTACAGATGTAAATGAACTGGATATCACAGATGCGACAGCTGTCCGTAATATGTTGAAAAAGGAGCAGATAGATGTGATTGTAAATTGTGCTGCTTATACGAATGTAGACAGGGCGGAAGATGATTTTGCTATGGCCGATTTGCTGAATAACAAAGCTGTGGAGAATTTGGCTGTTGCTGCCGCAGAAACAGGTGCCACGCTTATTCATGTATCTACAGACTATGTGTTCCGAGGGGATAAAAACATTCCTTGCCGTGAGTCTTGGGAAACTGATCCGTTGGGTGTCTATGGAAAAACCAAACTGGCGGGCGAACAGTCTTTGGTAAAAGCAGGATGTAAATATCTTATTTTCCGCACAGCTTGGCTTTACTCGCCTTTCGGTAAGAACTTCGTGAAAACCATGCGGCAATTGACTTCAACAAAAGATTCACTGAAAGTGGTTTTTGATCAAGTAGGCACTCCTACTTATGCCGGAGATTTGGCTGCTTTGATCTATAACATAATCGAAGAGAACTTGCTGGATCGTCAAGGTGTCTATCATTTCAGCAATGAAGGGGTATGTTCTTGGTATGATTTTGCGAAGGAAATTTGTGAATTGAGCGGAAATAATTGTGACATACAGCCTTGTCACAGCGATGAGTTCCCCAGTAAGGTGGAACGTCCTCATTTTTCGGTGCTGGATAAAACAAAAGTGAAGGAGACTTTTGGTATCACTATCCCTTATTGGAAAGATTCTCTAAAGAAATGTATGCTGGAATTGGAAACTCAACAATAACTAATTAAAACAATATTTTAAATTATGGATTCATTCAAACGCAATATAATCATTACCGGTGGTGCCGGTTTTATCGGCAGCCATGTGGTACGTCTTTTTGTAAACAAGTATCCGGAATACCGCATTATAAACTTGGATAAACTGACTTATGCCGGTAATCTGGCCAATTTGAAGGATATAGAGGACAAACCGAACTATATTTTTGTAAAGGCGGATATTTGTGATTTTGGAACCGTTCAGGAATTATTGGTGCGATATCAAGTGGATGGTATTATCCATCTTGCCGCCGAGAGTCATGTGGACAGAAGTATCAAAGATCCGTTTACTTTTGCACAAACCAATGTGATGGGTACATTGGCTTTGCTTCAGGCAGCCAAGTTGTATTGGGAATCCCTGCCGGAAAAGTATGAGGGGAAACGTTTCTATCATATTTCCACCGATGAAGTATATGGGGCATTGGAATTTGACGGGACCTTCTTCACGGAGGAAACCAAATATCAGCCTCATAGTCCGTATTCTGCAAGTAAGGCAAGTAGTGATCACTTTGTTCGTGCTTTTCATGACACATATGGTATGCCTACCGTTGTAACAAACTGTTCTAACAATTATGGTCCTTATCAGTTTCCGGAAAAATTGATTCCGCTTTTTATCAACAATATACGTCATGGAAAACCATTGCCGGTATATGGTAGGGGAGAGAACGTACGCGACTGGTTGTATGTTGTGGATCATGCCCGTGCTATTGATCTTATTTTTCATCAGGGCAGAACAGCGGATACATATAATATCGGTGGTTTCAATGAATGGAAGAATATAGATTTGATAAAAGTAATAATCAAAACCGTGGATCGTTTGTTGGGAAATCCGGAAGGCACTTCAGAGTGTCTGATAACTTATGTGACCGACCGCAAAGGTCATGATCTCCGCTATGCGATTGACAGCAATAAACTGAAGCACGAATTAGGATGGGAGCCTAGTTTGCAATTTGAAGAAGGAATAGAGAGAACGGTCCGTTGGTATTTGGACAATCAGGAATGGATGGATCATATTACCAGTGGCGAATATGAAAAATATTATGAGTCGATGTATAAGAACAGATAATGAGAATCCCAGTTGGGGATAATACGGCATACATCTTTAAACTTACCCCCCATACCACTATGAAAGACAAATTAGCATCCTACAACCACTTGATCGAGACCTTTGTGATTGTCACCGAGACCTTTCTTTGCGGTCTGCTATTCCTGCTTTTCAGCAAGCTGTCCAATGAGATGCAGTGGGATAGCCTGCAGGTTGGTGGAACCACCGTTCTGCAAGTCATGCTTACACTGATGTTATGTTACGCCCTTTGCGCCATCCATTCAGGAGTAGTGCTTCACCGGAGGAAAGTGCATTCCCTTCAGATATGGAAACGTGTGCTCGAGAATATGTTCCTGTTTGTCCTCCTGGGCGGTCTGGTCCTTTCTGTAGGAAACTATGCGGATATAGCCTCCCTGTTCATGCTGGAGTACCTTTTCCTCCTGTTTCTGTGTCTTGTTTCGTTCCGTTTCACTCTTCGTCTTCTCATCAGGCTTTACCGTATGAGCAAGAAACATACGCGTTTTGTAGTACTGGTAGGAAGTACGGACAACAACCTGGAAATCTACCATGAGATGTCGGGCAGTGAAGATACAGGTTATTCGGTCGTGGG
>OMBQ01001096.1_pt1 | contig 23952 bp, 26 predicted proteins | sample 1674311 | NCBI WGS metagenome assembly OMBQ01 (sample SAMEA103958160, study PRJEB25191) | human gut metagenome | biome: human-associated habitat [ENVO:00009003]; feature: intestine environment [ENVO:2100002]; material: feces | place: Germany | collected 2013/2015 | reverse complement strand
CAACAGGCCTTGTTGATCAAATCCAAAGTAGGATGGTCGCTCCCCAACCCGCCGGGCGGGCTTAGTTGACAGCCTGCCGAATAGGCAGTAAGCGCCGCTAAATCGACCTACTTGGGGTCCGCTTGGAAAAAGGAAATTATCCTACGCTAAGCGCATTTTTTGCACAGATGGCTACCGACTGAACGTAACGTGTGAGTCATGATCAGAAATGTGTTAACTCTAGGAATTGACACGACTTACTGTTTGATGGGGAAATCATGTTTAGCTATCTCAAGGCTATGTATCATCAATCAAAAATTCAGGCTGAACTCAAGGCACAGATACATGAAAAAACTACGGTTAATGCTATCTGTCATCACCCTGAATCAATCGAGATCATTGCGGTTTGTTCGACTGATGCGTATTACCGAAAACGTAAGGACGCTGCTTTTCTGACAACCTGTTCTGTGCTCATGCGTACTTTAAAAGATGAATCCGTACCGATGGTACTACGGAAAACAGCATGGCGATTATTGAACGAAAGATACCAACGAATTAAGTTAAATCAGGCTTATAGGATAGAAAATTTCTTGCTTGTTGCCGATTTTGAATATGCTCTCGAAGAACATGATGAACTAGCAGAGTAGTACTAGTGAGGCGATGAATACCGACAGTTAACGTGCATGTGACTTAAACGTCCGAAACCGAACGATTACGTACAGCATGTAGACAACATGTCCGAAAGTAAGCAAAACCATTAACGGACAGCCGGATCATTTCGTACATCCCTTACGGTCAGGGGTTCGCGCTCAATGGAACGAAATCACCCGTTAGCTTAAAACGCTTAACGTAGGATAATTTCCTTTTTCCAAGCGGACCCGAGCTGTTCGTCACGTTCGCTCAGCAATAAAACCCGGGTACCTGGCGCCACGTTGAAGCGACCGATTGGTTCGGGGTCGTAGGCAATATCTCGATCGGCTTCATCGGCGAGGAGAGAAAGATAATCTTCCCGCGTCATTGACTGAGAAAAACGTCCGCACATAGTTACCTCCGGTGGCCAGACAAAAAGTATAGGTGATGAGTCTGATAGCATGAGGTGATAAGGTAAAATGCCGCTCTGCGGTACAGAGGGTCCAGCTGGGGCTGAAGTTAAAAAGGCGCCAGCTGATGTTCATTGGTGAACGGAAAGTGAGTGGCGCCGAAGCCCGGCGTAGCCGGCTACGGTTTGATAGGTTCTGCCAATCGCCCCCCCCCCGCCCTGATAAGCTATACCCACAAATAACGTTTCAGGAGCTGCTATACGCGGTCGGAGTGGTCACGACAAGGCGTGAGCCGCAGTCGGGGCGTATCTCCGCGTTGGCGCCGTTCAGGCGCTTACGAGCGTGTACTCTGAACTCACCGCGTCACCTCTCACAGCGACTAATCCCCTAGTTACAACATCCATCATTAAAAGCGACACTACTCCCGGCCTTCGGCCGGGGGCGGCGGCGCTTTTCAGTGGTGGGGAGGGGCACCTGGCCGGCAAACCGGCGCCGGTTTATGATGAATATCATTATGAATGCTGTAACTAATGTAGTTCTCCGGTCGGGGCCCGTCGCGAAGCGATGGGAGCAACTTCTATCTGAGCGACGTGGACACGTGCGGCCGCTGTAAGCGAAGGTCTCATTGAGTTATTCACAGAGCCGGCAGAGACAAAAGATCTCCCTGCTGCTTGCAATGCAGGGGATTAAAAAAGTGGGGTAAGACTATTTTGCAGGTTTGCTGTTACCCTTTTGCCAAATTCCCTGTTTATTCATTTGCGGGTTTTTGTGGATAAGTGAAAACCTGGTGCGAACGTCACAGGGTATACGTGCTAAAACCAGCGATGGTCCGACGGCCGGAACGTCAGATGGATAAAAACCAGGCAATTTCATGAATCCGGACAAACGCCAAAAGCCCCGGGCAGGGGCATAGAAAAAATAGCTAAATGATATCCGTCAGGACGGCGGAGCCAGGGCCAGCTCCAGCTGATACAGGTTCTGAATGGCCAGCTGCTGCAGCCGCTCCGTTGTACACCAGTAAGCCTCGTCTGCCGGCATTGTCTTCAGGATATGAAGCGACATTTCGTGAATCTGGCGCTCACGAGAATATCTGGCCAGGCGGTTAGCTCGTTTACGTTCGGCGCCACGCTGCCGACGGAACTTCAGTGCATCGAGAGTTTTTTGACGGTACCAGCGCTCACGTGCTGCACGCGGGGAGATCTCCTCATCTTCACGCAGAATCCCCTCCTCGATAAGACGACGATGCTCTTCGCTTTGCCGGAGCTTTTTTTGTTGTTCCGCATCAAGTTTTTCCAGATCCACTCCCAGCATCTGAAACCCTAACGCGGTGATATAGACGTATTTAGGAAGCCAGGTACGGGATTCCCTGTCCCAGCTATTTTCTTCAGATACAGCCAGGACACCAAAACGGACCTGTTCGTCAATCAACCGGGACAGACGTGAGACTGTTACCTCTGTTTCCGGAATAACTTTTCCATGACTGTCTTTCTGGCTGAGTTCTTTTGCCAGACGAGAAATACACATACCGACCGTCAGCTTGCCGGCATCACAGAAACTGATCAGCACTGGCCAGATAGCATCCAGCAGACGTTGCTTTTCCGGCCGGAAGCCATACCGGCGGCCAGCCCGACGGCGTTCCCTGACGTACAGCGGATGAAGCGATACGTGCATACGCAGTCGCACCTCACCAGTTGTGCGATCTTTTTGAACAAGACGGTTATAGGCGTGCCCCAGCTGGCCACCCAGTTTTTTGTAATGCTCCGGTCGAAACCAGGTCGGGTTTTCACATTTGGGTTTTGTGGAGTGCTCGCCGCGCCGGCGACGGGTAGATTTCTTCTCCGGGGAAACCAGAAAAGATGCCACATGGCCGTCCTCTACCCCCTGCCAGAAACGGATCTGTTCTTCCGTATCCAGCTGACTCCAGTGTTGCGGATTGTGCGCATTACTCATCTGCACTCTCCCTGCAGCTGTTTTTGGCGGCCAGACACTTCAGTCTGGCTTCGCTCAGAGAGAGTGGAAATACGCCAAGAAATTCGAACAGCTTAGGGGTGAAAAAAAATATCTCAGCAGTTAAATAGCGATCCGATGAGCAGGCAACAAATTCAAAATCTTTCTCCAGCGATTCCAGTGCCCTGATTGCTCGTGTAATGGACACTTCGCCAGAAAGAGATTTAGTTGCAAGTCCGCACTCCAGGGCAATCTCTCTGAGTGAGCGCAGAACTTTATTTGACAGGGGATCGTAATAAAAACACATTGCCATGAGCAACGCATTCATCGCTCTGCGGCGCAAAAATGGGGGTTTACGTTTTCGTATTCCGTCCCTACGCGACATCGCTGATGCGATATCGAAACTGAAGCTTTCAGTGAAACCATTGGCTTTTACCATAAGTTTCAGCGAGAAAGGCCAGGGAGTGTAGTCCTGGGGAACCGTGAAAACAGGTTCAGGATTGTTTACCTGAACATACTTGCGTGAGCTTTGTTGGTTATGATCAGTCACCGCTTCCTGCGCTTATGTTGCGCGGAAGGAGTGAGCACAGAAGGTCTTGAACTTTTCTGAGCATAAATCTATACTCCCTGCATAGAGCAACAATCTCTATGCAGTTTTAAGTGAGCCCCGGTAATCTTCTCCAGTCGCCAAACTTAGTGAGGATTATCGGGGTTTTTGCTTTCTGATTCCGGGGTTATACCTCAGCAGAACCAGTTCCCTGCCACTTTAAGGCGTGGCCAACCAGCAATGTCTAAACGATCAGTAATCTAGCACTCATAGCCAACCGGATCAAGAATGTGAATTTTTACACATCATTTCCACGGCGCTCTGCTTCAAGTTTAATCAGTTTTTCAATCATTTGAGCCTGCGTAATTCCTTCCTCCTCAGCAAACTGAGCCAGTTTCTCTTTTAACGGAATCTGAATGAGCGCATGTATGGATTTATGGGTATTACTACGCCTCGCCAGAGAAGCCTTCTGGCGTTCGTTCGCTGATACCGGGTTTCCTTTCCGATATGGACGTTTAGGTTTTTGTGAGGAAGTAATTACGTTTACGACCTGTGACATCTCTGCCTCCTCAAGCATCTGACTGAATACTTGAACAAAGATACTACAGGAACCGTAGGTCGGCGAAGACTAAATTACAAAATGAAAGATATCGTTGTTGGCGCAGCGGTATCTTTCAGGAGATTGAAATGTTGATTTAGAAGAAAAACTTAATAGGAGACCGACCAGCCCCTCCCCATCTCCCACCGGGACTGCCAGTGCTTCAGATAGGTATCAGCCAGCGCAGGGTAATCCCGGATGACCAGGGCATTTTCGGAGTTGCTGTTCGCCGCAGCGCGGGAATAGTTGAACGACCCCGTTTCCACGTTTCGGCCGTCGGTGATAATCACCTTGTCGTGCATGATTTTAAACTGGCTGACGGTTCGTACAGGAATACCGGCATTGGCCAGCAGATTCATTGCCGCCACACCTGCACTCCCTTTCGCGCTGTTGGCTTTCCAGTCAAGTAACACTCTGACATCGATACCCCGCTGTTTCGCCTGGATCAGTGCTCGCGTTACTTCCGGTGAAGTGAAGCTGTAGCCCATCAAGCGAATACTTTGCTGCGCAGTCACGATCGTATTCAGTACCAGCTGCAGCGCCGAACCTTCTGGAGAAAAACCCGCCTCGATGCTGGCGGCATACACGGCCGGAACAGGTGCACACAAAGTCAGGCTGATCAGCCCCGACAGACAACATTTGCGGAGTGTACGGTTAATTTTTTTCACAGTATTTCCTTAACTGGTGTTTTAAGAAACGCCGGGAGCGGGGGAAACTGGTTTTTCCCCGTTCCCGGGGTTGGACAACGACGCCATGCGGAGGCGTCAGGATTTTGTGGTATGCCGAAACCAGTAGCAGACGGGTCCGTCGCCGGTATCGTGGACAGAGCCCAGGAACCAGCCATCATCATCATCCGCGGTTCCGGTATCCAGCCACGGGCATCCGGGGCTTCATCCGTAAATCCGGGAGCAAAAGCTTCAGGCGCTTCATCGCGCATTGTCATCACAAAGCACTGAAGTTTATGAGTTCTGAGCCAGTAGCTTAATTCTGCGGAAGTTTCACAACCACTGCGTGCCAGTACAGGATGTGTCCAGTACCCCTGTTCATCACGTTTCACTTCGGCGGCGATAATCATTTTTCTTTCTCCTTGCGTTCAGTATGCTCTGTCGTTGAATTCATACCGGTTATGGATTTTTCGGCAGCATCGGCTCCGCGGTATTTCAGAAACTCTCTGACCCTTCTTACCAGCCTCTCTGAATCCCGATCGCGTAATAGTGGAATACCGGCCTGCCTCAGAACCTCTTCCAGCAGAATATCGCGCCGGATACGGTGTTTTTTCAGGTGTGAGGCATCATCCAGTTCAACTGCGCCGACGATAGCGAAGGTATGGATGTCAACGATGACCACATCGCAGTGCCACTGTGATGCCATCCGGAAGAGTTGCCACCAGGTCCGGGATCGTGGCCGGATATGGGAAGAGAGTGTGGCAATATCTGCCACCCGGACCTGAGGACACAACAGCCAGCGATTTCGGCTGGTATGCCTGAGTAATGCCCGGAAAAAATGTTGTTCCCGAGGCGTCATCAGTGTGTCATTACCCACCCAGACCCGCTGGCGACACAACCGTTGCTCAGCCTCTGAGGGGCGAATACCCAGGGCTTTCAGTGACATCAGAACCGGGGAAGTCTTCGTTACTGCGCGTCCTTTCAGAAGCAGCACCAGAAACCCCAGCAAACTCAGCACAACAACGGTACTGCCCGCCATCATTAATATCTTTGCCATGTATTTTATTCCCTGATGTTCCTTTCTTTCCCGATGCGTTTTCCTGTCGTCGTCCTCATCTTTCTGTCCCTCTTCTGATAAGGCAGAACTCTGCCGGCAGCCTGTCGAGCAACGCGCGGCGAAATACATTCGGCAGTCCTCTCCCGGCTACAACATCAGCGATCAGAACTGATATGACGCTAATCTGCAGGACGAGGCACAGGACAAAACCAATCTGGTGCACCAGTTCCGCAGCAGGCATATTACGAAGAGCATTAATCAGGCGGATGGCATCCTGTGGGGAACCCCAGGCGAGAATACCGATACCGACCAGCATCACCGCCGGCGTATACAACAGCCCCCGGCTGATAACCCGTCCGGTCAGGCCTGTAAGCTCCCACCTTTGCTGGCGAAACACCTCATCATCCCGGAGGATTTCCCATTCCAGCCGGGCCTTTTCATGGCGCGGCACCTCGGCCACCACCTGATTACCGTCGCGAATACTGACCAGCGGTGAGACCTCTGGCTTTCTCATCCGGTCGATGTGACGCGTATATAGGGCAAGGCCTGCCCAGAACAGCGCAACAGACGATAAAAGCAGATAAAACCCACTCCCCCGAAAAACGGAAGGGAACAGGAGCATAAGAACCATCGCTAGCACGATACCGCAGAAATAACAGAACAGCTGCTGCTGTTTGCGCAGAATAAAATATTTAAACATAGTATCATTCCTTTTTATTTGATGATTTACGCACGATATGAAAGCCTGTGCATTTCATATATCGCACGTCGTGATGTAATAAAATATTGAAATCAGTTAAATACTGACAGTGGATGACTTAAATTGAAAATTGAGCACTTATAAGCGTCTCATCACCCCGGGACGTGGCAGTCCCGAAGCAGCCATTCACGGCACCGAATGGCTTGTCATTCTTCGCGTCTGCCCATACCCGGGCAACACACATGCCTCAGCCACAATGCCTTTCACCCTTTACCTCTCTTTCGTTTGAATATATTTGTTCTGACTATATACGACAATAATAAACACAACAGTCCCTTCCGGACAGGAGTAATACCAGAACGGACGTAGTCACGTATAATAACCACACCATACAGGGTAAATATTTTTAAGAAAACGAGGGGTCTGTCAGGCCAGGAATATTCACAACCTGACAGCTTATATTTATTTCATTACAGATCTTTCCAGTCAGGTAATTTATTCACCTTTCGCCGCCACAGATGAAAAAGTGCCATCGTCAGGCCAAATAACACGCCCGCGATAAGACTGATTTCGCAGGCGAACAGGAGAGGCATCCCCTGGGCCCGCCACACCGTCCAGTACATCCACAGCCCATATCCAAGGGAGAAATAGCCTGTCATTACGACAAAAACCTGCCAGAGCGGAGCAAACGGCAGCGGGGGAATGTTTATCCCCAGCCGCCACAACAGTCGTATCAGAAGCGGTGCATAATTGCTTTTCCACATCTTACGGCTGGCCATTATCGCCAGCGCCTTTTGTTTCCGCGCTTCAAAATCCATTTCCTCTCCTCGATTGTATTCAGCCAGCTGACTGGCTCCGCATACGCTCAGTTCGCAGGAGTTCTTTCATCATGCGCTCGCTGGCGTACTGCGCTTCCTCTGCAGTGACGGTCGCGACGGCATTCCCCTGCAGATCATAGCGGGAGGCCCCCACCTTCATCCGGGACAGATAGCCCGCAGACCGGGTCAGAGTCTTCAGGCACTTAATCACCTGTTTATGCGACAGCGGCAGGTCACGGTTCACAATGTCGGCAAACAGCTGTTCGCGCATGCCTGTTGCCAGCAGACGTGGCGCGTTTCCGTCGAACAGCTGTGGCCAGAACGCCTTCAGGGTCATGATGGCCTGTTCCGGCGGCAGCAGGCGAAGATAACGCACCGGAGGTGGCGTCTTTACCGCTTTAACCGGCGCCGGCGCCGCGTTACGCGCGGCGGCTTCGGCCGCTTGTTTAACCTTCTCAAGTTTCTCTTTCTTTGCCTTCCAGGCCGGCGGGGACGAAACCACCACGACCTTCTTACGGCGCACCACACCAGGGACAGGTGTCGCCTCCGCGGGTGCCGTACTGTTCTCCGCCGGTTTTCGTTTCAGGCTCAGTACAGGGCGTTTTTCTTCACTCATAAGGGGCCATATCAATAAAAGCTACAGGTCTGAGGTATACGATACGCTAACGGTATCATCGTTTCACCTCACAATGCAGTGGACACAACGATGATATCCCCTTGTCACGTTTACGGGCAATGTGCCCTCCCCCGGACCTGTGTCCGGTTTTTTTTTACATCGAGATGACAATACCCAGTACCGCCAGGTGCACTGCATAGAACATCACAAAGAAATGCCGCGGCCAGAAGCGTTTCACATGTTCTCCGGCAGATGAACACACCATCAGCGTCAGCAGCGCAATCGCCAGCCCGGCCGCCGATTCACTCAGGTTATGCATATTCATCAGCAACACCATGAGGGCCCACAGCACCCCGTATCCCAGCCGTTCCGGTGCATGCTGTGCGCGACAAAGTAGCCAGCTGGCGGTGAGCATGCCCACTCCGGCCATGCCGTAGCTGCCGGTTGACAGGGGTATCCAGGCGACCAGCAGTCCGACCGCCGGGAGGGTGTAATACCAGGACGGCTGGCTGACCCACCGCAGGACCTGGCCCGTGACGGCAAAGGCAAACAGAATATTCCCGGTATACCACGGGTACCCGATGAGCATAAACGACACCTGGGCAACCAGCGCCCAGCCCCACAGGCTGTTCAGCTGCGACTGGCGTATTTCCGCGTGCCGGGCCAGATTCATTCCCCATGCCAGACCAAACAGCGGAAAACAGCCCCGTCCCAGAAGCCGCATTATCTCGTTATTGTGTGCCAGCAGTAACCCGGCATGGTCGGTGACCATCAGGACCAGGGCCACCGTTTTAATCATATCCGTCTGACCCGGTGTCCAGGTCAGTAATGCCTGCAGCCAGCGGTCAGCGGCTCTGAAACCCATTGTGTGTGCTGTCATCTCTGTATCCTTCTCTCTTTTTACCGCGCCCCGGCAGGGGGTCCGGTGTTAACCGGAGGCCCTGCCGGGGCAGACAAGCCGCAGGCGCGTCAGTCGCCCCCGAGGGTTTTCTCGCGGTTCAGGTCACGAACCATGTCCCGCTCCACAGCCTGCAGACGCTCACGCTGCAGACTTTCTGAGGCCACCTGCTGAATCGCCGCCTCCTGGCGCCGGAACTGAGGATCATCCGGTAGCGTCGTTTTCTCCGGGCCCGGCCGGTCACGCTCGAGTCCACGGATGACGTCCCCGATAACCTCTTTCACCCGGTCCACCGGCTCGCCGGCTTTACGCGCCTCCCCGGCCACTTCCCGGGCAGTCTGTTCCGCCTGTTTTTCCATTTCGCGGCGCTGCTGCTCTTCTGCCGCCCGCTGCGCCAGAACCTCTGGCGGGAGGATAATGTCAGCCCCGGCCTGCGGTACCGGAGCCACCGGCGCCGGTTCAGCCCATACCCGCCCGCCGGTCATGGCCCCGGGGTTCCAGGGGCGGTCATCACCGGCCAGCCGCACCACCACCCCGGTATCGGGATTGTCGCGGGCCATTCTGACGCCCTCCCCCATATTCCCGGCCAGCAGGCTTTCACCATTGCGGCTGTTCTGCAGCGCCACGAACCGGGCGGCATCATTGCCCATAATTCGTCCCTCTCCGCCGATGGCCTCCAGCCGTCCGTCCCGATCGGTCAGCGGGCTGAGCCAGATACCGGCGGCTTTCCCGTTCTTATCGAATGCCGGCAGCGCCACATGCGGCTGAGGGTACTTTTTCCCCGGAGAAATGAATTTTCCCGGTGAATTTCCCTGTGCCAGACCGGACTGCTGCAGGGCTGCCCGGCCAGCGGCGGTTTCATCCAGTGGCCTTGCCCGCCCGAACAGCAGATCGGCGCTTTTCACCGCCCGGTCGTTACGGGGTTCAAGAATATCGTGCGCCGTCGCTTTCTCAGGTGAATGCTTGATGGCCTTTATCCAGCCCTCACGGCTGTCGGTGTAAACCTGCACATGCTGTTTCATGCGGGATAAAGCCACATAGGCAGACTCAAAGCTGGCCATCTGTTCCCGACCACCGGCCACCCCTTCCAGCGCGATGGCATACGGTTCGCTGGCCCCCTGGGCGCCGTGAGCCGTGATGGCGTAGGCGAGGTCGATATGCTGCTGCGCCTGATCCGCCTTCGGGGTCAGCGTGCGGGTGGTTTTGCCATCAGACAGCGTGACACTGTCACCCGAAACAGACTGCACCTCCCAGATACTGTTGGCCACATAGCCGCGCTCCAGGTCACTTTTGCTGAAACGCATTCGGTCCCCCTGAGACACGGTGATCTTTTCCTGGCGATAAAGCGTCACACCTTCAGCAGAGGCTTCACGGGGAGAGATATATCGCTCCTTTCCGTCACTGTCTGTCAGGGTGATCAGCTGATTATCCTTATCCACTTTGCTGATACGGTGGTATACGTTATCAACCAGCGCCACCGCCTCCTTGTGAGCCGTCCAGGTCGACAGTTTGCGCAGTTCACCGTCACGGATGTTACTCGTGACCAGCACCGGCAGGGTGATTTCCTCTTTGCCGGTTTCCCCGTTCTCCCGCCGTGCGTCATGGATCAGACTGTTCAGCGCCCGGCGGTCCTTATTCAGATGGGTGATCACCAGCGTCTGCGACTGTGCCTCCGGGGTCCGTCCGGTATAGTCCTTCACCAGCGCCTCGTAGAGCGTCGCGGGCTGACCTGCCGGCAGGGTTTTCCCCTCGCTCAGCGCCTTTTCTATCGCCTTTTCCTGCGCCGGCGCGAATTCCACCACAGAACTGCCCGGCGCCCAGACGCCTTCTTTTCTCGGCACCTGCTCCGGCGTGACCTGCTCGATGGTGGTCAGGGCGCGGTGCACATCCCGTTCAATCAGGCTGTAGACCGCCGGTCGCAGCTCAGGCACCTGGCGCACAATCTCTTTCATGATGGCAATGTCGGCGGCGCTGCGCTGCTGCATCAGCCTGAACGGCTGGCCCGGCGCGATGGGCTGCAGCTGGTCGTTATCCCCGCTGGACACCGCCCGTCCACCGCCGGCGACGATGAGGGAGTGGGCTTTTGCCATATCGGCCAGCCCCACCATTGAGCTCTCGTCGAGCAGGAACAGGGTGTTGCTGAAATCGGGTGTCTGGCCATTGCGCTGCAGCAACTGCGTGTCGTGGAGGAACGACGCCGTCGTGCGCGCATCCACGCCGGCACTCTGCATTTCCCCGACCGCGCGATGCGTCGGCGCCAGACCGATGACGCGCGGGCGGGTCTCTTCCGGCAGCAGACTGATGGCACTCATGACTGCCCGGAACTGGGTGGTTTTCCCCACCCCGGCATATCCCTGAACCACCGTGAACCGGTCCGTGCTCTCCAGAATCATCCGGGTCGCCGCCCGCTGTCCGGCGGTCAGGTCCGTCATCAGACTGGCCGGCACGCGGTCCATCAGGGGGGCCACCGCGTCTTTACCTTCCAGCACTCGGGTCAGGATGCTTTTCTCGGCGTCCCAGGCCTGACGGGATATCAGCAGGTCATTGCCACGCCCGGGCGCCACCGGTACATTCAGCAACTGCCCCGACCTGATTTGTGCCTGGATGGTCGTGTCGATGTCCGCCATCGAAACCTTCCCGCCCCCGGTTTCCATTGCCGTCGCCAGCAGCTGGGGCCGGGAGAAGGTCAGGTCCTGGCTCTCAAGCAGCGGGATGGCCAGGTGAATGGCCTGTTCTGCCGGGGTATGCAGCCCGGCCTTCTGCTGCGCAATGGCCGCATCCAGGTCCGTCTCGCCGGATCGGGACTTCAGCTGCTCTGAGACCACGCTGAACGCGGTATGCCGCGACAGCTTCTCCGTCGTGCGCGCCGCATCCTGCGCCGAGTACAGCCGGAGGTGACTTCCGCTCTGCGCCAGCTGGTTGAGGGTGGCGTTATCCAGCTCACGCTGCGTCAACGACGCAAAGACCGTTGCCGTCTCGCTAACCGACCTGCCGGGACTTTCCACCCAGCCGTGGCTGATTTTAATACCGTCAAACACGCCCGCGCCCACGACCAGGGTCTGCGTGGTTTTCTGCCCCGGCCGCTGTACCGTCAGCTGCCCCTCCTCCACTTTCATCACCGTGACGCTCTCCCCGCCCTTCAGGCGTGTGTCCGGTATCTTCCCGAGCACCGCCAGACGTTCCCCCTCTGCCACCGGCATTGTCTCTGCCCGGAACAGCGTCCACTGGCTGTCGACCGCGGAAACCTTCAGATCCAGACGGACCCCGTCCCGGTCTTTCAGGGTCAGCATATTGCTGCTCGCGGTCACCCGGTCAATGACAAAGCGATCGTGCGTCCGGGTCTCCGGATCCCAGCGTTCCATCACCATCCCCTCCCGGTAATAATCCCGCACGCCCCGGCTTTTGCTGTCCAGCCACACCGGCGTCAGGGCTGTAATGGTCGTGTCTTTCTCACCCAGCACCCCCTCCTGTCTGAGGGAGTCACGGATGAGGCCGTTGAGTACGCTCTGTTCACGCGTCCCGCTGATTTGGGCCACGCTTTCCTGGCCTTCACGCACGCTGACGGCAAACTCCTGTGCCAGCCGGCTGTAGCGTGCGCCTTTATCCGGTTCACTGATGATGTCGGCGGTGGTCTGATGGCCACCCTGCCAGCGATACGTATTCACGCCGCTGTCCTTCAGCACGGTCAGCGCGCTGCCGGTCCCGCTGCGCTTCCCGCTGTCGGAGAGCAGGACCTGCACGTTATGGTGCATCGCGCCATCGAGCAGGGAAATCGTTTCCTTCAGGCTCAGCTTCTCCGCCTGATCCACGATGAGTGTTCCGCCCGGAATAAACGCCGTCCCGTCCTGCAGGGCGGATTTACCGGTTACCGTTTCCCCGGCCAGACGCACATCACCGGCGAGAAAATCACGTGAGCGGTTATCGGCCGCCAGGATATGGACGTCACGCCCCTGCTCCCGGGCCATCAGGGTTAACTCGGCCACCCGCTCCCGCTGGCCGGTTGCACCGCCCTGACCGGAAACGATACCCATGACCGGACGGTCCTGCGCCAGCACGCTGACGGCATCGCTGAAAGGGACCTGGCGCACCACAGACGCATCGGGCGTGACAGAGACATGATTCTGGCGCTGCACCTCCTGACTCAGGGCTTTGACGGCGAGTTCATCGAGAACGTGGATGTTTGAGGTGAACAGGCCTTTCTCGCGATCGAGAGGGATAAGCTGCTCCCGTTCAATGGCGGCATCGATGCCCTTTCTCGCCAGCTCAAACACACCGTCCTTCGCCTCCAGCTGGCCGACCGTGCGTGCCAGCAGGTCGGCATACGTGAACTGCACCTTGCGGTCGCTGAGACCGGCAATCGCTTTCGTCACCACATCCGTGATATCCGGACCGTCAGTGTTCACCGGCGCGGCAGGTGCACGGGCCAGCTCTGCGGCTCGCGCATCGGCGGCCTCACGGTACCCCCGGATGTCAAACCCGGTCTCCTTCAGCGTGTTCATCCACTCCACCATCTTCTCTGCCGGATCGATGGCTTCTTTCGACTTGCGGGTATCGAGCGCGGCCACATCCCGGGACTTCAGGGAGGCATCGGGTCCTGCGGCCTCCCGGAGCTCCTGACTGCGCGTGGAAAACGACTCAACCGGCACGCCCTCCATCTCCCACATGCCATTCTTACCCGCATCCACTGTCTTGTAACCCATAGACTCAACATCGGCCCTGAGAGAGTTCTGGTATATCTTTCCCAAAGCGATGCGGTTGGCCAGTATGTTTTCGGAAAACCCGGTTTTACCGACGGTATCGCTGGCCAGCGTCTGCCATTTATCGCCGTTCTGTGTCGCATTGATAACCACGCTGTGCGTGTGTATCTGTGGGTCCTGAGCGCGCGATGTATCGTGGTTAAAGCGGGCAATAATCAGATTCCCGGTCAGGACCGTTTCAGAAACGCCATCTCTCTTTACCCGTGTGGAGGCAAGGGACTCCACCTGGTTAAGAGCTACTGTCACCGCGCGATTATGAGCATCGATAAGACGCTTATCGCCGCCCAGCATAGCCAGCATCGATACACTTTTCGGTGCCGAGAAGGTCAGGTCGTAACCGGGCCGGTGCTTATTCACGCCATCCTGTATCCGGGTCAGGTCGCTGCCATCAGGTAGTTTTCCCTGCAGAAGCTCCGTGAAGACCTGCTTGTCTACCTTTCCTTCAAGACCAAGCGCTTCCGCGCCTTTACCCTGCCAGCGCTCGTCCATACTCCCGATAACGTAGTAATTATCCTTGTCCGTATAGTAATTACCGGCACTGCCAGCTGATTTAACCTGGCTGAAACTAAGCATCAGAAGTTCCCCCCAATCTCGACATCATCCTGCTCATCGTGGCGATGGCTGTGGTTGATGTTGACTTCCTCACGCCGCTGCATATCCCGCTGCGTTTGCTCATCAGCCCAGGCGTCATACGCCTGCATGTCCTCGATGACGCCGTCCTCGTTCATACCGGCCGGCAGCATGTCCTGCCCCTGCTCTGCGGACTGCTGCGCCAGCTCCTGTTCTGTCCCGCCTGCAGCTGCTGCTGGGGTACCGGCAGAGGATGCTGTTGCGGCAGCAGCGGCCGCTGCGGCTGCTTTTGGTTTAATCAACGGTACGGTCGTGACCCGCAGGACGGGAGGCTCCGTTGCTCTGACGGAAGGTTCCTCTGCCGGCATCTTCGTTGTCTGCGTCGCTTTTACCGGTGCCGGAGATACTGTCACTTCTGCTGGCTCAGGTTGTTCACCGGCATGACTGTCTGTATCCGCTGGCCCCGGTTCCGGCGCATCCGGCGTGAAAAGCGCCCTGGCAAGACTGCCTTCAGCTTCCCGCGCTTCAAGCAGCGCACTGAGCCGCGCATCCACCCGCGCATCGAGAGAGCGAGGAATAAATCCCTCGGCAATTTTCGGACGCGGCTTGTATTTGAGGGCCAGTTTCACGGCCGGATACGGCCCGGGCAGCGTGACATAGCAGGACAGGTCAGGCAGCGTCTGAATATCGGAGTAACTGACCAGCGTTTCCCGCTCTTTTTCTTTCCCGGTCGACACCCCATCACGCACCGGGTCAGCACCGTAAGAGTACTGCTCGCTGGCTTTGAGGATTTCCTTCTCACCAATTTCACCGGCAGCAAACTCCGCAATCTCTTTACTCGGGGAGCGGAAGAAGGCCCGGGTGTTCATCACGTCAAAGAGCGTGGCGGCAGGCTTAACGCCATAGATGTCTTCCAGCTGGGCATAAGACTGAATACCGAACACATAACAACCACCAAATTTACGCGCCTCCGGGAGGATTTCGACCAGGTCCGGCAGCTTGTGCAGCGTGGGAAGTTCGTCAGCGAAGATCCACACACGCCGGTTACGGTTCTCGCCCATCGCCAGGAGGCCGCGAATGGCAATCGACAGCCACATCGAGATAACCGGCTTCAGGGAAGCATGGGTGTCAGCGTTGGAGGAGATAAACAGCCAGCCATTGGGTCGGTCCTCACGGACGCCGCGCATCCAGTCCCGGATAGTGAATGGTTCGCCGTTCTTCTCAATGCCCTGCAGGTAACGAATAGCCTTAACGTAGTTGGTCAGCACAGCTCGAATGGAGATGGCGGTTTTCTCAATTTTCTCTTCAACCAGGTTCGCTGCCGGCGTGTTCTGCAGATAGGCGCGCAGCTTGTCGATCTTAATGGACAGCATGGTATCGACCAGCTTCTCGTAGCTCCGATCGTCGTCTTCGCGCATCAGATACGCGCCTTCGGCAAAGATAGTGCGACCGGAGCCCTGCCAGAACGGATCTTCTTTGGTACCCATCGGGATAAGGGTGTTGGAGATGTTGTCGAAGTCCGGCAGCGTCAGGCACTCTTTCCACAAATCCCAGGCTGCACAGCGCGAGTCCAGCGGGTTGAGGATTTTATCCAGTGACGGGTCGTAATAGCTTTTGACGAACTCACAGGAGCGATCGTAAATGATGGCCATATCGCCCCGGGCACGCACGTAGTTCAGTAGCCGGCGTATAACTTCGGATTTACCGGAACCCACGGTACCGTGGAGGCAGAAGTTCTGGATTTCGGAGTTTTTAAGAATAGGCAGGTCGCCAATTTTAATATCGGAGGCCACGCCATCACGCTTCATCTGGCGGGCCACTTCTTTGGGCTTATCGGAAAGCTGGCGCCCGCCGGTGTTCTCATCCTCACTCTGCTGTTTCCCCTGGCGGCCCAGCACCCAGCTGGCGGTAATGCTGCCAACTTACTGATTTAGTGTATGATGGTGATTTTAAGGTGCTTGCGTGGCTTCCATTTCCATCAGATGTCCTTCCTGCTCCGCTACTGAAGGCGTGGTGCGTAACGGCAAAAGCACTGCCGGACATCAGCGCTATCTCTGCTCTCATTGCCGTAAAACATGGCAACTACAGTTCACTTACACCGCCTCTCAGCCCGGTACGCACCAGAAAATCATTGATATGGCCATGAATGGCGTCGGATGTCGCGCCAGTGCACGCATTATGGGCGTTGGCCTCAACACGGTTTTACGTCACTTAAAAAACTCAGGCCGCAGTCGGTAACCTCGCGCATACAACCGGGCAGTGATGTGATTGTCTGCGCTGAAATGGACGAACAGTGGGGCTACGTCGGTGCTAAATCACGTCAGCGCTGGCTGTTTTACGCGTATGACAGGATACGGAGGACGGTTGTGGCGCACGTCTTCGGTGAACGCACTCTGGCCACACTGGAGCGTCTTCTGAGCCTGCTGTCGGCCTTTGAGGTCGTGGTATGGATGACGGATGGCTGGCCGCTGTATGAATCACGCCTGAAGGGAAAGCTGCACGTTATCAGCAAGCGTTACACTCAGCGCATTGAGCGACATAACCTGAATCTGAGACAACATCTGGCAAGGCTGGGACGGAAGTCACTGTCGTTCTCAAAATCGGTGGAGCTGCATGACAAGGTCATCGGGCATTATCTGAACATAAAACACTATCAGTAAGTTGGAGTCATTACCCAGACGCAGGGCAATAAAGGACAGGCCCAGCTGCTCAATATAAGAGGCGTCAGCCTGGTTCTGAGACACCGCAAAGGGAGCACTGAATAACATCGGTGTCACAGCTACTTTCTGTTCTGTCTGAAGACGGTAATTATTTATGCCCTGGATAATATTGGTCGCAAGACTGAGGGTCAGGAGTGTCCCCAGACTGATAAATCCCACAGCGATAACGCGGGTGGTATTTTGTCTGGCACCATGTTCCATATGTTATTTCCCCGTTGATTTATTTAATCCACTGCCGGAAACAGGAGTCCGGAACATCATGAAAGAAACCTTTAAGAAGGGAGGTTGGCAGATACCAGTAAATCAGGTCGCGTAGCCAGGAACTGCCCCGCCCTTTTTTCAGTTTCTTGATACCCCAGAAAACCAGTGCCGCTGCAGCCATACCAAAAATGAACTTGCTGGTCCAGAAACCCCAGCCGAGACAAATCACGGCCGGGATAAGTTCATCGAGATATAAGCCAAACCAGCGGGACTGGTTAGTCAGTGTTTCCGGGAAACGGTACCGCTTTAATTCGTCTCCCGTCATCACGCGTTTCCTGTCAGTAACCGGCGACCGACATACCGATGGTGATAAAGGTGGAAATAATCGCGAAGCCGAACAGGAACTTCACGTTTTTGGTCATCATGTACATGATGCCGCCGGCGACAACTTCTGCCAGAACCACCCATTTGACGACGCTGGAAGACTTACCAAACGTGCCTTTAACGGTCGCATCCCCGGACTTCATCAGGTCGGTTGCCGTGGTGGTGGCCATCGCAGCATCCGGGAAGAACGCCGCCACAGCAGCAACCGGCAGCGCAACTTTAGCGACTTTCAGGGCTTTCTTTTTATTGAAAACGCGAGACAGAAAAGACGGTTTGGTTTCTTCAGAGACAGCAGTACCCTGAACACTTAATACAGCATTCATATTTATTTCCTTTAAAGAGAATGTATACGTTAGTAGAAAATCACATCTAAACCTGATTTTTTATATCTTTACCTTCCTTCCTCCTCGCTCTGTTCAGAAAAAATATAATTGGGGAAGCGTCTTAGATGATCTTTAAGTCGCATCGCCACTTCCGTTGACTTCGTTCTGCCACTACGGTTCTTTGCGCTAACTAAAAGTGCATGAGTGTCGTCATCAAGGTAAACGGAAACAATATTCTTATTTCCAGTGTTGGTATAACGCTTTGACACACAACTTCTCCGATTCGAGACCTTATAGACAAATCATTACACAGAAAGGCACAGGAAATAAAGGGGCTAAATAGCCCCAATTCATTTAACACTTCATTAACATTATATATTCGTAAACATTCTCAATGAAAAAATATATTTTCCTGGTCTTGTAACAATCCGATATAAATGAGCTAAAAGAAGGATAGATCTCCAGTACTTTCTCTTTCGAACGATCGATTCTTTTTTTCACAATTTTTTCAGACACACAGATATAACTTGATATATCCAAATAGCTAAAGCCAAGAACATAAAATGAAAGAGGAATTATATTCAAATCACTTATCTTTGAAATAGCCTCATCAAAATCTGAATTACCTTTTGATTTGATAACCTCCATTTTCCGGCTGGGTAATGGAACCGTTATCAGAAGATTTATTTGCCAAAAAAAATAAAAATCATCATCCAAAAGACTGATACACTCAATCCGAATTTGAAAATTCGATTTTCCACACGAAAAAATTTTACTTAAAACACAGCCTTTACCTAGCACCATGCAATCAAGTTCTAATTGGGAAAACATCAACTCTAATTCATAAAACGTTCCAGAAAAACTACCTGCTACACATTCTGTTTTAAAAAAGTCATACATTTGTTCAAATGATGTGTTGGAATATAGTACATCACGTTGTTGGTTTCTTACGCAAACAGAGACAGGCGAGATGTTATACAACCCCTTTATGTGAAGAAGAGCATCCCTAACCGATTGACTTAAGCTGTCATCACTACTACGATCCATCGCACACATAGGTTCCTCCTTAGAAGGTTTCTATGGATAGTTGGTGTAGGGAGGGTTCGACTCTCTACACCAATGATTCTCAAATTTTCAATTACACCTAAATTATAAATCCCATTGAAAAGGATGTCATCTGATTAGCTTAGATCATTCTTCCAAATATTCACCAATAAGAAGAACAATAATTCATTCTACAATAAATAAGCCAGCCCAACCAATGATTACATTTATATTACGTAAAATCTTACGCTATTCATCCTCAATCTCACTTTCATTCGGAAAGAACTTCTCCATCACCGCACTAACATCGTCCCGTATGTTCTCTATTAACCCTGACCATTCCCACTTTGGATTGCCATTAACATGAGGACTTAGACACTCGATCCCCAGCACCTTATTTACAGTAAACTGAGTTTTAACCATGCTTTCTAGCAGTGCTCTATTGAATGCCATCTGATTAAATCCGGATTCTTTACGTTCCATCTGGGCTTCATAGACACGCAAACCAAGCTCAAGCAACATAGATGCAATACTTGAATAGCTTATATCTTTCTCTTTCGCACCTTCAGCACGACGCTGAACTGCTATCGCATTAATTTTTTCAGCAACATTGTCATTTACATAAACCTGGATCTTAGCCATAGTCCCTCACAATTATAATCTCGTATAATCCATAAAACCCTAAGAGCTAAAACTACGCATGTTGCGCGATTCACAATTAGAGTCACTATGATAGAAATGAAGATTCACTTCACGAATCACTATCCTTTTAGCCACGAATCTAATATAGATTCATGGCACTTGTAAATAAATGTTTTACAAAAAAATAGTCTCTACTGAATCTCATGCAATTCGTTAGTGAATCTATATAGATTCATAGCCGATTCGCATTAACACATTAAATAAATGTACTGCACATTATTTATTTCATAACTCACTGTTTCCAAATAGCAATCTGCAAAATTTTAATTTTGCGTAGTGTGTGGTGATTTTGTGGTGAGGAGTGCATATCTGTTGAGTCTGGTTCTGGTCTGGGTTAACGTATTTGCAGGAATCGACCCGGAGGGAGTCTTTTGAGAAAACAACTGGTATTAGCCACCCTGCTTTTAATTTCCATGCCTGCCTGGTCTGCGGATTGTTTTGATATGGCAGGACGGGACTATCGAATAGATCCCGATCTGCTGCGGGCTATTTCATGGCAGGAGTCTAAATGGAAGGTGAATGCCATCGGGAAAAACCCGGGAGCTGGCTACGGTGCCGGACTGATGCAGATCGACTCGCAACACCAGGGTGAACTGTCGCAGTACGGTATTAAACCGGGACACCTTCTGACTGATGCCTGTCTGAATATTTACACCGGTGCTTATTATCTGGCACTGGCTTTTAAAAAATGGGGAGTCAGCTGGGAGGCAGTCGGCGCCTACAACGCCGGGTTCCGGAGAACGGACAGGCAGGCCATGCGACGACTGGAGTACGCCAGGAAGATTGAGGCCATCTACCTCGCTATCAAGAAAAATAAAAATGCCGGCCAGTCATCTTTAACAACAAAATGAAGACCTCATTCATGAGGTCTTCAGAACAGGGAAGTGATTAATCAATTGCCCGCCATATTAAATGCCGTTCGGGATGATGAATAATGCTGATATAATCCTTCAGTGCATCCTGCCGTGAAACCAGACGCCTGCAGATCTGGTCATATTGCGGCCCCATTTCAGCCACGTGCCAGGACAACCTGTTCATAATCATCAGCGTGGCAATAATGCCTGCTGCATCAGCGCTAACCTCACCTTCAAAATAATTTCCCGGGATGCACATCCTGTAACGCTGCTCACCTTCAGGTGCGATATATCCGGTCTGCGTGGTAATGAACTGGATGCTGTTGGGTGCAATATTCCCGCCGACACCCTGTGGAATAACCCAGTAAGACCAGGAACCGCCGTCGTATTCAGAATGCTGGCGTAACCAGTTCGCGGCCATAGTATCGGCTAACGGCGTAAAAAAGAGCTCCGTGATAAAATCCAGGCGAGCTTTACCATTGGTTACGGCACTGCGCAGATATTTATCTGTTTTAAACTGTTCGTCTGATTCACGAGTGGCGGTGTTGACTTTCATTGTGCGCATACTGATTTTCTCCTTCGCGGTTTATTAAATCGTTCGACTTCATCACTGAGCGGCGAAGGGCAATTTGCAGCCGACGGGGAGGAAATAAAGGGGCGCGCGGCGTTTATATACCCCTTTATTTCCTCCACGGCTGATGCTAAAAGCAGCCCTCCGCGAAAGATGAAGTCGGGCGATATCGAGCTGGAGTGAGAATGCGCACAACCCTGAACGTCAATCCGGTGTTTATCGGATTCACGTTCAGGCCCTGGAGTGGCGGGTATTTATCGCCACGGTGAGAGCGGCGCATCCTGATAAGGATGCAGCAAGCGAGATTTTGAATTTGCGTCAGGATGGAAGCCCGACAGGGCAGAGACAGCTTGCTGGCTCTGTTCACGACAGCCGTGTCCCGACAGGGACGACGCCCGGGTCAGTATTTATTTAATCTTTCATCAGAGATAAATAGCGGAAGAGATACACAGCAGAATAGCGGAAGCGATGTAACAGAGATGAATAAAGAATATTGATGAGATAATACCGCGCCGGAGTAATACGGGCGGCGCGTAGCGCAGCCGGTATTATTCAGCGCCACAGGCGCTGCGGCCTTTCAGCGCAGTCGGGCAGGTTATCCCCTGCCCTTCCGGTTATTTACGCGGCCTCCTGTATTCCGCGCATAAAGTCCCGCATAGCCCTGAACCGGCGCAGATCTGCCAGTCGTTTTTCAAAGTCATTGAGGTAGAAAACCGGGGTATACCTGACCCGCCGGATCTGCATCGTGAGCGTGTTGCCCGTCACCACTTCCGCTGCTATCCCCAGCAGTGACAGCTGGATGAATGCCATATCTGCCGCCACCGGATCGATGTCAATGCAGCTGCCGAACATGTGCATGGAGGGGTTAATATCCGCTTCAAGCAGGCACTCTGCATAGGCGATCAGCATCCCGGCGGCCCCACACGCCGGATCGCTGACGGTGGCAATCCCTTCCCGGCGGATAGTGTCTCTGACGCCTGGCATCAGCATTCGCGCCATCAGACACTGCACGGAATACGGGGTAAAATACTGCCCGCGAAAGTTATCACCCAGCTCAAGCTCCATAAAAATCGCGCCGAGGAAATCATGAAATTTCGCCTCCAGCGCACACACCATCAGGCAGAACATTTCCTGCATGTTCGCGATGTCGGTGGCCTCGTACCGGGCGCAGATTTTCCGGCAGTGCTCCATGCTCTCCGGCGTTCGTATCCGGGCCATATCCAGCTCGCTGGCGGCAAGCGACAGAAAATCACTGAACACTTCCCAGCGCCCCAGATGGCGGCCCGTATCCTTAAATACGCGGATAAAACGGCCCCGGCTGTACTGCTCGCTCATCATACGATGAACCGTGGGCACCGTTTCCGCGATCTGCTGCCCTGCCTGAATGACAGGGCTGTTATCCGCAGTTTCTCTGGCCAGATTGAACACATCGGCAAAACTCAGCTGTGACATAACATTATCTCCGCTGTTGCCGCTCCCGAAGGAGCGGCTCACCTTATCAGTTACATGCGCGTTTAAGTTCAAGCGTGCGGAGTACCTGCCCGAAGGCGGTGTTGTTCATCGCGGGGATATGAACGCCGCGCCCCTTACGAATACTGCGGGCAATATGCCGCCCGAAGGCTTTCAGCGCCGGATCAATCTCCTGGGCCGCAATATCGTCTCGCTGGATACGTGGATGACGACGGGGCTTTACAGCCTCAGTGGAAGGTGAAAGAATGGGTAGGTTCATATGTACCTCTTAGTTAATTTGAACAGCCGAAAAAATCGTTCCAGCGACTTTTACGGCATGGATAAAGCAGGGTTTTCCCTGCTTTTTTCATTTCCGGAACAGGTAAAATTCCTCCTTAATGCGCGTTGTGATCTGTGCATGGCTCAGGTTGCACACATCCCGCAGCCGGAAATATCTGGCTCCGTAGCGGGCGTATATCTCTGTCACGTCGCAGCAGTACATTTCAGCCATCATGAAGGACTCCCATTCATTGTTTTCGCTCGTTGACCAGTTGAGCGGGTACATCAGTCCCAGCGCCTCGTGAAAGGCATGAACATCGATTTCTTCCGGTGATTTCACCGCATCGTTACGACGACTCAACCAGTACGCACGTTCTGCCTCTGCGGTGGTCTGCATTCCCAGGACTGCAGAGGATTCGGTCAGGTGTAAGTTCATACGTCTCTCCTTATGTGGATCACCGGCGGCCCCCGGACCGCCAGATGTTGGGGAAAAAAGCAGACTCATGGCATATGGCGTTCAGCGCGCATTGAGTCAGCAATGTATTTGCGTGCGTCATTCCACGCTTCCTTACCGGTATCACCAAAAAGAAGCTCAACGAGTTTCCGGGACTGCAGCCATGGTTGAGCAACGCCGAAATGCACCTGCAGAACGTCAGCGTGCCAGTCAACCACTCCCACACCCAGGACGTTATCAGCCATACGCATCAACGTGCCCCATACCAGTTCACTTCTTTCGCTTTCTCTCAGACGCTTGTTTTTAAGCTCTACCAGATGCAGCAGGAGGCTCTTTTGCTCGCTAATCGCGTTGGCCAGAAGGTTTTCAACCCATCTTTCGGTAGATTCTTTGGTGGCGGTTTTGACGTTGACGTTCTGTGTGTTCATTCTGCTTTTCCTCTGGTCTGGTGGTTAATCCATCTCTCGGTGAGTTCCCTGGCGGCAAAGGGCAAAGGAGCAACGTCGTAAGGAGGAGAACAAGGGGCGGAGACAAAAAGTTTTTGCGGTCCCTGGCAAAAAGTTTTTGGCGGAGTTTATTTACCCCTTGGGTGACGACACGGCGGTGCTACGACCAGCCCTTCGCCGGGGAACGGACGAGAGATGACTCACCAGGGGAAGGGATGAGAATGAACACACCCGACACGACGGAACGGCGTGGCGCCATCAGAGTGCCGGTAGCTTTATCGCCGGCACGGTGAAAGCGGCGCGGCCGGAACGGTCGCAGCAAGCGCTGCCGTT
>OMBQ01001092.1_pt1 | contig 24114 bp, 17 predicted proteins | sample 1674311 | NCBI WGS metagenome assembly OMBQ01 (sample SAMEA103958160, study PRJEB25191) | human gut metagenome | biome: human-associated habitat [ENVO:00009003]; feature: intestine environment [ENVO:2100002]; material: feces | place: Germany | collected 2013/2015 | reverse complement strand
TGCTTCCACTTTGGATACGGAAATTCCTTCTCCTAAATGAGAGCCATCCACTGTGATATGAACGTCGGTGCTTCCCTGTTTCCAACCGCTTGGCTTTTCAATGCTGATCGCCTCTGCAGGATCTACTGCCTCAGCCATAACTGGAAGAATAGCTCCTCCGGTCAATACAAGTGCTGAACATACTCCGGCAATCAGATATTTCATTCTGTGCTTATGCATTTTCTTATTCTTCTTTATCAGATTCATCATCGTTTTTATTCTCCTTTCTCGATCCCATAACAGACGCAAGCGATCTGTTTTTTAACTCCTCTTTGATCTGCAGGAATTCCTCTACGGTAAGGTTGAGGTCTCTGATCATTCCGATATATACATTATTTTCTGCCTCGATTACGGCTGCCTCGCATTCTTTTACAGCAAATTCATCTGCTTCAAGCTGCTGTTTGGTTTTATCTCTTTTGGCTATAGCTTTCTGATAATCAGCTCTTGCCTTTTTTAATGCTTTCATAAGTTGCTCCTTTCTATCATGAGAAGAGGCCACCCGTAAGGCAGCCCCTGTAATTACCATCTTCCCACGCAATACCAGTGTTGCTGCCAGTAGGCATCTGCAATGCTGGTAATCTGATTTGGATGGCCGGAATGAACCATCTGGCCATTTCCAAGATAAATGCCAACGTGGGTTGGTGGATCTGCATTATAAGTTCCCTGGAAAAAGATCAGATCTCCCGGCTTTGCATCAGATGGAGATACATAGGAGCAATAAGACCGAAGCCCATCTGCCGTTGTTCTTCCTACATTCCAGCCATTTCCGCAGTTATTGATTACCCAACATACGAAACCGGAACAATCAAAACTGGTAGATGGAGATGCACCGCCCCAGACATACGGATAGCCCAGATATTTTTCTGCTTCCCGAATCATCTTGGCAAACTGCGGATCAGAAAGTGCTTCTGCCGGAATATCATATCCAAAGCCTGCCCCGCCTGTCGGAATTGAGTTAAGGTCAAACAGATAATCACGATTTCCATAGTATTTGTTGTAAGCGTCATACTGCTCCTGTTCCTTATCTGTCATACGGTTTCTTAAAACTGCATCCAGATTATGGTTCGTGAGTGTTACATCCAAACGGTTCACTTCTCTTGTCGTTGTTACTTCTACTTCCTGACTTCCGTTGCTGTCTGCTATGTACGCTTCCCAGGTCTGATGCCCATGTGCTGATGCAGAAGCATGATCACCATAATATACATCAAACTGAACACCATATTTTGCAAATGCTCCCGTATCTTCTACTACATATTCCACTCCGTTCATAATGACATGGGTTCCCATTGGCACAAATGGATTGGAAGCATCTACTGCAATCGTATGATTAGCCTGTGGATATGCGCCACTTGCAGTCGGACCACCACTCCACTGCCCGCAACAGATTGAACAGTTACAATATCCGCTGGTCACCACCTGTCCCAGTGATTCCCCAACCCTGACCTTTTTCTTTTCTGTTACAGTTTCTCGTGTCGAGTCCGTATACAACCCATACTGTTCCTTAAAAATCTCCTGGATCTCATCCGCAACCTCTGCATAGGTAAAACCGCCATACTTGACTGTCAAGTAAGAAATAAGCTGATACGGGTTGTGTCCGATCTCATCAATCTGGAACTGAAACTCATCATAGTCGGAATGGTTTGCTTTCATCTGATTGATCTGCTCATTCAGTGCATTTTCCAATGCCACATAAGCATTTTCCGCAGCATAAATATCTTCATCCTCACTGGAATAACTGGTAGAAATAATGGCATTGGAACCTCCCTGGAATAATGCAGCGCAACTTGACAGACTCGTTGCCATCAATGCAAAAAGCAGAACTATAACTCCTATCGTCAAAAGGATATTCCGGTTCTGCGCCACAATCTCCTTGACTGCAGCCTTGGCTTTTTCCGTAAACCGCTGTGCGTTTACAAGCACTGCATCTTTCGCAGCCTTTCCCTGTTTCGCAGCCTGATACTGTTTCTGGTAACGCTTTTTCTGCAGTAATTTCTTTAAGGCAGACTGTTTTTTCTGCTCTGCTTCTTTCTGAACCGCCTTTTTTGCCTCATTGGAAGCACTAGTTCCAAACTGCAAGCGGGATTTTTCCATTTCTTCCAGCACAGATTCCCTTAACCGGTTATTTCTCTGCCGGTTCTCTTTTAACCGTTCCCGGACGTAAATTGACTTTCTTGCAAGACTTTCTCCCGCAAGTTCCATTTGCTCTGCTGCATCAAGAGCCGCATTATCGTCGGTATCCTCTCTGATCTTTTTCTGACCATAGGCAGATGCCGTTTCAGAAACAACGGTTGCACCCTTTCTTGCCATTCCACTGCCTGGAATCATACCTTTGCCTTCATCTTCAAAGGAAAGACGGGATTTTGATTTCTTCTGTTCTTTTAGCGTCTGTTCCCTTTTCGTCTTGCCTTTGATCTCTTCCCGAAAATCTTCCATTGATTTTTCATCAACTTCTGACTTTTCATGGTAGCGTTTCTGCTCTTTTGCTGCATAGGCTGTGACCATCTTTTTCTTTCGGCTCTGCCTGTCCGGTTCCGGTGTTTCAGAATCACATTCAGCATCCCGTCCCGGATGTCCCCGGATACTTTCTTTACGAAGTCTGGAACGTGAAACAGACGGAGATTTCTCCCCGTCTGCCTTATCCTCACTCATTTCTGAGTTTTCCATTTCATCCGCTTCCGCAATTTTTTCCTGTTCCAGAAAAGCGTGTCTTGACTGTAACCTGTGTTTTCCCTCTGTTCCTTCCTCTACTGGTTCTTCTGCAGTATGAGCTTTTCTTGCCTTTCCAAAATCCAGCTCCTGTTCCCTGTGTCCGGCTGTTTTCTTCTCATCTGCCTCACGTCTGGTAATTCGCTTCTCCTTTTTACTGCGAAGATTTTCTTCCCGAAGTCCATCCCGGCTCATCTTCTGGACAGTTTTATCCCTTGCTTTATATTCATGCTCCTGCATGGTCATCATCTCCTGATTTCATAATTTTTGTTCAGAAACGTGTTCCATCTGTTTTCAATGGCAATCGCCTTATCCTTTAATTTCACTGAAACATCAGAAAGACCACTCTGTAACTCTCGCCCCTGCGTATCTGCAAGCAGAGCCAATGAATCCATTACTTCTAACAGACCAGCAATGCAAAGCATATCCTTATGCGCCATTTCTAAAAGTGATCTTTCAGATTCCCCATAAGCCCAGTAGTCTTCGCTGTCCCAGTCCCAGATACCTCCTGTTCTTGCTTTATCTGGTTTAGAATCCGGCTCTACACTGTCCTGCTCATTATCAAAAAAATCATTTTCATCGCACTTAATTTTCTCTTCCGGTTCTTCCATATCACTTATCTCATCAAACCAGTCCTTCGTCAGATCTTCGCAGCCAAATTCAAATTCTTCCGGTTCTTTCTCAGCTTTCATTTTGCTGAATTTTTTTTGCAACCACGACCATACGCCCATTCCGCTGTGAATACTCGCATGTGGACAATGTAAGCAGCTTGTCCCCATATTCTGCTGTGCTTCCGGTTTCATAGATTGCTTTTCGCTTAATTTCTCTAATAAAGTACTCATAATCTGCCCCTTTCTGTGCTTTTATAAAACTGTAATAGTTAAAGTCATTTCCGGTATAAACCGGTGTTGTAAATGCTGATAATATCTGATACTGTTCATTTCCCCATATGGTACGGAACAGGATTGTTGGATGCTCCTCATAAAATCCCTTGTCTTTATATTTTTCAAGATCAGCAAACATCTTCCCACTGTTCATATGATGCCCATAGATAATCAGGTTGTCTGAATCTCCCGGCACACATTCCTCCGCCAGAAACAGACAGCCATTTGCTGAGTAGTCCCCATTAAAATCCCGATGCAGATAATAATTCTTATCTCCGGGCCTGTACATAACTGGGTAGTCTATCTTTGTTTCCTCAATCGTAAGCCACCCAATACAATCTGGATTTTCCTCATGCAATGCCAATATTCCAGCATCTACTTCTATAAAAGAATCGCCGGAAGAATTTTCTCCCGGCTCGTCCTCTTTCTCCTGCATAAGTTCCTGCAACTCTTGCTGTAACTGATTGTCCTGTCTTTCCTGTATGAACATTCCCATCAGAAAGTAAATACTGATAGTAAGCAAAATAATCGAAACAATCATCAATATTCCTGCTATAAACCGCCTCACTCTGCCACTCCTCCTGTTAATCGTCCCTGTCTTTGATGCCGAGTTTTTCACGCTTTTCCACATCTTCCGGTTTCGATGACATTAACGCATACAGCATAAGAGAATTATCAAATCTGTCCTTAAACGGAATAATTGTATTTCCATAAAAAATCAAGCCTTCTCCTGCTCCACTGTTTGTCACATAGGAAAGCTGATGCGGAGAGATGTTAAGCTGTTTGGCAAGAATCTGTCTGTCCCCGGATGCCTGGTTAAGCATCAGAATAAAATCAGAGTTTTCAAAGATGTTCTCGATTTCTCTTGAAGCAAGCAGGTCTTTTACATTCTGTGTGATACCAGTCGGAATACCGCCCCACTTTCTGAATCTCTTCCAGATTTCCACGCTGTATGCTGCTGTCTGTTCTTCTTTCAGCAGTAAGTGGAACTCATCAATGTAATATCTGGTAGATTTATGTGCAGCACGATTGACTGTTACCCTGTTCCAGACCTGATCCTGAACAATCAGCATACCAAGTTTTTTAAGTTGCTTACCAAGGTCTTTAATGTCGAAACATACCAGACGGTTATTCAACTCAACATTCGTGCGATGGTTGAATACTTTAAGAGAACCATTAACATAGATTTCCAGTGCCGTTGCCAGACGCTGTGCCTCTGGTTCTTCCTGCTTGCGAAGCAGATTGTATAAATCCTCCAGTATCGGCATCTTCTCCGGAACCGGATCTGCAAGATAGTCCTGATATACCAAGCGGACACAACGGTCAATAATCGTCTTTTCTACTGGCTCCAAGCCATTCTTCCCACCTACTACCAGTTCACAAAGTGAAAGAATAAAATCTGATTTCAGAGATAACGGATCGTCATCATCCGCATAATTGGTGTTAATATCCATCGGATTGATATAATCATGACTGGTTGGTGAAATGCGAACAACCTGTCCATTGAATGCCCGGACTATAGGAAAATACTCGCCCTCTGGATCGCAGATAATAATATCGTCTTTTGTCACGATAAAAACATTGGTAATTTCACGTTTTGCCGCAAAGGACTTACCAGCTCCCGGAGTACCCACGATCAAGCCATTCGGGTTTTTCAGTTTCTTCCTGTCAGCCATAATCAGGTTGTTAGACAAGGCATTCAGACCGTAGTAAATGGATTCTCCACCCATAAATAATTCCTGTGTCGTGAACGGAACAAAAATCGCTGTTGAAGTTGTCGTTAATGCTCTTTTAATAGGAATCCAGTTTTTTCCAAGTGGCAGACTGCTCATAAGTCCCGGTTCCTGCTGATAATCAAGCCTCTTTAATGCACAATTATATTTCTGTGCAATACCTGCGGTCTGAAATACCACGTTTTCCAGTTCCTGTTTATTCTTCGCAGTATTTAAAAACACCACTGTCACAAGGAACATTCTCTCATTCCTGGATTGCAAATCTTCCAGAAGCCTCTTTGCTTCCCCTCCGTAAGTATTCAAATCAGACGGGATAATATCCATATCATATCCGGAACGAACTGCTTTTTTCTGCTCCTCAATTTTCATCCTGTTAATATCTGTAACCTTTGCTTTTACCAGCTTAATCGCTTTCATCTGGTCGATGGACTGGATGTGAAGATTCACAAGCAGATTGCAGTCCATTTCCAGAAATTCCGCAAGCATTTTATCAGTCAGCTCCGGTGCCAGAATCTGCAGGTAGGATACTGCCCCGATAGTATCTCCCATCTGAAAATCTTTTCCATTTTTAAATACAAAACTGGATGGTGCAATATAGTCCTTGGTATTCAGTCCGGTACGCAGCACATCGTCATAGCTGAACCGGAACGGAACTTTATTGTCCTGGTTGAACGTTTCATACATAATCTGCAAACGCTCCACGCCATTCAACGGATAAGCAGACACCCCTAATACCTTAAAGTTATTGAGAATATCCGTTTCGATACGCTCCAGTTTCGGTTTTGCTTCCCGGATATTGTCTGCTTCGATTCCAAATGTAAGATACTTTGTTCTGACAAGACCATTATTTCCCTTTGCCAACTGGTTTCTGAGCATCTGAGCAAACTCCATACGCAGATCATCAAAACTGTCATTCTGCTTCTTAATGCGAATCACATCTTCATATTCTGCCATATTGCTGTGATGATTGATAAAGGACAACTGGAAATGAATCGTACTGTCAAAATAGTTCAGAAAATCACACCAGTTTTCAAAAATCGCATTTTTATCCTCATTCTGTGCTAACTGGTAGTTAATATCATAAAAACGGATTGTTTTGGAATAGTAACCATCTTCCACACGACAGATACCATCTTTTCCCATTTCTCTGTATGGGATAGACTGCTGTGCGGTAATCTTCTTTTCCTTATTTCCACCCTTCTTATTGCTGCTCACTTTTTTTGCAGCACACTTTTTCCCACTGGATTTTGCAGAAGAGGAAGCTGTCGGTTTCGTTTTCTTTTTATACTTTTTCTCTTTTTTCGCCTGCTTCTGTGCTGCTTTTTCTTCACGAGCAGCCAGCTTTGCTTCCTGTTTTGCACGTTTTTTATCTTCCTTTTCCTGTGCCTTATGAAGTTTCGCTTCATACTTCTGTGCTTTTTCCCATGCCCGCTGCTCCCTTCTGCTTAATTTACGTCTTGGTCTGCGGACACCCCGGTGTCGCTCCAGTGCTTCATACCCCGTAACTATCGGTACTCCAGTCAAACGCTGTCTGTCCTTTGCATAATCTTCTGCCTCGTCCGGATCAAACACTGGTAAGTCATCAGCAGAATCCTCTTCATCCAACCACCAGTCCTCCAGATAAGAAGAATCTTCGTCATGATCAGGCAGCCATTTATCGTTTTCTCTTTTTCCCACGAACTGTACCTCCTCCTAATATATAAGTGTAGGGTTTCAGTACCCAACAGCCAGTTGGGACTTAATCCTCTCATTGTTTAAGCTGTATAATGATTAGGCATCGGTCTGACGACACCTCCTAGGACCATTGGCGTCCGTACGAAAGCCTGTCAGCCAGCCTGTCATTGCAGCCGTTCGATTTATGCAGGTTGAACTACTACTTCACGTTCGTTTGATACCCCAGGAGATTGAATAGGCAATGAGAAATGCTGGAATCCATGCAAATTCACTTTTGGAGGTACGTAGAATGTACAACGCAGTAGGTATTGATGTTTCAAAGGGTAAAAGCACCGTTGCAGTCCTGCAGCCTGGCGGCACTGTGATCCGCAAGCCCTTTGATGTCTCCCACACATCCCAAAACCTCAATGAACTGGCAGATTATTTGAGTTCATTAGACGGCACCACAAAGATCGTTATGGAGTGTACGGGTAGATATCATGAGCCTATGATAAAGGCTCTATCCGAGGCTGGATTGTTTATTTCCATTGTAAATCCTCACCTGATTAAAAACTTTGGCAACAACTCCCTGCGCAAGGTGAAATCGGATCCGGCGGATGCCCGCAAAATTGCCCGCTATACGCTTGACAACTGGACGGAACTGCGCCAATATTCAGGTATGGACAATACACGTACTCAGTTAAAAACTTTAAACTCTCAATTCAGCTTCTTTATGAAACAAAAGGTTGCCGCAAAAGCAAATCTGATTGCACTGTTGGATAATACTTATCCTGGTGTAAACAAACTCTTTGACAGCCCCACCCGTGAGGACGGGAGTGAAAAATGGGTTGACTATGCTTATTCTTTCTGGCATGCGGATTGTGTCCGCAAGATTGGGTTAAAGGCATTTACAGAACGCTACATGTCTTTCTGTAAGAAGCACCACTATATCTTTCAGCAGGACAAGCCAGAAAAACTGTTTAATGCCTCGAAGGAGTTGGTTGCCGTCTTTCCAAAGGAGAAGACTTATAAGCTGTTGATCCAGCAAAGCATCCAGCAGTTAAATCTTGCCTCCGAACATGTAGAACGACTCCGCAGGGAAATGAACGAACTGGCATCCACACTTCCAGAATACAGCACCGTAATGGGCATCTATGGCGTTGGGAAAACCTATGGTCCCCAGCTCATCGCTGAGATCGGCGATGTATCCCGGTTTACCCACAGGGAAGCACTGACCGCCTTTGCGGGCGTAGACCCCGGTGTTGATGAATCCGGCCAGCACAAGTCAAAGAGCAACAGGGCTTCAAAGGTCGGATCCGCAAGGCTGCGCAAAACATTGTTTCAGATCATGACAACCTTGTTGCAAAATGCTCCTGAAGCCGATCCGGTGTACCGTTTTCTTGACAAAAAACGGTCTCAGGGAAAGCCTTACTATGTCTACATGACAGCCGGAGCGAATAAGTTCTTACGCATTTACTATGGTAAAGTCAAAGAATGTCTGCGGAACTTAGAACAGACAGAATAACACCCTTTTCTATATCACCACTTTCAAAGCCGGCATTTCTGGCGGCTTAAAAGTTATGCACAAAATATCAAATCGGATTTTTGAAATTTTCTTCAAAAAAACACTTGACTTTTTATTAGCAGGCTTTCGTTTTTGTTACAACTCTCTTTTTCTCATACAGATTTTCCACCTCATACTTCCGCACTGGAGGACGGATAAATTTCACTGTAATCATATTTTTCAGGACTTTCTCTAAAGGAAGTCCGTCTTTCTCGTACATGGCAAATAAAAAAGCCGGAAGCATCAACAGACACATTCCGGTTGCCGCATTACTCGAACCAATCAACCCTCTTGTAAGGAAATAAAACGGAAGCCCTACTGCTGCAGCAATGCCAAGGCAGATGAGCTGACGTTTTGTAAGGTTCAGAATAATCTTATTTTTTACTTTTGTCAGATCTTTTGGTACTGATACAAAAGCCATTTTCATCGTCTCCTTTTCTACATTTAGTGTGCATTAAAGATGCTCTTTGAGAAATTACCTGTTTTCATAAGACTAAAACACAGTATTACTGTATAAGCCATTACACTGAGCAATGCTGTATGCACGCTATCTGATACCTGTATATTAGCAACCAGTACGGAATAAATGCCCACACACACCATGATAAAAAATCCCTGGAATGCCAATGCGAACAATCCTCTTAAGTAATTGCTGCCAATCTGTCCCCATTCCCGATTGCTCATTGTTGCAAACGGAATTGCACCGATTGACGAATACAAGTAAATCTCAATCATACGTCCATAAAGAATGACCGTTATAAAAACGGAAATAACCTTTAAACACAGGCTTGCCAGAAGTGTTTCCAGTGCCAGTATGACCAGTTCCCCTACTTCCATTGATTCCATCGCCGTTTCCATTGAAGTGATTACCGAATCAATGTTGATTGCTGTCTGCTGATTGATAACTCCTGCTGCCCGGTTCACTACATTCTGCCCGACATCAAAAATCGCCATTGTAATTGTAAAGGCATTACTTACGAACCAGACTGCAACCCACATTTTGAAAAAATATTTGAAGAACATCCATGTATCAATGTCATGCATGTTGTTCTTCTCTGTGAGCATGGAAATCAGCTCATAACACAGAACAAAGGTTATAATCATCCCGGCAATCGGCACGATCACAGAATCCGACAGATTCTGGATCAGACTGAATATACTGCCACTCCACCCCTGGGGCGTTTGCCCAACCTGACTTGCAATGTCACCGGTTTTTTCATTGACATCGGTAAACATGTTCGTCAGGTTTGAGCTGACCATGCCTGTAAGGAGGTTACGCATCCATTCTTCTATGGACTCAAAAATCTTATCCATGCGTGTTCTCCTTTCTTATTGCCCCGGCTAAAACAAATTCGCCAGTAATGGTACAAGCTGTGTACCGATCAGAACGACACCTCCACCTGCCATAAGCTGCTTGATTCCCTGTGACTTTGCACCCGATAGCGATAGGTAATCCTTTGAAGTTATCTCCGGATTTTCCCCCGCTCCACACCGTGCATGCGACTTTCACCGCACACGGCGCTCCATCGAATTCAGCCGTCCAGGGCTTTTAAACACAACTTACACACTTCGTTACAGCATTAAATTCAAAGAATAATAGGTGGCATTTCTGCCATAGTACGAAGTTTGTTAAGCTTTTCTATTTGTTTATTGTCAAGATTTAAGGATTTCAGGTACTTCTCAATCGTAGGTTCTGAAGAAGCATGGATAAGGATATGAACCGCTTTGCTGACAAGAATAAGATTTGCGTATTCATCCGAACCGCCATTGCTTACCGGTACTTTATGGTGGCAGTGAATATCGTGGGAATTCATCGGAATTCCTGTCACTGCACATTTACCATACTGTGCCGCATACAAAGAAATACGGTTATCCGCATATTCAATGGTTCTGCCCTTTACAGGATTTCTCATCAGCCATAACATTGTCGCTGTGTCGATTGCAAGATTCTTATGAATCTGTTCCCGACCTTTGACCGTATATTTATTGATGGATTTCCTTTTATGCTGGGCATTCTTTGACTGGACATATCCCAGTGGAACCACCGGACGTCCATGAAGGAACCTCATCTGTCTGCTTGCTCCATACTTTTCTTTAATAAACCCATTTCTGAGTTGTCCCTTTTTGGATAAGTCGCCTTTCAGTCTGTTTCTGAGCTGTTTGTTGATACTGAAGGCAAGTCTGCTGAAGTCATGAGATACTTCTGTAGAAATACAATAGTATTCATGAAGTCCGGCAACTACAGAGTTGTATTTCTGAAGCTGCATGAACTGAGCATTATCATCTGACGAATGAGCCAGTTTCTTTACTTCTTCCGAGACTTTTTCATGAGCCTTTTTGTATGCTTTATCGCTCATATGAGACCGAACTACATATTTCTTACCCTTTTTACGGATTTTCAGTTTGAACCCGAGAAAATCAGAATACTGTCTTTTGAGATTAACTACTTTGGATTTGTCAGGGCTGATTTCCAGCCCCAGCCTGTCCTTTAGCCATAACTCTGTTGCCTTGTATGCTCTGACAGCATCCTCATGTGTTGCGCAGAAAATTTTAAAATCATCTGCGTACCGAACTGCATGCATCTCTTTTAGTCTGCTCCGGCGCAGAGCCCTGTAGGCGTGGCTCTTAATCTCTGTTCCCTGCACATTGCTCCTTGTTTTGAATTTTGTCTTTGTTGGCATCTGCTCCCACTGGGAAGCAATCCACCAATCCAGTTCATTCAATACGATGTTTGCAAGCAATGGCGACAAAATACCGCCTTGCGGGGTACCCCGTGCGGGATATGTTTTCTCTCCATTTGGCAGAACAACAGGTGCTTTCAGCATCTCTTTTATAATGCATAACAGCTTTTTGTCCCGGATTCCCAATGCCCATATCTGACGAATCAGCTTTGTATGGCTGATATTATCAAAGAAGCCTTTAATATCGAGGTCAACCACATGGTACAGATGCTGTACCTGTATCAGCCTCATGCATTGCGCAATAGCAGTCTCAGCGGAACGGTTCGGGCGGAACCCGTTGGAGTTCTCACTGAATTTTGCTTCACATATCGGCTCCATGACCTGCAAAATACATTGCTGTACGATCCGATCTACGATAGTTGGAATTCCCAGAGGTCTGGTCTTTCCATTGGGCTTTGGTATATCCACTCGCCTTACGGGTCGTGGATGATAATTACTGAATTGTTTCCGTATGAGACGGACGTATTCTTCCTCGCTTAACTTTGCAAGGTCGGCTATCGTCCTTTTATCCACTCCCGAAGTATCACTTCCTGTATTCTTCTTTATCGTTCTGTATGCAAGCTTGATATTTTCTTCACTCTCGATGATTTCCATCAGATGGTTGAAGGTTTTATCTTTCTTACTTTCTGCATACAGCCTGTCAAAAGTACCTTCCATGTCGTAATACTCTGAGTTGCGGATTTTTCTCTGTTTACTTTTCCTTTCTTGCTGCCCCGAAGTCAACACAGGCATCCTCTCCCTTCGGTTTGGATTTTCTTTGTCATACTCGAAGCTGTGTTTGTTGTGTTTTCATTTTCTTTGCTGAATTCGACTTGTGGCTATCCCTCCACCGCTTACTTATTCACGGCTTCACAGGTACTGTGCCACTACTCTCACTGGAATAAAGAATGGTTATTGCCCTCTCGCGAAGGTATTCCCATCCACCACATCACTGGCTTGCAACCGCCTCCGTGTTCCCAGCTTTCCACGTTCCGATATTCCTATCATTGGATATCTTTAGGTTCTTCCTCTAAGCCTGTATCTGGTCATGCATAACCGCACCGCCTGTAACGATGCATGGACTTTCATAACAACCAATTTTACTCGCCCACAGATACCACCATGAAAGGTGTACTGCCTTTCGACAGCATCAACGTTTAGACTCGTACATTCAGAATTTCGTCAGTATTTTCATACATTCTCACCATGGATATCCGACCCCCGGCATATAGGCAACACCATCCACCTCTGGACAGCTTTCGTGTCTGGTCTGAAAACCAGTCTTACGGTTGCTCTCTGCCGACTTCACCGAGCTCTATAAACTTTTGGAGAGAGCTGTTGCATGCTCCCCGCCATTCGGAGTATTAGGGTGGCGCTTCGGGACGTTACCCCCTCATTTCACCCATCGGAATATCAGTTCTCCAAAGTTTCGGGCTACAATTGCCCTTCGACTTTGTGCGCAAGCTTTTCACTTACGAACGTGTCGCACGATTATCATTACCATAACCTTCCAGAAGATTGATAACTCCCCAAACTGCAAGTCCTGCTCCGATTGCGACAACGAGTGTCTGTAAAATATTAATTGCTGATGTAAAAAACGCCATAATCTATGTTCTCCTTTCGTAACTCCTGTTTTCATTGTGATTTTTTACTGGTTACTACTCGGAGGGTTCCGCCCTGATGGGCGGTCTTTCATGCTTGTGCATATCGCTACCTCCCAAAAGGGCATAAAAAAAGAGCTATGTATGTTTTACGTTACATGCCCTGTGCCTTCATTTTCATTATTAGATTGTTCTTCCAGTTCACTGCTTTCATACATATAAAGGTCAAACTGTTCTTCCGGATCTAACCGGACTTCCATCTGATGTTTCATGTATTCTTCCACATGGAACTCATTCTTTTTATCATAATCGGATAACTGCTTATACCGTTTATGTTTTGTAATGTCAAATTTATCACTGTAAAACGGACGGACACCACGAAGCTGTAAAATACACTTGTTACCGTCCATGACTGCCAGTTCATCCCGGCTCATCAATTCTTTTCCTGTTTTCTGATAGTTCAGACCATAAGACCTGCTCTGGCCTCTTGTATCAGAAGTGTTATATAAATCAATGGTTTCCTTACCCAATGTTTCTGAAATTTCTTTCAGAGTGGTACTTTCCTTACCTCCCAGGAACAACATTGTGTCACAATTTCCTGTAATGGTTTCGGCTGCATCCTTGTAAATTGTCTTGAGCTGCGACTGTGACTGGAGTATAATAGAAGCAGAAATCTCTCTGCTTCGAATCGTTGCAATCAGCTTGTCGAACTTCGGAATCTGACCGATATTTGCGAACTCGTCACAGAGGATTCTCACATGATAAGGCAGTCTTCCATGATGAACATCATCGGCTCTGTCGCATAACAGATTGAAAAGCTGACTGTACATCATAGCAACCACAAAGTTAAAAGTATCGTCTGTATCCGAGATTACAATAAACAGTGCAGTTCTCTGATCTCCGATCATATCCAGTTCCATTTCATCATAAGACGTCAGTTCCCTAAGCTCTGCAATATCAAACGGAGCAAGTCTGGCACCACAACTGATCAGAATAGATTTTGCTGTCTTACCTGCTGCCAGCTTATATTTTTTATACTGCCTTACTGCAAAGTGGTTCGGCTCATCCCTTTCCAGTTCCTCAAACAGCAAGTCTACCGCATTTTTAAATTCTTCATCCTCTTCCCTGGTTTCACTGGCATTGATAAATTCCAGTAAAGTTGAAAAGTTCTGTTCTTCTTCTGGTGCTTCATAGTAAATGTAACCAATCAAAGCACAATACAGCAGACGTTCCGCTTTCGTCCAGAAGTCCTCCGAGGATTTTTCTCCCTCGCCCTTGGTATTTACCATGATTGTATTTACCAGTTTCAGAATATCTTTTTCTGAACGGATGTAATGAAATGGGTTATAGTGCATACTCTTGGCAAAATTGATGGTATTCAGCACCTTGATTTTATAAGGAGCCATTACCACTCTGCCATTTTTATCACGTAAAATCTTCCCATTTTTATCTTTCTTCGGTGTCCCTCGTGCTAACATTTTACCACATTCCACGATGATAGTCCCCTTTGGATCAGTTACCACAAAACTCACATTATCCGGCATCTGCATAAGCTGCGGTTTCACATAAAATCGAGTCTTTCCACTACCAGAACCTCCGATCACTATGACATTCTTGTTTCTGGCATACTTCGGTTTCTTCGGTCTGCTGTTCATGGTCAGGCGTTCTGTCTGTGTCAACAGGATATTATTCTCAAAAACCGGATCAATAAAAGGAGCTATATCCTTTTCATTTCCCCATCTGGCAGAACCATATTCCTCCCCCTGGCGAAACTTCTTTCCATTCTTTCCCTTGAAATATACCACTGCCCATATGCCAACTGCTGCGATTGTTCCCGCAACCAGACTTTTCAGCTTCATGCTTGGCAACAGCTTCTTAAAAGCTAATGGATAATTCATAAGAAGAATCATCAGCCTGTCTACTACTGTACTGCCCCTGCAATACTGATACAGCCAGGTACATTTATTTACCACATAAAACACAACTACATATGGAATATGTAACAGAACTTTTTTCAGCACTTCCACATTCGGAGGACGTACCTGAAATCCTTTCAGTTTCTTCTTTATATTTTTTATCCCACTCATAATGTCGGCTCCTTCTGTTTTTCTTTCGATTTTTCCCGTTCTCTCTGTTTATCCTGACTGCGGGCTGCGATTGCCTGCTGTAATTTCTTACGGACAGATGGTTTCTTGGTTTTATTCAGTGTCTTTCCGGTAAACTCCCGAAATGCTGCTGTCATCACCTCCACATCTCTCGCCTTAAAGAAAACAAAATATCTTGGTGGATCTACAGACTTATCACGTTTTAGGCTGAAATCAATACCATATTTTTTTGCAACCTTTTCAAAAGCCTTAATGTTATTATCTGTAATCTCAATGTTGGAAAGCTGAACATTCTGCTGTGCCAGCTTCTTTAAGCTCTGCTTCCCACGATAGTCTTTATCCGGCGGTCCCTTTGCCTGTTGTTTTCTTGCTTTCTCTGCTTTTTCTTTCTCCACTGCCGCCAGAAAACGCATCATTGCCTGTTTCAATAAACGGACTGTCACTTTTCCACCAGTGATACATAATGATACGGTTTTCTCATTTACTTCTTCCTGCAATAGAATCACTCCCTCCTGAAAATTTATATATTCCCTTCGTACATATCATGCTGCACCAACGACGAGTAATAATTGCTGATGGTCAGCGGTGCATTATATAATACCGCCAACAGATACTGACGCATATTTACTACTTTACTGGTGTTTTCTTTCATGCAATGCAGTACGAACCGAATATGCTCTGCATCCAGTTTTAAAAACTGACTTTTTACTACGGATAAAGGTTTTCTGTCCCCTCCAATCCGTATAAACTCCTGTTCCGAACACACCACATCTACCATTAACCCCACAATCTCATCCAACATATGCCGGTTGAAATCATCTACGATATAGTCATATCCAATGTGTTCAAGAATAATCTGCTGATAAGCATTCCTTTCAGCTTCTTTCCTTTCCACTTCACTGACATCGGAATAGAAAGAAAGATACTCTGTATCGTTATTCTCAGTATTACTATCCTCTATATCATTACCTGGCAGTTTACACCTGTCTGTATCGGGCATTTGTGCCTTTCCTGATAAGCCATTTTGACCTGTCTGGAAGTTTCCTTTTAACCGTTCTGGCGATACGCATTTTTTCACATAGATTCTATCGGGATTTCCCAATCCCTGCCTGACTCTTGTAATCAATCCGATTCCTTTCCGGTCATCCAGTTCCTTTAACAGACACCGGACTTTCTTTACCCCACATCCCATAAGCCCCGCTATCTGCTCCTGTGAAAAATAAATATATACTTTTCCCTCTGAATCCAGCCATCGGTTCTTCACTGATAACTGCATCCGATCAAGCAATAGTCCATACAGCAGCTTGGCTTCACAAGATAGTTTTTCAAATACCGGACTGACAAAGAGAATTTTGGGTATCCGATAAAATGTATACTGCTCCGCTTCTTCCCCATAATGATAGGGAAATATGTATGTATCTTTATCCAGATCGTTTTTCCCTCTGCTCTTTTAAAATTTTAGCCATGCAATAGCCAATGCAGGGATTTCTTCCATACGGACAGCCCTTGCATGGAACCCAAAATCTGTGTGATAGATCTGGATCAGGCGGTTTTTCAGGAAGTTGATAAAAGCATCTCATCTGCTTACATTCCTTTTTCTTTTCATTCCAGAAATAACAGTATTCACAGGATTTCGGTTTGTCCTCTGCATATCTAATCGCCATCGTTTTCTGACTCCCTTCTCCTGCTCAGTTTTTCCAACATCTGATCTTCCTGTGATGCTACTCTCAGACAGCAATACATCACAAAATTAACTGCTGCAATAATTGCTACAACCGCTATAATTAATACCTGTTTCATAATACATTCTCCCTTCATTTTTCCTAGTATTAACCAGAAAGAGAGCATTTATGAATCTTTTTCGTCCATAAATGCCCTCTTAACTAACTGATTTTTATTTCTTCTTTCTTGCCACCCATACCGCTGACACTACACCTGCCATACCTGCTACTGCAAGCAGAATCCAAAGCAGCATATGTGTATCATCTCCGGTTTTCGGTGTATCTGTTACCTGTGTAGATGGTGTTTCCGGTGTTGATGTTTCTTCCGGTTTTACCTCATCTTTCATCACAACTTTCTGAATCTCTCCGGTATCTTCCACTGTGAACTTCACGTCCTCAGCTACCAGATAGCCCTCAGGGGCAGACTCTTCCCGAAGTGTATACTCCCCGATCGGAAGCATTTCAATGTAATGCGGTTTTTCCTCAGAAGTCCAGCTCTCTACCGTTTTACCGTCTTTGTCGAGAATTGTCAGTTTTGCGCCCGGCAGTTCTTTACCAGAAATATCCGTCTTGGAGATTTCCACCTTGGTCACATCGTCTTTCATCTCGATTTTCTGTGCTTCTGCGTTATCTTTAACGGTAAATGTAATGCTTTCCGCTGTCACAAAACCGTCTGCCGGTTTTGTTTCTGTCAGGGTATACTTCTGTCCGACTACCAGTTCTTTAATGATGTGAGCTTCTTTGCCGGAAGTCCAGGAATCTACAACCTTACCGTTTTCATCAGTAACCTGTAACTTGGCACCTTCCAGCTCTTTTCCGTCTGTCAGGGAAGTCTTGGTAATCTCGATTACTGTCGGTTCATCCTCAAAAGTAAAGGAGTATGATACTTTTTCCTTTTCTGCACCTTCGTACTCAAATGTAAACTCCTGTGTTTCATCTGTCGTCGCAAATCCAGGTGCTGGGGAAGTTTCCTTGATATAATACTCAAAACCAATCGGTAAATCTGCTGTAAAAGTCAGTTTGCCGTCTTTATCCGTTGCCAGTTCTTCAATCACAGTATCCGCTTCCAGAATAACTTTTCCGTCTGCTCCTGTAATATCATTCTTAGCACAAAGGGCAAATACTGCACCTTCCAGTACACGATCAGAATCTTTCTCTTTTTTCACAACTTCCACTTCCGCTTTCTGACGGTTGTTCTGCCAGTCAGCAGAGTAAGTGACTTCTGCAGTATCCTGGTCACGATATGTCAGATCAATCTCTCTTGCCTCATTATCCAGTACAAAACCATCCACTGTAGCTTTTTCTTTGACATAATATTTGCCAAGAGGAAGTCCTGATAACTTTGCAATGCCGGTATCATCCGTTGTAATGGTTGCCACCAGCTCGTCTTTTTTATAATAATCTTCACTTTCTCCGTCAGCAGATTTCACGTCCTCTAAAGCGAATACTTCAAAGGTAACATCTTTCAGGCTGCCTGTTACATACTGGAATAAATGACTGATCCATCCTCCAACAGAATCCAGCGCAGTTACCTTGTCCAGAAATTCTCCCTGTTTATTGATGATGATCGTTCCTGTCGGCACATCATCTTTCATTTCCACTTTCTGAATTTCCCCGGTATCTTCAATCGTAAAGGTAATCTCTTCTGCTTTGAGGTATCCATAAGGAGCCATCTCTTCCCTGAGCGTATAGGTTTCCCCTACGGTAAGCCGTTCAATCAGATGCTGTTCTCCTTTTACGGATTTCCATGTATCAACCACGTTTCCGCCCTTATCCAGAACAGTAAGTGTAGCACCCGATAACTCTACTCCTGTAGTCAGGTCAGACTTGGAAACCACAACTTTTGTAGGCTGATTCTTAAATACAGACGATAACTGCACGACCTTAACATCCTGTCCCTGGTACTCTGCTTTCACTTCCAGAACTTCATCAGAAGATACATAGCCATTCGGTGCTGCCAGTTCTTTGATATAATACTCTCCAAATGGCAGATCCTGTGTAAATACAGCCTTTCCATCTTCTCCAGAAACAGCTTTTCCAAGAAGTGTGTCTGCTTTCACAATCACAGTTCCATGAGCTTCCATATCATTCTTCGCATAAAGTCCAAATTCTGCCCCTGCAACTGCTTTTTCTGTATCAGCATCCTGTTTTTCCACCGAAATTTCTACCTTCTGGCGTTCATTCTCAAAAGTAGCTGTCTGCTCAATGACAGGTGTTTCCTGATCTTTGTAAGTAAAAGTGACTGTCTGTGCTTCGCTGTTTAAAACAAATCCTGTTGGCGCAGACGTTTCCACAATCTTATAACTTCCAAGTGGAAGATTCTTCAGGACCGCTTTTCCCTCTTTATCGGTTGTAACAGTTTTTACAAGTGTTCCGGCTGCATATTCCAGAATACGGTTTCCATTGTCATCTTTCTGGAAATCAGCGGTATAAATATCCTCCGCAGCATAAATGGCAAACTCTGCTCCTTTCAGATTTTCTGTCTGATATGTAAAATCATCCTTGAATCCGTCCAGAACTTCGCCCTTTTTCACGATAGTCAGTTCTCCCTTAACTGGATGGTTCTCATAAATTGCTTCAATGATCACATCCCCGGAAGTTCCATCCATCTGATATGCAGTATTAGAATCAACTGTTACCTCATAATAATTTTTATTCAATGTGTAACCGAACGGGGCATTCACTTCCTCAATACGGTAATTTCCGATTTTCAGATTCTGCGGAAGAATCAAATATCCCTGCTCATCTGTAAAATAAGATTTGTGCTTAACCGTTGTCGGATAGGTTGTAACCTGCTCCACATACTTCTTATGATCCAGGTCATAAATCTTAAACTCTGTATTTTTCTGTAATACTGGTTTCTTAGTTTCATCATCCTGTTTGATGATTTTCAGTTTCGCTTCAAACTCATCATCCAGAAGTACTCTCCACGTCTGTGGCTGGTTCGGATTATTCTCAGTGATACGCACCGTAAAATCATCTACTGGAGTATAATTGTGAGGCGTTGTGGTTTCTCGCACAATATAAGTTCCATATGGAAGTGCAATACTGCAAGCATACCCCTTTTCATCTGTGAACATTTCTGTTGCACCATTCTCCCCTATTACAACTGGTGTCGCAGAATCAAAATCATAGCTTCCGTCTGCTTTCTTCGTCAGGGAAGATTCCAGATATGCCGTAAATCCGGCACCTTTCAGCAGATCAGCGTCTGTTTTTCCATTATTGGCTGCTTTGATGATCTGGAACGGCTGTTTCGTTACCTGCTCCAGTGAAGTGCAGTCACGTTTAACCTCTGCTACCAGATCGCCTTCATAATTGCAGACCAGATCATGTTCTGTTTCATCTGCCAGATAACCTACTGACGGACTAATCTCTTTCACATAGTAATCTCCAAGGTATAATCCGTCCACAGAAGCCTGTCCATTCTTATCTGTTGTAAGAGTAGCCACCTGCTCCCCTGCTTTATAGATCACACCGGTAATTCCGTCCGGATGAACAATATCATTACGGGCGTACAGTCCATAAACTGCTTTTTCCAGTGTCGCATCTCCCTGTGCAACTGCCTGTTTCGTTTCCGCATCTCTCTTTTCCAGAGAAATCTTAGCTTTGACTCTCTCATTTACAAATGTATGAGTGAATGAAACTTTCGGCTCGCTGTCACTGGTATATGAGAACTTAAATGTATAAACATCTTTAGAATTTCTCAAATATCCCTGTGGTGCCTGTTCCTCTTTGACTACATAAGAAAATCCAATCGGAAGATCTGCGGTAAATGCCGCTTTTCCATCTGCTCCGGTTGTTGCCTTTTCAATCAGTGTGCCTTTCTTCACTACCACAGTTCCATCTGCATCAGTAATGTCACTGCCTGCATACATAGCAAACACGCCACCTGACAATGGATTTTCTGTATCCTTGTCTTTCTTTACAACACTCACATCAGCTTTCTGTCTATCATTTGTGAATGTCACATCAGAAAAGACTACTTCCACATTCTGTCCTGCATAGGAAAGTGTGACTGTCTTTTCCTCTCCAGCATTATAAAAATTCTTTGGTGCCTGCATTTCTTTGACAACATAAGTTCCAAGATGCAGATTTTTCAGGATACAAGCACCGTTTTCATCTGTAGAAAGGTTTTCTTTTACCAGATCGCCTTTGCTGTAAATCTTCGCACCATAGGCAGAGATAATATCTTCTCCTGCGTATACGTTATAAACAGCACCTTTCTGACGTCTGTTTTCATACTGGAATACAGTGCCATTCTCACTGACATCAGCCCCCGCAAGGATCTGTCCTTCCTTATATACGGTCAGTTCTCCAAGCTGTTCTTTATCCGGTACAGTTGTTGTCGTTGTCTTGCTTGCTACCAGCTTCACATTGTAAGCGGTTGTATTTACCACATAACCTTTCGGGGCTGTGATTTCTTTCAGATATACGGTATCCTGGGTTTTTACAATCGTTGCAGAAGATTTTCCATTGCTGTCCGTTTCTGGCATAGTTGTAATCAGATTTTTACAATCTGAATCACTGTAAATACCAAACACTGCTCCCGCAAGGTTTACATCTGCTGCTGAATCTTTCTTCACAACTTCTACAGTTGCAAGTTCAATCCAGGATACTTTAAAGTCCACATATTTCTCATCGTCCACGCCTTCTCCAAATACCAGAGCCAGATCCTGGTTTCCAGAACCTGTTGAAATCTTATAGGCTGAATAATCTTTGGTAATGCTTCCTTTCATGGTTGCTGACCAGCTCTCTGCCACATCACTTACCTGTGTTAATGGTGCAGACAGATAAAACTTTGTACCACCACAAATCTCTACACTTTCTCCGACTTTACTTGTTTTTCCTGTTGTCAGGTTATGAAGCTGTACACCTGCCGGAAGTTTCATGGTAATGGTCTGTAACGCATCTGCATTGAATGTAATATTCTTTGTTCTCTGGCTGTTGCCATCCACATAGGCTTTTACATTTGCATCTGAAAATGACATTGCCACATCTGGGATTTCCGGCTGAGAAACACAGTAATTGTAAAGTTTCATTGCCAGATTCTGTGCAGTACTGTTTGCACCTGAAAAAGCATCTCCACTGCCATTTGCATAAGAAGCAGCAAGATGTACCAGAATAAATCTGGCTCCAGCACTTAAATTACCATAACCGTTTTCCTCTGTGAAAAATCCATCATCGCCAGAAGCCTTTGTGCCGTAATAACACACTTTTGCAAGTGCTTTCCCATCGCCAACCTTGTTGATCGTGTAAGTTCCACTGCCCGGTCCCGGTTTGGATGGCTGTACACAATATGCTGTAGCGGATACATTACCGAATTTTACAGTGTACTGATAGGTAAGATAAGTACCATATCCGTAATCTGCATATCGGTACATTGTTCCCCTGGTCACTGAAACCTGCTGTGAACTTCTTGCATTTCCTGCAGAAGCCATAAAGGTTACGGTTTCTCCTGCATCCATTGCATACAGATCAATTCCATTTGTTTCTGCCTGTTCCAGCACTTCAGACACCGTAAGTTCAGTTTCCGTATCAACTGTATTTTCCTGGTGCGACTCTGAATCGTCATCACTCTGCTCTGTATCTCCAGTACCGCTGTCATCGTCAACTGCAATCTCAGAAGAACTCTCTGACTGTGTTTCTGTTTCAGGCTCTTTTACAGTGATATTTCTGCTGATTCTGTAAGACGGATGACCGCTTACCGGCTCTACTGCATATACTGCCTTGTAGGTATCCGGTGTATGTGTATCAAAATCGGCTCCAGCCTCATTTTTCGCTTCATGGAATAAAATTTTCATTTTACTTTCATCTACTCCATCAATACCGGACAGATCAACTTCCACTTCAAATTCATCTCCATAAGCAATCTCAATGTCATTTGCTACCACAACTTCATCCGGATCAAGAGAATCCTGTACCTCTGTTAATTTCGGATACTGCTGCTCAAACGGTATTTCTTCCGGTTCTAATTCCGATGCTGAAACAGCTACCGGCTGAACGATTACAGATGCTAATGTAGCAACTGCCATGACTCCTGATAAGAATCTTTTGAACTTCATTTTCATTTTGACTTAATCCTCTCTTTCTTCACTTATCATCGTTTTTCTTTTCAGCAGGTCTGTACCTGCACTATTCAATCATTAGAACCACCTCCCGATGTTTTTGTTACTGATACCTGTACATTTCTGAAAAGATAACAGCACATGCATATGGCGGCACCTGCACTAAGCGAAGCACCGCCACATGGTATCTGCTGTCATCTCCAATAAATGGAAATAACAGTTTTAATAAGGATCAAGCATTTAAGCCGCAAGAGGCCGTTCCTTGTAAAAGTGCCTTTCAGCCGTTTCCCTTTCACGTTCTCTCCGAATCCTGGCCGCTGGTTATTATGCGTAGCTGAGTTTCCGGGTATCCCCTCTTGCTATCTATATGAAATTGTCAAGGTACAAGTCCGGGCTTTTTCTTTTTGAAGAATTAACCCTTCACCTATAAAGCTCGGCAGAGGGTGTTTACCAACCCTCTTTTGCAAACTTTTTTACTTTTTTCTCAGTTTCTTTTTCTCATTACTTTCTGCGAGTTCTTCTAAACTGGCTCTCAGCTTGGCAACCGCCTTATTTCTCATGTTGTTGACTGCTGCTGAACTGATTCCATGAATATCGGCATATTCCTGATAAGTCTGTTTCTCAAAATAAAGGGCATAAATAAGTTCCTTCTGCTTATCCGTCAGCATGTCCATCATGTTTTCTGTCATCATTTGCTGAACAATCATTTCTTCCATGTCCGGTGCCACACTCTCTCCAAGCTGCATTTCTTCCATAGCAGAAGATAAAGAGATACAACGTTTCTGATTGCAGCTATCCAGATTGATGCTCAGGCGATCTTCTCCTCGAAGAACAAAACGCAGATACCACTCAGCCTCTTCAAAGTAAGATTCCGTCAGATCACATCCATATCCATTTCCAACCACAGAAGAATAGCGATAACCAGAAATATCTTCGATAGGAAATACTGTTACCCGGTTCTGTGCCTGATAGACCACATATCCGTTCTTGTAAACAGTGATCGTGATTACGCCTACTTCGTTCTGAATAATCTTCTGAGCAACAACCGGGCATTTTCCCTCCCGTAAACTTTTACAACTCGGTTTCTTTTCGCCTTTCTTTGGAGATTCCACCATTTCTTTCAGTTTTCTAAGTGTCAGCATGACAACCGCCTTTCTGCCTTTCGGCTCCGGGCTGTCAGCAGACAAAAAAAGCAGCAAAAAAAGACTCCGATCTGCCCGGTTTTTTTTATACCGAGCGACTTGCGAAGCCTCTCCTTGCTGCTTTATGTATCAACCAGCTATACAGGAACACTCCCTGTACGCAGATTAATCAGCGTTCATG
>OMBQ01001050.1_pt1 | contig 25067 bp, 14 predicted proteins | sample 1674311 | NCBI WGS metagenome assembly OMBQ01 (sample SAMEA103958160, study PRJEB25191) | human gut metagenome | biome: human-associated habitat [ENVO:00009003]; feature: intestine environment [ENVO:2100002]; material: feces | place: Germany | collected 2013/2015 | reverse complement strand
TCGTCGCATGGCGCAGCGCGTCCGTCACCTGCACAATATGATCCATTGCGTCATATCGCATGTTTAGAGGCAGTTGTCAGGACACGGGATTATTGAGCGGTTACGACGGTACCTTGTCAAAGGAATATTTTATACAATTTGAAATTAGAAATCAACGAGTTATTATAAAATGAAATTAAGAGCAGTATTTTTATTGATATATTATTTTGTTTTATATCAAATAAGAATATGAATTTTATAAAGAATGCAGTTCTCGGCTCTAACTTCGAGAACTGCATCTTTGTTTACTTTAATTCATTCAGCCATATTCTTTCAACTTTATCTTTTAATTTAGAATCTTCAGCCCCGATAAATGTTCCATCTTTTTTTAATCCAAAACTTGGAGTTATTGCAATAATATCTGTCCACGATTCTTGATAAAAGAAAGATGATTCTACCGTTCCATCTGATTTTAATGATTCAAATATTCCGTCATCTACCATCTGAACTACTTCACTCTGTGAAAGCCAAAAAGATGATCCGTCTTCTTTTGATTTACAAAATACGTTTCCCTCCCATGTTAATATATATATATACTCATCAATCGACATCACTTGTCTTGGATTCAAGTTACTAAATTTTTCATTTTTGAACAGCGTACTAACTACATCTCCACTATATGTAATTCCATGTATCTCTCCAGTTGCGAATATGCTCTTTATATTATTCCAATTATCTATTTCTTTTTTTTCAGTTCCAGAATAAACAATCGTCCCGTCATCTCTTAAGGCAACTGTATAATTTTCATTTGCGTCAACGTCAATTATATTCTTCCAATCTTCTGTATTACATTGTCCACAACTATTATCTCCCGTTGCAACAACGGTTCCATCTTTCTTAAGACCAACTGCATGTTTTTCTCCCGTTGCAACTTTTTTTACATTTTTCCAATCATCTACATTACATTGTCCATATTTATTATCTCCAACAGCCGTAACGCTTCCATTTTCTCTAATTGCAACGAAAAAATCTCCCGATATGCTTTCGGAAATTCTCCACCATGGTTCTGATAATTCTTCACCCGAAGCAGGCATATACAGAAAGAATATAAGCGAGATAAGTATATAAATAGCTTTTTTCATTTTTCCTCCCGATTGGTTAGATATTCTCCAGTTAATGGGTCTTTTTGATCTTCATAATCCACATAGTCCAAAGAACACCAGTAAACAAATTTATTTGAAACTTCACTATATGGATATACTTTTACTCTTCCATTTTTCTTATTATATTTATCTACCTCTCTATTGTCATATTTATCACTATATTGTCTTCCGTTCGATTCAACTATTATATCTTCGTAGTAATTTCCATCACCGAGAATGACACTTTTCCAGTATGTAACAACATGATTTTTATCTTTCGTAAACAGTTGCATACCATTGAACATTTCCATTCCATCAATTATTTCTCCTTTATGAGTTGCATTTTTATATGTTCCAGAAGCTGTCGATTTTATTGTACGAGAGAAACTTAATTCATACCAAGAAATCGCCGGAAGTCTGGCTATGCCAACACATTCAACTTTAGGTGGATTTGTCTTTGCATTTGGTATTCTATCAGCTGCATAAATATATCCATTTTTATACATTATACCTTGCGCAGCAGCTAAGTAGTTTAACGACATAAGCTCATCTTTTGTATGTGTCCCTCTTACCTTTAGATTTACATCAATATTAGTACCCCTTACAGTCTCATCTTTTTTTGTTATCCTTTTATTCTTCACATTCTTTGTGTCAGATTTTATAGATTTCAAAATTTTAGATGCAGATTCTAATGCATTTTTTAGAGCTCGCGACCTTTCCAATCCTAAAGCATCAATATAATTTATCGGTGCATTAAAGACATACACATAATAATTATAGCTCATTACATCATACTCATACCCTTGAATCCTGTCTTTTTGCTCAAACCTCCCAATCGTCGGCTCATACTGTCTGGCTCTCAGGTTAATCATGCCCGTCGCCGCATCGTAGGCTTCGGCGTTATAGGCAAAGCCGCTCACCTTCTGCGCGCCCATCTGCTCACCGAAAGCGGTATACGAGAAGGATTGCACCTTCACAGCAACATCCGGCAGGGCAGAGGACACCTTTTCGCCCGCAACAGGCGCAGTCACTGCCTGCGCAACCGAGCCGCGTCCATCATAGACATAGCTGGTCTTGCCGTCTGCCGTATACGCCGCGATGCGTTCCAAACCGTAGGCATAAGCGGTTGTCGCCGTATGACCGTTCGTTTCCGTCCGGGTTTCGGAGATCACCTGATAGTATTCCTGCGTGATATCGTACAGATAATCCGTCGTCGCCCACGCCAGTTCTTCCGGCACGTCCGCCGCGTCGTCCTGCGCCTGCGGGACAACGATTTCCGGCAGTCCGGCAATATTCCCGCGAAGCAGTTCTTCAAGCGTGGAGCGGGATGTGTCACCCGTTTCCTTTTTGCTCAGGCGCATACCGTTCGCATCGTAGGTAAACTGCTGCTGATACCCGTCATACCCGACGTAGGAGGTGAGCTGGTCGAGCGCGTCATACGCATAGCGATCCGTCAGCTTGCCGTAGCTCTGGCTGGATAGCGCCTTTTCAACCATGCTTCCGGGTCACGTTTCCTGTTCAAGATCAATTTTCTACTTCTTTGTATACAGTCTCAAATTCGCCCAAAGTATCTTGAAATAATGTAGTGGGATTTCCTGTACGCCAATTTTCAATTAGTGCCATTTTAAATACTTCTGTTACACGCGCATAGAAAGCTGCCTCTGAGATTCCATACTTCTCAAAAAATCCATCCACTGCTTCGCGAGAGGTGTCTCCGTATATATTATTGTTACTGGCAACGCGCAACGGATGGACTTCCAATCGCTTTTGACAGGGTGAATAGTATATGTCTAAAATAATCTCGTTGATCTCTTCTGATTTTTGAAAGTATACTGAATATATAAATTGCAATTGCTTTATATCCATTCGCCACAAAACCGAAAAATTTTCGTTTTCTGTTAAATAGAGCTTACTAAAATAAATTCTTATAATGTTAGGTATTTCATATTTTGATGAATCATTCATCTTTGCTAATCCGCTCATATTATTCCATGACGTTGAAGTAAGGTGCCCTCCCCAAATATCTTTTGTGCCAAAATACATTTCATCAAAAATGTTTCTCATCAAAACTTTTTTAGCGCAATTGAACGTTCCAATAGTCAGAATAAGTATTAGTATGATGATTAATATCTTCTTCAATCCCCGTTTCATGGAACAACCTCCAATTCGTTTGACCCGTTTTCCAAACTAACTATAAATGCATACGCTTCGGGCTCGATCGTTTTCAATTCTTCTAGAGAATTAATATTTAGCCGACTCAATACCTCTGATATTACAAAGTCAAGTGACGTATGCGACAGGAAAATCTCCGCACGTGTCTCGCCATTTTCCAACCTTTTAAAGTATATTGCTTCTGCCTCACTATGCGAGATATTCTGAGTCTTCATAATGTTCATCACATTATCCGCATCAAGATCAGCCATATAATCATCTGGTGAAAAGGCTACTTTCCCATTATTGGTGCGAATAGTTGCATCGCCCAACCATCCTGCCATATCTTCACGTGTTGCATCGCTTCCTCCCGTATAGCTATTGGCAGCTTTACGTTTTATCCATTCTATAAAATCCCAAAAAGATGGAGGATAGTCAGATGCAAATATGGCCGCTTTTGTTATGTTGTAATGTGCATAATCACTCGCGACGGACATGGCTTCATATTGATTGCTCCATAATACTATGAATTCCTTATCCGAAAGTTTTTTACCTAACGCATCTTCCATCGAAGATTTATAACTAAATAACCTATTGGGCTCGGACAAAATTTGTGCAAGTGTCATTTCTTCAGGTTGTCCAAGAATCTGATTTTGAACACGCACCTTATAGCGTAGCAGTTTATACTCCTGCTGGGAAAGCCCGATAACTTTAGTAAAAAGCTGTTCCTCTGGAATTAGCTCAGTTGTAACAGTACCATCCCACATCATCATATCAGCCCATTCTTTAAAGCTGTCGTTACTGTCCCCGTAAACCAGGCGCCCAATAGCTCTTGTATAAACCCAGTCAATCTCATCGTCGGTAAGCCCTGGATCAAATGCCTTGAGCCCAACCCGAATCTTGTCCATGATACGGACTTCCTCTTTTTCAAAGCCATACATGTTAAACATAAATTCTTCATGTTCTTTCTGTCTGGCCGCTTGCTCTTTAACATGCGAGGCAGCCAGTTCACATGCGGCGATGAAAATAGCGGTGGCCTTTTTTACATATTCCGGGTCGGATTGATCAAGCGCGTTGATCTCCTCCTGCGCAGCCTTAATGATCTCAATGGTTTTGGGATCATTACTTGTCCAAGAAGCTGCGGCGATGGCTACATTTTGTACAACGCGGGAAACAGTTTTCGCCGCACTCTTCACGATGGAGACAACTGTGTTGACTACCTTTTCGCCCACAATAGCAGTAACTACTTTCTTAATTCCGCCTCCAACAACGCCAACCACTTTTTGCACGGTGTTGCCAATAGAAGACAACACCTTGCTCAGGCTGCTTGCCTGTAATCCGTCCGCATCGACAAAGCTAATCGGACTATTAAAAGTGAACAGATATGCATTGAAGGAATAGGTGATGAGCAGATTGGGAGGATAAATATCCTTCTGGCTGAACCTGTTCAATGCCGGCTCATACTGCCTTGCGCGCAGATTCAGCATGCCGGTGGCTGCGTCATAGGCTTCGGCATTGTAGGTGAATCCGCTGACCTTCACGCCGCCCATCTGCTCGCCAAAGGCAGTGTAGGCGAAGGATTGCACCTTTACGCTGATATCCGGCAAAGCGGAGGATACCGCTGCACCCGCGACAGGTGCGTTCACAGTCTGCGCCACGGACCCGCGGCCGTCGTAGACATAGCGGGTTACGCCGTTTTCATTGTACGCCGCAATACGCTCCAGGCCGTAGGCATATGCCGTCGTGGCGGAAGTCCCGCTGGCGGATGTTGTTGTTTCGGAAATCACCTGGTAGTATTCCTGCGTGAGATCGTACAGGTATTCCGTCGTGGCCCATTCCAGCTCGGTAGGCGCGTCCGCTCCGTTCGCGTTGGTCTGGCTCTGTGCAGGCTCCACGATCTCCGGCAGCCCTGCAATGTTCCCGCGAAGCAGTTCTTCCAACGTGGAGCGGGATGTGTCACCCGTTTCCTTTTTGCTCAGGCGCATACCGTTTGCATCGTAGGTAAACTGCTGCTGATACCCGTCATACCCGACGTAGGAGGTAAGCTGATCGAGCGCGTCATGCGCATAGCGATCCGTCAGCTTGCCGTAGGTCTTGCTGGTCAGCGTCTTTTGAATCAGGCTGCCGTTCTTATCATAGCTGTACGCAATCTTGCTTTGACCGTTGGTCATGCCCGTGAGCTGATTAGCCGCATTATACGCCATTTTCAGTGTCACGTTCTGGCCGTCCGTCCCGGTAATCGCCTTTTCCAGCATGTTTCCGGCTTTATCATAGGCGTAGCTTTCGCCGTAGCCCGTGCTTTGCAGGAAGCTGGTCAGCTCTCCGAGCGCGTTATACGCATAGCTGTTTTCCGTCTCCGTTCCGTTTTCCGTGCGCTTTTCGCCCGTGATGTAGCCGTTCCTGTCATAGCTGTAACGGAACGCAATGTCGCTTGCGCCGCTGGTGGCCTGCTCCGTCAGGTTGCCCACGCTGTCATACGCATAGCGCGTGGTCATGTTCCCGGAAACCGTCTGGATTCTTCTGCCCGCCGCGTCGTAGGCGTAGCTCGTCGTTTCGCCATCCAGCCCCACAACGCCGACCATTCGGTTCATCGCGTCATAGGTATAGCTGACCGTCCTGCCGTCAGGGTAGGTCATGGACGTTTTGTTGCCGTATGCGTCGTAGGTATACGAAACCACGTCTCCATTGACATTCTCCACGGAGATCAGGAATCCCTGCTCATTGTACTGATAGCGAATCGTTCCGGCTTCGCTGGATACCTCTGTGAGCTTGCCGATTTCGTTGTAGCTGCTCGTGACGCTCTGCCCGTCTCCGACGTTCTGACGGGTCAATGCGCCCGTTTTGTCGTATTCAAACGTCATCACCGCGCCGTCCGCCTTGGTGACGCTGCTCAGCCAGCCCTCCGGCGTGTAGGCATACTGCACCCTGTTGCCCAGCGCGTCGGTTTCGCTCGTCAGGTTTCCGTCCTTGTCGTAGGTGTACTTCGTCGCATGGCGCAGCGCGTCCGTCACCTGCACAATATGATCCATTGCGTCATAGGCATAGCTGGTTTTGCCGCCCAGCTCGTCAACAACCGCAATCAGCCTGTTGGCCTTGTCATACTGGTATTGCTTAGCGTTGCCTTCCGCATCCGTTTCGCCGGTAATGTTGCCTGCAAGGTCATAGCTCAGGCTTTGACTTGCACCGTTGGCATACGTCACCTGCTCCAGCAGGCTCTCAGCCGTGTAGCTGAACGTCGTCTGGTTGCCCAGTTCATCCGTCTGACCGACAAGGTTGCCCAGCGCGTCATAGGCATACGCGGTTTCCGTCCCGTCCGCCGCAATCTGCCTGACCATGCGTCCGAGCAGGTCGTATTCGTAGGCCGTTGTCTGTTCGCCCTGCGTCATGCGAACGATGTTTCCGCTTTCGTCATACGCGTATGCTGTCGCCAGCCCTGTGCGCGGCGTGGATTGAACCACACGGCCCAGTGCGTCATATTCGGTTACGTCCTTCGTTCCATCCGGGTAGATGATCTCCGTCAGATTGCCGTTCAGGTCGTAAGACAGCTTTATGCAGCGCCCTTCCGCATCCGTAACCGAGGAAACGTTGCCCATTGCGTCATACTCGTACAGGCTCTCGTTTCCGTTGGTCACAACAGAGATCAACTGGCTGTTTTCGTCATAGCCGTATTCGGTCACAAGCCCGGTTGCGTCTGTCTGCGTCGTCAGTCTGCCGGAAATATCGTAGGCATACTGTGTAACGGCGTTGCCCGGCGCTGTGATCTTGGTCACGTTGCCCAGCGCGTCGTATTCAAACAGCGCTTTCTGTCCCAGCGCGTCGGTGATCTCGCTGACCAGTCCTGTCTTGCCGTAACGGTATCTCGTCGTGTGCTTGTTGGCATCCGTTTCGGAAATAACGCGTCCTGCTTTATCGTAGGCCGTCGCCAGCACACCGCCGTTCTTCTGAATAGCCGTCGTCGCGCGCCCGTTCTTGTCGTATTCCAGCCCGACGGCCTGTCCGAGCGCATCCGTCATGCCGATGAGATTGCCTGCCGCGTCATAGCTGTATGTCGTCGTATGGCCCAGCGCATCGGTGGTTTCGATGAGATTGCCCACGCAGTCATACGCATAGACGGTTTTGCCGCCGTTGGGCGCAATTTCCGCCGTCACTCGATTCAGCGCGTCGTATTCATACGCCGTCACATTGCCCAGCGCATCCGTCACGGAGAGCAGATTGCCGTTTGCGTCATAGCTGTACGCCGTCATCGCGCCCAGCGGGTCAGTAATCGTGACGATTCTGCCCAGCAGGTCATATTCAACGGTCGTTTCGCCGCCAAGCTCGTTGACTTCGCGAATGACGTTTCCGCTTTCGTCATAATCCGTTCGGATGGTCGCGCCGTTGGGCAGCGTCCGCTCGATCATGTTGCCCATTACGTCGTAGCGATAGGTCTGCGTCGCGCCCGCCGCATCCGTCACGGAGATCGGGAAGCCCTGCGCGTCGTAGCGATAGGTCGTCACGCCGCCCGCCGCATTGGTTTCGGAAATCAGATTGCCCGCCGCGTCGTACTCGCTGGTCGTCGTATGACCGAGCGCATCCGTTTCCGTCAGGCGGTTTCCATTGCCGTCATAGGTGTACTTCGTCTGATTCAGCAGCGCGTCCTTGACTGTCGCCAGTTGGCTGTTGTGCGTGTAGGTCGCTGTCTGGGTCGTCTTATCCGGCAGCGTCGTTTCCAGCACATTGCCCAGCGCGTCGTACTTGTAACGCGTTACATTGCCCAGCGGGTCGGTCGCGCTGATCTGCCTGCCGAGCGCATCATAGGTATAGCTGACGCTTGTTCCGTCCGCAAAGACGACGTTCAGCAGATTGCCGTTTGCGTCGTATTCATACTGCGTCACGTTGCCCAGCGCGTCTGTCATGCTCGCCAGATTGCCGTTCGCATCATAGCTGTATGCCGTTTCGTTGCCCAGCGCATCCACGATTTTGGCCAGCAGGCCGTTGACATACGCATAGTTCGTCTGATTGCCCAGCGCGTCCGTCTTTTGGGTCAGACGGCCTTTGTGGTCGTATGCGTAGGTTGTCACGCCGCCATTCGGCGTGGTTTCCCGAACCAGATTACCATCCGCATCGTATTCATACAACGTCACCGCGCCGTTCAAATCGGTCAGCTTTGTAATCTGGTGATGATCGTTGTATTCCCTGTGAATCGTGCCGCCGTTTTCCAGCACAGTCGTGACAATATCGCCCGCATCGTTATAGGCATAGGCGGTCACATGCCCCAGTGCGTCCGTCTTGCTGACGATTTCGCCCTGCTCGCCGTAGGTAAAGCTGGTTTCACCGCCCAACGCGTCCACAATCCGGGTGGTACGCTTCTGCTCATCGAAGAAATAGGTGACGACATTTCCTGCGGCATCCGTTGTCGTCGTCTGGCCGTCGCCGTACTGCATCCGATAGCGGCCACGGTTGCCGTCCTGCTGCTCGACAACGCGATCCTGCTCGTCGTATTTGTTCAGCACCTGGCGCTGGCCGTTGCCGTCGTACCATTCGGTCATGCGGCCTTTTTTGTCGTAGGCATACTTCGTCGTCTTGCCTTCGACATCCGTAAAGGAGCTGAGCTTCTTCCCGGAGTAGGTATAGCGCAGCGTCGCGCCGCCCGGCGTGGTGATGCCGACGATATGTCCGGCCTGATCCATTTCGACCAGCAGTTCTTCCTGACTGGGCGAGATGATCTTTGTCATCAGGCCGTCCTCGTCCCGGACGATTTCCGTAATATGCTGTCCGCTGTCCTTTTCAATGCGTTTGAGCAGACCGCCGGACGCAAACGCATAGACTGTCCCGTCCGTCAGGCTGATTCGATATTCGGTGTGCGCCGCGTCATAGGAGAGGAATTCATACTCCGTCGAGTTGCTTTCAAACGTCCCGTCCGCCTGCGCATAGAAGATCACTTCGCTGCCGTCCGCTCTGCGGTAGCCGACGCTGCCGTCATTGAACAGGCGGAGGTGCTGGCTGTATTCCGTCGTCCACTTTGCGCCGAACGGCCCGTCCGTTTCGTTGCTCTGCGTGTTATACGTTCTGACCACATCAAAGCCGGACGTTCCCAAATCTGCCAGCGCGTAATCCCGCGTCTGCAAATAGAAATTGCCCGTATTGAAGTTAATCGGTTCAAAGCCGAGCGAGCAGAAGCGATGCGGCCCCAGCAGGCTTTGATCCAGCGCGAAGCTCAGGCTCGGCGGATTGGGCGTGTCGGAGAAGGTATAGTTGCCGCCGTACAGGTCGTTGAGGTATTCCGACTGCGTGAAGTTTTCAACGTTGTGCTGTACGCCTTCAATGCGTTCCTCCGCCGCCAGACGCGTCATGGCCGCCTTCACCCATCCGCTCGTTCGGGTGAGTATCAAAGAAAGCCCGTCGCCCGGATCGTCGTATTCTCTGCGCGCCCGAACATGATAGACTGCATCTGCCTCATAATCGTAGTCGGTATACCGATTTTTCTGCGTCGATGCAATCTTCCGCCCGTTGCGGTAAATGTCAAACCAGAGCTCGTTTCCGCATGTGCCGTCGTCGCGGTTCGCGTCCGTCCATGTGAGTTCGTAGCGGCGGAGCTTTTCGTTTTCGTAGTAGTCGCCGTAGTCCGTCGCCTGCACGTTATAAGGCGCTTTCACCAACGTCGTTTTCAGCGCCCGCGTCTTGGCCGTCACGCCTTCCAGATGAATGGCTCTGAGCGTCACGCCGGAGGGCATGGTTGCCCGGATATACAGCTTTTTCGTGCCTTTGCTCAGGAAGGTATAGCCGCCCGTCGTGAAATCCGTCCACGTCGTTCCATCATACGAATACGCATACTTGCCGTTTTCTACCGTTTTTCCCGCCGCATCGATGCAGAGCGTTTCCAAACGAATGGCATACGTTTCGTCTGCAAGCTCCAGCGCCGTGGATTGCCATGTGTCTGTCGCATTCAACGCGGTTCGCATGAGAATCGACGCAGCCGCACCGCTTCCGTAAAGCGCGCCGTCCGCATCCAGACCCAGCGCCGCAGCCTGATGGGTTGTTCCGTCCTCAAAGGGAAGCATATCCGCCGTAAAGCTGTTGCTGTTCCATTGTCCGTCTATGTACAGGCGCTGAACCGTCAACTGCGCCGCACAGTCCGTCGAGAGGGTCGGCATGGCTTCCGTCTGTTCTTCTTCATGCGTCAGATTAAACGCCGTCACAGGCCGAAGCAGTCTGACGCTGAAATGAACGGGATTCGATTCGTATACGCCCACAATGTCCAGACCTTGAAGAACCGTTCCCGTCCCTTTCAAATGGGCGCGAACCGCCACCTGATTCTGCGGCGTGTCAAATTTGACATCGTATCCTTCTCGAATCGCCGTCCACGTTGCGCCGTGGTCAGTCGATACCTCATAGGAGATAGAGCCGCCCGCCGCCGGATTTTCAATGGTATGCAGTCGCACAGCCAGCACAGGCTGCGCGGCTGTAAAGGTTTTGGACACCAGTGTGCCGGAATCCGCCGTCACTTCCGCGCCCATATCCGACAACGCAAGTCCGTCGGCAGATTCAACTTTATTTTCGTCTTTCCAGATATCGCTCAGAATCAGCGATCCGGCCATGCCCTGCGAATAATGCAGCGCGCCCTGGCGGTCAAGAGAAAGCACGGAGAGGGCATGAACGCTGTTTTCCGGGTAGAGAATCGGGTATATCGGGAATTTCAAATGGGACGTTGCGCCGCCCGGCTGTCCGTCCAGCACGAAAACGCCGCTGCTCTCCGAGCCGCTGTAATCGGCGGTATATTCGCCCTGCTTATAGGAGACGGTCAGGCACTCGCCCTGCTGCGGCGCGGTAATCGTTACGTCTGCCGAAACAGGCTTTGCGCTGTGATCGGCCTTGACGTATATGCCCTGAACCGTGCTCTCGTGCGCGGCAGCGTCATGCGCAGTCAGGATGATTTCAATGGTTTCTCCATCCGCAAATTCACCCGTGTCCAACACGCCGAGCTGTTCGGACAGCCTTTCGGTCGAATCGGCGTGAACGGTCACTTCTTTGCCGGACGAGCCTTTGGCCGTCAGCGTCCAGTCCGTCAGCGAAATATCCGAGACAACGCCCCAAATATCCAGAACGCCCGTCACAACCGCGCCGTTCTGCGGCGTAAGCAGCTCGACAACAGGCGGAGTGTGATCCAGATAGATCGTATGTTCCCATGCCGCAGCGTTTTCAAGCGCATCCGTCAGACGCAGCGTAATTCGATGTTCGCCGTCCGCCAGCCCGCCGATTTCAATTTCCCGGCTCCCGTTTTCGCTCACGTCGAGCGCTTCCCAAGCGCCGCCGTCAACGGCATACTCCATCCGGGCAAGACCGCTGTATGCGTCCGCCGCGCCTTCCCACGTCAGCATAACGCTGTCCGCCGCCGTCCATGCTGCGGGTTTAACGGAAGATTGGGTCAGCGTCGGCGCGCTGCGGTCGATCTGAATCGACGCAGTTCCGGCTTCTCCGACGTTTTCGGCGATATCCACGCCCCGGATGCTCAGCGTATGCAGCCCGTCCGCAAACGACGAGATATCCGCTTCATATCCCGAACAGGTTTTATCGGAAAGCCCGGTTGTCTGGTATGCGCCGCCGTCCCACGAAAGCTCCACGCGATTCAAATCGTTCAAATCGGCGATATTCGTCCATGAGATCGACGCGGTATTTTCCTTTGTCCAATCGTCAGGCAGTACGGACACGTCCGGCTGCGTCGGCGGCGTTCTGTCCACCTTGAGTTCCGCGCCTTTGGGCGCGCCGTAGTTGCCGTAGGTGTCTACGCCGCGCACATAGACCGCATGAACGCCATCCTCCAAGCCCGCCGTCGAGACGGTCTGTGAGCCGTTTGCAGCGTTGGAAGCCGTATTCTGCCACGCCCATGTGTTCGCATCCGTTCCGATTGCAGGGTCAAGGATAAACTGAACATGCCCGTTGTCGCCCAGCGTGTCCCTGTTCAGCGGCATATCCGTCAAGCCTGCCCATGTGACCGTCCGAGCGTCCGCGTTGCTCCAGTCTGCCGGAGATACGCTGACCGTAGACGGCTGGTTAGGCGGCGTGGTATCCGGCAGCGAAGCCTGTGCCTGACCATACTGCGAACCTGTCTGTCCGTAATCGTTGGCAGGCAAAACCACGAAATAATAATTCAGGTCTGTTTTATCCTTGCGTGGAATATTGGGCAGTTCCTGACCGGTTCCGTCCCAGTGCAGGTTATAGTTTCCTGCGGCCATTTCAGCATCAGTCGGCCAGATCTTTTTGCCGCGCGTCGAATACGAGGTCGTATTGCCCACGTCGATATACTGGAACGTGCTGCCGTTCGATATGCCCAGCCGATACCCGCTGGCCAGCGGAACGCTGTTCCACGATACGTCGATATAACCGCTCTGCGAATTGACGCCGTTTCCGTAGCCTGTCGCCTTAACCGTAGGCGCAGGCAAATCATCCGTATAGGAGGCAGAAAACGACATACGGTCTGATCTAGGCAGAACATCTGACGAACAGATTCTTGCCCACGATCTATCGCTTGTCACAGCAAAACCGTAATTTCTTTTCTGATCCGACGTGTTAAACCATGCAGAAAAAATCTTTGTCAAATCTACATGGTTTTCGCCTTCGTGCAGGGTAATTGTCTGGCGGATATCTGAGCTGAGACTCGGACGCGAATTAAATGTGACCGAGCTGGTATTCCAGTCGCTCGTCACCAGTGCAACTTCAAATGTGCCGCCTCCTTCATGAACGAAAACTTTCCATGTTGCGTTCAGAATCATAAGGCCGTTGGTTGTCGGGAACTCCGATACCTTTTTGTCGCTTCCGGCAAAACCCGTCAGAGAAGGAATAATATAGGCAATGTTGCCGTTGCCTGCATACAGATTCGTTCCTTCAAGGTCATGATTATATTGCGGATTGCCTTTTTTAACCGTATGCTCATAATGGTGAGACGGGTTATCGCTGGAAACGAACACGTCGCCGATTCCCGTGGCGAGATCGTTGAAATAGTTGCCCGTCGGGTCGATGGTTACAGGGTAGGCGGCGCTCTGCATCCATTCGTCATTGGGACGATAGGTAACGCGGTAGCTTCCGCCGCCGCCCTCCAGTGAAACGGCGATATCCGTGCTGTAACGGCCTTCTGCGTCCGTCATGTGCGGCGCTTCGACCTTTGCCATCATGTCTCCGTTCTCGTTATAGAGCAGAATTTCCCGCCCGTTTTGAGCGGCGGTCAATCCTTCCGTCGTCATCTGATACGCGTAGACATGGTTGCCTGTATACCGATTGACGATGATGTTTTCCTTGATGCCCGTGGAGGTCATGGAAAGCTCAACGTCCGTCACAGCGTCAAACAGTCCGGGGTAGGTGATCCACTCGCAGCCTGCGCTTCGGGAATACGACTGCCGTTCGCCCCGGATGCTGGACGGCGCGCTTTCTTCCGCATGGGCAGCGTGAAAAAGCCAATGCCAAACAGACGCGCTTTGTGCAGGCTCGTTTTCTTCTGCATTTTCCCCGGCAGGCTGTTCTTCGGGTTCATCAGCCGATTCTTCCGAAATCTCATCTGGCGATTCTTCGGGTTCCGGCTCGTTGTTTTCCGTTTCCTGTTCCGGCTTTTTCTCCGGCTGCTCGGCAGGTTCTTCGGTCGGCTGCTCGTCGGGGGTTTCTTCCGGCTTCTCCGTGGGTTCTGTTGCGGGTTCATCCGTGGGTTGTTCTGTCGGCTGTTCAGCCGGTTCTTCCGTAGGCTTTTCGGTGGGTTGCTCCACAGGTTCTTTCGTAGGTTCTTCGGTCGGCTGTTCCGCGGGTTCATCCGTAGGCTGATCCGCCGGTTCTTCGGTCGGAGACGGCGTTTCTTCTCCTTTCGGGCTTTCGTTGGGTTCCGGCGTGTCGGTATCTTCGGGCGATAAGCTCGGCGTGGCCGATGCTTTAGGCGTAACCGATGCGTCCGGCGTAACCGACGCTTCCGGCGTGACCGATACTTCAGGCGTGACCGATACTTCAGGCGTAACCGATACTTCAGGCGTAACCGACACTTCCGGCGTAATGGTCGGTTCGGGCGTAACGGTCGGCTCCGGCGTAGGCGTTTCTTCCGGCAGTGGGAAATAGTTATCCAGCATGATCGGCGCAAACGCAAAGCTCGTCCCCGAAAGCGAAGATTGAGTGAGCTTCTGGTTTCGATAGTACGTTCCCTGTATCTCGGAGACGACGACGCCTTCCTCGTTTTCCAGCACGTCTCCGTGATCAATCATGGAAACGTCGTATTGCTCCAGTTCTTCCAGCTTTCCCGGAATCACATCAGCCGTAAATGTGAAGTGTTTAACAGTTGCGGATTTCTTCCCGTCCTGTTCCGCCGCCGCATAAGCGGGCGCAAGGCCGTTCAACAACATGGCTGCCGAAAGGATGGATGCAATAAAACGTTTCATTCTTCATGCCTCCAAAAGTATTTTTGTGCTTTTGCGGATGTATCTATTCAGCATCAGTATAACATAGCTTTCCATTTTATCAAATACGTTTCCTGCGTTTTTATTCACATTCTTCACATTTTCGCCACTTCTCAGTTCATCATCCCCGAACGTGCGCATCTTGCAGATCCCTGCGTCTTTTTTTCCTGCTTTCACGTTAAAATGACATGCGTTTTTTGTTTGGCAAAAGGAAAAAAGCTGAATACCGCCAGCATGTGATGGACGATATTCAGCTCTTGTTTTTTTGGGAGTGGATTTTTTTACATAGGAACAATTTCTTCCTGCTGTTTCACCTTCTGTTTTTCCTGTTCCTGCGGCTGCCGCGCGGCTGTCTGCGTCGCTTCATCCTCAACCTGTTCCAACTCCTTCCGATTGACCGCCGTTTCCATCGCGTCCTCAATCGAAACCCGCCCATCCGACATGCGCGGCAGCGCGTCGGGAATAACCTTGCGCGTCCAGTATCGGATGCGGTTCAGCTCTGCTAATTCAGCCTTGACTTCTTCGAGTTTGGGAAGAAGGGCTTCGCGCTCCGCTTCAAGCCGTGTGCGTTCTGCTTTCAGTGCTATGCGCTGCTCCTTATCGAGAGGAGACGCAAGCCCCAGCGACTTCACGAGCTTTTCGCGCAGCCAGATCGCCTTTTGCAGACGGTTCAATTCGTCGCCATGTTCGGCCTTGAACTTTTCGCGCCTGCCGTTCCAATGGATGCCCTCATATTCCTGCTGAATCGGCTTCAATTCTCGAATGGTTTGAATCGCGCCAAACAGCGCGTCAATATCACGGATTCTGCATTCCTTTGCCGCGGATTCCGCTTTGATTTTGGAAAATTCCTGTTTCGTTTCGGTGATGTACTGTCCAAGCTGACCGACCGTGTAAAGCTCGTGATTCGAGAGGAAGGAAACCGCCTTGAAGCCGTCCTTCAAATCATGGACAGCGCCTTTTTCCTGCGCATAGCGATTCCATGTCTCGCGCCCATCCTTTCGCATATCCAAATAGGCGGTAATTACGTCGCTCAGCGGGTAATCATCCGGGCTTTCGATGATCTGCTGGCGGCTGACAGCTTTTCGCAGTTCATCCAGCCAAGCACCGATGCCGCGCACGGTTTTCTGCAAAGAAGCCAGCACCTTATTCACGCTGATGATCTTTCGATTTTCGTCGCCGCGTTCGCTGGAAACGCCCTTTCGCTCCAGCGCAGAAGCGGTCGGACCAAGATGCTTTTGCGGCAGGCGATCCTCAACACCCTGCCGCTCAAGAGAACGCATATCGACGTGCTCCATCCGTCCCGCTGCTTTGAGCGCGGCGTTTTGTGCCGTCGCCCAATCCTGCCGCCAGATTTCGCCGTACTTGCGCTCGTTCCAATCGACGGTATCGACCTTAACGCGCTTCCAGCTTCCGTTCGGCGCGCGGATGCGGTTTCCATTCTCATCGAGCGCGTAAACATTCTTTGATTTGGGCAGCCACTTGCCATTTTCGTCCATTGCGCGAAGCGTCAGCATGATGTGAACGTGCGGGTTTCCGTCGCCTTTGTCGTGATAGAAGAAATTGCAGACCATGCCCTTGTCCACAAATTCCCTTTGACAGAAATCGCGGACGAGGGCAAGGTTCTGCTCGTCAGTCAGTTTGCGCGGCAAGGCAAAGAGCATCGAACGCGCCGTCTGCGCGTTGACGCTTGTTTCCGCTGCGTCCACCGCGTTCCAAAGCGTCTGCGGATCGGCACACGCCCTCGGCGCGTTGGATGGCAGCATGACTTCCACCCACTTCACGCGCGATGAGCTGCTGTGCGGATATTTCCAGCAGCACTCGTATTCGGAATACTTCTTTTCGCCTGAATAATATGCGCAGGAAGCCATGCAGGATTGACCTTTTCCGCGGCTGATGATCTTAAAGCTCCCCGTCGGGCAGGGCATGGGTTCACCTCCATTTCTCGGCGCAAAGCGCCGTCATGGGGTAGCCGATGCAATCGGCGCAGGGGCTTGCCCCTGTTGATGCCGAAGGCATCGAGCACCCCGCAGGGGCCTTCGGAGAACGCACGGCGCATCGAAGATGCGTATAAGTGCGCCCTCTCACGGGGAGGGGCTGCTTCCGTCGCTCTCCGCGTTGTCCTCGTCTGCATCATGCCATGTCACACTTGGCACGGATGGTTTCGGCATACGCTGCACAGCCGCGTCGATCAGCTCTTTCGGGCTTTTCGGAATCTCCCCGCGTCGGCTGGCGGTCATCTGTTTCACAAGCTCGCGCACACGGGGAGACGAAAAGGAGTAGTCGATCAGCAGAAACACATCTTCATCCGTCAGCAGTTCGGGATTGGGCAAATAATGCTCCAAATGCCCGCCTCGCTCGCAGAGACGATGCGTTCGTTCCTTGTTTCGCTGGATAGAGATTTTGTGTTTCGCCGCCTTGAGCTGCTGCTCGGCTTTTCGTTTCTGCGCTTCGGCTTTCTGCTGCATCGCAAGCAGTTTTTCAATTCGTTCAGACGCCATTGAACATTCCTCCCTGTATGAAAATCAGTTCGTGGTTTTGGGGTTACGCCGCGTGTTCAGCGGGCGGTTCTTTCGGCTTTTCGGAAGCATCCGCCTGCAACACGCCGCTGCGGATCAGCTCCAGCAGCTTGTCCTCGTAAGTCACGGCGATATCGTCGTCGCAATATGCGTGGACGGTGAAATTGGTGTTGCCAATCCGCCGGGTAAAGGTAAAAAGGGGAATACGTTTTTCGGTCATAGGCGCTCCTTTCCGCTCAACACAAAAGGCGATGCAGCCCGATAAAAAACGGGGCATCGCCTTTTCTGTCTGTTCAGTTCTCTGTTTCAAATTGGGGATTCGCTTTTAAGCTGTGCGTTCATCCTCTCCTGACGCGCCTGCGCGCGTTTATTCCTTTGATGGATTCTTCGCTTTTTCAATGCCTCCTGACGTTTCTGTTCTTCCGGCGAAAGCTCGACGGGCTGCACGGGAACGTCAAACTTCCCGATGAAATTCAGATATACTTCAATTTCACGGGAGCGCTCGCCGTCCTCGTCCTTCACGGTTTCATGGACGATGACTTTTTCCACGAATTGACGCAGCACTTCATCGGAATATTCCGTGCAGTCGCGGTAGCGCTCGACAAGCGCCATAAACCGTTCAATCTTATCTTCGCCGGATTGAATTTCATCCAACTGACGCTGTTCATCCAAAACCGCTTTTTCAAGCTGTGTCTGTTCACTTTCATACTCGGCAGACAGCGCATCGAACCGTTCCTCCGGGATTTTTTCGAGTGCATAATTCTCATAGAGTTTTTTCAAAAGCCAGTCAAGTTCCGCCACTCTTTTGTTCTTTGCCGCAATCCCTTTTTTAAGCTGTTTTGTCTGTTCCGGCTGCTCCGCCAGCATTTCCTGTTGCAGCCGCGCCAGAAATTCTTCCTGATTCGTCAATGCGTATCGGCTGACCGTTTGAATCGTTTCTTTCAGTAACGGACGAAGCGCTTTTGCGCTGAATGCGTTCTGAACACATTGCCGTTCTTCCAAATGCTCAGACTTTCGATAGGTGGAACATATAAAGAAGTCATAGTAACAGATCGTGCCGGTTTTGAGGTGTTGCGCATGGTGGAGATTGCTCATGGGCGCGCCGCATCGGGCGCAGAATACAAAGTCCTTAAAATTGCTGTCGGCATTTTCCGCCTTAGCCCTTTTGGGCTTATCAAACGCTTTATGGGCTTTTTCCCATGCCTGCCTATCCACAATCGCTTCATGGGTATTTTCAAAAACCACCTGCTTTTCTATCGGATTTTGAATCTGTTTGGCTTTGTAAGAAGGCGTACACGTCTTGAAATTGACCGTCATGCCCAAATACTCGCGCTTGTTCAAAATACTGATAACCGTCCCTCTGTGCCAGTCATAGTCGCCTGTTTCCTGCCTTCTGGCGTGATATCGGTTTCCCATATCCGATCTGCGGAAATATGTACTCGGTGTAATCCTCCGCTCTGTCTGTAAGGTTTTGGCAATGCGGTGCGGGTTCATTCCTGTCGCCGCCAGTTCAAAAATCCGCCGCACGATCTCGGCGGTTTCAGGTTCAATCACCCAATGGTTCTTAGCTTCGGGATCTCGCTTATAGCCGAACAGCGGCGTTGACGTAAGCGATTGCCCCGACATTCCTTTTGCCCGAAACCCGATGTTGACTTTCTTGGATAGATCATGCAGATACATTTCATTCAAAACATTCAGCATGGGCGCAAACTCCAAGCTGTCGGAACAGCTGTTGTCCACATGACTGTCAATGGCGATAAACCGCACATCTTTCTCTTTGAAATAAATTTCGGTATAAAAGCCCGTTTGCAGGTAATCACGCCCGACGCGGCTCATGTCTTTGACCAGCACCGTTCCGATTTTCCCGCTGTCAATATCCGTCATCATCTGCTGCCAGCCGGGACGTTCAAAGTTTCGTCCGCTGAATCCGTCGTCCGTATAATGCCGGCAGTTTTCAAGGCCGTTTGCGGCGGCATAGGCTTCAAGATACTCCTTTTGCCGAAGAATCGAAAAGGACTCTCCTTCGTTTCTGTCCTCGCGGGATATACGCTCATACAGCGCTGTCATTTTCATGGGCTGCATCCTCCTTCTCCTGTGCGTCTTTCAATTTCTTTCTCTCCATGCAGCGGGCGACTTTTTCCCGATTTTTCGCGCGCCGCTGTTTCTGCTTTTCTTCCTCTGCCATTTCTTCTGCCGTCGGCTCGTCCTGCGGCACCTGAAAATTGCCGATGAATTTCAAATAGATGTCGATCTGCATGTGCCGTTCTCCGTTGATTTTTTCCGGCGCATGGACGATGATTTTTTCAATAAACGCATAAATCATGGGCGTGGTCAGTTCATCGGCTTCCCTGTATTTTCTGGCAAGTTTGAGAAAAGAAGCGATGTGATCGGAATCGACTTCATACGCCCGAAGTTCTTTCGTATCCGTTTCCAAAACGGCTTTCAGTTCAGCCTGTTCTTTCTCATACGCCGCAAGAAAATCATCAAAACGTTTTTCAGATATCTTTTCAAGCGCATACGATTCATACAGCTTCTGAATCAGCACATCCAGCTCCTTACAGCGTTTCTGCGCCTTGCGGATTCTGGCTTTCGTTTCTTTCGCCGCCTGTGCCTGCTGTAATTCAGAGGCTTCCCGAACTTTGCGCGCAAACTCGACTTCATTGGAAAGGGCATAGCGGCTGACGGTCTGAATGGTTTTCAAAATCAGTTCCCGCAATGCTTTTGTAGCTACCTGATGGGAAACACATTCTCTCGTTTCTCGTTTTCGGGACAGCATATAGGTCGAGCAGTTGTAGGAATCGCTCTTGAATACGCCTTGCGCATCTTTCGCTCCATGCCGATGGTTATACAGCCTTTGCCCGCACTCTGCGCAGTAAACCAGACCTGTCAACGGATTCGCCACGCCCAGCGTATCTGTCCGCTTTATGCTTTTCAGCGCGCATTGGGCAAGCTCCCATGTTTCTTTCGTTACAATGGGTTCATGGGTATTCTCGAAGATCAGCAGCTTTTCCGGCGGGTTGGCGCGTCGTTTATCCTTGTAGTATCGTTTTCCGGAACGAAAATTGACCGTATGTCCCAAATACTCCTGATGGGTCAAAATTCTGCTGATTGTCAAACTGTTCCAGTCGTGCGCATGGGCTTCTTTTGTATAGTCGCTGCGCATCCCGCAGGCGTGTTTCGTATAGTAGTAGCCGGGATTGTCCACTTTCTCTTTCGTCAGAATCCGTGCAATTTCAGACGGCCCGTGTCCCTCGCAAGCCATCTGATAGATTCTGCGGACAATCGCCGCCGCTTCCTCGTCAACCAGCCAGTGGTGCTTGACATCCGGGTCTTTTCGGTAGCCATATAAGCAGTTGTTGTTGGTGGGTAAGCCGGATTTGCCGCGCAGCTGATAAGCCGCCGTGACTTTCTTGGACTGGTCTTTCAGATACCATTCGTTCATGATGTTCAGGAACGGCACAAATTCGCCTGTTTCGGGATGATCGTTATCCACGCCGTTGGCGATGGCGATAAATCGGACATTGTGCTTACGGAACACCACTTCCGTATAAAATCCTGTTTCAAGATAGTTGCGCCCGATTCGGCTCATATCCTTCGCCAGAATCACGCCGACCTTTCCGGCTTCCACGTCGGCAATCAGGTTTTTCCAGCCGGGGCGGTCGAAATTGCCGCCGCTCCATCCGTCGTCCGTATAGTGTTTGCAGTTGGTGAATCCATGCTCATCGGCGTAATTTTGCAGATAGAGCTTCTGGTTCACGATGGAGTTACTTTCCCCGTCGAGGTCATCGTCGCGGGACAGGCGCTCGTACAGCGCCGTAATCAGATTTTCCTTCAATAAAATTCCTCCTTCACACATTTTTTCGATCTTGAAGGGTGTAAAAGAACATTTTTACGCACTGTCTGAATATACGGGGAAAAATGGGAAATCGTCTGAAAAGAGGCATTTTTTCAACTGCTTCGGTTTTGTCGGCTTTTCCGATGCAAAAATGCAACAGATTTGACTTGGCTATTCGAGTCTGATATGATACGATCAAAGAAAAAACTCAGGAGGATGAATGGATGCAGGAAAAATGGCTTCCCGGAAATACAATGGACAGAATCCGCGACCTGTGCAGAAGCCGAAACATCACGCAGGTTGAGCTGGCGCAGGCTGTCGGTATGGACAAAAGCACCTTGAGCCGCGTAATGGCTGAAAAAACAAGCAAACTGTCCAGTAAAAATCTTGTCGCCATCGCGAATTACTTTGAAGTTTCGACGGATTTTCTGCTGGGACTGACGGATATTCCTTCCCGCAAAGAGCATGACATCGAGCGTCTGGGGCTGTCTGTGGAAGCAGCTGCCAATCTCCATCAGGGCAAGCTGAACCATTCTGTGGTCTGCCAGCTTTTGGAAAATCCGAAATTCGCAGAGCTGACCCGCCAGATCGCGCTCTATCAGGAGGGCGTTCTGGCTTCCGGCGTTGCCGCGCAGAATCAAATGTACAACTCCATGAGCAGCCTCATGTTGGAACATGGACAGGCTAACCCGGAGGATATGCCCGCCGTTCGTGGCGCTGTGCAGGAAGCGCAGGCACTCAAACGTCCGGTCTATGCGGATGAGATCGAGAACATCACGCGCAACTTCCGCCAGATTCTCGCTGAAATGAAGCAGGATGGACCGGAACGTGTCAAACAAACCGCGGCGCTGACCAAACAGAAGCTCAGCGAAATCACGAAAGTGCTTCCGCGCCAGAAAAACGGTCTGCAACTCAGACCCGAAGGCATCATGGGGATGCTCTCGGCGGCGCTGAACCAAATCACCGTTCCAGATGAATATCAGGCTGAATTGGGCGAAGCAACCGATCAGCTCAAACAGGCTATCTGGAACTATATGAACACCACTTACAATATCCAAATGGAGATGAACGCCCATCACGAACGAAATCCTTTGCCTGATGATTCAGAACGGAAATCATGAAGCATGCACCCAGTTGATTGAGCAGAATACGATGTTTATTCGCTCAGCCGCGATTCAATTTGAAAAACGATATGGAAGCGCAGTTCTGAACTGTGACGATTACGAGCAGGAGGGTCGAATCGCTCTGCTTCACGCCGCAGAGCGATTCGTGCCGGAAAAGGGAAAATTCCTGACGTATGCCGCCGTAGTCGTTTGCACCGCAATGCTCGACGCCCTTCGGCAAACACATCCCGAAATCAATACGGTTTCGCTGGAAGAAAACCAGGCAGCAGTTGAAGCCATGCAATCCGATAATCCTGTTCCAAGTCGGGATATCTATCATAAAAGCCCCGAACAGCTCTATCTGGACAAGGAAAAGCTGCTTGCACTCTATGACGCAATGAATCGCTCGTCGCTTCGCGATGCCGCATGGGTTCGCCATCGGTTTGGTTTCGATGGCGAACCGTGCGCACTGGCAGCAGCGGCGAGGGACTACGGCTTGAGCATCAGCCGGGCAAGGCGCATCGAAGATGAAGCTCTGCGCCATATTCGTGAGAATCTGGCTGCACAGGGCAGGGAGAAGGCGGCTGCATGATCCCGACTTTGTGGTTTAAGCGTAAACCAGTTCGTTCAGCAGGATTTCTTCTGCTCGGTTCTGGATGCTGTTCATCCTGCGCACCCATTCCATCTGATCGCGTGCTTTGAGTGCTTCGTCAACCCCTTCCTGCCGCATTATCTGCGGCAGGAGGGGTTCAAGGCGTTCCCGACACTCGGCATCCACGCCGACGAGATGCTCCGTCAGTTTTCCGGAAAGTAGCAGGGCATTGTACAGAATGGGCTTATGCTCTTTAAGATAAGTCTTGCGCATCCTGCCATACTTTCCAAGCGTTACAGATTCATCCGGAATGGTCAGGGCGGGAAGCAGGTAATCGCCGCAGCAGTGATAGGTCAGTTTCATATAAATCTCCTTTCAAACACAAAAAAGCAGTTGTGGACTTGAAGATTTTTTCTTCTTCCATAACTGCTTTTTGTATTCGGTTTTCGCGGAACGACGCGCAGTTTAAGGAAGATGGTTAAAACCTTCCTTTACATAATACATGCTGCACACTTGAAGTATTGGTGTGAGTTGCCACAACGAAAGCATGATCTCCATGTGTAAATCGTTTTGCAAGTTCATAGCCAATTCGATTTGCTTCCTCCGGCGTAATCTCACCCGGCTTAAATGCCTGTCGTAAATGATAGGCAAGTACATCATCCTTGCCGCGTCTTCTCCCCGTGATTGTCAGATACTCCCGCCGCATCAGCATAAATTCCGCCTCTGCCGTCTGCGGTGTGCAGCCATAACTCGTCACCAATATGCCGTTTTCGGTTTTCATCGGGTCTTTAATGTAGCCGATGGCACGTTGAATCGCGTCCCCGGCAGTTTGTCCCCTGCCGACGTGCAGAGATATCAGTCGTGTTGTCGCCAAACATCTTCTCCTTTTTTGTATCAAAAAAATAGCTACCTAATCTCTTTTTAAGAAAATCAGGCAACCATTTTCTAAATAGGTTCTCTAAATACTCATAAATTATTCTATCTCGTTATCAATCTTTGGTTTCTTACAACTATCGCAATATACCCAATTCAATTTCTTATCAAATATACTTTTCCGTACTCGTGTTTCTGCCACCATATTACCTATTTCTTCTTCAATGCGTTGGAGCAATTCACCTTCGAATCGTGGTCCAGAAACGATTTCAATCGAATCAACAAAATCATCCGAAAGTTCAATCGCCACTGCTTCATACTCTTTATTTGAAGCAGTGTCTACTCTTAAGCGATATTCATTCTCATACGACCACGCCGAATCTTTTATATAGCCAACCAACTGATTTGATTCCAATACATTAAATATATTTTGATTGGTTTCATAACCACACATAAGCGTCTCTGTTTCTTTTTTACTTTTAGAGTCCGCATTCGTATACGCCACGGCGTAACTGCTAACCCTCGCATCATATATTTGCTTGTCTCGGTTCGCCTTTTTCGTTCTTTTATCTGCAACAAATACCCTTGGGTTTTCTTTTGCTAATTTCTTAAATTGCTCAACCGGAATTCTCAGCATCACACCTTTATTCCACGGTTGAGCATACATACTCCACATAGCAATGCTTTCTTTAGGTTCCAGCATGAAACTGGCAAAGAATACACTTTTCCAAATAGAGTTATCACCATGAGATAACTCCAGTCCATCATTCATGTTAAATGGCGATCCTACAAACCACATTTTCCCCTTAATGATGCCTATAGCCGCCGTTAAATCCGTATAATGACACATATATTTTTTCATGCCGTCAGCCGTATTATTTAATCTGTTGGCTTTTTTAATCAAATAATCTCTTAATTCCAAATGAGAACTTAAATCTGAAAACTTTTGTTGTTTTTCCCCATTTTTCTTTATTGTATTCATCATTTTCTTCCTTACTTTTCACTGAACATCTTCTCATCAATAAACTTTGGTGTTTGATATTTCAACATATTTTTCATCTAAAAGTGAACTGTCGATTTACTTTTTCAACAAACTCATCAGCCGAATCTTTCCATTGACCGTAATAATAACCATGTGGCAATCTAGTTAAGAACCCATTTTCATCAATTTTGCATTGTGCATTAAGCTTAGTCTTTCTTGATTTCGATGAATAACAAAAAACTAGAAAACCATACTTGTCTACTGTTACATATCTTCCTCGGTACGTTTGCTGGGCTAACTTGCTTAATTCACTTAAAGGTACGCCATACCAGCTTTCGCCTGACTGTTCTTGCTCATGAATAACATATTCTTCTGGTGTATAGTTTTTTCAGATTCATATACTTGCGCTTGTCGCCACACTGATAGTAAATCTAAAATAACGCGCTTCAAAAATCCCACAAGCACACCTCCGATGTCTCATTCCATAGT
>OMBQ01001030.1_pt1 | contig 25538 bp, 22 predicted proteins | sample 1674311 | NCBI WGS metagenome assembly OMBQ01 (sample SAMEA103958160, study PRJEB25191) | human gut metagenome | biome: human-associated habitat [ENVO:00009003]; feature: intestine environment [ENVO:2100002]; material: feces | place: Germany | collected 2013/2015 | reverse complement strand
TTCAGCAGCAGCTCGACGCGGAATTCAAGCGCACCGGCCACCAGAACGTGAGCATGCCGATGCTCATTCCGGAGAGCCTGCTGCTCAAGGAAGCGGATCACGTCGAGGGCTTCGCGCCGGAAGTCGCGTGGGTCACGCAGGGCGGCACCGAGCCGCTGGCCGAGCGTCTGGCGGTTCGCCCGACGAGCGAGACGATCTTCTGCACGATGTACGCCAAGTGGGTGCAGAGCTGGCGCGACCTGCCGCTCAAATACAACCAGTGGTGCTCCGTCATGCGCTGGGAGAAGACGACCCGCCCGTTCCTGCGCACGGCCGAGTTCCTCTGGCAGGAGGGTCACACCGTCCACGCCACCGCCGAGGAGGCGCAGGAGGAGACGATGCAGATGCTGCACGTTTACCGCGACTTCTGCGAGAAGAACCTCGCGATTCCGGTTTACTGCGGCCAGAAGAGCGAAAAGGAAAAGTTTGCCGGCGCGCGCGCGACGTATTCCGTCGAGGCGATGATGCAGGACGGCAAGGCGCTGCAAAGCGGCACGATCGTCTACCATGCCGCGCAGGGCCGCGCGCTGGCGTTCTCGCGCCGCACGGAGCACGACCACTGCCTCACGGCAGTCAATGCGGGCGACGAGCCCGCCACGCTCACCCTTCCGTGGGACGGCACGCTCGCCGAGGACGCCCTGTCCCATCAGGAGTTCTTCTGCGGCAACGGCCTGCTTCGCCTGACGCTCGAGCCCTACGGTACGATGCTGCTGACCGAATCGCAGGAGTGATTTGTTTCACGTGAAACACTGATTTCAGGTCATGGTAAAGGTCAGCGCCTTTACCATGACCCTTTTCTGTCCTCAGCACTGCCCCAGCGGTGATACCCCATCACCGGCCCAAACAGGGGCAAATCGGGACGTAAAGGTCTGCGCCTTGTCATGTTTCACGTGAAACAAATTTGCAAAATTTGAGCTTCCCTGTTGAAATTGAGCCGTTTTGTGCTATACTGAACAAGAATGAAAATGGATTAATGCTTCTATGACTAAGGTGGGTGTTTTTTTGGCTAAAATCGTTGCAATCGTCAATCAAAAGGGCGGCGTCGGCAAAACGACGACCTGTGTCAACCTGACCTCCTCCCTCAAGGAGAAAGGCAATCGCGTCCTGCTGTGTGACTTCGACCCGCAGGCTAACTCCACCTCCGGCATGGGTGTGGACAAGGCCGCCTCACGCGGCGTTTACGACGTGCTCATCAACGGCGCAGACGTCACGGCCAGCGTGGCGCACACGCGTTACGGCGACGTGCTCCCCTCTTCAAAGGCACTGGCGGGCGCGGGCATCGAGATGATCGACCGCGAAAACCGCGAATTCCTGCTCAAGCAGGCGCTCGACGTTCTCTCGCCCAATTACGACTTTATCCTCATCGACTGCCCGCCGTCGCTCGAACTCTTAACGGTCAACGCCCTCTGCGCCGCGAATTCCCTGATCGTTCCTGTGCAGGGCGAATATTTCGCGCTCGAAGGCCTGTCCGACCTGATGCACACGGTCCGCATGGTGCGCCGCAGCCTGAATCCCGGCCTGGAACTCGAAGGCGTGCTGCTCACGATGTTCGACGGGCGCACGAATCTCGCCCTCCAAGTTGCGGAAGAGGTCAAGCGCTACTTCCCCGGCAAGGTGTATTCGACCGTCATCCCCCGCAATGTGCGCCTTTCCGAGGCGCCGAGCCACGGCAAGCCCATCAACTACTACGACCGCACCTCCCGCGGCGCGGAAGCGTACAGCGACCTCGCCAACGAGTTTTTGAAGCAGAACCGCTGATACATTAAATATAAGGGCGCATTCCGCCCGCTTCATCCCACAGAAAGGAGAAGTTTCCATGGCAAATGCAAACCGCGGGCTCGGCAAGGGACTCGGCGCGCTGCTGGGCGACGCCGCCCTGCGCACCGACACGTCCGACAACCTCTACCTCCCCATCTCGCAGATCGAACCCTACGCCAATCAGCCGCGCCGCCACTTCGATGAAGAGGCTCTGCAGGATCTGGCCGATTCCATCCGCGAGCACGGCATTATCCAGCCGTTGACGGTCCGCCGCCTTTCTTCCGGCTACTATCAGATCATCGCGGGCGAGCGCCGCTGGCGCGCCGCGCGCATCGCCGGTCTCAGCGAAGTGCCCGCCATCGTCATCGAGGCGGATGACCGCAAGATGACCGAGCTTTCGCTCATCGAAAACCTCCAGCGTGAAGACCTTGACCCCATCGAAGAAGCCGAGGGCTACAAAACGCTGATGGACAACTACCATCTCACGCAGGAGGAGGCCGCCGAGCGTGTCGGCAAGTCACGCTCCGCCGTGGCAAACAGTCTGAGATTGTTAGGGCTTTGCCCCGAAGTGCGGCAAATGCTGCAAAACGGCGACCTCTCCGGCGGTCATGCCCGCGCGCTGCTGCCGCTCAAGGCCGATTTGCAGCTCGACGCGGCAAACCTGATCGTCAAGCAGGGCCTCAGTGTCCGCCAAACCGAGGCGCTCGCCAAGCGCCTGAGTAACCCTAAGGAAGAGCGCAAGCCTACAAACGACGAGCTCATCGCCGAGAGCTACGGCCGTCTGGCCGCGCAGGAGCTCAGCGATAAGATCGGCCGCCGCCCCACCGACCTCATCCTCTTCGGCGTGTCACTGGGGCTTTCGGCGGTGTTCCTGTTCGCCCGGGGATGGGCCGTCGTGGCGGTGTATGCGGGGCTGACGTTCTGCTACTCGGCGCTGGCGGCGGTGCTGCCCGCCCTCTCCACCGATCTGTTCGGCCTGCCCCACGCCGGGGTGAACTACGGCTTTCTGGCGCTGGGCCAGAGCGTGGGAAGCCTTTTGTTCCCCTGCATCGCGGATCTCTGGGGATTCGGGCAGGGACGGCACATCCTCGCCATCGCGGGTGCAGCGGCGGGCTTCGCCTGCATCTGGGCCGTCACGCCGGTGCGGCGGGAGCCGCAGAAAAAACCGAATTGAGAAGTTGCGCTCCTGCGCAGAAAAACGAAAATGGAAAAAAGATTGCGAAAAATTTGTCAGAAATGACTTGCAAATTGGGCCAACGTCCTCTATAATAAAATTGTGCGTGGTAGTACCGGGAGAGGCGCTGAAAAGAGAGCGGCACGGCCCGGTCAATGCAAGGCGGCAGGGGAGAGAAGCTTCTGCCGCACGGCATCAATTTGTCAAAAGGAGAGTATGATTATGACCTATTCGCAGCAAGTACAGAATATGTGCCCGATCACCAAAGGTCCTAAGCATGGTCCGGCTCCCATCCCCGAAGAGGGCGCATGGGTCAAGGCCTATGAGATCAAGGACATCAGCGGCTACACCCATGGTGTGGGCTGGTGTGCACCCCAGCAGGGCACCTGCAAGCTGTCCCTGAACATCAAGAACGGCGTCATCGAGGAGGCTCTGGTGGAGACCATCGGCTGCTCCGGCATGACCCACTCTGCTGCTATGGCAGGCGAGATCCTGCCCGGCAAGACCATTCTGGAAGCTCTGAACACCGACCTGGTGTGCGACGCCATCAACGTGGCTATGCGCGAGCTGTTCCTGCAGATCGTCTACGGCCGCAGCCAGACCGCTTTCTCTGAGGACGGTCTGCCCATCGGCGCAGGTCTGGATGATCTGGGCAAGGGTCTGCGCTCCATGACCGGCACCATCTTCTCCACCAAGGAGAAGGGCGTGCGCTATCTGGAGCTGACCGAGGGCTACATCAACAAGCTGGCTCTGGATGCCAACGATGAGGTCATCGGCTATCAGTTCGTCAAGCTGGGCAAGATGATGGAGGATATCCGTCACGGCAAGACCCCCAACGAGGCTTACGAGAAGAACGTGGGTACTTACGGCCGCTTCAGCAAGGAGCAGGGCGCTGTGAAGTACATCGACCCGCGTGAGGAATAAGAGAGGAGGAACAACTCAATGGCAACTTTTGAATCTATGGATCGCCGTATGCCTAAAATCGAGGCATGCCTGAAGGCTAACGGTCTGGAGTCTCTGGACGCTTGCAACGAGATGCTCCTCGCTAAGGGCATCGACTGCGACAAGATCGTCCGCGGCGTGCAGCCCATCTGCTTTGATAACGCTGTCTGGGCTTACACTCTGGGCACCGCTATCGCTGTGAAGCGCGGCCTGACCGACGCTGCCGAGTGCGCTGCTGCCATCGGCGAAGGTCTGGAAGCATTCACCATCCCCGGCTCTGTTGCTGAGCAGCGTCAGGTCGGTCTGGGCCACGGCAACCTGGGCGCTCGTCTGCTGAGCGAGGACACCACCTGCTTCGCTTTCCTGGCAGGCCACGAGTCCTTTGCTGCTGCTGAGGGCGCTATCGGTATCGCACGCACCGCAAACAAGGTCCGCAAGACCCCCCTGCGTGTTATCCTGAACGGCCTGGGCAAGGATGCAGCTTACATCATTTCCCGTATCAACGGCTTCACCTATGTGCAGACCGAGTACGATATCCCCACCCAGACCCTGACCGTCGTCAAGGAGATCCCCTTCTCCGAGGGTGAGCGCGCTGCTGTCAAGTGCTACGGCGCTAACGACGTTATGGAAGGCGTTGCCATTATGAAGAAGGAGGACGTTCAGTGCTCCATCACCGGCAACTCCACCAACCCCGTCCGCTTCCAGCACCTGGTCGCCGGCACCTACAAGAAGTGGGCCATCGAGAACGGCAAGAAGTACTTCTCTGTCGCTTCCGGCGGTGGCACGGGCCGTACCCTGCACCCCGATAACGTGGCTGCAGGCCCCGCAAGCTATGGCCTGACCGACTCTCTGGGCCGCGTCCATGGTGATGCTCAGTTCGCAGGTTCCTCCTCCGTGCCCGCACACGTTGAGATGATGGGCCTGATCGGCATGGGCAACAACCCCATGGTCGGCGCTACCGTTGCCTGCGCTGTTGCTGCTGCACAGGCCAACGCCTGATCTTTTCCTAGTTCGGCAAAGGGGGCTGCCTTCCGAATGGGCAGCCCCCTTTTTATGCTGAGATATGTTCGCGCAGGCTAACTGCCTGCAACGTTGCTTCAACTAAGAAGGAAAAAGAAGAAACCATGAAAAACACGAAGATGAAACAGAGCATTGCAGCGCTGGCCATGGCCGCTGTCGTTGCAGTGAGCCTGCTGGGCTACGGCTGCGGCAGCAAGTCCGCCTCCACCACCGGCGCTGGTGCTACCGGCGATTTTACCGGCACTGCCAAGGGCTTTGGCGGCGATGTTACCGTTACCCTGACCCTGACCGACGGCAAGATCACCGGCTGCACCGCTGAGGGTGCCGATGAGACCGAGGGCGTGGGCTCCAAGGCAATCGAGCAGCTGCCCGGCGAGATCGCCGAGAGCGGCAGCATTGCCGTGGACGGCGTGTCTACCGCAACCATCACCTCCAATGCCATCAAGGAGGCAGCCGCTGCTGCCATTACCGCTGCTGGTCTGAAGCCTGAGGATTTCCAGACCGCTGTGGAGAACAACGCTGAGCCTGCTGAGGATTCTACCGTTGATACCGATATCGTCATCGTGGGCGCAGGCGGCGCAGGTATGACCGCTGCCCTGACTGCCACCAGCGAGGGCAAGAGCGTTGTCGTCGTGGAGAGCCAGCCCGTGGTGGGCGGCAACTCCGTGCGCGCTACCGGCGGCATGAACGCCGGCAAGACCGTGTATCAGGATGAGAACGAGTTCGGCGAGTCTGCCGGTGTCGAAAAGACCCTGAAGACCGCTGCTGAAAAGTATGCTGACAACGAGACCATCACCGCTCTGGCTGCTACCGTGGCAGAGCAGTGGGCTGCCTACCAGGCCAACCCCACCGGCTACTTTGACAGCGTTGAGCTGATGGAGCTGGATACCATGGTCGGCGGCAAGGGTATCAATGACCCTGCTCTGGTGGAGACCCTGTGCTCCAACAGCGCTGATGCCATCGACTGGCTGGGTGAGCAGGGCATCACCCTGCACAGTGTTTCCAGCTTCGGCGGCGCATCCGTCAAGCGGATCCACCGCCCGGTGGACGCTGAGGGCAAGACTCTTTCCGTGGGTTCCTACATGATCCCTCTGCTGGAGGAGAATTGCCAGAAGGCTGGTGTCCAGATGATGCTGAACACCACCGCCACCGAGATCCTGACCGATGACAACGGCGCTGCTGTTGGCATCAAGGCCACCGGCGCTTCCGGTGAGACCATCACCATCAACGCCAAGGCTGTGGTGCTGACCACCGGCGGCTTCGGCGCAAATCTCGATATGGTCGTTGAGTACAAACCCGAGCTGAAGGGCTTTATGACCACCAACGCCCCCGGCATCCTGGGCCAGGGCATCAAGATGGCACAGGCCATCGGTGCTGACACCGTGGATATGGATCAGATTCAGATCCACCCCACCGTGGAGGCTAACACCGCTGCCCTGATCACCGAGGGTCTGCGCGGCGACGGCGCTGTGCTGATCAATGCCGAGGGCAAGCGCTTCATTGATGAAGTCGGTACCCGTGATGTGGTTTCCGCCGCTGAGATCGCTCAGACCGGCAGCTACAGCTGGCTGGTGGTGGATCAGGCTATGGTGGATGCCTCCAGCGTCATCCAGGGCTACATCAAGAAGGGCTACACCGTGACCGGTCAGACCTATGAGGAACTGGGCAAGGCAATGGGCGTTGATGAGGCTGCTTTTGCCGAGACCATGAACACCTGGAACGGCTATGTTGAGGCCAAGAACGACCCCGACTTTGGCCGCACCAGCTTTGCAAACAAGCTGGATACCGCTCCCTACTATGCCATCAAGGTCACCGCAGGTGTGCACCACACCATGGGCGGTCTGAAGATCAACACCAACACCGAAGTCCTGAACGAGAACGGCGAGGTCATCCCCGGTCTGTTCGCAGCAGGTGAGGTGACCGGTGGTGTCCACGGTGCAAACCGCCTGGGCGGCAATGCCGTGGCTGACTTCACTGTCTTTGGCCGCATTGCAGGCGCAGCTGCAAGCAAGTACGCTGCATGAAACGCCTGAAAGGCTGGCAGAAAAATCTGATCTTTGCGGCCGTGGTGCTGGCCGCGGCAGCACTCCTGTTCGTGCTGTACCGTGCCAACGCCCCCAAAGCGGAGCCGCTGGTGGCCGTGGTCGATTTCGGCGACGGCATCACCGAGACAATCCCGCTGGACGAGGACCACGATTATCTGTATGATGTGGGCGATTACATCGTGCATCTGCAGGTAAAGGATGGGGCCGTTGCCTTCCTCGACAGTCAGTGCCCGGACCATGTGTGCGAGCAATTCGGCTGGCTGAGCGAGCAGGATGCCTGGGCCGCCTGTGTCCCCGCCGGGGTCTATGTAACGGTGCAGGCCGCAGAAACAGAATAAAACAAAGAGGCCGCCGTGCAGGAGATGATCCTGCACGGCGGCCTGTTGTATAGGGGAAAATGTTATTTCACGTATTTGCCTTCGCAGATATTCTTGCAGCAGGCGCTGATGGGGAACCAGCAGCAGTCCCGGCAGATATCGGCCAGCATCTCGGGGGTGGCTTTGGCATCGATCTCCCGGATGAGGGCCTGGTAGTCGTATTCCTTTTCCTCCAGACCGAAATACTCCACGGTCTTGCGGTCGTACCGCTTGACCTTTTCCTGTGTGTCGCACAGGTCGGTGCCCAGCTTGTTGGGGCAGCAGGAGCAGAGGGTGTCGGTGGAGAAGGTGAGCTGGATCTTCGTCCCGGGCACCTCCCGCAGCTGGTGGACGACATCATTCATGTGCTCCACAAAGGCTTCGCTGTAGCCATGGCCGGAGTAGCCCTGGGTGCAGAGCAGGTGATGCGGGCGCAGTACGATGCTCATGCCTTTTTTACCCCCGGGATCCGCTTCCGGATGTTCAGGCCCAGCACGCAGGCCAGCACAGCCTTGATGATGGCGGTGGGGATGAAGGGAAGAACGCAGGCGGAAACGGCCACAGACACGGTGCTGTGGGCGACGATCACGAACAGGATGACACCCACGATATAGTTGACCACAGTGCCCACGACAACCGCCACGGGGAAAGCACCCTTGAAGGCATCCCTGTGCTCCACGCCCAGGCCGATGATGTAGGCCATGATGGGGAAGGAGATCAGGAAGCCGCCGGTGGGGCCGACAAACTTGTCGATGCCGCCGGAGAAGTTGGCCAGCACCGGCACGCCCACAGCGCCCAGCAGCAGGTAAACGAGCGTGGCAATGGCGGACAGCTTGGAGCCCAGCACCACAGCCGCCAGCGTGATGGCGAAGGTCTGCATGGTCATGGGCACACCCAGCGGCATGGGGATGGAGATCTGTGCCATCACGGCGATGACGGCGGCAAACAGGCCCGCGTAGCAGATATCGCGCACCGAGAACTTACTGGTCTGATTCATGGTAAAAAATCCTCCTCTGATTTGGTACAAACAACGTCCCGATTAAACCAGAAAGCGACGGACAGGTCAACTTGCGATTTGCACAAAGGTTTACAATCTGTGAAAATTTGCTGAAAAGCGTGCAAACGAAATTTGGACGCTTGTGTATCCGGATAAAATGCGATACACTACATCTATACATAGGAAAGGAATCTGACAGGCCGCCCCCGGCGAGCCTGAATCTGATAGGAGGAACATGATGATCTGGAATAAGAAGAAGGACGGCGCGGAGAACCCGGGTGCGGAAACGCCTGCGGCACAGACAACCAAGGCCCCGGTGCTGTTCTTGCAGAAGAACTGGAAATGGCTCGTGCCGGTGGTCTGTGTGGTGATCGCGGGCGGTGTGTTTTTGCTCAAGCCCAAGAACGCCAGCACCACAGCCGTGGACCCCAGCTATCTGGAAGCCAGCCCTGAAGTGCGGGATGTCTCCAATACCCTGAGCGGCACCGGTACCCTGAACCCTGCCAACACCTACACCGTGAAATCTCTGGTGGAGGGCAAGGTGCTCACCGGCGAGTTTGAGGAGGGCGACGTGCTGGATGAGGGGACCGTCCTCTACACGCTGGACAGCTCGGACGCTTCCACCAATTTTGAAAAGGCTGAGATCGCCATGCAGCAGGCACAGCGCGGCTATGACAAGGTGGTGGACCGCCAGTATGTGCGTGCCGAGGTGGATGGCACCGTGAGCACCCTGAAGGTCGCCAAGGGCGACGAGGTGACCAGCGGGCAGGAGGTCGCCATCATCCGCGACAGCTCCAAAATGCTGCTGACGCTGGAATTCCCCGCTGCCGATGCCGCCAATTTCAGCGTGGGCCAGACCGCCCAGGTGACGCTGGACGGCACCTTTGAGCAGCTGGACGGCACCGTGACCAGCGTGACCGGAACGGATGCCCTGAGCACCGGCAACCTGCTCACCCGCACCGTGACCATTGCCGTGCAGAACGCGGGCGGCCTGACCACCGCGCAGGCGGCCACCGCCTCCATCAACGGGGTCAGCTCCATCGGTTCTGCCACCTTTGGCTATCAGGCGGAGCGTACCCTGACCGCACAGGCTGCAGGCACTGTGACCTCCATCCATGTGCAGGAGGGCCAGACCGTTGCCGAGAACGATATCCTGATCGAGCTGAGCGGCGATGACCTGACCGAGAGCATCCAGTCTGCCTCTGAGACCCTGCGCAGCGCTGAGATCTCCCTGCAGAACCTGCAGGATACCATGGCCAACTATACCGTCACCTCTCCCATCAGCGGCACCATCATTGAAAAGGATGCCAAGGTGGGCGATGCGGTCAAATCCGGCGATACCCTCTGCGTCATCTACGACCTGAGCTATCTGGAAATGGTCATCAACGTGGACGAACTGCAGATCAGCTCCCTGTCTGTGGGCCAGAAAGTGCAGATCACAGCCGATGCCGTGCAGGATAAGAACTATGTGGGCACTGTGACCCGAGTCTCCATGAAGGGCGCTTCCAACGGCGGTACCACCACCTACCCGGTGACCATCCGCATTGACGAGACCGACGGCCTGCGCCCCGGCATGAACGCCAACGCTGAGATCGTGGTGGCTGAGGCTGCCAATGCCCTGACCGTGCCCAATGCGGCCATCGTCCGGGGCGGCTATGTGCTGGTGACCCAGGATTCCCCCAGCGCTTCCAAGGCGGATACCACCATGGAGGCACCCGAGGGCTTTGTCTATGTGGCCGTCAAGACCGGTGTCAGCGATGATGATTACACCCAGATCGTCAGCGGCATCCAGGAGGGGGACACCATTGGTTACGACCCCAACTCGGTCAGCAGCGACAGCTACTACTATGACGATGGCAGCAGCATGATGATCTTCTGATGGGAGGATGGAATGAGTGCTCTGATCGAATTTGATGCGGTCTGCAAGTATTACCAGATGGGCGACACCACGGTAAAAGCTGCCGACCACATCACCATGAAAATAGAAAAAGGCGAGTTTGTTGCCATTGTGGGCCAGTCCGGCTCGGGCAAGTCCACCTGCATGAACATCATCGGCTGTCTGGATGTGCCCACGGCGGGCACCTACCGGCTGAATGGCCGGGATGTGGGCAAGATGAGCCGGAATGAGCTGGCCTCCATCCGCAACGAGATGCTGGGGTTCATCTTCCAGCAGTATAATCTTCTGCCCAAATTAAACTTACTGGAAAACGTGGAGGTGCCGCTGGTCTATGCGGGCATCCCCCGCGCCGAGCGCCACCGCCGGGCCCGCGAGGTGCTGGAGCAGGTGGGGCTGGGCGATAAGCTGAAAAACAAGCCCAACCAGCTTTCGGGCGGCCAGCAGCAGCGCGTATCCATCGCGCGGGCGCTGGTGCGCAACCCGGCGATCATTCTGGCCGACGAGCCCACCGGCGCGCTGGACAGCCACACCGGCCGCGAGGTGCTGGGAATGCTGCAGGACCTGCATGGGCAGGGCCATACGGTGGTGCTCATCACCCATGACAACTCCATTGCCGTGCAGGCCGACCGCATCATCCGGCTGGAGGATGGTCAGGTGGTCTACGATGGCGACTCCCGCGCGCCGGAAGCCATCGTCCAGCCGACGCTGAACTTTGAACCGGCAGAACAGGAGGGGAACAAATGATCATTGAGACCTTCCGTCAGGCCCTCCAGAACGTGTGGAGCAACAAGCTCCGCACCTTTTTGACCATGCTGGGCATCATCATCGGTGTCATGGCGGTCATCGTCATCGTGGGTCTGGGCAACGGCATGACCCAGAGCATGCGGGACAGCTTTTCAGCACTGGGCACGAATGCCCTGTCCATTCAGGTCTGGGGCTACGGCTCCCGCACCGCCTCGGTGGAGGATGTGTATAAGATCGCGGATAAGAACAAGGAGCTCATCTCCGCAGTCTCGCCCCAGATCGATTTCAGCAACAACACCCCCAAGGTGGGCACCACGACCTACCGCTACGGCACCAGTGTTTACGGTGTGGACGAGCACTACGCCGAGATGAAAAACTATACCCTCGCCCAGGGGCGCGGCCTGCAGTACATGGACATCAAGGACAACAAGCAGGTCTGCATCATTGGTGATTACCTCAACCGGGCGGCCTACGGCGGCAATGCGGTGGGCCAGACCATCAAGCTGGGGGCCTACAAGTTCCGGATCGTGGGCGTGCTGAACGCCAAGGTGACGGACAAGAACATGCAGCAGGGCTCCGACGATGACTGCATCTATCTGCCCTACACCACGGCCATGCGGCTCTCCAGCCAGTCCAGCGCCAAGAACTTTGTTGCGATCATGAAGGACGAGAGCCGGGCCAACGAGGCCAAGGCGGTGGTGGAAAGCGGCCTGTACGACCTGCTCAAGAGCGACAACGCTTACTACATCTACAGCGCCAGCGAGTGGCTGGAAGAGATGAACGAGATGATCAACATGGTCATCATCATCCTTACCGGCATTGCCAGCATCTCGCTGCTGGTGGGCGGCATCGGCATTATGAACATCATGCTGGTGTCGGTGACCGAGCGCACCCGGGAGATCGGCATCCGCAAGGCACTGGGTGCCAAGGAGCGGGTGATCCTGTCGCAGTTCGTGGTGGAAGCTGCCACCACCTCCGCACTGGGCGGCGTGCTGGGCATCGTCCTTGGCTATATCGTGTCCATGGCGGCAAACCGCATTCTGCCCATGATCTCCAGCAGCATTGATGTGACCGTCAGCCCCTCGTTCAACTCCGTCGTGGTGGCCTTTGGCATCTCGGTGGGCATCGGCGTGCTGTTCGGCTATCTGCCCGCCAAGCGCGCCGCAAGGCTGAACCCCATTGAAGCGCTGAGATATGATTAAACCTCTCACCGCTTCGGTCTGGCTTTGCCAGTGCCTTGCGGAGCTCCCCTAATAGGGGCAACAACGACGACCGCCGCCAGTGGCGGATGAAGGGAGGAGTTGTTGGGGCCGCGGCCAGCAGGATGCAAGTGCAAGGCTTTGCACGAAGCAGACGCTGGGAGCCGCAACCCGGAATACATTAGATACTATTTTAAGGAGGATTTTCCATGAAAAAGCGAATCCTTGCATTTCTGCTGGCGGTGAGCATTGCCGTGTCGATGCTGGTGCTGCCGGCATCGGCAGCGGGCAACGCCAACACGGCGGTCCAGCTGTCCATCACGCTGAACGCGATGGACAGCAGCCAGCAGGCTGCTCTGAACGCTGTGGTCACCCGCGGTGCGCTGGCCCGGATGCTGGTGTCCTACTCCACCTACCGCGAGAGCGTGGGCTCTCAGGGCACGGTGGGCACCCTGTTCACCGACCTGCCCGGCACTTCGCCCTATGCCCCCTATGTCCGCATTGCAGTGCAGAACGGTTGGATGAACGGCTACACCGACGGCTCTTTCCGGCCCGACAATGCCGTGACACTGGAAGAAGCGGTCACGGCCATCCTCAAGCTGATGGGCTATAAGATGACCGACCTGAGCGGCTCCTTCCCCAACGCACAGCTGAACAAGGCCAGTGAGCTGGGCCTGCGCAATCAGGTGGACCGCAGCCAGGGCGAGGTGCTCAACTACGAGGAGTGCGCCCTGCTGTTCTACAACGCCCTGACAGCCAACACCGCCAGCGGCAGTGCCTACGGCAGCAGCCTGGGCTTCACGGTCTCCAACGGTCAGGTGGATACCTCCAGCGTCATGCTCAAGAGCCTGAAGGGCCCCTTTGTGGCAGGCGATACGGTCCAGCTGCCCTTTGTTCCCAAGATGGTCTACCGCAACGATAAAGCGTCGGAATCTGCGGAACTGAACAAATACGACGTGTATTATTACAGCGAGAGTTTACAGACACTGTGGGTCTATACCCGCCGCGCCGCTGGCCGCATCACGGCAGTTTCGCCCAGTGCCAGCGCCCCCACCAGTGTAACGGTGGCAGGCACCAGCTATACGCTGGGCTCCTCTGCGGTGGCCTCCCAGGTGTCCTCCCTCAACGGCGGCGGCGTGGGCGAGGTCGTCACCCTGCTGCTGGGCATGAACAATGAGGCTGCCGGGATCGTGACCGGCGAGGAAGCCGACAGCGTGTTCTACGGTGTCGTGCAGACCGCCACCCGCAGTCTGGTGGAAGAGAACGGCGCGGATGTTCTGCAGAAAGTCTCCGTCATGTGCACCGATGGCATTGCCCGCACTGTGAACGTGGACAAGAGCCTGAACTTTCCGCAGGGGTGGCTGGTAGAGATCAAGGTCACCCCGGAGGGCGAGAGCGTGGAACACATCGAGGACCGCCGCGTCAACGGCACCATCAATACCAATGCCACTGCGCTGGGCGCTGCCGCCCTGGCCGACGATGTAGAGATTCTGGATACAACTTCGGAGGGTGTGGCTGGGACGGTTCGTCCCAGCCGCCTATCGGGGGTAACACTGAGTGACCTCGATGTCCGCTACTATACCGTCAACGATGCCGGACAGATCGACCGGCTCATCCTGAACGATGTGACCGGCGACCTGTGGAGCTACGGCGTGCTGGACGATGTGAAAAATCTGGCCATGAATTATTCTGACCTGAAGAGCCTCGTCACCGGCATTGTGGCGGGAGATTCCGCTTCCGGCACCACGACCACGACAGGCACCACCACCGGAGCGGCCACGGGCGGCACCGACGGCTCCGGCTCTACCTCGGATACCACCACCACTGTGACCGGTGCCACGGCGGTAGACCGCCTGTCCAACCTGCTGGTGCCTACCACCAGCGAGATCCTGTGGGGCATCGTCTCGGGCGATATCCTGAGCACGGCCTGGCAGAAGCTGACCAGCAACACCGGCTCCCTGATGAGCATTGGCTTCCAGCAGATCGCGGAGATCACGGGCACCCCCTTCAAGCAGATCTTTAACTACATCGGCGGCGGGGCGACCTATATCTGCTACGTCAACGGCGCGGTGGCCAGCTACACCACGGCCATCAAGTATCCGGTGCTGGCGGGCGGCATTGCCGTGCGGCAGGAGACCACCGGCTCTGTCAAGGCTATGATGCAGCTGATGCCCCTGAAGATCGACAAGGTCGGCGCGGCCTCGGTGCTCTCGGGCAATGAACGCTACGAGATGGCAGACAATGTGCAGGTCTACCTGTGGTACAAGGGCCAGTATTACCCCACCAAGCTGGCTCAGGTGGATGCGGACGGCTACCAGCTGACCGGCTGGTACGATAATTTCGGCTGCGCTGCCGGAAAAAAGGTCCGCGTCATCATTGCGGTCAAGAACGACTGATGCTTTATTACAGCGGCCTGAGCCGCACACTGCGGCAGCTGCGCTGGGTACTTTACCCGCGCCGCTGCCCTTTTTGTGATCGGGTGCTGGGGAACCAGCCTGCCTGCCCGGACTGCGCCGATGGGCTGGCAGAGCTGCGCCGTGCACCCTCCATGCGGCTGCGCGGCTCCGAGCACTACCTGGGGCGGCTGGATGGGGCAGCCGCGCCCTACCAATACACCGGCCTTGTCCGCCGCGCGGTGCTGCGGGCGAAATATCAGGGCGCGCCCTGGGCAGCTGTGGAGCTGGGCGTGGAGATGGCCCGCCTGCTCTTTGGCAGCGAGATCAGAATGTGCGGCTCTGAGCCCCTGCCCGAACCGGTACCGGGCCTTGACAGGGGTTACGACTGCATCCTTCCGGTACCGGCCTCCAGCAAAAAGCGCGGCTACAATGTGCCGGAGCGGATGGCACAGCCCCTTGCCCGGGCAGTGGGCGTGCCGGTGGTCACGGACGCGCTGACCCGTGCCCGCTCCACCCGGCGGCAGGAGGGACTTTCCCTTGACGAGCGGCTGGCCAATGTGGCGGGTGCCTTCCGGGTGGCCCGGCCGGAGGCTGTGGAGGGAAAGCGCATCCTTCTGGTGGACGATGTCCTGACCACCGGAGCCACGGCCTCGGCCTGCGCGCAGGCTCTGCTGGATGCCGGTGCGCAGAGCGTGTTCGCTGTGGCGCTGGCTACGGTGGAGTTTCCGCAGCCGGTGGGCAGCACAACGGCCATTGCCGAAAATGAAGAAGTAATTTGAAAATAGTGCTTGACAAAACACCGTTCTTCGGGTATACTGATTGAGCTGTGAGCGACAAGCTCGATCAGATGTCCGGGTGTAGCGCAGTTTTGGTAGCGCGCTTGAATGGGGTTCAAGAGGCCGTGAGTTCGATTCTCGCCACTCGGATTGGAACAAGACCGACGATTTCAAAAGAGATCGTCGGTCTTGATTTTTTATTCGGCTGTTTCTGGTGCGCTGTCCCGGAGGGGCGGGCACCGCTGCAAGGAGGGCGAGTCTATGAATGCTGCACTGCGCCGGGATGCGGATGTGATCCTTCGTTCCAGCCTGAACGCTGTTCTGCCAGATGAGGCGGTGCGCCGCGCGCTGCGGGATCTCCGGCCCGGGAAGGGCCGGGTGCTTCTGGTGGCGGCGGGCAAGGCGGCCTGGCAGATGGCACACGCGGCGGTTGAAACGCTGGGCCGGGTGGATGGCGGTGTGGTCGTGACCAAGTACGGCCATGTGAAAGGTGAGATCCCAGGTGTGGCTTGCTATGAGGCGGGCCACCCGGTGCCGGATGAAAACGGTTTTGCGGCTACCCAAAAGGCGCTGGAGCTGGTGCAGGGGCTGACCGCCGGGGATACGGTGCTGTTCCTGCTTTCCGGCGGCGGCAGTGCGCTGTTCGAGCAGCCGCTCGTTCCCGGGGCAGAGCTGCAGGACATCACGAGCCAGCTGCTGGCCAGCGGGGCCGACATTGTGGAGATGAATACCATCCGCAAGCGGCTTTCCGGTGTGAAGGGCGGGCGGTTCGCGCAGCGCTGTGCCCCTGCGCAGGTGTTCAGCATCGTACTGAGCGACATTCTGGGGGACCCGCTGGATATGATCGCCAGCGGCCCGGCGGTGCCGGATACCTCCACCTGCGCCCAGGCGCTTGCCGTTGCCGAAAAGTATCATCTGGCACTCTCAGCACAGGCCCGGGCCCTGCTGGCGCAGGAAACGCCCAAAACGCTGGACAATGTGACCACCCGGATCACCGGCAGCGTGCGGGAGCTTTGCCGTGCCGCGGCCAGTGCCTGCCGGAATCTGGGATATGAACCGGTTCTCCTGACCGACCAACTCTGCTGCGAAGCACGGGAAGCAGGCAGCTTTCTTGGCTCCATTGTCCGCACCCAGGCAGGGCAGGGGAAAAAGCTGGCCTACATCGCGGGCGGCGAGACCATCGTTCACCTGACCGGAAAAGGGCTTGGCGGAAGAAATCAGGAGCTGGCCCTTGCGGCTGCGCCCGCCATTGCCGGGCTGAACGCGGCGGTGTTCTCTGTGGGCAGCGATGGCACAGACGGCCCCACCGATGCCGCCGGCGGCTATGTGGATGGGGATACCCTTGCCGCGCTGGAGGCCGGGGGCTGGAGCGGATACGCTGCTTTGCAGAACAACGATTCCTACCACGCCCTGAAAGCAGTGGATGGCCTGATCATCACCGGGGCAACGGGCACCAATGTCAACGATGTGGCGGTGGCCCTGATCGGGGAAGAAACACCGCCTGTGAGCCCGGAAGTTTCCCCGGAGTGGTGATTGCATTCCTCCGTTGAGTATGTTATACTGAACAGCGAACTGAATAGAAAACAGCAGGTGCGTACCGCCCGCGGCTTTGGCCGGGGGCAGGCACGTTAAAAGGGAAGCGGGTGCAAATCCCGCACGATCTCGTCACTGTGATAAGGGAGTTTACCGCCAGGGTGCAGCTGCGCCGGTCACTGGAACGCATGTTCCGGGAAGGCGGCGGTGGATGTTGAGCTTTCAGCCAGGAAACCTGCCCGCTGTTGGTACGGGGGCGCAAGCCCCAGATCACGAGGAATTGGTTGTACCCAAAAAGCCTGAAAAAACTGAAAAGGGCCTTTTTGCTTTGCCACCCCGCAAGCAGAAAGGCCCCTTTTGTTTTGCCGGGCACTCTTTCCTGTACCTTCTGTTCAGCAAAAATCATGTTCAAAAACAGGAAAGGAACGAACAAAAATGAGAAAACGCACCATCCACAAAGCAGCGGCCGCTCTGACCGCTCTGGCCCTCTGCGCCGGTGTACTGACCGGCTGCGGCGGTGCCGCAAGCAGCACCACTGCTTCCAGCACGGCAGGATCTGCTGCCAGCAGCGAGGTTTCCGGCGAGGAGGCTGACGAATTGGCCGCAAAGAACGTTGCAGACCTGATCGATGCCATCTATGTGCAGGAGCGCACCGATGACACCGATGCCCAGTGTGAGGCCGCCAAGGCCGCATGGGATGCCCTGACCGATGCCCAGAAGGAGCTGGTCGAGGGCGAAGAGGCTGACCCTGACTACTTTGGCCGCGACACCGGCGATGCCTCCAAGGACGACAGCCGCAATCAGGACGACATCGGCGAGAATGAGCTGCTGGTGGTCTCCTTCGGCACTTCCTTCAACGACAGCCGAGTGAAGGATATCAAGGGCATCGAGGATGCGCTGCAGGCCGCTTATCCCGATTGGTCTGTCCGCCGCGCCTTCACCGCACAGATCATCATCAACCATGTTCAGGCCCGCGACGGCGAGAAGATCGACAACATGCAGCAGGCTCTGGACCGCGCTGTGGCCAACGGCGTGAAGAACCTGGTCGTCCAGCCCACCCACCTGATGCACGGTGCAGAGTACGACGAGATGATGGAGATGATCGACGAGTACAAGGACAAGTTCGAGAGCGTCGCCGTTGCCGAGCCCCTGCTGGGCGAGGTCGGTGCCGATGCTGCGGTCATCAACGCCGACAAGGAAGCTGTTGCCAAGGCCGTTACCGCTGCCGCTGTGAAGGATGCCGGTTTCGACAGCCTGGAGGCCGCTGCTGAGGAGAAGGTCGCCTTCGTCTTTATGGGCCACGGCACCTCCCACACCGCAAAGGTGAGCTACAGCCAGATGCAGACCGCCATGCAGACCCTGGGCTACAGCAACGTGTTCATCGGCACGGTGGAGGGTGAACCCGAGGAGACCGCCTGCGAGAACGTCATCGAGGCTGTCAAGGCCGCCGGTTACACCAAGGTCATCCTGCGCCCCCTGATGGTCGTTGCCGGTGACCACGCCAACAACGATATGGCCGGTGCGGATGACGATTCCTGGCTGAGCCAGTTCCAGGCCTCCGGTGACTTCGCGTCCGTGGAGTGCCAGATCGCCGGTCTGGGTGAGATCGAGGACATCCAGCAGCGCTACATTGAGCACACCAAAGCCGCCATTGATTCCCTGAACGGCTAATATTTCGCATTCCAATGCCCGAAGGGAGAGATCTTTTCGGGCATTTTTTATGGAGAGCTTCCCCGCATGAGGAGAAACACTCCCATTTCAAATTCTGAATTTTTGAGGTATTTTGTTTATGCACTGCAAACAGTTTGTTTCCCTGTCCGTTGCTTCTCTGATGCTGGCCGCCGTCCTCACCGGCTGCGGCGGGGCTTCTTCCGCTGCTTCCTCTGCTGTCAGCGCGGAAGCCGCTTCTGCCGTGAGCGCTGCCGCATCCGAGCCTGCCGAAGCTGCCCTGCCGGACGGCGTGTACACGGCTGAGTTCGACACCGACAGCGGCATGTTCCACGCCAACGAAGCCTGCAATGGCATGGGCACCCTGACCGTGGAGAACGGGCAGATGACCTTCCATGTCAGTCTGTCCTCCAAGAAGATCGTCAACCTGTATGTTGGTATGGCCGCCGATGCCGAGGCCAACAAGGCAGATTGGCTGCTGCCTACCACCGACACTGTCACCTACTCTGATGGCACCTCGGAGGAGGTCTACGGCTATGATATCCCCGTGGCCGCTGTGGACCAGGACTTCCAGCTGGCACTCCTCGGGACCAAGGGCAAGTGGTATGACCACACCGTGAGCATCCGCAATGCACAGCCCAAGGCTGAGGAAGCTGCCGAGATCCCTGCGGACGGTGAATACAGCGTCAATGTGACCCTGGAGGGCGGCTCTGGCCGTGCCACCGTGGAAAGCCCTGCCGCCCTGACCGTGGCGGACGGCAAAATGACCGCTGTCATCCGGTGGAGCAGCCCCAATTATGATTACATGATCGTGGACGGCGAGAAGTATCTGCCCACCAACACCGAGGGCAACTCCACCTTTGAGATCCCTGTTTCTGCACTGGACACCCCGCTGGCTGTCACTGCCGATACCGTAGCCATGAGCACCCCCCATGAGATCGAGTATACGCTGACCTTTGCGCTGAACTGATGAAACTGACGAGACAACAATTCCTGCGCGTTCTGCCTGTTACAGTACTGGCCCTGTCGGGTTGCGCCGCCTCCGAGACAGCGCCCGCCAGCACAGAAGAACTGATCTTTGCCCATGCCTGTCCGCTGGATTACGCCACGCAGTTTACTGCAGACTGCTATGAGGGCGGCTATACCATGCTGACCCTGACCGAATCGGGGGAGCAGTTCCTTGTGACCCCGGAGGATGCCGCTGAAGTGGAAGGCCTGCCCGAGAGCGTGACGGTGCTGCGTCAGCCCATCCGGAACATCTACCTTGTCTCCACCTCGGTGATGGACCTGTTCCTCGCGCTGGATGGGCTGGACAGCGTGACCCTTTCCGGCACCCGGGCGGAGGGGTGGTATCTGGATGAGGCCAGAGCCGCCATGGAGGACGGGCGCATTGCCTATGCGGGCAAGTACAGCGCCCCGGACTACGAAAAGATCCTTGCGGCCAACTGCGGCCTTGCCATCGAGAACACCATGATCTACCACACCCCGGAGGTCAAGGAGCAGCTGGAACGGTTCGGCATCCCGGTGCTGGTGGAGCGCTCCAGCTATGAGAGCGGCCCGCTGGCCCGGCTGGAATGGCTCAAGTTCTGGGGCATCCTGCTGGGGAAAGAGGAGCTGGCGGAACAGGAATTCGCCCGGCAGGTGGAGCGCCTTGCACCGCTGGCCGGGCAGGCTTCCACCGGCAAGCGCTGTGCCTTTTTCTCCATCACAGCCAACAACCTTGCCAATGTGCGCAAGGGCGGCGACTATGTGGCCCAGATGATCGAGATGGCGGGCGGTGATTATGTTTTTGCGGACCTGACCGACAACGGCAACAACCTTTCCACCATGAACCTGCCGCTGGAGGATTTTTACGCCGGTGCAAAGGATGCGGATGTGCTCCTTTACAACAGCACCATTGAGGGCGTGGTGCATACCACGGAGGAACTGGTGGCAAAATGCCCCCTGCTGGCCGAGTTCAAGGCCGTGCAGAGCGGCAGTGTCTGGTGCACCACCCAGAGCTTTTTCCAGCAGAGTACGGCGCTGGTCGATTTTGTGCTCGATCTGCACCGTGTCTTTACGGAGAACGACCCCGCCGACCTGCAATTTCTGAGGAAAGTAGAGTAACCTATGACCAGCAAAAAGCGCCTGATCCTTTCTTACGGCATCCTTGCCCTGCTGCTGGCGGTGCTGTTTGCCGCAAACCTGTTCTGGGGCAGTGTATCCCTGACACCGGGGGCAGTGCTGGCGGCCCTGACCGGCCGCGGGCAGGACGCTTTGAGCGTGGGCATCATCACCCAGCTGCGCCTGCCCCGGGCCGTGATGGTGGTGCTGCTGGGGGCGGCGCTCTCGGCAGCGGGCTACCTGCTGCAGACCTTTTTCGCCAACCCCATTGCAGGGCCCTTTGTCATGGGCATTTCCAGCGGGGCCAAGCTGGCCGTGGCACTGGTCATGGTGGCTTTTCTGAACCATGGCCTGCTCACCACCTCCCTTACCCTGATCACAGCCGCCTTTGCGGGGGCCATGGCCTCCATGGCCTTTGTGCTGGCGGTCTCCCGGCGGGTGCAGCGGATGAGCATCCTTGTCATCTGCGGTGTGATGATCGGCTACATCTGCTCGGCCGTCACGGAGTTTGTGGTGGCCTTCGCCCAGGACAGCAACATCGTCAACCTCCACAACTGGTCTCAGGGCAGCTTTTCCGGCATGACCTGGGGCAATGTGCGGGCGGCGGCGCTGGTGGTGCTGCCCGCTCTGGCGGCAGCGTTCTGCCTTTCCAAGCCCATGGCCGCCTACCAGATGGGAGAGGCCTACGCCCGGAGCGTGGGCATCAATGTCAAAGCCTTTTCCCGGCTGCTGGTGCTGCTTTCCAGCCTGCTGGCCGCCTGTGTCACGGCCTTTGCGGGGCCCATCTCCTTTGTGGGCATCGCAGTGCCCCATCTGGTCAAGCAGCTGTTCGGCAGCGCAAGGCCGCTGGTGGTGCTGCCCGGGTGCTGCCTGGGCGGGGCGGCCTTCTGCCTGCTGTGCGACCTCATCGCCCGCAGCATGTTTGCCCCCACCGAGCTTTCGATCAGCGCCGTAACGGCAGTATTTGGTGCACCGGTGGTCATCTGGCTGCTGGTGCGCCGGGGTCAGGAGGGTGTGCGATGAAATACCGCTGTGAAACGAAAGAACTGGCCATCGGCTATGGCGGTGCGCCCCTTGCTTCCGGCATCACGCTGGGGGCGGTGCCGGGGCAGATCCTGGCCCTCATCGGGCCAAACGGCGCGGGAAAATCCACCCTGCTCAAAACGCTGGCGGGCCAGCTGGCCCCCCTGGGCGGGGCTGTCCTGCTGGATGGCCGCAGCCTGACCGATTACACCGGCACAGCCCGGGCCCGGAAGCTGGCCCTGATGCTGCCCCACACCCGCCGCACCGAGCTGACTTCCTGCTTTGAGTTTGCCGCCGCCGGGCGCATCCCCTATACCGGGCGGCTGGGCATCCTGTCCGATACTGACCGGCAGGCCGTGCGGGACGCGCTGGAACTGGTGGGGGCTTCCCCTCTGGCGGGCCGGGATTTCAACTGCATCAGCGACGGCCAGCGCCAGCGCGTTCTGCTGGCCCGTGCCATCTGCCAGCAGCCCGGAGTTCTGCTGCTGGACGAGCCGACTTCTTTTCTGGATGTCAAGGGCAAGATCGAGCTGCTGACCATCCTGCAGAAACTGGCCCATGAGCAGGGGCTGGCCGTGATCGTCAGCCTGCACGAGCTGGACATGGCGCAGAAGATCGCGGATGCGGTGGTCTGCGTGTTCCCGCACAGCGTTTCGGGGGTGCTGACCCCGAAGGAGGCCTTTGCCCCGGAGAACATCCGGGCGCTGTACAGCCTGACCAAGGAGCAGTACGAGGCCGTGTTCGGCCCGGAAAAGCCTGCCGGGCCAAAGTTTGAACATTACGTCCGCAGTGGGCAGAAGCTGCTCCGCTGCGGGTACACCACCGGCACCTGCGCGGCGCTGGGTGCGGCGGGGGCCGCGCGGCTCCTGCTCACCGGCCATGCCCCGGAGAGCGTTGCCCTGCGCACGCCGAAGGGCATCGTGGTGGAGGTGGCCCCGCTGTACTGCCGCCCCGCCGGAGCCGGTGCCGAATGCGCCATTGAGAAGGACGGCGGGGATGATGTGGATGTGACCACCGGCCTGCCCGTGATCGCCGCCGTAGAATTGCTGCCCGATACCACCGAGATCCGCATCTCCGGCGGCAAGGGCGTGGGCCGGGTGACCAAGGCCGGGCTGGACCAGCCGGTGGGGGAAGCTGCCATCAACCATGTGCCCCGGCAGATGATCGCTGAGGCCTTGCAAAGGGAAGCCGAGAGCGCCTGCTACACCGGCGGCTTTGCCGTGACCATCTCCATCGAGGGCGGGGAAGAGGTGGCAAAGCGCACCTTCAACCCCCACATCGGGGTCGAGGGCGGGCTTTCGGTGCTGGGAACCAGCGGCATTGTGGAGCCTATGAGCCAGCAGGCGATCCTGGATACCATCCAGCTGGAAATGAATCAGGCCGCTCTCCGGGCGGGCAGCCCCAGGCGGCTCATCCTGGCCCCCGGCAATTACGGGCTGGACTATCTGCACGAAAGATACCCGGGGTTTCACGCTGTTCCGGTGGTGAAAACCTCGAACTTTATTGGAGACACGCTGGATATGGCTGCAGCGGCCCACTTTGAAGAGGTGCTTCTGGTGGGCCATGTGGGCAAGCTGGTCAAGGTGGCGGGCGGCATTATGAACACCCATTCCCACACTGCCGACTGCCGCACTGAGCTGTTCTGCACCCATGCGGCGCTCTGCGGCGCTTCCCGGGAAGTCTGCGCCGCCCTGATGAACGCTGCCACCACCGATGCCTGTCTGGAACTCCTGGACAGCGCCGGCCTGCGGGCTCCGGTGCTGGAAAGCCTGCTGCGGGCAGTCCAGCTCCACCTTGACCGGCGGGCCTGCGGGGCGTTCCGGGTGGGGGCGGTGCTGTTTTCCAACCAGCACGGCCCGCTGGGAGCCACCGACACTGCCGCACAACTGCTGAACGAATGGAAGGAGCATTGAGATGGTACATTTTGTAGGCGCAGGCCCCGGCGCACCTGACCTCATCACCCGGCGGGGCGCGGCCCTGCTGCAGGAAGCCGACTGCATCATTTATGCGGGCAGTCTGGTCAACCCGGCTCTGCTGGGGCTGGCGAAGCCGGAGTGCGCCGTTTACAACAGCGCCGAGATGACGCTGGAACAGGTGCTGGACGTGATGCGCCGGGTGGAAGCCGCAGGCGGGACCACCGTGCGGCTCCACACCGGCGACCCCTGCCTGTATGGAGCCATCCGGGAGCAGATGGACGCACTGGATGCGGATGGCATCCTCTACGATGATACCCCCGGCGTGTCCAGCTTTTGCGGGGCGGCGGCGGCGCTGAACGCCGAGTACACCCTGCCCGCCATCAGCCAGACCGTGATCATCACCCGGATGGAGGGGCGCACCCCGGTGCCGGAAAAGGAGAAGCTGGCCAGCCTTGCCGCCCATGGGGCAACCATGGTGATCTTCCTCTCCATCGGCCTCATCGACAAGGTGCAGCAGGCCCTGCTGGCAGGCGGAGCCTACACGCAGGAGACGCCTGCCGCCGTGGTCTACAAGGCCAGCTGGCCGGAACAAAAAGTGGTGCGCTGCACCGTGGGCACGCTGGCCGGGAGCACCCGCGCCAACGGCATCACCAAGACGGCGCTCATCGTGGTGGGGGATTTTCTGGGCACCCGGTATGAGCGGAGCAAGCTCTACGACCCAACCTTTACGACGGAGTTCCGCAAGGGGGCAGACCAGTGACCCGCGCCTATCTCGCCTTTACGGAAAAAGGGCTGGCGCTGGCCCAAAAGCTGGCCAGTGCCCTGCCCGGCACCGTAGACCGCTGCGGCCATGGCGGGCCCGGCCTTGCCGATTGGACTGCGGAGCAGTTCGCCCATGCGGATGCCCTGATTTTTGTGGGGGCTGTGGGCATTGCGGTGCGGGCCATTGCGCCCCACTGTCGGAGCAAGGCGGTGGACCCTGCCGTGGTGGTGCTGGACGAGTGCGGCCATTTTGCGGTGCCGATCCTTTCGGGCCATCTGGGCGGGGCCAACGATCTGGCCCGGGCGCTGGCGGCGGTCTGCGGTGCGGTGCCGGTCATTACCACGGCCACCGATGCCAATGGTGTGTTTGCCGTGGATGCGTGGGCCAGGCACCAGAACTGCGCTGTGCTGGAGCCGGAGCGCATCAAGCGCGTCAGCAGCAGACTGCTGGCGGGCGGGCCGGTGCGGTATCGGTCGGAATTCCCCATTGCCGGGCAGGCCCCTGCCGGGGTGGTCCCGGCGGGGGAGGCAGAGCGCGCCGACTTTGCCCTGACCCTTTTCCTGGCGGGCGATGCGTTGCACCTGATCCCGAAGATCGGTGTGCTGGGCATCGGGTGCAGGCGGGGGACCAGCGCCGCACAGCTGGAAGCGGCCTTTGCACAGTTCTGCGCGGCCCACGGCCTTGCAGCAGTGTGCATCACGGCGGCAGCCAGCATCGACCTGAAAGCCCATGAGCCGGGCCTGCTGGAATTTTGCAGAGTCCACGGCTGGCCGGTGCAGTTCTATTCTGCCGCACAGCTGCAGAACGCCCCCGGGCAGTTCACACCTTCGGCCTTTGTCCGGAGCGTGACCGGTGTGGACAATGTCTGCGAGCGGGCGGCGGTGCTGGCGGCGGGCGGTACGATCATTCTTCCCAAACAGGCGGGCAACGGCGTGACCTTTGCGCTGGCGCTTCGTCCCTTTGCCCCGGATTGGAGGTGGCAGGATGCCTAATGTTGTTTTTGTTGTCGGGCTTGGGCCCGGGGATCCCCGGTTCCTGACCGCACAGGCGCAGAGCGCCTTAACGCAAGCCGAGGTGCTGTGCGGCTATACGGTCTATCTGGATCTGGTGCGCCCCTACTTCCCGGACAAGCTCTATTATTCCACCGGCATGACCAAGGAGATCGACCGCTGCCGCTGGGCGCTGGAAA
>OMBQ01001029.1_pt1 | contig 25547 bp, 23 predicted proteins | sample 1674311 | NCBI WGS metagenome assembly OMBQ01 (sample SAMEA103958160, study PRJEB25191) | human gut metagenome | biome: human-associated habitat [ENVO:00009003]; feature: intestine environment [ENVO:2100002]; material: feces | place: Germany | collected 2013/2015 | reverse complement strand
CAAGCTCTTTACTGCAATTGAGATTGCCATTGAGATTGCTTGCGGATTTTAGGATAACTAGAAAAGAAGATTTATAAAATATGAAGCGTTCATGAAAAGATGTAAAAGATGTATAGAACTATTCTTGTACTGTTGGCTCCTTATCATTTCGCTTACTTCTTGCATTTATGATGACTATTCCAGTTGTCCGCCAAAGGATGGCCGTAGATTGGTGCGGATTAATGTAGATTGGCGTTTGTTTGATAAAGAGGTGCCTACAGGTATGACGGTCATGGTGTTTCCCTGGTCAGGTGGTGCTCCGCATATTGCCTTGACTAATGACATAACCCATGCCGACTTTTCCTTAGAACCTGGCAAATATCATGTATTGGTATTCAACCAGAGTACGACCGAGTTTGGTACACTCGACTTTCTAGGAATGGACTCTTACGAGACGGCGCGGGCTGTGGTACTGCATACAACATCGCGCTGGTACTCGCGTGGAGATAATGAATTGATAGGGGTTGAGCCCGAGTGGCTTGCCTCTGATAAACTCGATGAATTCGATGTTTCTGGAGACTATTCTGAGGCTACTTTAACGCCAAGGAATGTGCTTTCGCATATCCAGGTCAACGTGAAAGTTCCAGGTATAGGAAACCTGTATTCTGCGAGAGGATCCTTAACTGGTATTTCAGAAGGATTTCTGCTGGGACAGGGGAAGCCGCTTCAGAGTAGTAAGGTGACTTATCTTCTGGAGTCCTGGACGAAAACGATAGATAAGAATGACGCGACACTAGGAACGTTGACGACATCGTTTAAATGTTTTGGCCTACCAGAAACTGCCCATCTTGATGCAGAAAACAATAAGCTGTCTTTTTCAGCTTTGTTGATAGACAAAAAGAAGCAGGTAGATTATCAGTTTGCGGTAGGAGATAAGTTTAAGGAAGATGAAAATTCATCGGAATTAGGTTATTTTGCTTCTCTCCATGTTGATGTTGAGTTGCCGGAACCTTTACCTGATGTGAAGCCTTCGGAAGGAAGTTCTGGCGGTTTTGACGTCACGATCAAGGATTGGGGTAAACCTGAGGATATTGATATGGAACTGTAAAAATAGTAAAAGAGTAATAATAGATTAGTATAATTTCAAAATTAAAACAGATATGGATAAGAAATTTTTTATGGGTATTGCTGCAATGGCAGCATTGACATTGGTAAGTTGTTCAAGCGATGACTTGGATAGTTTTTCAGACAATTCTTCTAAGAATGAAGCTATCAGCTTTGATGGCTATTTGGGAAGAAGTGCAGTTGCTGTAAATGGTACACGTGGTAGCGAGGAGACGAAGGAGACGCTTAAGACTAAAGGTTTTGGTGTGTTTGGTAACTATATCGCTGATGCTGGTCAGACTTCTGATGCTAATTTCTTCAAAAATCAGAAGGTAACTTATTCAGGAACAAAGTGGACATATACTCCTCTTAAGTATTGGCCAACAAATGGTAAAATTAATTTCTTGGCGTATGCTCCTCATAAAGAAGGTCAGGAGTTAAAAGCAAATACAACTACTTTTGATTTTACTGTAGCAGATAAGGCTGCTAACCAGATAGATTTGTTGTGGGCTAATGCTACGGGTCAGATAAAAACAAATTTCGAAGGTACAACAAAAGAGAAAGTGAAATTTCTATTTAAGCATGCTTTGTCTAGACTTGGTTATACTGTAAAGTTATCTGGAAAATATTCTCCTGATAATGCAACTTTTACATTGAGAAAGATAACATTGGCAGGATCTCCTGATGAGGAAACAAAGGGTGCTTTCTATAAAACGGGTACCATAGATTTGTCTAAGACAGATACTAAAGAAAATTTGTCTAAGACAAATACTGCAACAGGTCTTTGGACTGCAGCAACTGATAATAATAAGCAAAATTTTACATGGTTCGATGGAACTTATAATGTAACTGCATCTGCATCTCATCCTGATGAAGCTAATAAAAATAAGGATTATTTGTTTGTAATTCCACAGAATTTCTCTGAAAAAATAGAAGAAGCAGGACATCAGAAAGAAAATCCAGATAAACTTTATGTTATCGTAGAGTACGATGTAACCTATACTAGTTCACATACAACAATAACAAATAAGGTTTATAAGAAACTTCCAATAGATTTAATGCAGGGTAAGGCATATATGCTTAACTTGACCATTGGTCTTCCAATCGAATTCGATATTGATGTTGAGACTGTTTCTGGTGTTGAACCTTGGGAAGAAGTAAATGATGTTCCTGGCAATATTGATTCTTGGGATGATATCAATCATTAATAATGAATTTAAATTATCATAAGATGAAGTTTCTTCGTTTAGCCTTTTATGTTTTGATAGCACAGCTGGTATTATCTGGCTGTGCTGGCGAAGGTGTGGAAGAAACTTCATCTTCTTCATCTTCTGAAATCAACTTTGATGCTTATGTAGGTCGGGATGCTTCAACCCGTTCTGATGTAACCGATATTGATTTTCTCAAAAGTGGGGAATGGAACGCCGGATTTGGTGTCTTTGCAAGATACGGCAATACTCATCTGATGGATACTGAACACGTAACCTGGAGAGGAAATCATTGGGGATATGACCATATCCGATTTTGGCCAAGTAGTGGAAAAGTGGATTTCTATGCCTTTGCGCGTTATGTTTCATTCGTAACAATGGGCAGCCTACCTCCTGGACTGGCCCAAAAAGATGATATTAGTCCAGATACTTATATACTGTTTCCTTCTAACGAAAATCCTATAGATTTGATATGGGCAAAACAAACAGGTCAACAAGCACCAACATCTCCTGGTAGTAAAGTGAAATTTCAATTTAAGCATGCTTTGGCTCGTTTGAGCTTTGATATCACAGCTCCGAAATTAGAAGAAGGTACAGTTATAAAAGTTCAAAGGGTGAGACTATATGGCGCCTCATACTATGAAGGCGTCTTTGTTATGCAGGGCTATCTGAATCTTAATACGGGAGCTTGGATTCTCGACGATAATGGTGTTAAATGGCATTATACTTGGACACCAGAAGGCAAAAATGCTGACATACCAGATAACGATAACAAAGATAGTATCGTATATAAGTTAAGTGCACCTCCTCAGTTACCCAATCTAGAAAATAAAGTAACAAATGATAAGGATTCTTATATCTTTATAATCCCTCAGACGAAGACCGAAGCGTTTCATCTAGCGATAACTTATACGGTAGAGCAGGGAGATTTTAAGGAAACGGTGACGGTAAAGAAAAATCTGCTAGATGTTCTTTGTAAGCCAGGAGAACCTAATCCGTCTTTTGAGTTTAAAGAAGGAAAAGCGTATGTCTTTCATTTGATACTTTCACTTGATCCTATCAATTTCAGCATAACGCCTAAAGTCGAGGATTGGAAATAGGTGATAGATAAAACAATGTCTTTATAAGGATAATCTGGAATATGAAGCGGAATATTTATAGTTATAGTAAGTTATGGATGATTTTCTTTGTCTTGATGGGTGCAGCCTGTACCAATCAAGTGGAGGATGCTATTCCTGTATCTAGTCAGCCTATAGGGTTTTCTGTGCAATCAGATTGGACGGAAATTCCCAATACTCGCTTGAAGGATGATAATGGTACAATGACATTTACCGGAGGTGACCAGATTCAGATTTTCGGTTTTCATAAATCTTCTCCAGATGGGGTTGAGAAGGTTCAGAAGTTTATGTATGATGTAAAAAATCCGAATAATGGTCAGATAGTAATCTATGATGGTAATAGTAGCTGGAATTATACCCCCAAGCGTTTCTGGCCTAAAGAGGGAAAGCTAGATTTTTTTGCCAGTTATCCATACAACTCTGTTCACTATACGGGAGTAAATCAGAGGATGACTTATGAAAATCCTTTGACACAAGATCTGTTGTATGGCTTAGCTACCGATCGTGATTGTGCAAGTGCAAGTAAAGATACCGTACGGATCTGGATGGTGCATGCCTTGGCTAAGGTGAAAATTAGTTTTGACAGCTCTTTGGGTGACATCAGGAAAGTTAAAGTCTCGGCTTACAAAGCAGGCTATTTCGATTACACCTATGGTGGAGTCCCTAATTGGATTGTTGATGAAACAACGACTCAGGAAGCTACCTTTTCTCCTGATAAAGGACAGACGAAAATTGATCAAGTTACCGTATTTGTCTTGCCGCATAAGATTAAGGGACTCATACTGACATTGTCGAATGGGACAGAGATTGATGCTTCTGATAAAATCCAGTCTTATTTGTTTGATGCAGGAAAGCCATATGATCTCACGATACATAGAGCACAGAAGAATACAAATAGCTGTTCTATAGCGATGTCTGTTCGTTGTGTTTCGGAATAGCGAAATAATATCGACCTGTACGGTTGAAATTACCCAATACGCCCTGAACCAATGGTCACCGGCCGAAGGGAATTGAAAATCGCTGGCCGAAGGGTAAAGCAAAGGTAAAAGGCAGAGAGGGTGTGTCATAAGGACTTATGACACACCCTTTTTTCTTTATGCCCCCGGCTCGCCCAGGTATTCGAAGATGGTGAATACCTGGCGGGGAGGGAAATACTGGCTATGCTCCTGGTAGCCTAAACGTTGCAGCTCGTTCCAGAGGGGCTCACAACGCTTAATCCATCCCATGATATGACGGCGCGCTGTCGCCCCGTCGGTTGTGTCGGGAAAGTAGAGCAGACCCAGCTCGGTCTTGCTGTACATACGTTGGGGATAATTCATAAGCTTTATATTTTTTACAATCCTTCTACACCATGATCCTTAAAGAAACCTATCATCGCTGTGGTCATATAGCCACCCATGTTCATCTTCTTGTTCGAACGCCTGCAGTTGGCTATGTAATAATCCTTTCGCATGAAGAAGTCCTCCAGGTCGCCAATCATATCTAACCTGAGATAGCCGCTCAGCTGGTCAGCCTTCTTCTCGCTCACATCATAATTGTATTGCAGCCGGAGTTTCAGTTTGCTCCGCTGTCCTCTCAGTTCGCTGCTCACTTCTGCACCTTCCGCAGTTTCGCCAGAAGTGCGACGGTCGTGCAGGGTAAAGGTGATGTGTTCGGGCAGGTGATGCTTCTCTTTTTTACCCTCCTCCAGAAAGAAAGGCTTATAGGTAAGATACTGGTCGATGATGTGGTTCTGGTAAAGGCGCTTGAGGTCTTTGCAGGCAAAAGTCAGACATTTGTTGTCCAGTGCCGACCAGGTCTTGTAGTAATCTTCCCTGCCATGCATCAGTTGCTGGATATGCGCCGTTTTGCAGATGGTGAATCCCTTTGCGCCCCAGCAATTCATGATGATATATAACTTGATGCTCGATGCGCTGCGGCATTGGTTGATGGCATTGAGGTCGATACGGCTGACTCCCTTGTCGAAACTGTAGAAAAACCGTATCACGTTGTTGTCGAAGCGGAATTTTACCATCCAGTTCTTGTGCCGGTCTTGGTATATCTCACTCTTAAACAGGCATGCAAATTTCCGGTATAATGTCTGTTTTTCCAGCTTAAACGGCAGCAGGATGGGCTGGGATTCTATACGCTTGATGGCATCGCGCAATTGCGGATAATGATGAGCACCATAAGGAAACTCCGACAGTTTCATGATGACATCGGTGTGGTCTGCAGCTCTCTGTTCTGCGGTGAAGCCATTAAAAGTCTGTGAAGTTACCTGATAAGGGATAACATAGCCCAAGATGGCTTTCTGGGCATGCTTGATAATCTGCAGAACGATTTTGAGTTCTAGCACAGAATAGTTCTGGTAAGACAATCCCTGTACGCCAAGGATGGCTATCAGTTGTTTCTCTTGTTGGTTTGTCTGAGGGAAGGCCTGCTGCCCGCCCGGATGCTGTTGATTAAATTGTTCCATTGTAGGTTTCTTTTAAAATTGTTAATGGCCTACCGATTGGGGCAAGTCTTGTTGTTGTTTATTGAAAACCGGCATGGAATTGGAGTAAGGATAACCTCGCAAGATTAATGAACAATCACAAAGGAAAGTTTTCCACCATCGCTCTTGCTATCAAAAGACCTTACTTCGCATCCATGCCGATAAATTTTCATCAAATTTATCAGGCATAGAATGCCCTGTAAGGATTACCTTTTGATCACTCACTTTTCAGGGTGGAAAATCCTACTCAATGAGCTATGTTCTAATCCTTAACCGAAAGCATTTCCCGGTGTCCTTCATCGGGAGGAGAATCGCATTCTCCGCACTTTCATGTTGCAAAAGTAATATTAATTTCAGACTTATGCAAATTTTTGAAGAGAAAAAATGCATTTTAAAAGCTGATTTGTTGAAAAAAAAATCTTTTTCCTCCCGTATTACGTATAGTGTAAAAGATGTAAATGTATATATATAATATACTTGGTATAGTATAGGGAAGAAAAATCTGCGCCTAACTGTCTGATATTCAGTAATATATATATTTAAGATTCTCCCTGGTAGTCATTCGGGCATATCAGAAAACTCATGATTGTCCCTGATGGTACCTGTTATTGTCCCTGATGGTACCCTCAGAAAGGCTAATTCTCCCTGGTAGTCATTGAGCACTCAAATGAGGTAAACAAATAATGTACTTCCGTTTACCAACTGATGTGGCTGAACTGGGTTAAGGATATGGCTGCGTTGGGTTAAGGATTCGACTGCATCGGGTTGCGCAGATGACTGCATCGGGTTAAGGATTCGACTGAACTGGGTTACACAGTCGGCTGTACTCGCTGATTGAGCCACTTGAGTAGTCTGATTGAGCCACTTGAGTAGTCTGATTGAGCCACTTGAATAAGCTGACTGAACCACTTGAATAATCTGCTCATACTCCGATTTTATTTAACAAGTTAGGGCGCATCCAATCCGGATGCGCCCTTTTTCTTTGTCGACATATTTCTTTCATTCAACACTCAACACTTAACATTAAACATTCACCATTAAACTATCCCAATACAACATTGGCAGGAACGCCGAGGTTGTGGTATATGTTTCTTGCAACATCAAAATTAATTGCACGACGTCCATGGAGAATATCACTTAATGCGGTTGTTGACACGCCTATAGCTTTTGCAGCCTCCTTTTGCTTGTAGCCTTTTTGGCGAAAAGCAACTTTGATGGCAGCTATGAGTGAAGGCTTAACTCGCCATGGATGGGGATCAACTTCGCATTCCCAATCGTAAGCAGCTTCGCTGAGGACCTTTAATTCTTCCTTTTCTACTTCGCTGAGAAAGTCCATGCCGCCCAATTGGGTGCCCTTTGCAAGCAGAGCCTCCATTCGCTCTTCAATTTCATTATATGTTTTTTCGTCTTTAATAGTCATAGTTATATATTTTTAATGTTTCCTTGCAAAATCTTTCAGCAATTTGAACTTTAATATCTTCATAATCGTTTATTTTTGCTGCAAAAATAGCGAAAAGTTCTCGATACAGAGAACTTTTCGCAAGAAAAGAAATAAATGTTTGCAATATTTAACTTATACGTACAGAAAACTCTTGCAGATATGAAAATAAAACCGTAACTTTGCGCTATAGAATTTTAAAACAGATGGTTATGAAGTACTTAGATCCTAAGGCAGACCTTACGTTCAAGAAGATATTCGGCAATCATCCCGCAAGACTGATCAGTCTTCTGAACGCTCTCCTGCCACTCAGCGACGAGGAGCAGATACGCAAAATCAAGTATCTGCCTACAGAACTTGTGCCTCAGCTCGAAGGGGGCAAGAACACCATAGTGGATGTACTCTGCACCGATGTCAGAGGCAGGAAGTTCTGCGTGGAAATGCAGATGGAATGGTCCGACGCTTTCCAGCAGCGAGTACTGTTCAATGCATCCAAGCTCTATGTGAGTCAGGCAAAAAAGGGAGGAAAATACAGCGAACTGCAACCAGTGTATTCTCTCAACCTGATAAATGATATCTTTGCGCATGATACTCCAGATTTCATCCACAACTACCGCATCGTGCACGATAAGGACAGCAATAAGATCATCGAAGGCTTGCATTTTACCTTCATTGAACTCCCTAAGTTCACTCCACATTCCATTGCCGATAAGCGCATGATGGTCTTGTGGCTCCGTTTCCTGACAGAAATAAATTCCAACACGAAGGATATTCCTGCCGACCTGCTCAATGACCCAGAGATTGGAAAAGCCGTAGAAGATCTTGAAGTTTCCGGTTTTACTGATGCCGAACTCAGAGCCTATGATAAATTCTGGGATTCGGTAAGTGTTGAAAGAACCCTTCTGGATGACAGATACCAGAAAGGAATGGAAGAAGGTATGGAGAAAGGTATGGAGAAAGGCATGGAGAAAGGTAGAGCTGAAGGCATAGAAGAAGGCATGAACCAGCGAAGCCTTGAAATTGCCAGGAAGATGCTGGCAAAGGGTATGGATGAAGCGTCTATCATGGATATGACGGGGCTGACGGCAGAGGAGATAAAGCTGCTGAAAGTGGAGATGTAGATTACGAATGTCTCTTTCAGATGCTGGCTCCATCCAAGAGTTTCCGGTATTTAGCTACAGCATCCGAAATCTCGCTTATTTTGATAAATTCATCGGCTGAATGGGAGCGGGAGGACTCACCCGGACCCAGTTTGAACGAAGGGAAGTGCATCAGAGCCTGGTCGCTGAGGGTAGGACTGCCGAATGGCTTCATGCCCATGGCTACACATTTCCTGATAAGAGGATGCGCCGGGTCGATGCGGGATGACTTCAGACGGAAACTGTGCGCCTTCACCTCGCTCTTCAGGTGCTGGCAGATAAACTTGTAAACCTCCTCGTTGTCATAGAACTCGTTGGTGCGGATATCCACAAGCATCGTACACTTATCCGGAATCACATTGTGCTGGGTTCCGGCATTCACTACGGTAAGCGTCATCTTGGTAGGTCCCAGGAACTCGCTTACCTTCTCAAACTTATAGTCACGAATCCATCGCATATCATCCAATGCCTCGTAGATAGCGTTTACTCCCTCGTTGCGGGCAGCATGACCGCTCTTTCCGTGAGCAATCACATCCAGCACCATCAGTCCCTTTTCGGCAACAGCCGGGTTCATGCCGGTAGGTTCACCTACGATGGCAAGGTCGATATGCGGAAGCAAAGGCAGGGCACGGGTAATGCCATCCTTTCCCGAAACCTCTTCTTCGGCAGATGCCAGATAGATGAGATTATACTGCTGAGGCTTTGCGGTCAGCATTCTGAATATCTGGAGGAGCGAACAGAGTCCACCGCCGCAATCGTTGCTGCCCAAGCCGTAAAGTACACCCTCTTCTATATCCGGTGAAAACGGGTTGCGTGTCCATGAAGCCACAGGCTTCACGGTATCGATGTGAGCGTTGAGCAGCAGGGTAGGTCGGCTCTCATCGTAATGAGGGTCGATAATCCAGATGTTGTTCGCCTCACGATGAGGTTCGAAACCATATTTGCGGATGGTCTGCTCCATGATGTCGGCAGCATCCTTCTCGTTTCTGCTTACAGATGGGGTGGCGATAAGCTTTTTCAGCAAATCCACGGCATCGCTTACATATTCTTCTTGTGTCATCATAATCTCCCTATTCTTTGATTTTTTTGCAAAGATACGAAAAAAAGGGCAGATAAAGTGGAAAAAATATCTTTTTATTTTGTGTTCTTAACAAATTCTATTATCTTTGCATCAGAATATAAATATAAGCTTATGCAGATTAATAGTCATCTTTCGGTACTGGTACATGATCTCGCCAAGAAATGGGGAGAGAAAACTGCTTTAACTTTCAGAAAGTTTGGCAGCGACCAGTGGCAATCGGTTTCATTCAGCCTCTTTTCCTTAAGAGTGAAACAAGTGAGCAATGCCCTCCTGAATCTTGGGGCTAAACCTCTTGACAAAATCGCTGTCTTCTCGCAGAACTGTGTGCATTATCTGTACACCGACTTCGGTGCGTACGGTATCAGAGTAACCTCTGTGCCTTTCTATGCCAACAGCAGCGAGCAGCAGATTCAATATATGATTAATGATGCGCAGATTCGCTTTCTCTTTGTTGGCGAACAGGAGCAGTATGACAAGGCTCACCGTATCTTTGCCCTCTGTCCATCTCTGGAACGTATCATCATCTTCGATTCCAGCGTGCGCATCAGTACACACGATCCTGCAGCCCTTTATTTCAAGGACTTCCTGAAGCTGGGAGAGAATCTTCCTCGTCAGACGGAGGTAGAGGAACTCTACAAACAGGCAAGTATGGATGATTTGGCTAATATCCTCTATACCAGTGGAACAACCGGAGATAGCAAGGGCGTGATGCTTACCTATAGCCAGTATTATGCTGCTTTGAAGGCAAACAATGAGTGCATTCCTGTTACCGAAAAGGACCGTGTCATTGATTTCCTTCCATTCACCCATATCTTTGAGCGTGGATGGGCATATCTCTGCTTGAGCGAAGGTGCCGAACTCATTATCAATACTTATCCTCATGAAATTCAGGAGAGTATGAGAGAGATGCATCCTACCTGTATGTGTAGTGTGCCACGTTTCTGGGAGAAGGTGTATATCGCCGTAAAGGCAAAGATGGATGATGCAGGTCCTATCCAGAAGAAACTCTTCTACCATGCCTTGGCAGTAGGAAAGAAGCGGAATATAGAATATCTGGCAAACTGCAAGCGCCCTCCTCTGACATTGGAGTTGGAATATAAGATTATCAACAAGACCATTTTGAGCATGGTTCGCAAGCAGTTGGGCTTGGAAAAACCTAATATCTTCCCTACAGCGGGTGCTTATGTAAGTCCGGAAGTAGAGGCATTTGTACATGCCATCGGTATCAATATGGTGGTGGGTTATGGTTTGACCGAGAGTCTTGCCACCGTATCTTGCGATCATTCTGACAAGAAACGCAGTCTGGGTTCTGTGGGGCGCCCTATCTCTTGCATTCAGGTAAAGATAGGTGAGGATAATGAGGTGCTCCTCAAGGGTCCTACCATCACTCCGGGATATTATCATCGTGATACCACCAATGCGAAGGCATTCGACAAGGATGGATTCTTCCATACCGGTGATGCCGGCTACATGAAGGATGGCGAGCTTTATCTCACCGAGCGTATCAAGGACCTGTTCAAGACATCGAATGGTAAGTATATCGCTCCGCAGCAGGTAGAATCGTTGCTCCTGGTAGATAAGTTTATCGATCAGGTGGCTGTGATTGCCGACCAGCGCAAGTTCGTATCAGCCCTCGTCGTTCCAGAGTTCCGTCTCGTGGAGGACTGGGCACGTGAGCATCATATCGCCTTCACCTGCCGTGAAGATTTGTGTGCTAACGAGAAGGTGCAGAAGATGCTGATGGACCGTATCCAGATTCTCCAGCAGCATCTGGCTTATTATGAGCAGATTAAGCGCATTACCCTCCTGGCTCACCACTTCTCTATGGAGTCGGGTGAGTTGACCAATACCTTGAAGATTCGCCGCCCTATCATCAACAAGAACTACAAGGCGGAGATTGACAAGATGTATGAGGAGTAATCATAAAGTTTAAAGTTAAAAGTTAAGAGTTAATGATTACAGCTGACCAGTTGAAGGATGTGATGGACAGAGCTGACGCTCTGCATCACTATCTCAATATAGACCAGAAGAAAGTAGAATTCGAAGAGGAGCAGCTCCGCACCCAGGCTCCTGACTTTTGGGAAGACCCGAAGTATGCTCAGGAGCAGATGAAGAAGGTAAAAGGTATCCAGAAATGGCTCGACGGTTATAAGACTGTACGTCTTTATGCCGATGAACTGCAGCTTGCCTTCGATTTCTATAAAGACGAAATGGTGACTGAGGAAGAGGTGGATGCCGATTATGCCAAGGCGATAAAAGTCATAGAAGACCTGGAGTTGAAGAACATGCTTCGCCAGAAGGAAGACCCGATGGACTGCGTGCTCAAGATTAATTCCGGTGCCGGTGGTACAGAAAGCCAGGACTGGGCACAGATGCTGATGCGTATGTATATGCGCTGGGCTGAGGCTCATGGCTACAAGGTAACCATCACCGATATGCAGGAAGGTGATGAGGCTGGTATCAAGAGCGTGACCATGACCATCGAGGGCGGCGAGTACGCTTATGGCTATCTGAAGAGCGAGAACGGTGTGCACCGACTGGTGCGTGTTTCTCCTTTCAATGCCCAGGGCAAGCGAATGACCAGTTTCGCCAGTGTCTTCGTAACTCCGCTGGTAGATGATACCATCGAGGTATATGTTGATCCAGCCAAGCTCTCCTGGGATACCTTCCGTTCGAGTGGTGCCGGTGGTCAGAATGTGAATAAGGTTGAATCCGGTGTCCGTCTGCGTTATTGGTATACCGACCCTGATACCGGCGAGGAAGAAGAAATCCTCATCGAGAACACCGAGACCCGTGACCAGCCAAAGAACCGTGCCAAAGCCCTGTTGCTCTTGAAGAGCCAACTCTACGACCGCGCCATGAAGAAGCGTCTGGAGGCTAAGGCTAAGATTGAGGCTGGTAAGAAGAAGATAGAGTGGGGAAGCCAGATTAGAAGTTATGTCTTCGACGACCGTCGTGTGAAAGACCACCGTACCAACTATCAGACATCGGATGTAGATGGCGTGATGGACGGCAAGATAGATGATTTCATCAAGGCATACCTGATGGAGTTCCCTACGAATGATGACGAACAACAATAATCATCTAAAAAACATACGACTATGAGTGGAAATAAAGACTTAAGAAGAGCCAAACATGAGGCTTATCAGAAGAAACAGGCTGCAAAAGGCGAGAAAGTAATCAAGTGGATATTCGGTGGCTTGATAGCCCTCGGTATTCTTTTTCTCATCTATGCAGCATCATTAGCATAAGACTATGAGTGGATTAGAAATAGAAAGAAAATTCCTCGTTAAGAAGGGCGACGCTTACAAAAGCGCCGCCTTTTCTTCTAGTCATATCCAGCAGGGATATATTCCTGCCGAGGGGGCTACGGTGCGGGTTCGCACACGGGATGAGAAGGCTTACCTTACTATTAAGGGTAAGTCGGTAAATGGCGGCATGACCCGCTATGAGTTTGAAAAGGAGATAACGATGGACGAGGCGCAGCATCTTCTGCAGCTTTGTCAGGGTGGCGTCATCGATAAGCGTCGCTATCTTGTGAAAAGTGGCAGTCATACCTTCGAGGTAGATGAGTTCTATGGCGATAACGAAGGTCTGGTCATGGCAGAGGTGGAGTTGGCTAGCGAGACCGAAGCCTATGAGAAACCTGATTTCATCGGCATGGAGGTAACAGGCGACAAGCGATTCTACAATTCGCATCTCTTGGGCAATCCTTTCTCGAAGTGGCGTGATACCTTGCCGGCTGAATATCGTTAGAAAATGTATCGAAAAGGTCATTTCTGCGTCCTAAAACGGATTAAATTGCATAAATATTACTAAAATTGTATTTTTACTTTCAAATAATTCATATATTTCAGAATTATTTTATAATTTTGCACGAAGAAAAATTAAAAAATAAGAAATTAGTAATAGAAAGATAGAAATGACTGATTCAAATAGAGGAAGTTTTGGTAGCAAGATTGGATTGATTCTTGCTACAGCAGGTGGCGCCGTAGGTTTGGGTAACGTATGGCGCTTCCCTTATATGGCTGGTCAGGAAGGTGGCGCAGCCTTTATTCTGGTATACATCGGAAGTGTGCTCCTGTTGGGCATTCCATGTATGATTTCTGAGTTTATCATCGGCCGTCATGGTGCCTCTAATACCGCACGTGCCTATACCAAACTCTCTAATGGTACTGCTTGGAAGTGGGTAGGCTATCTTGAAGTGCTTACCGGTTTCCTGATTACGGGCTATTATGCGGTGGTTTCGGGCTGGTGTCTGCAGTATGTCTATGCCAGCATCATGGGCGAACTGCATGGTGACCCAACCTTTGTGGCGAATTACTTCAAGGAGTTTTCTTCTGATCCTGTGCGTCCGGTTATGTGGACGGTAGCGATATTCCTGATTTGTCATTTCGTGATTATTCATGGTGTGCGCGGCGGTATAGAGAGGGCTTCTAAGGTGATGATGCCTCTCCTGTTCATCCTGCTTTTGATCATTGTGGTAGCAGCTTGTCTGTTGCCGGATGCAGGTAAGGGCGTGGAGTTCCTGTTGAAGCCTGATTTCGGAAAGGTAGACAGAAACGTGTTCCTGAATGCCTTGGGTCAGTCGTTCTATTCTATGAGTATCGGTATGGGCTGTATCTGTACCTATGCCTCTTACTTCAGCCGTCAGACCAATCTCTTTAAGAGTGCTTTGCAGATTTCCATCATCGATTTGCTGGTAGCAGTACTGGCTGGTCTGATGATATTCCCTGCAGCCTTCTCAGTAGGAGTATCACCGGATAGTGGTCCTTCGCTCATCTTTATCACTTTGCCGAATGTCTTTAATCAGGCGTTTGCATCGTTACCTATACTGGGTTGGATTATCTCGCTGCTCTTCTACGTGTTGCTGTCGGTAGCAGCCTTGACCTCGCTGATGTCACTTCATGAGGTGAATACCTCTTTCTTCTACGAGGAGTTGAAGATAGACCGCAAGAAGGGTGCTACCATCGTTACGGTTTCCTGTGCCATCATCGGAGCCTTCTGTTCGCTCTCTTTGGGTGCAACAGATAAGCTTTCGTTCTTCGGAAAGGCGCTGTTCGATTGGTTCGACTTCGTTACGGGTCAGATATTCCTACCTCTGGCAGGATTCCTTACCTGCCTGTTCCTGGGTTGGTATGTACCTAAGCAGATCGTACAGGATGAGTTTACTAACTGGGGAACCTTGAAGGGCCGTCTCTTCGGTATTTATCTTTTCCTGATTAAGTTCGTTTGTCCTGTCCTCATCTTCCTGGTATTCCTGAACCAGTTTGGGGTCTTCGGATAAAGTATTTGTAATCGGATAGATAATATAATCAGATATAACTATATATAATAAGGTGTAGCATCTCCCGTTTCGTCGGAAAACAACAAACACTACACATTAAAGATTTAGATAATGGAAACAAGAGGAAATTTTGGTAGTAAGTTGGGCGTTATTCTTGCCACAGCCGGCTCGGCAGTCGGTTTGGGTAATGTGTGGCGTTTCCCTTATATGGCAGGTCAGAATGGTGGTGCCGCCTTCATTCTCATCTATTTGGTATGTATCATCCTACTCGGATTGCCTGGCATGATGAGCGAATTCATCATCGGCCGTCATTCTGCATCCAATGCAGCCCGTGCTTATACCAATCTGGGTAAGCATAAGGCTTGGGGTGCTTTGGGCTTGATGGGTATCATCACCTCTATGATTATCCTGGGTTTCTATGCCGTAGTGGCTGGCTGGTGCCTGCAGTATCTCTATGCCAGTATCATGGGCGGTGTTCATGGCGATGCAGAGTATGTGAAGACCTATTTCCAGACCTTTTCAGCCGATCCTATCCGTCCTACCTTATGGGCAGTAGGTTTTATCCTGCTTACCCACATGGTGGTAGTACGCGGTGTGCGCAATGGTATAGAGAAAGCATCCAAGATACTGATGCCTATGCTCTTCTTCCTGTTGATTGTGATTGTGATAGCTTCCTGCTCTCTGCCGGGAGCGATGAAGGGAGTGGAGTTCCTGCTGAAGCCGGATTTCTCTAAGGTAGATGAAAACGTGTTGCTCGAAGCGCTGGGACAGGCGTTCTTCTCTTTGAGCATGGGTACGGCTTGTCTGTGTACTTATGCCTCTTACTTCAACAGACAGACCAATCTCTTGAAGTCTGCTACTCAGATTGTGACCATTGATACGGTAATCGCCGTATTGGCAGGTTTGATGATCTTCCCTGCAGCTTTCTCGGTAGGTGTGCAGCCAGACAGCGGTCCTTCGCTCATCTTCATTACCTTGCCAAACGTATTCCAGGAGGCTTTCGGTAACATGCCGGTTGTCGGTTATGTGATTTCGGTGTTGTTCTATGCTTTGCTTGTATTGGCAGCCCTGACTTCTACCATCTCGATGCACGAGATAGGTACCGCCTTTATTTATGAGGAGGGTAAGATAAGCCGTGCCAAGGGAGCCTGGTTCGAGACCGTCGTTTGCTGCATCATAGCTGTATTCTGTTCGCTCTCTCAGGGTGCCGTACCTGATTTGGGCTTCTTCGGCAAGGATTTCTTGAGCAATTGTGACAACTTTACTGCCCAGCTGCTCATGCCGTTGGGGGCGTTCATCACCTGTCTGTTCCTGGGATGGTATGTGCCAAAGAAGATTGTGCGTGATGAGTTTACCAACTGGGGAACCTTGAAGGGAACTCTCTTCCCTGTTTTCCTGTTCACCATCCGTTTTATCTGTCCAATCTGTATTTTCCTTATCTTCCTGCACCAGTTTGGTGTCATTTAGCAAAACCGGCAAACTTGCAGACAGGCTATCTTGCCCCTAGTAGGCAAGATACGGCTTGATTCTTTCTATTTCGGCAGGTGGAAAGTCTTTGAGTAGACGCAGCTCTTCAGCACTTTTCAGCGGACCATGGGTTCTGCGGTAGTTTACGATTTCCTTTGCCTGGTAAAAGTTCAGGTAAGGATGTTTGCGCAATTCGGTTAAACTGAGCTGGTTGACATTCATTTTTCTGATATGTTTTGCATCAATATTCATATAGTGGAGGGCTGTCTCGGGCACGCCTTCCACTTCTTGTATCTGGCTCATGGAAACAAAACCGCCTAACCGCTCTCTGTAACGGATGATGCTTCTGGCATAGTAAGAGCCTATGCCGGGAATTTTCTGCAGTTCGGTCGTATCAGCAGAATTGATGTTGATATACTGACCTTCTTTCAGTTTTCGTGGATAACTGTATTGGATAGTGTCTTTCTTCCTTTCTTCTCTAGTTCTTATAGCCGTCTCTTGATAGCCGTAGTTGTATCTTTCTCTTGGGTAAAAGTTGGCAGCCGGCTGGTAGTCTTTACCAATTCTGATAAAGGGCAGCAGTTTTTCGAATTGCTTCTTGGTTAGTCCGTAAACCCGTGCAAAGTCTCTAGGTGTCCTGAAGATACCTCCTTTATTTCGATATTTGATGATGCTTCTGGCTTGCCATGATTCCAGTCCCAGCCGTTGGAAATCAGATTGGCTTGCCGTATTGGGGTCAAAGGCGAATACTTCGCTCGACTGAAGTCCGTCTTCATAATAGCCTGGATGTTGCCGCGTGGCATGCCTGATGATACTATCGTTATGGGCTTGTTGCTTTTCTGAGGGCATAGTTTCTTTAGAACCTACAATGAAAATCATTGTGGTACTGACAACGAGCAGGGTCAGGATTATGAGTAATGCTCGCCGTTCATGGTAATTGATATAAAAAAAATCCTTTAAAAACTTCATAGGCTTACGGATTTTTAGGCTCTTGTGAAACCGAAATTTCGCCGACCATTTTGGCCACGACCAAGGCAAATCCTCAGTGTTTACGGCACATCTGACGGCTTTTGGTCGGGATTACTGGACTCGAACCAGCGACCTCATCGTCCCGAACGACGTGCGCTACCAACTGCGCTAAATCCCGATATCTGCTGCAAAGGTACATTAAATAATGGATAATACCAACAAAAATAGACTTTTTTATCTTTTTTTGAAAGAAATTTCCCGAAAAATTTGCAGGAACCAGAAAAAAGTATTACCTTTGCACCCGCAAATGATAAATCGCGATTTGTGAAAGTTGGTGCCATAGCTCAGTTGGTAGAGCAAAGGACTGAAAATCCTTGTGTCCCCGGTTCGATTCCTGGTGGTACCACTTCTTTATGAGACTGAATCTTCGTAACAGGATTCAGTCTTTTTTTATGCCCTTTTTAAAAAGTTTATTTTATACTTGTGCAAACGTTTGCGTAAGAAAAATGCGCCAGGATGTTTTATAATAGCTATTTTTTCACTACTTTTGCATTGTAACATTCAAAAACAAACCAAAAAATTAATCTAACAAACATTCGTTAAAATGAAAAAAGCTTATTTGTTATTGTTGGCTGGAATGTTGTCTACGGCAGTATTTGCCGGCAGCAAACAGACGATAAAGATTGATGGTCAGATCATAGAAAAGACTGTCTCAGAGATTACCTTTGATGGCGACAATGTTGTTCTTCAGTATAACAAATGGTCACCAGCAGCCATTGCCTGCTTTGGCAAGCATTCTTGACGCTTATACTTCTGGTGTTGTTAAGGTGTTCGGTGAGAGCAATGCTTCTGGCGAAGGTGGTTCTACCGGAGGTGGCGAGACTGGTGGTTCTACTGATGGTACAGAAGGTGGCAGTACTAAACTTGTACCTGTTAAAGAGTAAAGGTATAGAACTGATTTAAAGATTCCTGTCTCTTTAATGACAAAACGGACAAAAGCGAGATAAAGATTTGCTTTTGTCCGTTTTTTCTTTATTTTTGTCTTAAATCTATCTGCTGTTTTTTTCTCTTTTCCCTACTTTTGCAACCGAAAACAATTTTAAACGCAAACGTATTTAAACGTAAAACGCAACCTAAAAGTAAAACAATGAAGAATATATTAGGAAAAGCCATGTTGCTGGCTACAGCACTCTTGTTTTCTATCACGGGCACGAGTTGCAGCAATGATGATAATACCACTCCCGAAAAGGAGAAAACATACGATATGAGCGGTTTTGCCAAGGGTGCCGATGTTTCCTGGCTCACAGAGATGGAGAAGGATGGTGTGAAATTCTATAATCAGAATGGCAAGGCTACAGAATGCATGAAGCTCCTCCGCGAAGAGGGAACCAATTCCATCCGTCTGCGTGTCTGGGTAAATCCGGAAGGTGGCTGGTGTGGCAAGGATGATGTCATCGCCAAGGCTTGGCGTGTTCAGCAGCTCGGCTTCCGTCTGATGATTGACTTCCACTATTCTGATACCTGGGCTGACCCGGGCAACCAGAAAGTTCCTGCTGCATGGCAGGGCTATACTGCTGAACAGATGAAACAGGCTGTGGCTGATCATACCAAGGATGTATTGACAGCCTTGAAGGATAGAGGTGTAACCAACCTAGAGTGGGTGCAGGTGGGCAATGAAACCCGCGACGGAATGCTCTTCAACAGCGATGAGGCTGTAACCGGTCAGGTATCTAAGAATGCAGCCAACTTTGCTGCTTATGTTAACGCCGGATATGAAGCCGTAAAGGCGGTTTATCCACAAGCTAAAGTCATCGTGCACGTGGATGAGGGTAATAACCTCGGCCGTTATACCTGGCTCTTTGGTGAATTGAAGAAGAAGGGTGGAAAATGGGATGTCATCGGCATGTCACTTTATCCAGAAGATAACAATTGGCAGGATTTAACCACCAATTGTCTGAATAATATTAAGACTTTATCAGAACAGTACAACTGCAATGTCATCATCTCTGAAATCGGTATGTGGTGGGGCTCTGACCAGGCTGCGCCAATGATGAAGAAGATGGTGGATGGCTGTAAGAAGATTTCTACCTGCGAGGGTATCTTCTATTGGGAACCGGAAGTTTACAACAACTGGAAACCAGCCAACTATATCACTCTGGGTTGGGATGCATATACCAAGGGAGCCTTCGACAACAGCGGCAAACCAACTGCCGTATTTGATGCATATAAATAAGAATATTAAATAGCAATATGATCAAGAGAAGCATTACTTTCATGACTCTTGCCCTGGCACTCACAACGCTGTGCCAGGCGCAGAGCAGAAAGGTTATCAACCTGCCTTCATGGGACTTCTCCCGTGATGGCAAGGCGTGGCAGCAGGTAGCTGTTCCGCACGATTGGGCTATCTCGGGACCTTTCGATAAGAAATGGGACCTGCAGATGGTGGCCATCGAGCAGAATGGCGAAACCGAAAAGACCGAGAAGTCGGGACGTTCTGGTGCGCTGCCTTGGATAGGTGAGGGTATGTATAAGATGAACTGGACGGCTCCTAAGGGCTATAAGCGTGCCGTACTCGTCTTCGACGGTGCCATGAGCCAGCCTGTTGTCAGCGTCAATGGCAAGGAGGCAGGCAAGTGGGCTTACGGCTACAATGCCTTCCGCATCGACATCACACCTTTCATCAAGTTTGGTAAGAGTAATCTCATCGAGGTACATCTTAATAATGTAGAGGAGAGCAGTCGTTGGTATCCGGGAGGCGGCCTTTACCGTCCGGTTTCCGTAGAACTCTATGGCAACGAGAACTTCTCTACCTGGGATACCTTCGTCCGTACCCTGAAGGCTGATAAGCAGGAAGCTGAAGTAGAAGTAAATGCACTGCTGGAAGGAAAGACTGGTAAGTCGGGCAAGACCGTCATAGCCCTGTTGGATGAGGCTGGCGAGAAGGTTGCCGAGCAGATCGTCACAGGTGCCAATCCTGAAATCAAGACTACTCTGAAGGTAGCGAATCCTCATCTCTGGTCTCCGGAATCTCCTTACCTCTATCAGGTAAAACTTACCCGATATGAAGGAAAGAAGGTGGCTGATGTGCAGACCCTGAAGACCGGTATCCGTACCATTGCCGTATCCAAGGATTATGGTTTCCAGCTCAATGGCGTTACCCGAAAGCTGAAGGGCGTCTGTCTGCACCACGACCTCGGTCCATTGGGTGCAGCAGAGAACAAGGCAGCTCTTATCCGTCAGATCAAGATGATGAAGCAGATGGGTTGCGACGCCATCCGTACTGCCCACAACATGCCTTCTACCATGCAGATGGAAATCTGCGATTCCCTCGGTATGATGGTGATGGCAGAGAGTTTCGATATGTGGATTTATCCTAAATGCAAGAACGGCTATGCCAAGTTCTTCAAGGAGTGGAGCGATAAGGATATCACCAATCTGGTAAAGCACCACCGCAACCATCCTAGCATCGTGATGTGGAGCATCGGTAACGAGATTCCTGAACAGTGGAGCCAGGAGGGTGTGCAGATTGCCAAGCATCTGCAGGATATCTGTCATCAGTACGACCCATCCCGCCCTGTAACCCAGGGTATGGATAAGGCAGAAGATGCCTTGAAGAGCGGATTTGCCCAGGTAATGGATGTACCGGGCTTCAACTATCGCGTACATAAATATTATAAGAATATCGAGCAGTTGCCTCAGGGATTTCTCCTCGGTTCAGAAACCGCCTCTACGGTCAGCTCCCGTGGCGTATACAAGTTCCCGGTAGTGGTAAGTGATAAGGCTACCTATCCTGATGGTCAGTGCTCAAGCTATGATACCGAATACTGTTCCTGGAGCAATCTTCCGGATGATGACTGGAAGATGCAGGATGACTACAGTTGGGTAATCGGTGAGTTTGTATGGACCGGTTACGACTATCTGGGCGAGCCGACTCCTTACGATACCTACTGGCCAAGCCGCAGCAGTTACTTCGGCATCTGCGACCTTGCCGGACTTCCAAAGGACCGCTACTATATGTATCGTGCCCGCTGGAACGAGCAGCAGCATACTACCCATCTTCTTCCTCACTGGAACTGGAAGGGTAGAGAAGGACAGGTTACCCCTGTATATTGCTATACCGATGGTGTGGAAGGCGAACTCTTCGTCAACGGCAAGAGTCAGGGCAGGGTTCGCAAGGACAAGTCAAGCCGCCTCGACCGCTACCGTCTGCGCTGGAACAATGTGAAGTATGAACCGGGTGAGATTCGCGTGGTTACCTATAACCAGTATGGCGATAAGGTGGGCGAGGACGTGAAGCGTACCGCCGGCGAGCCTGCACAGATGAAGTTCAGCGTAGAAACACCTGATCATGAGCCTATTGCCTGCATGGTAGAAGGCTGTACCGATGAACACAATGTGCTTCTGAATGCCGATGGCAACGACCTTGCCTTCATCACCGTGAGTCTGCAGGATAAGGACGGCAATGAATGTCCGCTCGCCGATGACGAACTGACCTTCGAGGTGAGTGGCGCCGGCACTTTCAAGGCAGCCTGCAATGGCGATGCCACATCGCTCGAACCGTTCACCCAGCCTCAGATGAAACTCTTCTCCGGCAAACTCGTAGTTATCGTACAGAGCAGCAAGCAGAAGGGCGACATCATCCTGAAGGTAAAAGACAACAAGCGAAATATCGAAAAGTCGATTACGCTCCAGGCAATATAAGATGACAAAGACCGATTTCGGTTGGTTATTAAATATATAGTTTATATCGGATCCTCTGGGAATAGCAGCGGCTATTTTCTCAGGGGATTCTTTTTTTTGAATTTTCTCCGATATTTTTTGGCGTTATCATGAATATTGTGTAAATTTGCACACATGAAAAAGTCAAAAGAACCTATAAACCGCATCAGCATGGCAATTGCTATGCTCTTTATTTCGCTCGCCATCTATGCGCAGCGTTTCGTTAACACCTCCCTTGAAGGTGCTCAGTCCGTTTGTGCCATTACCCAGGACTGTGATGGAATGATATGGCTCGGAACCGACAACGGTCTTTACAGCTATGATGGTTATCATGGCTACCGCCATTTTCAGGAACATACATTCAGCAATACGCGTGTCAATGCGCTCGGTTTCGAGGGCAGGATGCTCTATCTGGCTACTGGCAACGGCATCCTGAAATTCGATACGCAATCTTATCAATATGCCGAAACACCAGCCATGAAGGCTTTTGCCGATGAGGCGAAGCGCAAGCAGCTGAAGGAACTCCGTGTGCTCGATATCAAGGGTGGTAAGACTGACTTCGGTGGCGATGTCTATGCCTTGCTCTCTACTCCGCGAGGCTTGCTCGTAGGTTCGCTTGCTGGTCTGCGTCTCGGCAGCAGACTGATTCCGCTCCGTGCCGGAGAACAGCCGCTGGTCAATGCGCTCGCCTATGATGCCAAGCGCCGATGCTACTGGATTGGTACCGAGGGCGCTCTCTATTGTGCCGACCTGCAGCTCAGGAACTTCTCACAGATTCCAGCTCTGAACGGCAATTCCATCAAATGTCTTTCTACAGATGCTGCCGGCAATCTCTATATCGGAACCGATAACGGACTCTATCAGATGGCACTCTCCAATGCCATCACCCATTATATCCACGATTCCCGCGATGATGCTTCTATTCCTAACAACATCGTCTGGGCTTGCTTTGTAGATAAATGGCAGAATGTATGGGTGGGTACTGACAATGGACTCTCCCGTCTCACTACCCATACCTATTACCGCTATGTATCGCTCGATAAGATTACGATGTCGGGTGAGGGCAACTGTCTCCATGCCATGCTCCAGACCCGTAACGGCGAATGGTGGATGGGCGGTACCAACGGACTGATTCATTTCACCCGGAATGCTGAAGGTTATCAGAATGTGGCATGGTACAAGCAGAACAGCTCTGCCTTCCCGCTGAGTCATAACCGTGTACGCAAGATTTATGAAGACCATGACGGCGATGTATGGATCTGTACCGACCATGGCATCAACTTCTATGACCGCAGTTCCCGTCAGATGCGCAACTTCATCGTCTACGATAAGAGTGGCAAGTATTCTACTGCCTGGGCTTACGATATTCTCCAGGACAAGAAGGGCAGGATATGGATGGGTTCTTATCAGGGCGGTGTTTTCGTGATGGATAAGGCGGCTCTTCTGAGCGGCAAGACCATAGCCGACTGGCATTTCTCTGACAAGGGAAAGAATGCGCTCTCTGGTCTGCATGTAGGTCAGATGGTGATGGATGGAAAGGGTAGGATTTGGGTTTCTACCTATACCCGTCTCGACTGCATCAATCCGAACGATATGAAGGTGGTGCAGGTAGCTAACTCAGATGTTGTCAACTATCTGATGGCAGACAGCAAGGGCAATATCTGGATGGGTGATAACAATTCGGTAATCTGTTATTATGCAGCCGGTTCTGTGCTGGGTAACAGCTTTTCTTCCAAGACATGGCAGATTGGTGGCAAGGTAAGTACCATGTGCGATGTGGAAGGCAAGATATGGGTGGTATCGGGCAATGAATGCTGCGTAATCAATCCACAGGGCGAGAGCCAGCGTTTCATGATTCCTTCTGTTGCGCCGCTCAACATCTGTTACAGCAGACAGACTCATGAGGTAATGATGGGCGGCAATGACGGCTATGTGGCAATCAGTTCCGATGTAGCACAGAAGCCTAAGCAGTTTACCCGCCTGATGCTGGCTGGAATCATCGTAAACGGACAGGCTCGTGAGGAGCGTGGAGAAATCCTGAAACTGAAGAGTGATGAGAACAACTTCACCTTGCAGCTCACCGACCTTCCTTTTGCTGATCATCCTTCAGCCGTTTATGCTTACAAACTCGAAGGCAGCGACCACGACTGGCATTATCTGAACTCGAGCAACATCGATATCACCTACAATGGTTTGTCGTATGGCGATTATCATCTTACGGTTCATGCCGTGGATGGTGAAGGCAAGATAGCTGCCGAGGTTTATTCGCTCGACATCTCCGTCCTGCCGCCTTGGTATCTCTCATGGTGGTGCAAGCTCTTCTATATCACGGCACTCATCGTGTTTGTGGCATGGCTGGTAAGCTGGTATTTTCTGCGCAAGGAACTGGCTGATGCCCAGAAGCAGAAGGCTGAGGTGTTGGAGCAGGTACAGATGCGTATGGACTTCTTCAACCGTCTGACGGAAGATTTGAAGGCTGCCGTAGCTCATCATTCATTTGATGAGGTGACAGCTCTGATGGTCCGCTACCTGAATGTGAAGATACCTGAGGTGTCATCTTCTGTTTCTACTGGGTTATCCGCTTCGCCTGTATCTGAGCCAGAGTCATCATCTTCAGAACCAGTTCCTGCACGCTCAGAATCTTCTGAAGAGGAAAAGAAGATTGTAGATATCAGCGAGTTGGATGGGGCAGACAAGCGTCTGCTCGAAGAAATCGATGAGGCGATAGAGAAGCACATGATTGATTCCGACTTCAATGTTTCGATGTTGCAGGATGTGATAGGCATAGGTGGCAAACAGCTGTATCGCAAGACGAAGGCGATAACGGGTCGTACGCCTGTAGAGTATATCCGTGAGATGCGTATGAAGCGTGCAGCCGAGCTCCTGAGCCAGGGCAAGTTCAGTGTTTCCGAGGTGATGTATACCGTTGGTTTTTCCAACAGCAGTTATTTCTCCAAATGCTTCTCCAAGGAGTATGGCATGACTCCTACGGAATATATGAAGGTGAAGAGGTAAATGTATCCTTCGGCTTGTCGAGATATCTGCGTCAGCTGATAAAATACGTTCCGATGCAGTAAAAAATGCGTCCCGATGTAGCATTTGCTACGTCCCGACGCAGCAAAAGATACGTCCCGACGTAGTACAAGCTACGTCGGGACGTAATTTCAGCTTTATGAAAACGGCTGCATAGAAACAAAAAAAGTATGTATTGAACTTGTTTTTGCAAACTGTAATCGGATGTGACAAAAAATCGACAATTAACTAAATTTATGAGCAAATATGCTAAAAAACATAGATATTTCATATCAAACATTTAAATTTTAAGCGATAATCTTGGGCAAATAAGAAAATATTCGTAATTTTGCACCGATTTAAGTTAAATAGGTATTTCCATGCGTGCATATTAGTGAAAGAATGTATAAATGGAGGGGCGAAGTGTCGCCCTGAGTGCTTTCGGCTTTTACCAAACGAGAAAAAAATAAGAAAAAAATTATAATTATTAATTAATAAACCTCAAATCCGCAACCTATAGGGTTTAGTGGGATTTTGCTTGCAAAGCGACAAA
>OMBQ01001026.1_pt1 | contig 25579 bp, 18 predicted proteins | sample 1674311 | NCBI WGS metagenome assembly OMBQ01 (sample SAMEA103958160, study PRJEB25191) | human gut metagenome | biome: human-associated habitat [ENVO:00009003]; feature: intestine environment [ENVO:2100002]; material: feces | place: Germany | collected 2013/2015 | reverse complement strand
CGGCAACAATGAGCAGAACAAAAATCACAGTCAGAAGCTCGCGAGCGCGTCTGCTGCGGAAAAGAACGGTGGCAGCTGTGAGCACAGTGCAGTTAAGAAGAGCAGCAAGACTCTTAAGAAAGCTATCAAAGTAACTAAGAAAACTGGTAAAGTTTCTTACACAACAAACAACTCCAAGATCAAAGTTAACAAAAACGGTAAGATCGTAGTTGCTAAGGGAACCAAGAAAGGTACCTATCAGGTAAAAGTTACTGTTAAAGCTAAGAACTACAAGAAAGTAACTAAGTACATCAAAGTTACAGTTAAATAATCTTCGGATTAAAAAAGGCTCCCTGACCACGCAGGGAGCTTTTTTTTGCAGGAAAGAGTGCCGCTGTCCTGTTAAGTAAAAAAGTGTCTTCGACACTTCAACTCCCCTGCCCCTCAATCTTGAGGGGATAGGGGTTTCTTTTTTTCAACTTTTCATTCATAATAGGCTTATGAATATCTTACAAAGAATCTTTACTGACTACTATGAAGAAATTAAATATACACTTCATCCCAGATCTACTGAGATGGAAAATATCGATAAGATGATCAACTGTGGTGATCCATCTTTTGGCGGTGCCATGTACGGTTGTCCCCATTGCGGCAAGCTTAAATTTGTCCCCTTCCGATGTCACAGCCGTTTCTGCCCTACCTGTGGAAACAAGTATTCTATGGCACGTACTACTTCTATGTCTTTTAAGCTTGTTAATGTCCAGCACCGCCACTGTGTTTTTACTATTGATGAAAATATTCGTGACTTTTTTCTCGAAGACCGTACTCTGCTCGACTGCCTTTTTCATTCTGTTACCAGTGTCGTCTCACGTATGTTCTTCAAAATGAATAAGTCTAAAAACTATACACCTGGTTTTATTATGGTCCTCCATACTTTTGGTAGGGATTTAAAATGGAATCCCCATATCCATTGTCTTATATCGGAAGGTGGTTACAGTGATGATGGATTCTGGCGTCCGGTCCATCACTTCAATTATACTTATCTGCGTAATGCTTTCCGCACAGCACTGCTTGATGAAATGGGACGCAGACTCGGATCTTCTTTCAAAAAAGTAAAATCCCAGTGCTACACGAATCATAAAGAAGGCTTTTACGTTTATGCAAAACCAAACAAGTGTGACCCTGAAACGGTCATAAAATACATTGGACGTTATCTTGGACGGCCAGTTATTGCCACATCCAGAATTGACAGCTATGATGAGGACTCGGAAACAGTCACATTTCATTACAACCGTCATGAAGATGACAAATATATTCAGGAAACAATCCCTGCATTAGATTTCATCAGGCGTTTGATCCGACACATACCGGAGAAACACTTTAAAATGATCCGGTATGGCGGCCTTTATGCACGTCACCGCGAAATAGATAAAAATCTGCACCTGGCAATTTCAAAAGCGAAACGGCATACTCTGCGCAACTTTAACAAATGGCGCACAGCTATCCTTTCTTCTTTTGGATATGATCCATTAAAGTGTCCAGACTGTAAACATGAAATGCTCTTTCTGGAACTTTACTTTAACCACAAGCGCGTCTCCCTCGAAGAAATGTACGAGAAAATAATGTCCAAAGCTCGTAGAAGATGGTCTTCTGCATAATTTTTATGGATTCTGTGATATAATCCTCTCAAAGGAGGAAAACACCATGAAACCAGATATCGAGGAACTGCGCAAAAAATACATCGAAAATCCACCAGAAGGCATGACTTCTAGGGACATTCGCCACATGAGCGAAGAAGAACTTCTGGATATGGATTATTTTCTAAATGATGACGAACTTGATGACGATTTTGGAGAGGAAGGCTTTTATATCTTCTAATCCAAGAATCGTCTTGTCGTCGTGCCCGCCTCCGTGCGGGCATTTTTCAATTCAAGAGAACGCCGCAGGCGGTCTTTCCTATAAAGTAAAAAAGAATCCTGCTTGCAGGATTCTCCGCCTGCGGCGGGTCGCTTCAGCGACATCTACCTTTCCGCCGCAGTGCAATCCTGCCCGGTAGGGCTTTTTTATGCAATAGGGGATTCCAACGGAATTTCCTATTGCATAAAAAAATAACAGGGAACACAATGTAATTTATTGTGTTCCCTGTTTGTATTTTTACAGATAGCTGATCTTTTTATTCTGCACACGAAACCAATTCCTCTGTTGCCGTGCAATCTTTTACCAAATACTTAAGCATTTACTTAAATAAATACTTCATCCAATCCCCTGCCAGTCCGATCCAGCTCTGGCATTCTTCCTGAACTCCATAACCATCCTCTGAGCGCATAGTTTCCTCTGTTGCAAGCCCCAGCCCATGGGGACCTACTGGATAAATATGCAGCTCTGCCGGAATATCCAGTGCATGAAGTGCCTGGAAAAACAGCAGGGAATTCTCTACCGGAACGGTGTCATCCGGAGCGGTATGCCACAGGAAAGTCGGCGGTGTATCCTTGCTGACACTATATTCCAGCGATAAAAATCTGCGCTTCTCTTCATCTACATAGTCCTCGCCAAGAACTTTTTCAAAAGATCCCTGATGAGCCTTTTCCCCGGAAGTGATAACCGGATAGCTAAGCATCAGTCCATTAGGACGGAATTTCCCGGCATCCATTCCCAGAGCCTCCGCTACAAATGGCTTGTTCCAGAACACTCCAAGACTTGCTGCCAAGTGTCCTCCTGCGGAAGATCCCTGAACTACGATCTTGCCTGTATCAATATGCCACTTTTCTGCATTTTCACGAAGCATTGCAACTGCTGTGGCAAGTTGCAGAAGTGCTTCCGGGAACCGTGCCGGAGCTACGCTGTAGCGCAGAATTGCCGCATGATAGCCCATAGCCATAAACTTAACAGCCAGCGCCTCCGCCTCACGATCTGAAGTCATCTCATATCCGCCTCCCGGACAAATCAAAACAACCGGCCTCTTTCTCCCCAAATCAATCTCCAGTGAATTATCCAGGAAATAAGTGAACAAATTTGCCTTAAATTCTGAGTCCTTTAACTGGATTTCTATTTTTTCATGAATCATTGGTACAGCCTCCTATATATTGAATGATTTTTCAAACATAATTCTAACCCTATCTTAATACCAATTCATTAAAAATCAAGGGAAAATTGACACTCTGCGGAATGCTGCGACGACCTGCGGTGAATATACATTGCAAACGCACGTCCAGCAATCCACCGTCAATTTTCCAACAACATAACCCCTTTTGCCTCCAGCGTCACCACCGTTCCGCCTTCATACTGCTCCCCAGTAAGCAGATCTTTCCGCGCCTCATTCAGCACAAATACAGTCTCCTCATCATTATGGTTCAGCACAAACATCACGCCTTTTCCATCTTTAAACCTCTCCGTTGCCTCAACTCCCTCCGGAGCCTCCAGAACCGGAGAAATCCCTTTTTCTTCCATACGCTCCCGCATAAACATCCGGTAAAATTCCTGTGAAGACCGGGTTCCCACATAATACGCCTTTCCAGCCCCAAAGCTGTTTTCCGTAATCACAGGCGTGCCCGCGTAAAAATCTTCTTCATAAGAAGCCAGCTCTCTGGCCCCCTCCAAATGCATCAGATCACACAGCAAAGACGCCTCACAGGAAACACCGCCATACATAAAGTGATTTCTCTTATCCCGGGGAAGGGCATCGGACTCCTCCACCCAGATTCCCAGAATATCACGCAACTTTCCCGGATAGCCCCCTGTAATAACCAGGTCATGCTCATCCACAATGCCGCTGAAATAAGAAGTAATAAACGTGCCGCCCTTCTTCACAAACTGGCGGATCTTCTCATCCGTATTTCCCTTTGTCATATAAAGAAGAGGTGCGGTCACTACTTCATACTGCTCCAGATCGTCCTCCACGCCAATAATGTCCACTGCATAATTCTGTTCCTCCAGCGCCCTGTAATATAGAAAAACCTCGTCCAGATATTTCAGATCACGGCTCGGGCCGGCAGAGTACTCAATTGCCCACCAGTTGTCCCAGTCAACCAGAATCGCTGCCTTTGCCCGGCTTCTGGCACCCAGAGTCTTATCCCCAAGCTGCTGCAGTTCCTTTCCAAGCTGGGAAATTTCACGGAAAACTCTGGTATTCTCTGTCCCAACATGGTCAATCACTGCACCATGATACTTTTCACATGCACCAATGGAACGTCTCATCTGGAAAAACAGCACCGCATCTGCCCCATGCGCCATTGCCTGATAGCTCCACAGACGCATAACTCCAGGACGCTTCAGTGCATTATACGCCAGCCAGTTGGTCACACTTGGCGTCTGTTCCATCAGCACAAAAGGCTGTCCCCCTTTGATTCCCCGCATCAGGTCATGATTCATGGCAATTCTGGAGTAAGGATCTTCATTTGCCGGATAATTGTCCCATGAGATAAAATCCATGGATTTTGCCCACATCTGATAATCCAGCGGCTTATAAAATCCCATGAGATTAGTTGTAATTTTGGCATCCGGAACCACAGAACGGATTGCCGCAGCCTCTGCCTGGTAACATTTCAGCATCCCTTCTGAATTGAAACGGCGGTAGTCCAGGGAAATCCCCTGAAAAGTAGTGCGGTCTGGCTCAAAATGTTCACTCAGCATATTTGGCAGCACAATTTCGTCCCAGTCATAGAAGGTATGTCCCCAAAAGCTGGTATCCCAAGCTTTATTTACTTCCTCAATGGTGCCGTATTTTTCCTTCAGCCAGACCCGGAACTGCTTTTCGCAGTTTTCACAGTAGCACTCTCCGCCATACTCATTGCAGATGTGCCAGCCAATCACGCACTCCCGTTCTCCATACCACTCTGCCAGCTTTTTCGCCAGAAGAACAGAATACTTCTGATAGGTTGGACTGTTCTGGCAGGAATTGTGGCGGCTTCCAAATTTTCGCTTCATGCCGCTAAACTCGGTGCGCAAAATATCTGGGTGGCGTTTCGCCATCCACGCCGGATGAGCCGCTGTAGAGGTGGCAAGGAAAACCTTCAGCCCATTTGCCTCCACCAGATCCATGATCTTATCCAGTTTTTCAAAATTATAAGTATCCTCACTTGGCTGCAAAGCTGCCCAGGAAAATACATTCAAGGTTACCTCATCAATTCCCGCCAGCTTAAAAAGCCGCATATCCTCTTCCCAGATTTCCTCCGGCCACTGCTCCGGGTTGTAATCTCCGCCATATAAAACTTTATTGATTCTGCTGTCCTGAAACATTTTTTCTCCTTTTCAAATATGCCGCATTTAGTTTACATAATTCTAGTTTTCCAAATTTAAATAATCTCCATTATAAACAAAAGCAGGAGAACCCCTTTACGGATCCCCCTGCCCTCGTTTATAAATCCGGCATTTATTTCATTCTGATTTCAACTACTGCCTTGCACTGCAAATCTGCTCCAATTATCTTTATTCTTCCGGAGCCTCAGTAACCTCAGCCTCAGCTGTATCTGCACTATCTGCTGCTGTATCGATCTCTGCAGATGTATCAGCTTCCGCACTGTCATCTGCACTTCCGTCTGCAGTCTCTTCAGCAGCTGCATCAGTTCCGTGCTCTTCCTCATACTGTTTTACAGTAGCTACGCGGGCATCGTTCTGAGCCTTTGCGCACTCCATGTCATAATCCAGTACAGTCTGATAATCCAGGCCTTCCAAAGTATCCTGCATTTCTGCAAGAAGAGAATTAAACTCATCTTCATTGGACGCAAATACCATCTTCCAGGAATAATCTACGATAGAAGCCTTACACTGACCGCGAAGCGTACTAATCTGAGAGTCTTCCTCAGGTACTGCATATCCGCTTCCAGGTGCCACCAAAATCTGGTCATGGCTTGTAAGGTAATCCATTGTTGTCTCTGCTCCCGTCTGAGTTTTCCAGTCAGCGTAGAGAGTATTGTCCTGATTTTCAAGAACAGAACTCCAGGTTGTATAATCATAACAGATTCCAGTTTCCGGATTCACATCAAGCTGGTTTACTGCTTTGTAATTCAATGCGGAAACACCATCTTTCCATGTACCACCGCCCCATTCGTCCGGAACATTTACAGTCTCACCATAAAGAGCCTGTTTACCAAAATCTGTAAGAACCGGCTCACCATCTTTCATTTCCCAGGTAAGGCCTTCTGGCCCACAAGTACTTGCTGTCTGTGCACAGGATTCCATGATTCCCTCCGGAGAATACAGCCAGTCAATAAAATCTGCCAGTCTCTGCGGATCCTCTGCTTTACTTCCAATCATAATTCCAGCATTTCCACCGTTTCCGTTGACCTGACATCCATAAGAGAAAATACATTCATCTGCGATTGGAGCAAGCATGAAGCCTTTTCCCTCAGCTTTATTGGCATCTGTATTGTACGCAGACTGACCGAGCCATGGATATGGGGAAAACAAGATCTGTCCGTCCTGATATTTTGCAAACAGAGTGTCATAATTTTGAGTTGTAGATTCCGGATCTACAAGTCCCATCTGATTTGCCCCAAACAGGAATTTCAGAGACCTTACATATGCAGAATCACTGTCAATAAAGCTCTGATAATCAGAACCGTCTGCTTTTGCAAGCACGAAACCGATCTCATCATATCCATAAAGGCTTGCTTCTGGCTTGGCATTTGACATCAGATTTCCGTCCCAGTCTTTAAACAGGGAAATGGCATAAGTCTGTTTTCCGCTATCACTGGTCGGTACTGCCTCCTGCATTTTCTGAAGTGCCGGAAGAAGATCCTCCAATGTGTTCAGTTCCGGATATCCGGCTGCCTTGTATGCATCCCATCTGAGATAAGCGCCATAGTTTGGCTCAAGACCTTCTGAAGAGGTTGTCGGGGAGTTACTGGAAGATTCAGAAGGAATTGCCCAGATTCCATCTTCTTCTACAAGCTGACTCGTTGTTTCAATTGCGCTGTCATATCTGTGAACGTTCTCAGCATCCTTCAGGTAATCTGTCATATCAATAACCAGACCAGCTGTTACCAGGTTCTGAAGACGTCCATTTCCGCATCCTGTAATAATCAGGTCACCAAGGTCTCCTGCCGCAGAACGTGTCTGGAAAAGAGTATCACCGCCGCCGGCTACGTTCTGTGCAATAATATTCAGTTCCATATTGAATTTGTCTTTTACGATTTTTGCAAACCAGCCAGACTGGATTCCCTGATAGTTTGCCATGCTGTCAAATACATCAACTGTAATAAAGTCCTTGTATTTGGAGTTTCCTTCGGTCTCGCCATCACTGCTGTCCGCACTTTCTGTGCTGTCGCCTGCTGTGCTTTCTACGGCAGTGCTTTCTGTGGAATCACTGTTGTCAGAACCGCAGCCTGCCAGAGTTCCGGCAATAAGTGCTGCACTAAGCATGCGCTGATTGCTTTTCTTTTCATGTTTTCCATCCTCCATTGATGTTTTCATTTTACTTGCTATGTATAAGTTTGTCACTTATTTTTTATCAACCTTTTACAGAACCGATCATAATACCTTTGACAAAGAATCTCTGGAATAATGGGTAAATAAACAGGATCGGAAGTACAACGATTACGGATACGGTCATACGGATTGAGGTCGGGGTCTGCTGAGTGGCAATGGCCGCCATATTCAGTGCACCGCCGGTACTGTTCTTAACCATTGTTGCAAGGGAACTTGCCTGGTTGATGTAGGTGTACAGAAGATACTGCAGAGAGTAAAGCTTCTGATCGGTAATGTAGATCAGGGTATCCTGGAAAGAGTTCCACTGTGCAACTGCCGCGAAAATAGCAACGGTTGCAAGGATCGGGGTACAAGCCGGAAGAATGATCTTGTAGAAAATCTTAAAGGTTCCGGCTCCGTCAATCTCAGCAGCCTCCTGTAAAGCCTTTGGAATGGATTCCACATAGGTTTTAACCAGAATAATGTTGTACGGCTGCACAATTGCCGGAAGAATGTAAACCCAGAAGGTGTTGTTCAAATGCAGGGTTTTCATGGTGATAAACATTGGAATCAGACCTGCGTTAAAATACATGGTGATTACAATTACACGATACCAGAAGCTTCTTCCCCACATTTTTTCCTGCGTAAACATGAACCCAAGGAACGCACTTGCCAGTACGGTAAGTCCGGTTCCCAGCACGGTTCTTGCCACGGAGATCAGCGCTGCAGTAGAAAGACCGGAAAGCTGAAGTACCTGCTTGTAATTTTCAAAATGGATTCCTTTTGGAATCAGGGTAATCAGACCGTTGGCACTTAAATCGTTGGCACTGATGGTGTTAATGATCAGATAATAAAACGGATACAGGCAGATCAGTGTCAAAAGGCCAAACAGCAGATAGTTAAATACGTTAAAAACCTTATCGGAAGCAGACAGAGGTTTTTTCTTTTCTTTAAATACAACTTTTTCTTTCATCTCTTTCTCCTTCCTTTTAGATAATGGATTCTCCACGGGTCTTCTTGGAAACAAAGTTTACAACGAACAGCAGTACCACACTTACCACACTCTTCAGCATACTGATCGCAGTTGCAAGGGAAAGGCTTGATCCGGTCATACCGATGTTATATACGTACAGGTCAAGCACCTGGATATGAGCCTTGTTGAAAGAGTTCTGGAATACGAAATACTGGTCCATACCATTGTTCAGGAAGTTTGCTACGGAAAGCATCAGCATTACGAAGTAGGTTGGAAGCAGCGCCGGGAATGTAATGTGACGCATGAGCTGGAAGCGGCGGTTTGTAATCGTAGAATGCATAAATCCAGCCATGCAATGGGAAATAAGAAAACAGAAATACTAAAATTACAAAAGGTATGATCATAAGAGTCAGTTTCTTGTTTTTCTTAGAACCTTTTGGTGTTGCGGTTTTTGCCGCGGATGTAGCTTTCGCCATCTGTTTTTTCCCTCCTTCTTTTTAAAGATCTGTTTACCGCAAGTTGCAGCCAGCTGCTGCTTCTGCGTTCACAGCTCTCTTTTAGCTGTTGTCATGGTAGCACTAATTTTTATTGGAAAATACGGTGAAAATTTGACATGGTTTATGGAAATTTTAGAATTAATTCATAGACAAATGAGAAATCACTATTTTTTGCTGTACCCAAGATATGATTTTTACTGTAGACCGTAAAATTCTTTCTATATAATATGAGGGAGTAAGAACTCTAAATGAAACAATGTCATTAAGTAACATTGCTGAACAGTTGAGCTATTTACATCTGAATACTCTGGAGGTAAAACATTATGAAATTCAATCCCGACAGTCCATTTTTTCAGTTTATGAATTCTCTGGCGGCATTTATCGGACTGAACGTGATCTTTCTGATTACATGTCTGCCGATTTTTACCATAGGCCCGGCTCTGACGGCACTTTATACGGTAACCTTGAAAGAAGCACGCAAAGAAGGCGGATACATTTTCTCCACCTACTTCAAAGCATTCAAAGAAAATTTCCGCCAGTCTGCTGCGGCGTTTCTGATTCAGCTGGTTCTGGCACTTGTGTTTCTTTTTAATGCACATTTCTGGGGCGAACAGAATACCGTACTGGGAAATGCACTTATGTTTGTAATGACTGCACTTCTGGTGGTTCTTGCACTGACTTTTATGTACTGCTATCCTTTGATGGCAAGATTTGATAACACCCTGACGCAGTCCATGAAAAACGCATTTTTCGTTGCCATAACCCATCCTAAATTTACATTGGGGCTTGCGGGAATTTTGGCGGTATATCTATTCTTCTGCTTTGGATTTTCTGATTTTGCAAAGGTATTTATGATTTTGCTGGGATTTTCTTTTCTGGCATACTGCAATTCTATGCTGCTGGTGAAGGTTTTTCAGGATTACGAAGAAGAACCTGTAGAATGTATTTTGGAAAAAGAATGATTTTTCTATGAGAAACAGCCTTCCGGAAAGATGTCGGAAGGCTGTTGATGTTTTGTTGAAGCGTATTTGCAAACTATGTTAGATTTCCAAGGTTCCCTGTCCGTAATAAGCATTCTCGCCATGTTTTCTGTAATAATGCTTATCCTGAAGCTCCTGCGGTGCCGGTTTCACATCCGGATTGATCAGCTCGCAGCGGGAAGCCATCTTGGCAACCTCTTCCAGTACAACTGCGTTGTGAACAGCTTCATGAGCATCTTTTCCCCATGTGAAAGGTCCGTGGTTCTTGCAGAGAACTGCGGGAACAGCTTCATAGTCTCTCTTCTTGAAATAATCTGCGATCAGGATACCTGTATTTCTCTCATATGCTTCTGCAATCTCGCTTTTATCCAGGTTACGGACACATGGAACTTCTCCGTAAATGTAATCTGCATGGGTAGTTCCATAGCAAGGAATTGCGCGTCCTGCCTGTGCCCAGCTTGTTGCCCAGGAAGAATGAGTATGTACGATTCCGCCGATTTTTGAGAATGCATTGTAAAGCACTACATGAGTAGGTGTGTCAGAGGATGGATTATATTTTCCTTCTACTTTATTTCCCTCTAAATCCACCACTACCATATCCTCTGGTGTCAGCTTATCATAATCTACGCCACTTGGTTTTATTACAAAAAGACCCTTTTCACGATCGATTCCGCTTACATTTCCCCAGGTAAAAGTAACCAGACCATATTTCGGCAGATCCATATTTGCTTTGTAAACTTCTTCTTTTAATTTCTCCAGCATAGTTGTGTCCTCCTTTGCACGTATACTATTATCTATACTATATCACTTGTACAGACGTATTTCCACTTGTATTTTGTATATTTCCGGTACTGTTTCATTATTGGCTGTAAAATAGCCAGCGGTCTGTTCCTATTATGTTTCAGCCTGGCTGCAAAATTTTTCTCTGCCTGGCAATACAATTGGCAATATATAGAAATCAGGCTTCTGTAAATTCTACCACAGCGTAGGGTTCGCCGCCTTCTGTGGAAAGGGCGACGGTAACTTTCCCGGTTTCCTGCTTCACTGACGGGTAAAAAATATCTCCCAGCAGTGCCTGTTTCTTGTACTCCGCTCTCATCTGACGGATCACAAAGCCCTCTGGTAGATAATCTGCTGCCATGCGGATATACTGGCAGTTGTTTACATGATGATGGGTGTCCAGATGGTGCTTCTGGATAGCAAAGGGTTCTTCCGCAGTCATGTTCTCCAGCAATGCAATTTTGCGCGGAGCATAATCCATGTCCAGTTTCTCATCCAGCACATAGCCTCTGGTATCTTCATCTGTAAGGCGTGCCGGCAGCCCGGTCTGGGTGTCAATATTTGTCCAGATGCTGTTCGCCCAGGATAAACGCTCCCCATCTTCTGTTTCCAGGGTAAAGTTACGCATTCCCAGGAAGCCCTTGAAACCATATGGGGCTGTGGTGGCAATGATGGATTCACCCATCTTGGGATAGCGTTCCACTATGATCTGCCAGGAAGAAAGTACCCAGGCTCTCTGGCGATTCTCCAGAACCTCCATTCCCTGTCCAATGCTTTCAGACTGGAATGTGCAGCAATCCTGATAATAATCCTGAATCCCCGGCAGGGTCAGGCATCCGTTCTCTCCTATTTCACTGTATCTAACACGGCCTTTAAAGCTGTAGCTCATATGATGTCAATCTCCTTTTTTTGCGTAGCGTAAAATCGCTTCCGCGACGGGAACCGCGAACTCCGCTTCGCTCCGTTTGCGTAGCGTAAAATCGCTTCCGCGATTTTACTTCATTATATACCAAATTCTGTGACAATGGTATGAAAATATGGCGAACATTTGTGAAATTTTTCTTGATTTGGCATGCAATTCTGTGTACAATAAAGTTATAAAAACAAAACAGCGAACGCTTATATATGTCCATAATCCGGTTGGACGTTTCTACCAACTACCCTAATAGTTGTCTATAAGCTGCATGCGAGGAGGTGTGCAGGTGTAGCATATTGCGGGTGGTTTTTTATTGGTCTGGCTTTGACTGAAACTGCACTGCAAAAAACTTCTTCCCATTATGCTTGGCACTTCTGTCGCGGAAAGGATGGTTTGATATGAAAAAAGAATTGTTTGCTTTAAAAGGTACGATCTGTTACAGCAAGAATCAACGTGAAATGATTTTTATGGAGGACTCCTATGTAGTCTGTGAGAATGGCATCTGCGCCGGAGTTTTTTCCCAACTTCCAGAGGAATATAAGAATGTTCCCGTGGAAGATCTGGGCAACCGCCTGATTATCCCGGGATTTACAGACCTGCATCTTCATGCTCCCCAGTATGCTTATCGCGGAACCGGAATGGATCTGGAACTTCTGGACTGGCTGAATACCATTACCTTCCCACAGGAAGCACGTTATGCGGATCTTTCTTATGCGAAAAAAGCCTACTCTATTTTTGTAGATGATCTGAAGCACAGCTTTACCACAAGAGCCTGCATTTTCGCCACCCTGCACCGTCCGGCTACCGAACTTCTTATGGATATGCTGGAGGAAAGCGGTCTGGCAACTATGGTTGGAAAAGTAAATATGGACCGCAACGGCTCACCGGAGCTTCAGGAGGAAAGTGCGCAGGCATCTGCGGCGGATACCCGTCAGTGGCTGGAAGATATTAAGAGACGTTACGACCACACTTACCCCATTCTTACTCCACGTTTTACCCCATCCTGTACGGACGAACTGATGACGGAACTTGGTAAAATTCAGAAAGAATATCACGTTCCTGTGCAGTCACACCTGTCTGAGAATTTCGGGGAAATCGCATGGGTGAAGGAGCTTTGCCCAACCAGCCGATTTTATGGGGACGCTTATGACATGTTTGGACTGTTCGGAACGAAAAATGCAGAAAGCGAACTTGATTACACAGCAGCGTCCGCAAACAGCAATTCCTGCCCCACAATTATGGCGCACTGCGTCCACTCCACAGACGAGGAAATTCAGATGATCAAGGATCAGGGTGTTTACATTGCTCACTGTCCGGAATCCAATACCGACATTGCGTCCGGCATCGCGCCAATCCGCCGTTATCTGGACATGGGCCTTCACGTAGGCCTTGGCACTGACGTTGCCGGAGGTTTCTCCCTCTCCATGTTCCGCGCCATCGCCGACACCATCCAGGTATCCAAGCTCCGCTGGAGATTAATGGACCAGAACCTGGCTCCTGTCACTCTGGAAGAGGCCTTTTACATGGCCACCATCGGCGGCGGTTCCTTCTTCGGAAAAGTAGGAAGCTTCGAGAAAGGCTACGAATTCGACGCTATGATCCTGGACGACCACAACATCCGCCACCCCCAGGAAATCTCCACCCGCGATCGACTGGAGCGACTGGTCTACCTGTCCGATGACCGGAATCTGGTCGGAAAGTATGTGCAGGGACGGAAGGTAATTTAACATTCAAAACATCTTGACATTTTATTAAATATTGATAATATAAAAAAAGAAACGAGTTTTACAACCGTACAGCTATTGCTCAAGCGGCCAGCTCGTTTCTTTTTTTTCTTTATATATTTGTGGGAATTTTTACCAAAGTTTTTTCTATTTTCACCACAAAAAAACGAGCCAGGATTTCGAAATCCCAGCCCGCTTTTCACCTTGCCTTCATGAATTATTTTTCCAAATATTCTCTAATTCTATCAATATTGTACAAAGGAATGTTGGTCATCCATTCCTGTCTCCGATAATCCGACATTGATGTTCTTACTGCGTATTTCGGCTTATATTTTTCACAAAAAGCTTTAAGACTTTTTGCCCGTAAATTTTCTTCTGCCTTTACTTCCAATGGAACAATAGAGGTTCTTCCCTGTAAGAGAAAGTCAATTTCTCCACTGGAATTTGCTGTAGAATAATAGTATGGCTCTATACAATCCAGTGCGACCAGTTGTTGTAAAACATACTGTTCTGTTAATGCACCTTTAAATTCTGTAAAGATACGATTTCCATCAATAATTACCTGCGCGTTTATGTCTGTCATGGCCATCAACAGCCCCACATCCAGGAGATACATTTTAAAAACATCCAAATCCAGATATGCCTTCAGCGGAAGTGCAGCTTTCCCTGCCCTCTGTACCTTATGAATAAGTCCGCAATCCAAGAGCCATTGTATTGCCAACTCAAAGTCTTTCGCTCTGGCACCTTTCCGCACCTGTCCATAAATGTACTTTTTATTTTCCTTTGCAAGCTGCATAGGAATTGAATTCCACACCAGATTTAGCCTTGGAACTAAAGAAATTTCAGCATGTTTCGAAAAATCCTGCTGATAATAGTTCAAAAGGTTCTTCTGTATCTCTCTGACACGGTTAAAATCTTTGGTTTCCGCATATGTCTGTACTACTTCCGGCATACCTCCTACATAATAGTACTCCCGTAACCGATCTATATACTTGGACTTGAACATAGTCACCATATCGGTATCTGGTCCCTGCAGAATTTCTACAAAACGTTCTTCTCCCAGAGCACATAGAAATTCCTGAAATGTCAACGGATGTAAATCCATAAAATCCACTTTACCAACCGGGAAAGACGTTCCTTTGTGCAGTGCTACACCAAGAAGGGAACCAGCTGCCACGATTGCATATTCAGGTGCATTCTCACAAAAATATTTTAAGGAAGATAATGCCTTTGGAACTTCCTGCACTTCATCAAATATCAGCAGTGTATTTTGGGCATCAATAGAGATTCCTGTTTCCGCACTGATTGCCAGCACAATTCTCTCTATGCTGATTTCCCCTTCAAACACTTGCTGCATTCTTGTATTACTATCAAAATTTACATAAGCAACATTCTCAAAACAGGTTCTTCCAAACTCTTTCATCAGCCATGTTTTTCCCACTTGCCTGGCGCCCCGGATAATCAAAGGTTTTCTGTTTGGTTTGGTTTTCCACTCTTTTAATTTTTCCAATGCAAAGCGTTTCATCTATTTCCCTCCCCATTGATTGTGTTAAATATCCATATGAATATTATATCCTGCTCTTTTCATTTTATTACCATCTCATGCTTGAGTCAACACTTTTAAGGCTGAGTTTATGTTGTAACAAAACATTTTTAAGGTCGAGAATATGTATTATTAGAACATTTTTAAGGTGATATCATTATTCTGCAAGGATTCTACCCAAATTTTTCTATGGCTACGGCAACTGAAGTCAGACAAAATATACCGCGCAGTATTGGAAGAATTATTGTCGATTTTGATAGCATAAGAAACGAATATTTACTGGAAGATATAAAGAAATACGGAAAGCAAATTTATTAACCGATATAACATTTTGGGGAAGATTGCCGCAGAGCAAACACTTCTGCGCTGCCGCAAATCTCTAATTATTCCCTTTCCAGATACCCACGTATCCGTTCCTCATTCATATTCTCCCCAATCACGATCACCACTTCCTGTCCTACAGAAATTGGCTTCAGGGAAAATTCCTTGCGGGTGGCGTTGAGCTCCAGCCACTGGGCTCCGTGGTCAGGAACGCCAGCTGGCGTCTTTGCCTCCTCATCACAGCTAGTATCCACCTGCTCAGCCAGCTTCACGAATCCCTTAATTCGAAAAACATCCCCGCACTTCGAATCTTCCAGGATCTCATGGGCCGCCTTTTCCAGCTTCTCCTCCGAAATTTTCAGTTCCATAAAATACAGTGACTGGAATCCCTCTTTCTCATCAAAGCACTGCTTCTCAAAGTCCTCCATCACATACCCACTGTGAAAAATCCTCTGGAAATCCTCATCCGTAAACTGCTCCCAATCTTTACATAGCACGTCCTGTTCTGTAAAACGCCGCTTGCACTTCACGCTCTCCAGTGCCCGGTTCAAATGCTCCACCGTTCCCGTAATTTCCTCTGCGGACGCCTCCTGGCTTTTACTCAGAACAATGCATCCGGCATCCGCTGCCTCAGATGCCAGCAGATATTCCGCCTGTGGCTGTAGCTTCTTCTCCAGCCTTGCGTCAAGAATGGTGATTACATTTCCAATCTGATACCATTTGTCCAACGGTTCTTCATAAAGCGCATCAAAAAATTCATCCACATCAAAAATTCCAGACGGCTCGATCAGCACCCGGTCATAACCGCACATTCCCATTGCGATCAGCTTGGTCTTAAACCTTCTTCTGTGGCAGTCCTTGTCACATCCGCCGGAAACCATTTCCAGCTCGCAATTCTCGCCTTCCAGATCATGAAGCAGCATCATATCCACATTCACTGCCCCGAAATCATTTTCCAGAATCCCAATATTCTGCCCCTGCTTCATCAGCCAGGATGCATATTTCTTTATAAATGTAGTTTTCCCTGAGCCAAGAAAACCTGTAATTAAGTCAACCTTTACCATTGTAGATTACCTCTTATCAGCCATATAATTATATTTTAGTCCAACATTTCGTTTTTTCTTAATTTTCCCACTCTTGTTATACCATTCACAACATTATTTGGAAAGGATTTTTCCACAATATGAGAAATATTCTTCCACAAATAAAAGAAGCCTCCGAGATTCATGCCTGATCCCGGAAGCTTCTTTTATTTATTGCTTCTTTTCCGTGCAATTTTTATTATTTTTTACTGAATCGCAACCTGTGTATAAGGTGTTAAAGTAACGCTTAACAATCCATCATAGAATGCCTCTGGATCCTCTGGCTGCATAAATCCGGTACCCATACCAAAGTCGCGTCCTTCATAACCGCTGTTTGTCGCATACATTCTTGCATATAATGTTGTGGAAAGCTTAATGGTCAGTGTGTTTTCTCCAGAAACAAGATATCCGCCAAGATCCACTCTGTCACTTGCATTATTTGCATCCAGAGCAGTTCCATTAATTGTGATCTCACCGATCTGATCCTTTCCATAAGTTACATCCAGGTATGCTCCGGTTGTATCGCTCCAATCCTCTGGTAAAGTAAAGGTTGTCGTATACTCACCAACACCGGAAACATAAAGCATATCGGTTACGCCCAGCTCATTCAGCTGATCTTCTGTAGCTGCAATATCTTTCCACTTGCCAAGCTTCTGCTCGCCAAAGTCAACGTCTGTTATCTTGCTTACGCTTGGATCATTCTCATCCTCGCCAGGTCCATAGCTGTGGATCAGCAGGTTCCAGGAGGCATCTGTAAGATCCAAAGTATCCAGTGTCTTTTCCACATCCGCGGAAGCTTCTGTTCCATCTGATAAAGTAAATGTATAGCTTCCTGCCTCGTTGCTTCGAAGAGCTACGCCATCCTCAGTGCGAACTACATCACCGTCAGCCTCTGTTACATAAACACTCTCTGCAGGGAAGTTCTCTGTATCTTCTGTTACACAGTAAATTACAGAATCACCGCCGTACAGCTCGTCCATCTCGAAGGTTACCGTGTCATCATCATTCACGGTATATGCACCAACCTGGGTAATTTCGCCTGTATGAGTATCCAGTTTATATGGAACACCCTTTCCAGCCAAAGTAATTACAGCGTCTTTGATTGCTTTCTCTTCTCCCTTGTACTCAGAAGCCTGATCATTGCCCATCATGCCAGAGTTTTCCGGATATGCATTGTTGTACATGTAATAGTAGTTGCTTCCATCAGCCTTATCTGTATACATGGTTGTCTCAAGCTGAGCAGTTTCATACTGTGCATATGGAGTTACATTTACATCTGCAAGTGCCTGTTTTACATCTTCCACGCTGTTTGTCTGGATTACATTATCCATTTCCAGAAGCTCTGCAAATTTCTCTGCAAGAACTGCGTCATCCTCTACATTGCTTCCATATACTTTGCTGAAAGTACTGTCATAAACAATAACCGGAAGTCCGCTCTTTGCATACTCAATTACCTTCTCCATATTTTCCACATCAAAGGTGTTGATTCTGTCCAGAATCAGTGCTTTAAATGCAGGACCTTCCGGAGCAAGCTTGCCATCCTCTACGTATGCATTGTCGCTCTCCAGAATTGCCTCGCTGATCAGGTTATAAGAATAACCGCTGTCAAGCAGGTTCTGGAAACGGTTTCCGCTTTCGAAATCGAAGGTGCTTTCCTTATCAATCAGCACTGCCAGATCGATCTGTGCAGTTCCCTTCTGAAGAACAGCCTGGATACGTGACATATAGGAGGTCTCTGTGTCAATATCATCCCAGTATGCAGCACGGTAAGTATAAGCAGAACCAAAGGAGCCTACACCAAATGGCAGCCAGCCTGGCCACTGTGAATTGTATCCGTTGAAGGTTTTGGCATATGGAGTACCATGCAGGATTGCTCTGTTCACGCCGTCAGAATAGTTCTGTCCAAGCTCTGTGATCACATCATCCATGGTTGCATACTCGATTGTCGGACCTGTGATTGCCTCCATAGTCAGATAATCCTTGTCGTTTACGTTGTATGTTCCTGACTGATAACGAACTCCGTCACCCTTGGACATGTTGTCGCACTCCGGTACGTCTGCCACGCTTGCAGCCTTGCTGATCTCAAGTCCCGGAAGCTGGTAAGTCTGTCCGCGGAAGCCCCATCCAATGGTATCATGTGCCCAGTTTGTGACGCCGGAAACACGATATTTCACATAAGAATCCGCAAGAAGAGTATTATAATCCTCATAAATACGGTCTGACAATCCATCGTCATTATCAAATTTGAAGAATTCCGTCAGAGTAGCACCGCCGAAACCGCTTCCTGTATAACGGCTTGCAGCCACCAGGGAAAGAATATCACCATATTCCATATCTGCTGCGTCATCCTGAAGTCCGGCTGCCCAGTAAGAAGATGCACTGGAAGACTCAATAGAATCCTCGAAAATATATCCCGGATTTGCTTCCATAAGCTCTTTCAGTTCCGGATCTTCCTCAAACATTTGATTCCAGTAATCTGTTACTGTGGAAGTTCCTACTTCATTGTAATAGCTGGTAACAAATACTGTATTATGCATAATACGTCCGCCTGGAATTGCCTGGCCGGTTCCACGATAGAAGGAGGAAAGAACAACCCAGTCACCTGGCTGAATTTCATCACCTTCGGAGGATTCCGGTACTTCCAGATCAGAAGTATCCAGCTTATATGCATCCTGCCAGTCAGCCATACGTGCACGGTTGTAGTTTGCATCGGCTTTTCCGTTATTATTTATCAGATCTCCCTCTGGTTCCGGTCCAAATGCTTCGCAGATCTCATCATAATTCCATCCGTATTTGTCAGCCGTTTCTTTATCCGGTACACCTGCCGCATAACCGCCGTCATGGTCTGCACTTACATTATCTGTAATCGGTGTAAGAGTAGAATAATCAAACACATAGGTGCTTGTTTCGTTTCCTTCCTCATCCTCTGTTGTCTCAATTCCAGAAACCTGAACTTTGGCTGCTGCAACAAAAGTATCTGTGAAAAGGAATCCCGGATATGCAGACTGTCCTGTAAAGCGGTTTACCGGACCGGAAATTTTTTGTTCCGGCAGTGTAAGATCAAGGCTTCCATCCTCTCCTGCTGTAAGCTTTGTTACACTATAGGAAAGCTCCTTGCTTGCACCATCATCGTTAGGATCAATGGTATTAAATGCCGGCGGCCAATGTGCAGAAATGGTAGCGTCTACCTGGAAACCACCCTCTATTTTTGCCGCTGCCTTTAAAACTTTTTTCAGAAGCTTGCGCCAGTTTTCAGTTCCCCAGCCGTACTCACGTCCTTCTTCGTTGTTGTAGCTTACACCGTCTGCAAGCATTGCAACTTCCACGCCGCCGAAGCCTTTATCTGCCAGTTCCTGGATCTGTTTTTCGATCACGTCGTTGTCGTCTGCACCAGCTCCTGCATCTGGGAACCACATACGTGCCATAGGCTTGGAATCATTGTCCGGGCTCTGGAAGTACTGAATAACCACGCCGTCCTCGGTTACTTCCGTTTCTACCTCAGCAGCATCTGCCTGCTCGTCCCCTGCAGTTTCCTCGTCTGAAGCAGCTTCCTGCTCTGCGGCTTCCTCTGCAAATACATTTACAGCTCCTGGCATTACCATAGATGTTGTTAATAACGCCGCCAGAAAAATTCTTGCTACTTTGTTTTTCATTTTCTTCCTCCTTCTTTGCTAAGAACAGCCTCCCCCATAAGGCTTTATTTCTTTTTGTTCTATGGTTATTTTTTATGGTAATATGAACATTATCACATATTTTTTGTGAAATCTACCCATTTTCGCAACTGGTCTTTTTCTTGCGCAACTGGAAACGCACAAGTAATCTTATATATTTGACTTTTAATAAGTAATTTTATACAATAAAGCTGTTCATTTATTTCAAATATAATCTACAAGTAGAAAGAAGGCCTTTTATCCATGCATATTTTTATCTGTGACGATGACCGGATATTTGCAGACAAATTTGCAGAACTGGTTCAAGAAGAATTACATAAACATCAGATTGATACAGACATCCATACCTTTTTATCTGCATCCGCACTCACAGATGCCTTTCAGAAAAAGCAACCCTGTGATATTCTTTTTCTGGATATTGATATGCCCGAAACCAATGGAATTGATCTAGCTGTTTCCTTAAAGGCATACGAGATCAAGCCTTATCTTATTTTTGTTTCCACAGTAGAAAGCCTTGTATATCAGACCTTCAAGGTAAATCCTTTCTGGTTTATCCGCAAGCGTTTCTGCGAATCAGAACTGCCGGAAGTTATCACGGCATTGCTGGCAGATATGCGGATCCACCTGCAGGAAACCATTACCTTAAACTGCGCCCATTCCATTTATACGCTTCACCCACTCAGTATCTGCTATGTGGAATGCCAGAACAAGATCCTGCACATTCATTACGCAGATCCGGCACAGAACCTTTCCATTCCCTATACACTTTCTTCCCTGGAAAAGGAGCTTTTGCCCTATGGTTTTCTACGGGTGCATAAAGGTTTTCTGGTAAATTACCGCTACATTTTTACCATTAACCGGCAGGACATCCAGCTGGATAATGGGGAACACATTCCGGTCAGCAAGCATCGTGTACAGGAGATCCGACAGGAATATGGGAGGCTTTTATGTTAGGTGATATCGTTCATTCTATTGATGATTTTTTATATTTTTTCCGAGATACTGTATTTCTGATGATCATATTTACAGCAGTTTTTAAGAAGCGGATTTTCCAGAATAACCGCATTTTATATGCTATTATAATAGTGGCTGCAGGCATTGCCTGGCGACATTTTTATTTCTTTTTGCTGAAGCTTCTTACAGACCGTGGATCTATACGAAGACCGGATGATGTATTTCCCTTACAGGAAAATGCGCCTAATATTCGCCCTGTAATGCTTCTTACTTTTGCCATTATTATGGGCTGTCTTCTAACAAAAGCTACCTTAAATCATCTGGTGATCCTGACCCTTTTTTATATTCCGGTAAGCAGCCAGCTTCACCCTCTTTCCTATACCATCAGTTATCTGTGGCCTGCTGATCTGCTTCCTGGCTGGAATATGATTTATGTAATTCGCACCCTGTGCATTATGCTTTTGTCCGCACTGCTAACCTGGCTTATTATCAAGCTGGGACGATCACTGATAAAAATCACAGACCCCTTTTTCCTGTGTCTGATTACGTTTTGTGCCCTTGGATTAAACATTGCAGCCATCTATCTTGGTGCTATTATGGACTCCATGTTTATCCTGAATATTACTTACACATTGCTGGTAATCATCTCCCTTCTGATCTTTCTGCTTATCGGAGAATCCTCCCGTCACCAGGCAGAAAATCAACGGCTTTTGTTCCAACAGGAAATTGAAAACAGCTATCGTAATTATATTTTTGAGCTTGAAGAAATGTCTCAGCAGATCCGTCTTTTCCGGCACGAATACCAGGGAAAACTGCTCCTTATGAAAACACTTCTGAAGAAGCAGGACTACCAGGCACTGGATCAGGAGCTGCAGGATATGCTTGAAGATATTCCCACTGCGGAACAGCTTGTGACCTCCGGAAACTATGATTTTGATGTGATTGTCAATCGAAAGCTTGCCGAGATCAAGGCATATAATATTCCCATTCAGGTCCACATCAGCGTGCCCAAAGAGCTCCCATACAGCACAGAGGATCTGTTTTCCCTGATCAATAATATTATGAATAATGCCCTGGAAGCAGCCCGGGAAACCCCTGAGCCAAGGATTTTTTTCAATGCCAAAACCCAGAAAAACTACTTTATTCTCACCGTCCAGAACTCTTCTTCCGGCAATGTACTGGAGGATAATCCAGACCTGAAAACCACAAAAAGCAACCCCAGCTACCACGGCTACGGCATCCGCCTTATCCGCCAGATTGCCGAGAAATACAACGGCGCAGCAGATTTTTCCGCCACAAAAGAGTCCTTTATCTGCCGGGTGATGCTGGCGCTAGACTGCCTGGAGAAAGAGAAAAAATAAGGCTGTATAAGACAGCAAAAACTGGCGGCAGCACATTGTTTCGTGCTCCGCCAGTTTTTTGTTACTTGCCCGATTATAAAAAACTTATTCATTCCATTTGTATTTCTGTATATCGAATGCTATTTCGATATACAGAAACATTTTTCACTTTATTATGTGGTTTTTATGATTCGTTTTGTCGAATTATCTTTCGTTTTACAGAATGTTTTTCCTACATATTCTTCAGCAGAAAACTGGCCTGGAACCGGTTTCCGTCGGCCTCAAACTTACAGGTGCCGCCGTTTTTCCCGCACAGCTTTTTGATGGAAAGGATTCCGATTCCTTCCTCTCCTTTTTCCCGCTTTTTGGAATAAATCTTATCTTTCTCCTGGAGTAAAATTCCGTCAAAGGAATTGTCTACTGTAATCAGCAGCATGTCGTGCTTTTTCTCTGAAAAAACTTCGATATAGCGTTCCCCCTCATATGACCCGGCTGCGGTTACTGCGTTGTCCAGTGCATTTCCCAGAATGGTGCAAAAATCTGTGTCCGGGATTGAGAGGTCTTTCAGATGACAGCACACGGAAAAGTCAATGTTTTTCGCCTTGGCAAGACAGCCGTAATGGTAGAGGACACCGTCTGCCGCAGCATTTCCCGTGTATGGAATATCCACTTTTCCCATTTGTTCCAGTTCCAGATTGTCACAGTAATCCCGCAGGCCCTGAAGGTCGTCAGCGTCAAGAAGTCCCTTGATTGCCGCCACCTGGTGGCGGAAATTGTGGCGTGCTTCCCTTTCTGCAAGAACCTGCCCGGTAAGTGCCTGGTAGTAACCTTTCTGCTGGTCGATCTGTTGATTCATCTTTTCCTCATTGCGGAAGCGCTGGTGATCGCGGGCAATGGAGATGCAAAGCAGTATGGTCGCCGCACCAATCAGACACTTGCTCAGCATCTGTCCAAAGGTGCTGGTATAAACGTCTGCGCTATCCGAAAAAATGCTTGCGAAAAACAAGGCAATGGGAATAAACCAGATAGAATCCCAATAGTTCTTGCAGTCGATTTCCAGGAATGGGGTAACGGTATACCTCATCAAACGTCTAAGCAATGGATACAAAACGGCATAGATGATAATCGCAATCACACTGGTCTGGGCAATCCCTGCTGCATCTCCCTGCATTCCAAGATGGGAGCTGATATACGCTCCAACGGCCAGTGTAATCATAACAATATCCGCCACAATTCCAAAGACAAATAAATGCACTTTGGTGTATCCGCGGACGATCTGCACATTTACCACTGCCATAACAATGCAGAAGACAATCAGATTCACCTTATAAAAAGGCACATCAATTACCTGATTGATTCCCATCCACATGCAGATCCCGAAATCCACAGCCAGACCAGCCAGATAAATTGCAGTTAAACGGCACTTGTCTTTAGCCGAAATTTTTTCATGAAATGGGACTATTCGCAGGAGCAGACTGGGGACGTGGGCAAAGATGCAAAGCAAGCTTACGACACCAATCATGAGTGTATTTTCCATATCAATATTTCTCCCTTTTTCGATCCTGTGCTTGAAATCTTTCGCAGCTATTCAGCCGCACTATTGCGCAAATCATTTTTTTGTAAACATAGTTCACAGAACGCCCAAGATGTACAGCGCGGATTTTCAGGCAGACCTTAACTATTAATTTCTTGTCGGTTGGTTTTCCATCCGCTTCAGCTCTGGCAGAATCGTTGCCAGCATGGTAACAAAACACAGCCCTCCGCCAATCACATTTGACACTGGCTCCGCCAGAAATACTCCATGTGTTCCCATGTGAAACACATAGGGAAACAGATAAGTAAGCGGCACCACGATCACAACTTTCCTCAGCAGGGAAAAGAAAATTGCCTGTTTTTTCTTATTCAGGGACTTGAAAACAGTCTGTCCAATGTACTGCAGATCCATGAAAATAAAAGCGGCAAAATAAGTTTTCAGCGCCGGAACCGCATCCTTCACAAGGAGCTTATCCGAACTGAATACTGCAATCAGATAATCCGGTGCAAAAATAATCACGCTCCACATTACAGCCGTGTAAACCAGAATCATCATAGCCATTGTCACCATAGCTTTGCGCACAAGTGCAGGACGATGAGCTCCATAATTATAGCTTAGAATCGGGGAAGTGCCCTCATTGATAGCATAAATAGGCGTCTCCACCATCTGCCGCACACTTGACACAATGGTCATAACCGATATGTACACATCCCCGCCAGTCACGCCAAGCACATTATTGCAGCAAATCGTTACCAGACTGTTGGTCAGCTGCATAATAAAGCCCGCCGTTCCAAGGCTTACAATATTTTTCGCGTATTCCACACAGCTGTGCAGTTCCTTTTTCTGTAAAAGCCGCGCCTTCATCTCCGCCTTTCGCTCCAGGAAAAGAAGCACATATGCTGCGGACAAAAACTGGGAAAGCACCGTTGCAATTGCCGCACCTTTGATTCCAAGTCCAAACACAAAAATAAACAGCGGATCCAGAATCAGATTGGCCACAGCTCCAATTGCAACAGACAGCATTCCCGTAGTGGCGTATCCCTGCGCATTGATAAACGGGTTCATTCCCGTGGCAATCATAGACGGCACCGTTCCGATCAGGTAAATCATCATATACGGGTACGCATGCACCAGCGCCTCCTCGGACGCCCCGAACATCACCAGCAACGGTCTTGCAAACAGAAGGCCAATCACCATCAGCACCACACCGCTTGCGCAGACCATAGTAAAGGAAGTGTTCATGACCATCTGCGCCTTTTGGTTCTCTTTCATTCCTCTGTTAATGGAAAATAAAGGCGCACCGCCGCTTCCAAACAGATTGGCAAACGCTGTAATAATCATAATCAGCGGAAAGCAAAGTCCCACCGCTCCCAGCGCCGTAGTTCCCACTTCCGGTATCCTCGCAATATAAATACGATCCACAATGTTATACAAAAGGCTCAAAATCTGTGCCACCAGCATAGGAATCGCCGCACTAAAAATATTTCTGGTCACAGTACCGTTTTCAAAATCAATACGTTTCATATTACATCACAGCTTTCTATTATTACTTTTTATATAAGATAATTTTGCACATTGCAGTTAGAATTGTCAAGTAAGGATGTTCACGTTCTAGAGCCTGTTTGAAAAATCATTCCTGTAATCTGCACGCTCTAACATTTCAAAGCTTCTCCAATATTACCGTCCGGTCATTTTTCTTTAGTCCGGATTTTACTACTTCAAGTCCATATATAGATTTTCTAATCTGATATTTTCGCGTATTATTAAATCAAAGATAAGAATTCATAAATGAAAGGAGTCCTGATTATGCTACAGTATAACATTCATTTAAGAACCGTAAATGACTTTAGAAACTATGCAAATATGATCGTCCGTTTCAAT
>OMBQ01001020.1_pt1 | contig 25708 bp, 18 predicted proteins | sample 1674311 | NCBI WGS metagenome assembly OMBQ01 (sample SAMEA103958160, study PRJEB25191) | human gut metagenome | biome: human-associated habitat [ENVO:00009003]; feature: intestine environment [ENVO:2100002]; material: feces | place: Germany | collected 2013/2015 | reverse complement strand
TTTGCGTCCATAACAGTTAAATTTTGTCAGTTAAACATTTAATATTTGTCTCTCAACCGCACAATTATACATCAATCGGCGCCAAAATAGCATGGCCGGTTAAAAAATTCCAGCAAAAAAAATCACTGCCGAAGCAGTGACTTTCAATATCAGGCCTTCATGCGCCGATATGCGGCCAAAGCCTCGGGCAGCGGCTCCAAAACGCGTTCAAGCACGCCCTTGAGTTCGGAAATGCAAATACCGTAATTGGTTATCGGCACGCCGGCACTTTCGCATTTGTTGATACGGGACAATATCTCGCGCCGGTTGTTCATGCAGCCGCCGCACTGGACAACCAGACTATATTCGGACAAATTGGCCGGGAAATCGCAGCCGGAAACATGGTCTATCAGCAAATCGGCTTTCGTCTTTTCCCGCAGCCAGCGCGGAATTTTTACCCGGCCGATATCGTCTTCCACCGCATGGTGCGTGCAGGACTCCGCAATCAGAACTTTGTCACCGTCTTTAAGTTTTGAGATGGTTCCAGCGCCCTCGACCAGCTTAACAATATCGCCCTTAAGACGGGCAAAAAGCGTCGAAAAGGTCGTACATTTGATATTTGCCGGGGTTTCGGCAACCATCCTGTCTACGACTTGAGAATCGCAGACGACCAAAGCCGGCGGCGTTTTCAGATTATTCAGGGCGGCTGCATAGTCGCCTTCCTTGACGACCAGCACGGTCAGACTATGATCCAGCGCATCGCGGATAGCCTGCACCTGCGGCATAATCAGCCGGCCTTTCGGCGCCTCAAAGTCTATCGGAATTATCATGACCACCGTCGAATGAGCCGGTGCCAAATCGCCCAGCAGAACCGGCGCATTGATGAAGTCTTCGGGAACTGCCTTTATCAGAGCGGCTTTCAACTCGTTCAGCACCCGGTCGCGGCTGCCGCGGTCGGTCGAAACGACTTTGATGCCGTCTTCGGGACAGCCATACAAATCGCATTTGTTATAAACTTTAATCAGCGGCAGTTTGCGCGCTTCAGCCTCGCGGACAATTTCCTTCTCCTCAGTGCCGATTTTGCCGCCTTCGCAGACCAGAACCGCCACGTCGGCACGGTCCAGAACCCGACGGGTTTTGGCCAGACGTTCCGCAGCCAAAACGGTTTCATCGCCGAAACCGGCCGTATCCAACCAGACGACGGGACCAAGCGGCAGAAGCTCCTGCGCTTTTTCGACAACGTCGGTGGTCGTACCCGCAACATCGGAAGCAATGGATACCTCCTGACCGGCAATCAGGTTTAAAAAGCTTGACTTTCCGGCATTGACGCGACCGAGCAAAGCAATGTGAAGCCTCAGGGATTTTGGTGTTTGCAGCATATTATTTTACCTTTCAGAATCAGCCCGGCGGCTGATGTTTTTGATAATTTCGCCGGCAATCGTCAGACCGAAGACGGCGGTAACGGTCGGCAGGGATCCCATCGTCAGCCGTTTGCGGCCGTTTCTGCCACCGCTGACAACCGGATTGGCATCATTTTCATTATCGTCAAAAAGCGCGGTTGCGGGCAGTTTTACCTGTTCGTCGGAAGAAACGCAGACAATTTTGCCGATATCGACGCCGCGACGTTTGAGACGCTTACGCACAAACCTTGCCAGACTGCAGTTTTCGGTACGGCTGAGCCGGCGCAGCCCGATGCGGGAAACATCGGTCTTGAGCGCTGCCCCCATAGAAGAAATAAAAGGGATGCCGTTGCGATACAGCATTTCCATCAGACAGCATTTCGGGTTCAACGCGTCAATCGCGTCGACGACATAATCGACAGGTTCGGCCAAAAGCTGCGGCAGGGTGTCGGCATTGACAAAAGTTTCGATGATTTTCACGTCGCAGTCAGGGTTTATATCCAGAACCCGCTCACGCGCCACTTCGGTTTTTTTGCGGCCGACAGTGGAACTCAGCGCCAAGATCTGGCGATTGATGTTGCTTTCGTCAAAGACGTCGAAATCGACCAGTGTCAAATGTCCGACCCCTGCGCGGGCCAAGGCTTCCAAAGCATAGCCGCCGACGGCGCCAAGACCCACGACCATCACACGGGCGCCGCGCAGGCGTTCCATGCCTTCGTGCCCCAGCAGAGCTTCGGTTCGCAAAAATCTTCTATTTTCCAATGCCCATAAACTCCAATGCGTTGCGATACACTTGTCCGGCCAGCATTTCCGGGGCACAGCCGCGAACGGCGGCAATCCGCCTTGTCAGTTCCGGCAGCGCCGAAGAGGCTACCTCCTCTCCCCGGAGCGGTCCTTGATACGGTCCGTCGGTTTCCAGCAGCATGCGTTCCGCCGGAACGGACTTCAGCACATTTTCCCGATGCCGGCTGCGCAGAATTGAATAATTAAATCCGGCATAACCGCCGCGGGACATAACCTTATTAAGCAGTTCGCGCGAGCCGGAAAAGGAATGAAAAACAAATTTCGGCGGCAATTTTACCCAAAATCCCTCCAGCCAGGCATCGGCGCGTACCGCATGCACGATCAGCGGACGATCGTATTTTACGGCTAACTCAATCTGACGGGCAAATACTTCCGCCTGCGGCTCATACGCGGAATTTTTCAAACGGTCAAGGCCGCATTCGCCGAGCAGCGCCTGCGGAAACCGCTGCAGATATTCGCTCAGCAAAGTTTCCCAGCCGGTTTCGGCCTTTTCCAAATACCAGGGGTGCAGCCCGAAAGCCGGAACGACGTAACCGGGAAAAGACAACGCCAGAGCCGCAGCCCGCTCCCAGTCTTCGGGATAAGACGACACGCAGACCATGCCTGCGACGCCGGCCCTCCGGGCAGCGCCGACAATATCCGTTGCACAGTTTGACTTAAAATCTTGCAAATGTATGTGCGTGTCAATAAATTGCATATAAGGACTTTCGTTGAATTTATATAGGATAATAAGACAGCCATGCATATTTTGACAAGACCAATTTTGGAAATAGACCTGAATAATCTGCTTAATAACTACAAAAGCCTCAAGGCATTGTCCGGACACGCACAGGCGGCGGCGGTGGTCAAAGACGACGCCTATGGGCTGCATGCAGACATTGTGGCAAAAAAACTTTATGAAGAAGGCGGCTGCCGCCATTTTTTCGTTGCACACGGAATTGAGGGCGAAAGAATCCGCAATCTGGTCCCCGAAGCGGCGATTTATGTTTTGCAGGGCATCGGCGAAGACAGCGTCGATTCTTTCCGCCGCTGCCGGCTAATTCCGGTCATCGGTTCGCCGGAAATGTTCGCCTGGTGGAAGGAAAACCGGATTGAGGGCATTAAGCCTGTCATTCAGGTTGAAACCGGACTGAACCGTCTTGGGTTCCGCGAAACGGATTTGGAAAAACTTTCCGACGCCGACAAAAACGAATTTTCGATGATTTTGTCGCATCTGGCCTGTGCCGACGCCAAGGAGCATTTTATGAATCAGCACCAGTTGGACAACTTCCGCCGCCTGAAAGAAAAATATTTTCCGAAACTGCCGGCTTCGCTGTCGGCTTCCGACGGAACTTTTCTCGGCGCCGAATATCAATGGGACATGGTGCGTCTGGGTGCGGCAATGTACGGCATCAATACCGCGCCGTACCGCGAGAACCAGATGAAAAGCGTGGTTACGGTCAAAGCGCCGGTTCTGCAGATTTCCGACCTGCCGAAAGGCGATTTCGTCGGCTATTCGGCTACTTACCGGGCAACCGAAAACCGCCGGCTGGCAATTGTTTCCATCGGATATGGCGACGGCATTCCGCGGTCGCTGTCCAACGTCGGCAAAGTTTTTTTCAACATCTGCGGCAAAATTCACGAAGCGCGCATTCTCGGACGGCTGTCGATGGACAACATCATCTGCGACGTTACCGGAATTGACAACCTGCAGGTCGGCGATCTGGCCGGCATTATTACCGACTATTATACGCTGGACGATATGGGGCGCGACGCCGGTACCATCAGCTATGAGATTTTATCCCGTATCGGCAAAAATACGCGTTATATACGGACTTATATCGGCGCGTAAAAAAACCGGAGCCTTAGCTCCGGTTTTTTTTACTTATTTGCTTCTGGTTTTCAGATTTTCAAGTTCCTTTTGTTCCACAGCAATACGGTTCTTGACAATCTCCTGAGCCCGACCATCCTCAAAACCGTGTTGTCTCAGCATTTTGTAGTGCTCATCGTAGTCAACATAGCGGAACTTGCCGTCATTATAACGGGCAACGCCGAGTTCGGCCAAACGGTTAATCTGGTCACGGCCGCCGGCCAACGTATCTTTACCCTCAAACGGCTTACCTGCCTTAGGGGATTTTATAATCGGCTGCAGCGTTTCGGGCTGTTCCGTTTCTTTCTGTTCGGGAAGCGGCTGCGGATTTTCATTCGGCTTATCTGCCACAGGCTGAACCGGCAGTTCATCCGGCTTAGTACCTTCCCGCGTAACCGGAGCAACCGTTTCTACGGGTTCTTCCTTAACATCGTAATAATCTACTAGACGTTCGCTGGCACAGTCATCAAGCAGAAAACGCGAGCGGGTGTTAATACCGACATAATTCGGATCCAAATTGCGGCCATACGGCAAATCGGTGCGCTGACCATAGTTATAACCGGTTAAACCCTTATGGATTTCGGAAACCTGCTGCTCCATCGTCAGCTTGGAGCAGCTTCCGTCACCGAGCAGCGCCCTCAACAGCTCATCGGCATCACCTTTACGAACATCAGCTGCGCGTAAAAGAATGGCGTGGGCAATCTGAGCATCGGAGGCGCTCGGAAATGCGGTACGAACACTCTCATCCATATGGCCGACGCGATAAATCATCATTTCGGCCTTCAGAGTAGCTTCCGAACGGCTAACCTGACTGTTGGTCAGCAGACGGATAACGCTCTCCTTGCTTCTGGCCTCAACTTCGGGACCATGATAGAAATCATCATACTGAACGACGGCATCGGGCGTTTCGTGATTCGGCGCATTATTATCGGCATTTTGATTGTCATTGCCGGGCTGAACCGCCGCGCCTTCATCGCCGTTTCCGTTCTGAGCGCCGGCATTTTCCGGGTTCGGTTCAGTGTGCGTATCTTCTTTTCCCTCACCTAACCATTTACCAAGCATATCACGTGCCCAGATGCCGCTGGCAAACGCAACGGCAGAACCCAAACCGATCAGCAAACGGCGGTTGCGCTCTTTTTTGTCGCCGGCTTTATGCGCCTCATAAACACTGGTGGCACTGCGGGTCAGCATTGCGGCACCGGACAAACTCATTTTGGCAACGCCGACATGACGGGTCAGCAGGGAAGCTTTGGCCGCCGTATCCAGCGTTTGTCCGGCAGAGGCGGCTTCAGCAGCGGCCACGCTCAAATTACTGACGGCACCATAAACGGCCATACCGGCGCTCAAACCCGCCGAAGCGGCATACAAACCGGCCAGAACCGCGTCTTTTTTGTTTTCCTTGCAGAATTTTCTGAAACCGGTCCGCTGCTCTTTGGGCTGAGCCATATATTTATTGGTAAAGGGAACGACATGCTTTTTAACGACATATGCCGCATAAACGCCCATACCCAGCGGGCCGCCCATACCGGCGACAAAGGCCATGCCGATTGCCGGCGCCGCTTTTTCGGCAACCAGAGCCGCACCGCGGACGTATCCCCAAGTTTTGGGACCGAATTTTTGCTCGCATTTTTCGTCAAATTTCTTAATTTTAGCCTTGAACTTCTGAATGACCGGAATGCTGCCGACCGCTTTTTCAATTTTTTCGATTTTGTTGTCAATACGAGCGGACTCAACGGCCATAAACCCGAGCACGCTTTCCAAACGGACATGTGCTTTGCTCGGTTTGCTGCCGCCTTCGGCTTTGGCTAAAACGTCAATTTTGTTTTTCAGAACCTGTTGCAGATGTTCGCGATTGCCGTTATAGTGGCTGAAATCAACCGCATTGCCGGTAACAACCGAATAAACGGCCGAATCAATATTGAGTTTCAGACGCTCGACGTATTCCTCTTTGGTAACCTTTTTGGCATCAAGCATTTCAGCTTCGGTTCTGAGTTTGGCCTGCTCAACAAGTTCGGATTTGACGTCATGTTTGACGCCTTTTTCGTCATAAACGTCAAGAACATTCAGGGAAGCGCGGTTGTCCGCGAAGGACTTGTCATTTTCGTCCAACGGATTGACCGAGGCCGACAGCATTTCCAACTGCTGCATGTTTTTGCTGATGTCAACGCTGCCAAGATTGTTTTCGTTTACGTTTTCAGCGACATTGTCTTCCTCGATTTCGGCAATCGGCGCCCGGGGAGTCTCTTCCGGTTTGGCTCCGGCATCAGCCAAAATTTTCATCGCTTCGTCACGGTCTTTGAACCAGGCGATGCTTTCCAGCGTACCGTTGTGCACAATGCCTTTTTCATCCAGATATTTAATCTGTTCCGGCGTCAGGGAAATGCTCTCGAGACGGTTTTCCTCCTTGTCCGGCTGTTCTTTGGCAGCGGCAACAGCCTCTTCAATTTTTTTGTCCTTGGCACGTTTGGAAACGCGAGCCGCAATTTCAAGAGCCTTTTGACCGTCTTTGGTCAGGTTATCATCTTTGTCAAAGCCGACTTCCTCGGCAAGCTCGCGCAGCGCGCCGGCGTCTTCCAGCGTCATTTGGGACTGAAAATCCTCAGTGCTGCGGGCATAAACCGAAAGCTGGCCTCTCGCATAACCGCTGACCAAACGAAACAGGCCGGCACTGTTTTCGTCGCCCTTCAAAACGGCATGCACTTCCACCAACTGGGCGAGGCTTAATTTTTCCATGCCGGAATTAACCATTCTTGCTGCTTCCTGAGCATTCATAATTCTAAACTCCCTGTTTAATTTTCTTGCTAATTGTGGGCATTATAGCACAAAACGAGCTTTTTTCAATATGTTTTTTGTCAAATTAGGCAATTTTTTTTGAGAAACAGACTTTACCTCTCAACACCCGAACTCCGATCGGCACTGCCCGCCGTACGAGACGTTTTGACCGACGTAATTTCATTATCGGCACAACTCTGCTTGAACTCCTTATAAAACTGTTGCTGTGCCGCGATCCGTTCTTTGATGCTTCCGCTGTTCAATGCTTTGTACAACGGGTGGTTTTCTTCAACCTCAATACGCAGAAACTGACCGTTTGCCGTCTTTCCGTCGGGGTTAAGATTATGAAATTCCGTCAGACGGAAAGCATGCCCGTCTTTGTCTACGCCGACATACTGATTGTTGCCCAGCTTGTCCTTGGCACTGAAGAACTGTCCGTTTTCCATGCCTTTCGAGTCTGCAAGGGAAACCGTCGCATAGCTGTCCATCTCCCTTTCTTTTCCCTCCTGGACGGCAATCATGGCCTGATCCAGTCTGTCTGTATTTGAACTGTGAGCCTCTTTTTCACTGTCTGCGGCATTCTGCGTAGGCGCCGGCTGATCCTGACGTTCCAAAGGATTTTCCAGCGTCCGTCTTTCCATGGCAGCCGTCCCGGTTTCGCGTTCCTGATTCTCCCGATACTGTTCGCGTTTGTTCAAGGCGTCAACCCTGGCTTCGGCATCGGCATATTTCTGTTCCATCAGCGGACGCGGCCCCTGCTCTCTCATTTTGCCGAGAAGTTCTTCGCGTTCCTTGAGCAGTTTCATGGCCGGACCATGATGTTTTTTATTGGACAAAACGTCTTTATAATATTCGCGCACGGCACGGCGGTCTTCGCCATAATCTCCGGTCATGACCGGCGCATCGGTCTTGTCGATGCCGTAGCGTTTCAGTTCGCGGCTGATTTCGGTCACGCGCGCTTCCATTTTTTTACGGGCTTCAATATCATCCCCAAGCTGGTCACGTTCGGCTTTGGCCAATTTAATCTCTTTTTTGGAGAATTCCATCTGCTTTTTGACTTCCTCTTTCATGGCCAGAGCATGTTTATATTCGGCGTCAATACGGCGTTTGTTGTCAAGAGGCAGATCTTTGACCTCATCAACGTCTTTGCCGGTCAGACGGACTTTTTCAACGGAGGCCTTCCAGGCAGCCTCGGCGCGGGCGGCTTCTCGCTTGGCGGCAATCAGCGCCTTGCCGTCGCCTTTTTCTACCCGGTAAGGATTATTTTCGTCCTTATCCTTATTTCCGTCTTCGTTAACCGCTTCGGTCGTCTGCGGCCTGGCAAAAGTTTTGGCAAAAGCTTCGGCCTCTTCGGTTTTGCCGTCAGTGCGCAGCTGGCAATATTTCAAATACGCCTTGTTGGCCTCAAGCTGCCAGTCGTCCGCTTTGCCGTCCCGGAAAGACGTCATCATGCTCTCATAAAGTTTGCGGTCAGCTTCCGACATTTTTTCGACATCAAGCATTTTGCTGCCGGAAGGCTGCGTTTCCGGATTTTCGGTACGGACTTCGCCGTTTTTGACTGAACCGGTGCGCGGCGTACTGCCGTGTTCCTGCTCATTGGCAATGATTTTGCCGTTCGGGCGGTAAGAATAGCCGGTGCCGCCCTGCGCGCGGACATCGTTCAGATAATGGCCGGTGTTGTCGACGTTGGCAGCCGAGCGGCTGATGATTTCCATATCGGCTTTGCTCAGCGCTTCGCCTTTGAGCGCGCGGGAAAAGGTGTCGCGGATATTGGTGCCGTCAACGGTCATAATCTTGTCATTGGGGGCAAGCAGCCGTGCCTGCTCCAGCTTATAGAAAGCTTCTTCCGGATTTTTGATTCCGGCAGCCTTCAACTGTCCGTAAACCTTGTTCATGTCGACACCGGGATGGCGTTCGGCATTGCGGGCCAGCATGTTTTTCAGCTGGGTTTCGGAAACCGGTCCGGTTTCGGCGTTTTGGGCGGCAACGGCATTTGCCGGCGTTTCTTTGGCAAGCGGGCCAAGCTCTTCAACGCGTCTGTTCAGCAGTATCGCTTTCTGCGCCGGGGACATCTCCTCATAAACTTTCGGATTTACGCCCAGTTCATGCAGTTTGGCATCAAGCTGGCTTTCGTTCAGGCGGGAGAAGTCCGGCGTCTGCTGCACCGGTTGCGGCTGAACGCCGCTTACTTTCGGCGCCGCACCGGTAATGCCGTCCACGCCGTCATCATGGCTTGAAAAACGTTCTCTGAGCCAGCCAAAGGCCTTGTCGCCGTATTCGGCGGAAAACACGCCGACGGCGCCGGAGAATATCGAAATTCCGGCGGTCAGCGCCGCCTGTTTGTACAACTGTTTGCGTCTGGCTTTGTCCGGTTCGTTGAGCGCGGCGCGGAAATCCATACCGGCATTGGTTAGACCCGACGTTACGGATATGCTGCCACGAATGGCGGCTTTGAGCAGTTTGTCGCCGGCTTTGGCCGCAGCCGTATCGCCGATGGCCCGGCCGACCATGCCGACGGCATTCCAGCCGTGCTGAATGACGTCGCTGCCGCCGAAATAGGCGGAAACGCCGCTCAGAACAACTGACGTGGTAAGAGAGACAAGCTCTTTTTTGTTATTTTTCAGATAGTTCCAGTATGAACCTTCGAATCCGCTGTCCTTATAGGTTTTATAAGAAGTCTGAAACAGCTGGTAAGAGCGGTAAGCGGACAATGCCGCCAGACCGACGCCGCCGGTAGCGTATCCGACAATACCCGAAACCATGCCTTTTTTGACCGCGGGGTAAAGCCTGGGATATTTTTCTTTCATGCGGGCGTCAAAACCAAGCGCTCTTTCTTTCAGGGTTTTATGGCCGGTCTTTTCGGCGATGCGGTTATTGACGGCAACCTGGTTGCGGCTGTTGGCAATGATTACGGCTGTGGCGTTCGTGCCGCTCAGGCTATAATGTCCGGAGGGATACTTGCGTTCGATATAACCTCTGGCCGCAGTTTTGACTTTGTCGTTAAATTCCCTGATTTTCTTTTCGAGTTCTTTTTCCTCTTCCGGCGTCAGATTGTCCTTATGCGCCAAAAGTTCGGCATTTTCCGTTTGAAAATCGGCCAGAAACTGAGCCTTGAGCATTTCAAGCGCCATGGCATCGGCATGGCTGCCGATGGCCTGAAGCAGCCTTTTTCTTTTTTCAGCAGCACTCAGCCCGGCAAAAGCAGGATTAACCGCCAGTTCGGACTCGGCCTGCAAAATTGCCATTTCCAGCAGCTCGCGGCGAAGTTCTTCCTTGTCTTTGGCACCGTCTTCCTTACCGGCCTGCAAATCGACATGCTCAAAAAAGTCGGCAATATTGGCCATTTCGGGGTGGAGCGGTGTGCCGTCCGGTTTACGGGCGAATGCGTCGAAACCGGCTAACATGGCGTCCATTTCCGACAGATTTTTGTCAATTACCGGCTTAAACGACGGCGACAAATGCGTCAGGCCGAGCTGAGCGTCAAGTTCGCGCTTTTCGCGCTCCACACGTTCAGCGGCGGACAATTCTCCCGTTTCCGGGTTATGAATCGTTACGATTTCGGCTTCGAGATTCTGAATGCCGGTCAGGTCTTCCGGCGCAACTTTTTCTTTGCCCTCGGCAAAATCCTTGACCTGTTTCTGCGCAAAGGCGTCAAGTTTGGCAAAAGCTTCCCCGGCTGCGCCCGGTTCGCCGCTGTGCGTTTTCAGAATACGGTATATCCGGGTCAGTTCTTCAGGACTTAAACCGTCCAGCCCTTTGTTAACCAGTTCAACGGCCTGCTGAAGTTCGCGGCGCCTGGCATCGGCTGCGTTTCCCTCACCGGCGCTGACAACACCGCCGGCCTGATTTGAATCGTTCAATTTCGTTTCGTCCACCATATTCGTGCCCTTATACGTTTATGACTAATTTCAGTTTAGTACAAAAATTCGAAAATTTCAATAATTTTTGTCAACAAACTTTGAATATCAGCACATTTTCGTCTTATTTATGAAGAGCTTACAGCAAAAAGATTAAAATTTATTTTATATGAAAGTTTCAGCCAAACGTGAGTACGCCGGCGCCAATCCGCACGGACGCTTATTCGCGCCCGAAACCGGACATGTCCTGCGGCATCATTTTGCCGGTTACCGAAGCCTGAAGTTCGGCGGCTTTTTCGTTGACAAAGCTGTTTTCCGGCTTGATTTCCTTTTCGGGCTTTTTAGGTTTGATTCGTCCGCTCATGCGCAGAATTTTGCGTTTTTCGCGGTACTTTTTCCGTTCTTCGGGGGTCAGATTGGAAACATTGTAATTGCGAACCTTGCGGCGGACGGCGGGCGGCAACTTTTTAACATAATCTTTTTTGAGGTCAACTTCCTTTGTTTTGCCTTTGCCGTCGACCTTCATGTCTTCGGCAACGGCAGCAACAGTGGCTTTTTCCCGAGCCTCCTGGGACAAATCGTCGCCGATGACAACTTTGTTGACATTTCTTTTTTTGGCCATTTTGAATATTTGCCGAAAAACATTCAAATCCGGTTCCTTTTCCGGCGCTTTGCCTTTTTCGTTATCTCTTTTTTCTTCGTTTCTCTTTTCCTTTTTGCGGGCGCCCACATTAATCATATCTTCAGAAGGCCGCTCGATTATGGCGCAATAATCATTGTCCTTCTGCTCTTTCACGCCCTCAAAAATTTTCGTTACAATCGCCTTTTCATCCAAAACCGTTTCGGCCAGAACCATATTGGCTTCGGCAAACTCCTTCCACTCTCTCGCATCCTGCGTCGTTTCGGCGGTTTCCTTGGCCAGCATGGCCTCGCCGATCTGGCGCTCGCGGATTTTGTCGGCGCTGTTGTCGGCAACGGCATGAAGTTCAATCTGCTTTTCGGCCAAATCGGCACCCAGCGCGTTCTCATCGGTTTTGCCTTTGTCCAACTCTTTTTCTTCGTTGGTCTTTTCGGCCGAAGTTTCCGGCGCCGCATAAGGCGCTTTGGCGCTGCCGGCCCCGGCCTGTTTGGCCATGTCTTCCTGCAGCGACTGCATGGCTCCGGCGTCCATCTTGTGCGCGTCAAGAATCTGCGCCATCTGTTCCTGCATTTTTTCGGCCGCGGCCTGCGAAATGCCGCCGCCGGCGATTTCCTTTTTGTCGCCGATTTCCACGCCGGAAACGCCGTCCGGCTTATAATCCGTATTTTGTTCAAGCACCGGTTTAAGCATGGAAGCCTTAAATTCCTCGGCGCTCATGCCGCAGCGGGGGTCATAAATGTCCAGTTCGCCGGTAGCCGTATTTTTGAATCCCCTGACTTTGGCAAAGGCTTGCAGCGCTTCGGTCGAGGCCTTGCCTCCGTCGGCCTCCGAACCGTTCAGATTCCGGTCATTAATCAGGCCGTAAATAAGCTTGTATTCAGCAGCGTTTTGAATAAGCGCGGAACCGTCGGCAAAAGCCTTAACCCGGCCGGCGGTATAATCGCGCAGCTGTTGGCGGAGTTCGACCTGTTCCGGCAAAGACATATCAAGGTGCTTATCCACAAAACTAAGCTCCTTATAATCCATCGACTGCCAGTTATAGGTATTTTCGGCCATTTGCTCCTCCGTCGTTCAAGATAAGACTATTTTAGCAAATTTTAAGCAAACTGCAATCTTTTTGCGTAAAAAAGCCCCTCTTCCGAGGGGCTTGGGCCATCAGGAGTTGGTCCGATTGTTTTCCCAATATTGTCTCATCACGGCCGCCCGCGCTTCACGGTCGGCTCTGGTATTGAAATTGCTGTTTTCGTCATACTGATGATTGTTGTCACGGAACTCTGCCCGGCGCGCGGCTTCTTTCGCGCGTTCCGGCGTGCCGGCAACCCGGCTGCGAGCCGCTTCCAACTGCTGCTGGCGAACGCCCTGATTGTGTCCCTCCAATGCAGCCCGGGCTTCTTCCGGCAAATCTTTGGCCGCGGCGTAGAGCGGATTTTCCGTCATCAGCGGCTTGCCGTCCTCGCCTCTTTTGATAACGCCGTTTTCATCCTGTTCGAAAACCTTTTCGTTTTTATAACCGATTGTCTTTTCCGGCGCGCCTTTAATGGCGACGTCTTCTTTTTGGGCGTCTTTGGCGGCGACCATGGCGGCGGCGTAAGCGATAACCTTTTCTTTTTCGTCCGCAATGGCGGAAAGGTCGATTTCCTTGCCGTCGGCCAAATCCTTTTTGAACTGGTCAAGGTGTTCGTCGTAGTTTTTCGGACCGGCCGGCTGCTCCTGCGCATTTTCTTCCTGCCGGTCAAACCTGGCATTGTATTCGGCCAGTTTGCGTTTGCTTTCTTCGCTCAGTTGATCTTCGAAACCATTGGCGTCAATTTTGCCCTCCGGCGCATTCTGATAGGCAACGCCAAGTTCCTCACAGGCCAGTTTCAGCTTGGCGGCAAACTCCGGCGACATCTCGCCCGAAAAGTTAATGGCCTGATTGTTGCGCTTGGCGTCTTTAACCAGACCGAGGAAAACCGAATAATCGGCGGTTTTGCCGTCTGCGCCGGCAATGCTGGCGTGCTTCTGGTCAGAGTAGCGGACCTGACCGAGCTTTTTGTCGTCCTTGCTGATGTTAAGCGTCAGGCCTTCGGTATCTTCCGCATCGCGTTCGCAGTCCTGCTCATATCCGGCACAATGCTGTTTCCAGAATTTTTCCTTGTCGTCTTTCCAATCCTGATTTTCTTCCTCATTCGCCGGAACCTCTTCCTTTTCTTCGCCTTCGGAAACATTCAGCGGCTCGGGTTCCTGGCGGTTGTCTTCCTGTTCGTCCCTCGGCTTGCTTTCGCCCTGCTCTTCTCTCAGCTTTTCGGAAAAATGAGCCTGCAGTTCATCCTGCGTCATACCTTCATAAGCCGGATCCTTGGGGTTGTAATGATAGTATCTGAAAGTCTTCTGGCCGTCCGGCAAAACTAAACCAACCTGAATTTCCTTCCAACCCGCCTTTTCATATTCTTTATTTAAATCCTGGCGCTTTGAAGCTTTTTCCCCTTCAGGGGCATTGGCGACTTCTTCTTCCTTCTTGGCAAAGTATTTGTTTTCGGCTTCGACGTCGTTGGGCAGACCTTCTTCCGGCGGATTTTTTTCGTCAACATTAATATATTTGGCGACCCAGCTTGCATAAACTTCCTTAATACGGTCAATTTCTTTCTGATCGGTCAGCGCGGCAAATTCATCCGCCGTTTTGTCCGTGCCGCCGAGTTTGAAGAAAAGGTCATGATAGGTACCCAAATTTACTGCTTCAGCCATTGTTCTGTCTCCCGATAAACATCTTTAATTATGGACAGAATAGCACAAAGCCCAAGTTTTGTCCATAATTTTGTTTATGGTAACAGAACTTTCATAATATATGGTTAAGACATTGCAGATTATTTGAGGCTGGCCAGCAGCGGGGTAATATTAGTCATAAACAGCTTGACCGAAATGGCCAGCAGAATAATGCCGAAAAACTTCTGCAGCATATAAATAAGGCCGGGACCAAGCCGCCGTTCAATGCGTTTGGTCAGCTTGAGCACCAGATAGACGATTATCATATTGGCGACAACCGCGGCCAGAATGCTGATGTCGCTGTATTGGGAACGAATGGACAGCAGCGTGGTCAGGGCTCCGGCGCCGGCAATAAGCGGAAAGACCACCGGCACAAAGGTTGCGTCCTTTGGCGCATCGGGCTGATCGTGGAATATTTCGATATCCAAAATCATTTCCATAGCCACAATAAAAATAATCAGCGAACCGGCAACGGCAAAAGACGAGATGTCGACATTAAACAGATTTAAAAACGCTTCGCCGACATAGAAAAAGATAAAAAACATTACCAGCGACAACAGCGCCGCCTTCAGGGCATTGATTTTCTTGCCGCGCTTTTTGAGCGTCAGGATAACCGGGATATTTCCGGTAATGTCAATAACTGCAAACAAAACCACAAAAGCACTGATAAAATGGTGCCAGTCAAAATGTCCGAACATGTCTTTCTCCTTGTCTGCCTTTGAGATAGCACATTAAATCTGCGAGTCAACAAAAAACGGCGGATTTTTTTGCCGCCGTTCCGAAAAAAACGTCACTCGTCCAATTTGACCCTGATTTTTCGACCGTAATAGCCGCAAAGCCGAAAAAGTTTGAAAATATCGGCGCAGAGACCTCTCTCTATTCGGTCTATTATCCAACTCGGAACGCCGGCTTTCTTCTCGACTTTCTTAATGCTCAATCGGCGGCTCCGCCGTTCCAGCCAAAGGGCCAAGCCTAAGTCTTTCAAAAATTCTTTTCTGATTGCTGTTTTTGAAACCTGTTTCATTTTATGTTCAACTCCTTCACGTTTTGTTAAAACAAAACCGCCTTTTGGGTCAGAAAAGGCGGAGGATGTTGAAAGCTGTACGAGAACAGTGCATTTATTCGTCGGCCGAAACCGCTTATTTCATGCCATCCTCCATTTCCGGAGGTTATTTTTGGTTTCTCGTAAAGAGCTTTCATACTCCGTTATCAGCTTAACCAATTCTGATAACGAAAGTGATTATAAAGGCTGTTTTCTATTTTGCAACGGCTTTTTTACAAGGGGACGCCCTTGAGCGTTCACCGGCTGCGGCACGAACCTTTGTTGAAACGCGCAAGCTGTTGCCAGCTTGACCGCAGCACCGGCTGCTTTGAGAACCTTTGTTGAAGCGCGATGCTTTCTGTGTGCATATCGTGAGTTCGTGCCTTACATTTTCTTTGTCATCCTCGGGCAAGCGCAGCACGACCCGGGGATCCATGGATGTCCGGGTCAAGCCCGAACATGACAGTAATAAAAGGGGTTCTTTTCCTCTTAGACCCTCGGGTCACGCCCGAGGGTGACGGAAACGCTTAGCCGAAATTGTGTACGGGAATGATAGTAATAAAAAGAAAAAAGCCGTCCGCCGGACGGCTTTTTTCGCTTATTTGCTTTATGCCACTTTGGCGTCGGTCACTTTGGCGTCAAAAACAATTTCGGCACCTTCAATATCGGCTTTGGTACCGCCGGAACAACTGCTGCTGACCTTAACCGCCAGAACCTGTTCGGCCACATAGGCCTTGTTTTCGTCCAGCGCCTTGCACAGTTCCGCATCATCGGTCGCATAGCAGAGTTCAATACGGTCGGAAATGTTGAAATCCTTGTCTTTGCGCAAGGTCTGAACCAAACGGACGAAATCGCGCGCCATACCCTCGCGTTTGAGTTCGTCGGTTACGTTCGTATCCAGCGTTACAACGGCCTTGTTATCAGCAAAGGCTTTGCCGGCAACACCGTCTTTCATATCCAGGCGGACTTCGAACAAATCCGGCGTCAGGGTCTGGCCGGCAATCGACAATGTGCCGTCGGCATTCAGCTCCCATCTGCCCTGTTTATACGCGGCCATAACCGGCCCCATATCCTTGCCCAGCGCTTTGCCGAGCAGCGGCGTATAGAGATAGACGGTCTTGGCGGCATAAGCGGCCAGATTATTGTCTATTTTAACTTCCTTGACGTTCAGTTCGTCTTTAATAATGTCCTGATACTGTCCGTTCAAAAAGCCCAGATTATCGCCGACAACCGTCAAACCGGCCAAAGGCAGACGATTGCGGAGGTTTTTCTCCTCGCGGATAAACTTGCCGGCCGAACATAAGTCCTGCAAAAAGTCCATTTCGTCAACCAGCGTTTCGTCCAACTTAATGTTTTCAAGCTGTGGGTAATCGGTCAGATGGACGCTTTCGCCGCCGGTCAGATTCTTGTAAACATATTCGCAAAGGAACGGCATCAGCGGCGCCATGATTTTGCTCAGGTTGACCAAAACCGTATACAAAACGTCGAAAGCCTGTTGATCGCCGGACCAGAAACGGTCGCGGGTGCGGCGGATATACCAGTTGTTGAGAATTTCCATAAAGGAGGCAACCTCATTGCAGGACAGCGCCACGTCATAGGTGTCCAGCCCCTGTTTGACAATCCGGCCCAAGCGTTTGAGCTTGGAGAGGATATAGTTGTCAATCGCCTCGCTCGAACCGCTGACCTCTTTGGCCTGATAACCTTCGGCATTGGCATAAAGCGTGAAGAAGTAATAAGCGTTCCACATCGGAATCTGAGCGACACGGGCAGCTTTGGCAATCTCTTTGCCTTCCTGGTCGACGGCCAGGTTGCCGCCTTTTAAGACCGGCGAAGAAACCAGGAACCAGCGCAAAGCGTCAGAACCGATAGAATCCAAAACTTCGTTCGGATCCGGATAGTTTTTAAGACGCTTGGACAGCTTTTGTCCGCCTTCTGCCATCAGCAGACCGGTACAGATACAGTTTTTAAACGCCGGCTTATTATGCAACGCAGTCGACAGCACAGTCAGGGTATAGAACCAGCCGCGGGTCTGATCCATGGCTTCGACAATAAAATCGGCCGGGAAATGGTTTTCAAACCATTCCTTGTTGTCAAACGGGTAGTGAACCTGCGCGTAAGGCATGGAACCGGACTCAAACCAGCAGTCAAAGACATCACTGACGCGGCGCATCATGGTTTTGCCGGACGGATCGTCAGGGTTCGGATAAACGACCTCGTCAATATAAGGCTTGTGCAGGTTGGTAACTTCGATACCGGTCTTTTCTTTGATTTCGGCGACGGAACCAAAGACATCAATGCGCGGAAACTGCGGATTGTCCGATTTCCAGACCGGAATCGGCGTTCCCCAAAAACGATTGCGCGAAATCGACCAGTCGCGGGCGCCTTCCAGCCATTTGCCGAAACGGCCGTCCTTAATGTGCTCCGGAACCCAGGTAATCTGCTGATTGTTTCTGACCATATCGTCACGGAAGTCGGTTACCTTGACAAACCAGCTTGACATCGCCTTATAAATCAGCGGCGTATCGGTACGCCAGCAGAACGGATAAGAGTGGGTATACTGCTCTTTTTTGACCAGAATGCCTTTCTCTTTCAACAACTGCATAATCGGCTCGTTGGTCTCAAAAACCTGTTTGCCCTGATAATCGGGAACTTCGGCGGTAAACTTGCCGGCCTCGTCAACCGGGCAGACGACCGGGAAATTCTCGTCATAAGCGCGGCAGGCTTCAAAGTCGTCCTGACCAAAGCCCGGCGCAATATGAACAATACCGGTACCGTCTTCGGTGGAGACGAATTCGCCGGAAAGAACCCGGAAAGCGCCTTTTTCTTTCAGGTGTTTGAAATAAGGGAACATCGGCTCATAAGCCATGCCGACAAAATCGGCGCCTTTCATCGTGCCGACCCGGGCAGCGTGTTCCAACTGTTTTTTATAGCGGCCGAGCAGCGCCTGCGCCAGAACATATTTCTGCCCGTCTTCTTCCATAACCGCATAATCAATGTCTTTGCCGACGGCCAGCATGAGGTTGGAAGGCAGCGTCCAGGGCGTGGTGGTCCAGACCAGCATTTTCATACCGTTTTCAAGCGTGAACATAACGGTTATGGCATTGTCGGTCTTGTCCTGATAGCCCTGATTGACCTCGAAGTTGGACAGTGGGGTTTCGGCAGCCCAGGAATAAGGCAGGACGCGGTAGTCCTCATAAACAAGCCCTTTTTCCCAGAGCTGTTTGAAGTTGTTGATGACGCTTTCCATAAACGGCAAATCCATGGTCTTGTAATCGTGACTGAAATCCACCCAGCGGCCGATGCGCTTAAACATCTCGACCCAGATGCCGGAATATTTGAGAACGTCAGAGCGGCAGAAATCGTTAAACTTTTCGACGCCGTATTCCTCAATCTGTTTGCGGCCGGAAACGCCAAGCTGCTTTTCGGCAGACATTTCGGCCGGCAGACCGTGGCAGTCCCACCCCAAACGACGCTCGACCTTTTTGCCGTTCATCGTCTGATAACGGGCGACAACGTCTTTAACGTAAGAAACCATAATATGTCCGTAGTGCGGCGTACCGTTGGCAAACGGAGGGCCGTCATAAAAAACGAATTCGGCGGCACCGTCGCGGTTGTGAACGGATTTTTCAAAAGTTTTGTCTTCGTCCCAGAACTTGAGGACTTCTTTCTCGATTTCGACAAAGTCGGCCTTGGCCTTAACTTCCTTATAATGTTTAGTCATCAGTAAACACCTTAAATTTTTGAATTATTTTAATGCGGTCGCGCCAAACGACGGCGCCTCGGATTGTATGATATATGTATGAAAAAATGCCATCCCCTAAGGGATAATAATCGAACGTATGGAATGTATTACCAAAATGCGCATTTTCATTCTTTAGAAAATTGATTAAAACCGGTGTTGAATTTAATACAAGAATCACGGCGAGTCAAATATTAATTCGCCTTGAAAACAACAAAAAGCGCTTCAATTCCATGCGGAAAAGAAGCGCAGATTTTCAGAACCGCAGGCCGAGCGCCACATTGGCTCCGGCGTCCACGGCACGGCGGGCGCCCTTGGCCACGCGGCTGCCGATGGAACGGTCCCAGTTGGTGGTGTTGGCAAAAACGGCCGCCTTGACGAAAACCCTGTCCAGAAGATCAAGACGGGCTCCGAGCTTTAATCCCGCGATAAAACCGTTTTCCTTTACCTTTACCAGCCTTTTGCTCGAAACATAGGCGTTTTTGTCACGTTCCAGATACTCCGTCGAATAAGGCGTAATACTGATATAAGCTCCGGTAAAAAGCGTCAGCATGCCGTATTCGAAAAAACCATAGTCCATTCCGACCCGGAAAGAAGGCGCCTTGTATTTGATACCGCCATATTCCTCTCCCAAACGTTCGGAAAAAAACGACACTTCAAAATAAGCCGTCAGAGGCTTGATTTCATAGGCGACCTGCGCACCGAAACGGTTTTCGGACGCATCCAGATAACTGACCGCGGAAACCTCCAAAGCACGTTCGCCGTCATCTATGTCGGTAATCCGGTAAAATTCCTGCGCATGCAGCGCGGCGGCAAGTAAAACCAGCAATGCCGAAAGCAACAACTTTTTCATAATACTTAAATATTAAATTATACAATCAGATATTTATAGCTAAAAAACAGCTTAAAGGCTATCATGTTTTGCAGTCAAAGTCTAGACAAAAAAGAGACGACAGTTTTGTGAAATATAAGATTTTAAAACGACAAAAGCCTTTCCCCATAAAGGAGAAAGGCGTTTGTTTACAGAGCGGCTTTCTGTTTGAAGCGGACTGTCAGCTGTTTTCCGTTAGCCAACAAGATTTCGGCCTGCGTCCATTCGACTTTGGGGATTTTGCCCTTAACCGCAAAACCTTTGACTTGTATGGTCACGTCTTCATTATGACTGCTGACCACGCGAATCATACATTTTTCGCTCGTCTGTTCCAAAGAATATCGAATCAAAGCGCCGTCTAACACCATGTTATAAGTGCTGTCCCGTTCGATATTTTCAAACAGAATGATTTTACCGACAGGCTGATAATCGTTCGGGTTAGCCTTGTCAGGCGCTTCGCGGCTGCCGGTTAAAATCACGTTACGCTGCAACTCGGACTTTTCTTGTGCATTGGCACCAACTGCGGCCATAAAGAATACGGCGGCAAGCAAAAAAAACTTTTTCATAATCTAATTTTTTTAAAATGATACATTCGCAAAATTGTAAAATATTTGCTGCCGTGTTAACATCTTTTTTTAAAATTGTCTAGACAAAAAATTATTCCATTTCGGAAACCTGACCGCAGACCATCGGTTCGGCAACGCCGGTCGTAGAAGGGAATGTGGCCGGCAAATGATAAAGCCGGCGCACCGCCAGATAGGCAAAAGCCTGCGCTTCCAACGCATTGACGTCAAAACCTTCTTCGGCTGCCGTCGAGATGCCGATATCCGGCAGGCGCTGTCGCAAAAAGCGCACCAAAGTCGGATTTTTGGCTCCGCCGCCGCAGACAATCAATTTTCCGGGAATTTCCGGCAGATAGAGCAGCAGCGAATAGGCTACGGCTTCGGCAATGAATGCGGTTGCGGTTGCGGCACCGTCTTCCAGACTCAAACCTTCGAGATGTTCGAGCTTTTCGTTGAAAATCGTTCGGTCGGCAGCCTTGGGCGGATATTGCGCAAAAAACTTATGCCTCATCATCGAGGCGACAATTTGTTCGTTAACTTTGCCGGTAATCGCCAATTTGCCGTTATAATCCATATGCATGCCGCCGTGTTTCATAACCCAGTCGTTGATGGCGGCATTGCCGGGGCCGCAGTCAAAAGCAATCATATCGCCGATGGAGCCTATCCAGGTTATATTGGCGCAGCCGCCGATATTGACCACGGCCAGCGGCTTGCCCATGTCGGCACAGAGAGACTGGTAATATACGGGAACCAGCGGACCGCCCTGCCCGCCGGCCAGCAGGTCGGCATTCTGAAAGCGGTTGACGACCTTGGTCCGAGTCAGTTCGGCAAGGCGTTTCCCGTCGCCAATCTGACAGCTGAAATGGTTTTTGGGGTCAAGGTAGATATTGTGTCCCTCAAAGCCGATGACGTCGACCTTCTCGTCCTGAGCGGCGATAATCTCGTTGGCAATTTCGGCATGAAACGCGGTCAGCTCCGTTTCGACCTCGCGAATAGCCGCTTCGTTTTCGGGCGTATCCGGCCTTTTGCCGAGAACAGAGCGGATTTTGTCGCGGAGTTCCTCATCATAGGGAACGCTCTGGGAAAGGCCGAAGTCGTAAACGTCGACGCCGTCGGTTTTCAGCAGGGCGACATCAACGCCGTCCAAAGCGGTTCCGCTGCTCATTCCCAGGGCATGAAGGGGTCTGATGATATCCATGTCGAAAAAAAATTACCTCCGTTGTTGCACTATTTTATTTATATGTTAATATTCCTTAAAATTACGCTAATAGTTTATATTCATCATAGCAAGGAAAGGGAAAATGAGCAAATTTAAATCCGAATTTTTTAACCTGATGCTGGAACGCGGCTTTTATAATCAATGCACCAACGAGAACGGTTTCGACACCTACCTTTACGAGTGCGAAAAAGCAGGCAAACCGGCCGTCGGTTATCTCGGTTCGGATCCCACCGGCGACAGCCTGCACGTCGGGCATATCGTTCCGTTGATGATGATGCGCTGGTTCCAGAAATGCGGACATAAGCCGCTTACGCTGGTCGGCGGCGCAACCGCCCGCATCGGCGACCCTTCGGGCAAAGACAAACTGCGTCCGTTTTTAAGCGAAGAAACCTTGCAGCACAACATTGAGGGGCTGAAAAAATCTTTCGGCAAATTTTTGAAATTCGGCAACGGCGCCAACGACGCGATTATGGTCGACAACTGGGACTGGTTCAAGGACATTAACTATCTTGCCTTTTTGCGCGACATCGGCACCTGTTATTCGGTTAACCGCATGCTGACAATGGACAGTGTAAAAACACGCCTGGAACGCGAGCAGCCGATGTCTTTCCTTGAATTTAACTATATGCTTCTGCAAGGCTACGATTTCTGCGTGTTGTACAACAAATACGGCTGCCGCGCCCAGATTGCCGGCTCGGACCAATGGGGCAACATTACTTCCGGCACCGAGCTCGGCCGTCGTCGTTATGATGTTGAGCTTTTCGGCTTTACAAGCCCGATTATTACCGACTCAAACGGCAAGAAAATGGGCAAATCGGAGGGCAATGCCGTTTGGATTAACGAAGAAAAGCTGCCGTCTTATGATTATTATCAGTATTTCCGCAATATCGGCGACGCCGAAGTCGGCAAATGTCTGCGCATTTACACCGATTTGCCGATAGATGAAATCCGCCGTCTGGAAAGCCTGAAGGACAAGGAAATCAACGAAGCCAAAAAAATTCTGGCTTTTGAGGCGACCAAAATCTGCCGGGGCGAAACCGAAGCCACGGCAGCGCAGGACACGGCCGTCAAAACCTTTGAAATGGGCGTCGCCGGCGGAGACTTGCCAAGTCTGCAAAAAACGTCTGTTGACGGGCTCAGCATTTTGGACGCCTTTTTGGAAATCGGTTTTGTTGCCAGTAAGGGCGAAGCGCGCCGCCTGATTAAGCAATCCGGACTGAAACTGAATGACAAGGTTATCAGCGACGAGAATTATGTTTTATCTGCGTCTGATGTGGTTGACGGACAGGTCAAGCTCTCTCAAGGCAAGAAAAAACACGGTTTGATTAAGGTGGCTTAAAAAATCTTAATCTTTAAGTTTGAAAATCCGAAGGTTCCGGAATCTTCGGATTTTTTCTTTATTGAAAATAAAAAAACGTTGATTATGCAAAAATATCAGCTCAGGTTTAATGAACTCCGGCAGATGAACAGCCCGCAAAAATCCACTCTCTGGTTTGAGAAAAACGGCTAAGCCCCTAAGTAAAACATTACACCCCGCCCGAGCAGGAAAAGGATGGCGCAAATTCCGATATATAAATACGGGCGTTTGAGTAAGGGAGAAACTATATCCGGCTTTTTCTCTTTTCTTCCAGGGAAGAACAATAAAAGAAGAATGGCAAATATGTATACAAAGACAAAGCCACCCCAAACATATTCTAAAACTTTGGGTAAAGCTATATGATCATAATAATCTGTCAGCAAAAAGGTTCCGGTATAAACTAAAGTGATGATTGTACCTTTGTGGTTCAAATCTCTACATCTTTTTTGGATACCGGCAAGTGTTGCCCAAAAAGCCACAAAAGATGCAATAGCTGTCAAAGCTACAATGTTTTGTGCTTCAACAACCTCGCAAAACAGATTAATGGTTATCAAAGCCCCCCAAAGTTGGAGTTGATTAAATCTTCCGTCAAAGGAAAAATAAAAAGTCAGCGGATTTTCGCCCCAAATTTTATTGAACAGAAAATTAAACATTTGCGTTGCAATATTTTTTTTCACTTTACTACCTTTGATAATTTCAACCGGTGTTCAGAATATTAAACACCAGCTGGTTTGGCAAGATCTTGGTTGTATAAAATTGCTTCCCCCAGCCAGAACAAAATGCTCCAGACAAGCACATATAAATAAGGGCGTTTCAGCAGAGGATCCGCAATATCGGGCTTTTTTTCCTTGCGGCCGGGAAATAATACCAAGAAAACAGCGATTACCATATAGCTAATTCCAAAGACACCCCAAATATCGTTTAAGCAATCCGGCAATGTTACATGCTTAAAATCATGCAAAAAAGTTAATGAATAAGCTAACGTGGCTATTGTGCCGTTATAATTTATATCCCGGCATCTTTTTTGCAAAGCGGCAAGAGTCGCGCAAAAAGCTATGGGAAAAGCCAGAACGAACAACAGCCAAAAATCCTGAATATCTATCAAGTTCACGAAAACATTGATTGTTATCAATGCACCCCAAAACTGGAGACGATTAAAGGTTCCTTTGAAAGAAAAATAAAAAGTCAGCGGATTTTCACCCCAGATTTCTTTGAAAAAAGGATTAAGCATCCGCGTTACAACATTGTTTTTCATGACAGGCTCTTCGACATTTTCAACCGGTGTTCAGAATATTAGACACCGGTTGAAAAATCAACGATATAAATCTTATTTATTTTTTACTCTGTCCTTTTTCTCTTTATAATACCTTTTTTAATAAAATTAAAAGCCTTAGCTCCGTTAACCCCAATATCTATTGCATAATTAGAATATTTATAAGGTTTTTCTAAATTTTCTTGCTTGGATAATTTTTCTAATTCATCTTGCTTTTTTTGATATATTCCTCCTAAGAACTTATCATTCATTCTTTTATAAAGATTACGAGTAAATGAATTAAGAGCATATTCAACCCCACCCTCAATACCTTGTCCGAAACTTTCCAATCCGCTTTTGACAATTTCGCCGGCCGGAATACGACGAGGGTCGGGATTTGTATATTTCGGTTTCGAAAGAACGGTTGATTTCCTTTCACAAAGATTATTTCGCAGTGCCGGAGTTTGCCAAGGCTCATTTTTATCCGGGTTTTCCTGCGCGATATATTGAATTAAGTTTCCCATTTTATTTTCTCCCTTTAAGTTAACGTTAAAACAAAAAAACCGAAGAAACTGTTCTTCGGTTTTTGGAAATCAATTTTAAGATTTCAATTTTTTACAATACAAAATCATAATGAAGCAAAAGCCAGCGTCCGATTAAAAACACCACAAGACATGCTGCAAAATAAATCCGCGGATGTTTCAGCAGCGGGCTGGTTAAATCCGGCTTTTTTTCTTTTTTGCCGGGCATAAACAGTGCATACAAATATACGCATAAATAAACAACCAAAATTGCCTGAGAAATCGGCAGGAAAAATTCCGTCTTATCTATACCTAACGGATGAGTGACCGCCATATATACAAAGAAAACCGTGACAATCAAGATTATCCAAGAGCCTTTCAGGCTTAAATCCCGACATCTCTTTTGATAGGCATTCAGGGAAATATAAAAATAACCAAGCCAACCCAAAATATCAAAATAAGGTATTTGTATTTTTGAAAAAACATAAAAAATCAGATAACCGAAAAGCAGAGCTTCCCAAAACAAAACACGACCATATACGCCGTTAAATGAAAAATAGCACGAAAAAAACAATTTTATATTTTTAATATATTCCAATTTCTTTGTCTTGCTCCTCATTATTCCACAAAAGAAGACCGGTATTCAGTATCAACAAATACCGGTCTAAAGTCAAGTTGCTAACGCAGTTTAGTATATTTGGCGCCGATATTCTTTATTCTCTTTAATATATTTGCACTTTCCCCAATATTAATTGCATAATCAGCCAATTTATTCAAACCGCCAAGGCCAACTTTTTCAGCTTCTTTCTGCATTTTTTCTTGTCTTTTTTCATAATCATTCTTCATAAAAAAGTAACTGGCAACATCATAAAATCCTCCTGTTTTCGCATTAAATAACGAAAGCGAACCATTTTCAATACCTTGTCCAAAACCGTCCAATCCGCTTTTGGCAATTTCGCCGGACGGAATACGGCGTGGGTTGGGATTTGTATATTTCGGTTTCGAAAGAATGGTTGATTTCCTTTCACAAAGATTATTTCGCGGTACCGGAGTTTGCCAAGGCTCATTTTTATCCGGGTTTTCCTGCGCGATATATTGAAT